>JACCDX011699937.1_pt1 | contig 22232 bp, 16 predicted proteins | sample 7449681 | NCBI WGS metagenome assembly JACCDX01 (sample SAMN15323450, study PRJNA562643) | freshwater metagenome | isolation source: river surface water | place: USA:Blue River Watershed | collected 2017-08-18
ATTGATGCTGGCGAGGTCGGCGGCCAATCGACTGTCAACCTGTCTGGCACACGACTGGCCGGCAGCGTGCTCGGTGCGCGTGGGACGTCAGGCAATCTCAGCTGGGATGTATTCATCGGCCGGCCACTTCACAAGCCCGAAGGATTCCGCACTGCCGGCACCACGGCCGGCTTCCTGTTCAGCCTGTCACTGTAGGGGAGATCGTCATGCAAGCGTGTCTGTCATCGCCAGCTTCAATGTCAGCCCACTGCGCAGTGCGTTCGTCGCTGCCATCGCTACCCCTGCTATCAGTGCTCATCGCCGGCCTGTTCGCCGCCGATGCCGTGCAGGCCCAACTGCTGGCGAACATGGCCGCCCCGCCCGAGCAGCGTCCGGTGCTGCTGCGAACTGCCAACGGCACGCCGCAGATCGACATCACGCGGCCCAGTGCTGCCGGGGTGTCGGTCAACCAGTTCCGTCAGTTCGACGTCGACCAGCAAGGCGCCGTGGTCAACAATGGCCGCCAGGCATCGCAAACGGCAATTGCCGGTTGGTTGGTGGCCAACCCGGCACTGCTGAGCGGCGAAGCGCGGGTGATCGTCAATGAAGTGCGCAGTCGTGATCCCAGCCAGTTGAATGGCTATGTCGAGATTGCCGGCGCCAGGGCTGACCTCATCATCGCAAACCCATCCGGCATCAGCTGTAACGGCTGTGGCTTCATCCATGCGTCGCGCGTCGAACTTGCGACGGCGAAGCCCACCTTTGAAGACGGCAAGCTAACCGGCTATGCGATGGGCAGCGGCTTGCTGGAGATCGCTGGTCGCGGACTGGATGCCTCGCGTGTTGATGCACTGTCCTTGCTGACGCAGGCAGCACGCGTGAATGCAGGTATCTGGGCCAATGAACTCACTGTTGACCTCAAGACCCCGCCGGCAACACCCGATACACTCGCCGCGCCGTCCTTTGCCCTCGATGTAGCCAAGCTTGGCGGCATGTATGCCAACCGTATCTGGCTGGTCGGCAGTGCCCATGGCCTTGGTGTGCGCAATGCCGGTAACTGGTCCGCCGATCAGACATTGGTGGTCACGCTGGACGGCAAGCTCGAGAACAGCGCGGGTATCGACGCCCGCGAGGTGACGATCCAGACCACGGCGCTCGACAATGTCGCGCACGGAAAAATTCTTGGTGAGCGCATCACACTGCAGGCCGATCGCATTGCCAATGCGGGCCATCCCGACGCCAGCCCGGTGATCGCGGCGGCGGCCGACATGGACATTGCCGCCCGCGTTCTGGAGAACACCGACAAGGCGACGATTTTTTCCGGTGCGGACATGCGTATCGGCCATCAGATTGATAGTGATGGCCATGCGACTGGCAAGGCCGAGCTTGTGCTGAATCGCGATGCCACGATCGAGGCGCTAGGCAAGCTCAGTTTGCGCACCCGGAAATTGCAGAATGTGAACGCCGGTGTCGACCTCGAAGAAGTGCAGGTCGGAGAAACTGTATCAATGTCCTATCTGCAGCCGACCGGCAGCGCGCAAAAATACACCACAGATCATTTCTACTGGACGCCCTGGAGCCGCGCTGGCCAATACAAGTGGGTTACAGATAAAGGCAAACTGCAAAGCGGTGTTCCTGGCTTGACGCCACTGCCGGATGTCGATGGCATCGATTGCGAAGACGTAGCTGGCACCGAACACTGCACACCGACGCCCGGCAGCGCCTACCCGCGCGAAGATCCTGCCTGGGCGTATTTCAAGCTGGCGCCGCCTGATCTGCCGCCGCCAGTGCCGGGCCAGGCGCCGCGTCCGCCTGATATCAGTCAGCCCACGCCTGTCGACCCGAATGCCAGTGATGAAGCAAAGCTGGCATGGTCTCAAGCCAACGAAAAATACCTGGCAGTCATGGCCGAGTACCAGGCTAACAAAGCGATTCATGAGCTTCAGACCAGCGAATATCAGCGCTGGCAAGACACCACCTTGCAGCGGCGCGAAGCATTGGATGAAGCCATTAACACTTACAACACCGGCTTTGGCAACGTCAATATTCGTAGCTGGACACAATATGCAGTGCAACATGCTGAGTTCGAGAGCCGCGTGGTGCACAGTGCACCCGGCCGCATTGTCGCCGGCGGCGACATGTCGTTGTCGGGCGATTACTTGCTCAATGATCGAAGCCAGATCATTGCCGGGGGCAAGCTCTCTGGTGACTTGCAAAATCTGAGCAGCATCGATGCCATAGGCACCCACCGGGTTCATGAATCCGGAACCAGCCAGTTTTCACGTTCGGCTTACAGGGGGCGGCTCCGCGATTACCACACCCGAATCTGGGGTCCCGTGCTGCCCTACGACCCTGCTGACCAGATCACGACGCTGCGATTGCCCGTCACTACCAGTGCCGACCAACAGGCGGGGAGTCTCCCCGCTCCGGCTGTGAATGTCGCTGCCAATCGTATCGCTGCCGATGGCAGCAGCCTGTTCAGGCTAAACCCTGGTTCCGGCCCGTTGTACGTCACCGACCCGCGATTCACCCGATATCGGCAATGGCTGAGCTCGGACATCATGCTGGCACAACTGCAAGCCGATCCGGCGCGTTTGCAAAAGCGCCTCGGGGACGGCTATATCGAGCAACGTCTGGTCCGCGAACAGATCGCGCAGCTGACCGGGCGACGCTTCTTGCCAGGCCAGGACAGTGAGGAAGCGCAGTTTGCGTCGCTGATGAACAGTGGTGTATCCCAAGCAGCGGCATTGAAACTGCAACCTGGCATTGCCTTGACCGCTGCGCAGGTCGCACAGCTGAGCTCGGATATTGTCTGGCTGGTCGAGCAAGACATCGCCATGCCGGCGCGCGACGGCCAGTCAGCACAAACGGTACGCGCGCTGGTGCCGCGGGTTTACTTGCTGCCTCGTGCCGGCGACCTCGACGGCAGCGGCACGCTGATCTCCGGGCAGCGGGTGGCACTGTCGATTGCCGAAGCCATCGACAATGCAGGCACCATCAATGGCATCGAAGGCCTGCAACTGCAAGCGCGCACGATCAGCAATGGTGGCACCCTGTCTGGCGACAGCGCTCTGCTGATTGCTGCCGACGACATCAACATGCTGGGCGGACAAGTCAGCACCCGGCATCAGCAACAGTTGTGGGCCGGACGCGACATCCGAATCGCCAGCGGCACACGTGACAGCAGTCGCCAGAGTGATACCTCGCGAGCAACCGGTCAGGCCTCTCGCACTAATATCGACCGCGTCGCACTGCTGCATGTTGCCGATAGTGGCGATCTGCAAATGTTGGCCGGACGTGACATCGCGCTCGATGGCGCACAGCTCCTGAACCAGGGCAGCGGCAACATCGCGGCGATCGCTGGCCGTGATCTCACGCTGGGCACCATCACCCCCCGATCTACCTTGACCGCCGGTGCCCGCGGATCAGCCAACACTCTGCGCGAAGCCCAAAGCACCGAGGTCGGCACCACCGTACAAGCAAACGGTGCCATCCTGATGGCCGCCGGGCAGGATTTGGCCACGCGCGCCGCCAGCATCGATTCGAAGCGTTCCGCTGTTTTCGTGTCGGCAGAACGCGATGTAGCGATCACCGCTGGTGAATCCAGTGCATTGTTCGCGCAAGGCACCGAGTTTCGCGACCATGGCTTGTTCAGCTCCGGCACCAGCACACGGCGAACGAGCTTCGAGCAAAAGAACGCGGCGGCCAGCACGATCAGTGGCAATACCGTTGAACTGCACGCAGGACAGGATTTGAGTATCGCCGGCAGCGACGTGACGGGTGACCTGGCTACTCGTTTGCAGGCAGGACGCGATGTATCGATCAAGGCAGCCACGGAATCCAGCCTCAGCGAGTCCTTCAGCCGCGACACTCGCTCGGGCCTGTTCTCCGGCCCCGGCCTGTCGATAGGCATAGGCAACCAGCGACAGCAGAACACCAGCGAGTTGCGCAGTACTCGCCAACGTGGCAGCCAGGTGGGCACGCTGTCAGGCGACATCAGCATAGCCGCTGGCGAAAGCTACCGACAGCAGGCCAGCGCGGTCGCCGCACCGAGTGGCTCGGTGGCCATTACGGCCACCAACGTCGACATCGCCGGCGGTAGCGACACCTCTGACTCAAAGCAAGCGTCCTCATTCAGCCAGAGCGGCTTGTCGATCAGCTTGTCAAACCCGGTGATCGATGCCGGCCGGTCGCTGGAGAGTCTGAACAACGCGAGCAAGGTCACGCGCAGTAGCCGGGCACAGGTACTGGCCGCTGCGGCGGCGGGGCTGGCCGTTGCGGATGCAGCGAAACAAGCGGCCAAGGACCCGACGCATGCGGGCGGCGTGACGCTGGCCGTCACGATAGGCAGCAGCAAGTCCGAGTCGACCGCCACCGAGCACGCGATCCGCGTTGCGCCTTCGACCGTGGCGGCGGGAGGCAACGTGGATATCCGCGCGCAAGGTCAGCCAGACTCGAGGCTGGCAGTCACTGGCAGCCAGATCGGCGCAGCTGACACCGTCACATTGAAATCCGACGGCGAACTGGTCCTTGAAGCGCAGACCAGTACCAACACCCAGTCGATGAGCAGCCACAGCAGCAGCGGAGGCGTAGGCTTGGCGATCAGCATCGGCAAGGCCGGCGCAGGCCTGGGGATCATCGCCAACACCAGCAAAGCCAAGGGCAAGGCAGCCAGCGATGACGAAACGTGGACGAACACGGAAATCACCGCAGGTCGCCGTGCTTCATTACGCAGCAAAGGTGATAGCCGGCTGAAAGGGGCCGTCGTCAAGGCGCCGACAATAGATGCACGCGTGGGCGGCAACTTGCTGATCGATAGTCTGCAGGACAGCAGCCGATATGAAAACCACCAGCAGTCCCTCAGTGGCAGCTTCACCTTGCCACTGACAGGCGGCAGCCCGTCTGCGCAATTGAACGCGTCAAAGTCCGCTATCCACAGCAACTACCTGAGCACGAACGAGGCCAGCGGTCTTCAGGCGGGCGATGGCGGCTTCCTGGTACAGGTAGCAGGCCAAGCCGAACTCAAAAGCGCAGCCATTGCCAGCACCGATGCCGCTGTCAAAGCCGAAGTCAATCATTTCTCATCCGCTGAATTGGCAATGTCAGACCTGAAGAACAACGCTGATTACGACGCCGAGGCTTACGGGGTAGGCATCGGCGTCGGACGCAACCCGGAGGGCAACTACGCACCAAAAGGCAATAACGCCGGGCTGGGCAGCGATAGCGGGCATCTGCGCAGTGTAACGACCGCAGGCATCAGCGGCATCGCTGGCAACCAGGGTGTCAGGACTGGCGATACATCATCCGAGTTGGAAAAGATATTCGATGCTGAAAGAGTGGCGAAGGAGATCAATGCACAGGTGACGATTACGCAGGAATTCACCGGAAATGCGTACAGAGCCGTCGATAACTATATTAGCGAGAACCGGAGGGCATTGCGGTTGACGTTGGTAGAAACCGATGACACCCTAGTGAAACAGGACTTGAATTCCCGACTAGATCAATTACGGCATGAAGAACAAGTAATGAATATCCTGATCGGCTCATTGGCAGGAATGGGCAGCACTATAGTGACGAAGGAAGGCTTGTCTTCGGCAGCAGAAAAAATGCGAGCACTGATGACCGATGAATCAAGAAAATTTGTCGGAGTGACCGACGGCACTACGCGCATTTCGAATATTAGTGGCAAAAGTCAAGGCATAAGAGATGACGGCCAAAAACTCGGGGGAACTCGTATCGATCTGGACCTGCTATGTGGCCGCGAAAACGAGCGATGCAAAGTTCTGAGCGATGGGATGGAAAAGCCCATTCTCGACCGAAATGGAAAAACCCAACTGATACTTGATGAAAAGGGCTATGTACAGTTCGATGAGAAAAAGGCTGGGATGTCGCTCAAGACCTATCTTGAATCGGATAAAGGCCGAGAAATGTATGGACCGACCGGTGGCATCCAAGGATACACGGGAACATTTTTTGGTGTGCCTTATGAGCCCGGCAGCTGGCAAGATCGACTAATCGAATCTTTTGCCGGAACACATGATTATTTAGGAGGAAAGCTTTCAGGTTTGTACGACAACGAAGGGAACATAAAGCGTGGAATGGCCACCGCGGAGCGTGATGCTTTCGATCGGAGATCTATAGGAGCGCTTTTACCTTCAGCTCCTTTTGCATTAGCGGATTTCTTACCTGCATCCGTATGGTCCGCAATTTCAATTCTACTTTCTAATGCAAAATGATAAAAATTTCTCTGCTATCTGCTGTGACTGTTGCTCTGCCAATGATTTCTGGCTGCTGCCCGAACGGTTGTTTTGTTGTAACCGGAGAAGCTTATAAACGCCTTGCCTTTCCAAAACCTTATTTGGAAAAATGGGAAAAACAAGGCGCCTCGGCAGAGGCTCGATTTCAGGCATCGGAGGAATGTGGCGGCGGACGCTCTCCGAACAGTCCATATTTTTCCGACAAACAGATCGAAGCGGTCCGCGCTCCCGGTGAATCAAAAAATAGCGCATATGCCAAACGATTCAATGAGTTCGAGCGCTGTCTGATACGCAAGGGCTACAAATTTACGGGTGAATGTCCCGATAACGAGATAACACGACAATCCCCAGCCTGCGGGGCACCGTAATACTTGTCACGTTGCTGCAAAATTACCTGCAACAGATTTACCACAGGCGATATCGTCATTTCTTCGTATGGCACTAGTAGTTACCCGGCAATTCGCTTTCTGCCAGCCATATCCGTGGCTGTGCCTGGAGAAAAATCAAATGACGATGCTCACCCTACAAATATATTCAAGTACTGTTTGCTGAACCCATACTGCAATCAAGTCAGACGGAGGCCATAATGATGATCGCGAAATGGCAAATCGATGCCCGCTTCGGGCAGAAGCAGAAAGTCATCGAAAAATTGAAGGAATGGGAGCGGACGATCGGTCCCAAAGTTGGCATTACCTCGGGCCACATGTTGACCGGCTCGATCGGTGCGCTTGAGGCTACCGTGATCCATGAATGGGAAGTGCCTGATCTGGCAGAGATAGACCGGGTATGGGCCAAACTGCCCACGATCCCGGAGCATATCCAGTGGGGCAAGGACCTCGAACCATTTGTGGTGTCAGGCACCTCGCGCTGGGAAGTCTTTCGAGTGCTTTGACAACTGACAAGCCTGCGCTGATGGACGATCAGCGCAGGCTTGCCTTTTTAATGCCGGGATTTGGAAGCGAAAACATCTTCGATCGATTCCGCATCGAGGATCGCATCAATCCAGGTATCGAGATCTGCAGCAGTTGCATTGACCAACTTTTGCCGAGCCCAGTCAGGCAAGGCGCCAAAACGGCTGGTCAACTGGCGTGACAAGGCCCTCGACTGTCCTTGCTGCATCCCCTCCTCCATTGCAAACCGCTCAATTGAACTGATGTAGCGCATCTTCTTTCCCTCCTCGATGTTCACCATATTCTTCCGGAACTGCAGTTCTCGCTCCTTGGGAAGCCGCAGCATCCAGTCGATCACCCGGAACAGCTCGACCATCCTTCGTCGATGCAGCCCGATCCGAAACAGGTCGCGCACCAAGCCCAGCTTTACCTGTTCGCGTGCCGCAGGGTCATCGCGTGTCGCTCGCGTCGCCAAATGTGCACGCGTGATGATCGCGAAGGGATTGCGACTATCGGATAACCTCGCATCACTGCCTGACCAATCCAGCAATTTAGCCACTGGAAAGCGCAAACCCAAGCGGCAACCGAAGACTTCGTAATCAAACGACTCGGGCCGCCAGTTCAACCGGTCATCAGCCAATACAGCAAGGCTGGCCAGTGGCTGCCGGTAGCGTTCGTATAGTCGCGAGTGATAAACGAACATGCGCTCGGCAAATGCCGATTGTTGTTGCGCCTGTATCTCCAGATGCACGACGACCCATTCACGCTGGCCGCCGAGGCGGCTGACGCGCACAAGCTTGTCGACCGCGCATTTGTCGGGTTCGCCGTCCTGCATGACAGAGCGCAATTCCTGTTCAAGGAATTCGACCGATTGCGACCAGTCGATCTGCGCGTGGACTTCAGGGAAATAGAAAGCGAGGAATTCGGCAAAGCACCGCTCGATCGCTTCTTTCCATGGACTGTCATAGTCGTCGGCCACTGCTCCCCTTTCGATTGCCGCAACAGTAGGCGGCACGAAGATCGCAGCATGAAGCTGGCGGGGTGAATGGTCAGGAAATTGGCCGCGGTGAACACGTGCCCGGCGCAACGGACGAGCGCGTCGCGCGCAAGTGTTGCTGAAGTGATCCGGCGATGACTACCCAGCCATCGCCGCTCGGGAGAAGTAGAGGATTACTCGACGATGGTCTGGTGCTCGTCGCCCTGGCGCTCGCGAACCGAACCGATGCGATAGACGGTCTCGCCCAGACGCTTGAGCTCAGCCTCGGCTGCATCGGCGTTCTCTTTGGAGACGATTACCGTCATGCCGATACCGCAGTTGAACACGCGATGCATCTCGTCATCGGCAACACCCCCGTGCTGTTGCAGCCAGCTGAACAGCGGTGGCATGGTCCAGCTGTCACGCTGGAGCACAGCAGTCAGATTCGGCTGCAGCACGCGCGGGATGTTCTCGACCAGGCCACCACCAGTGATGTGCACCATGCCATGGACCGGCATTTTTTCCATTAGCGCCAGCAGCGGCTTCACATAGATGCGCGTCGGCGCCATCAACACATCGGCCAGCGGGCGGCCGTGAAAATCGGCATTCAGGTCAGGCTTGGCAACCTCGATGATCTTGCGCACCAGCGAATAGCCATTCGAATGCACGCCCGACGATGCGAGACCGAGAATCACATCGCCCGGCTGTATCTTGCGGCCGTCGATGATCTTCGACTTTTCTACCGCACCGACGGCAAAACCGGCGAGGTCGTACTCGCCGTCCGGGTACATGCTCGGCATTTCGGCGGTCTCGCCACCGATAAGCGCACAACCGGCCTGCTCGCAACCGGCAGCGATGCCTTTGATGACATCGGTCGCAGACGCGACATCAAGGCGGCCGCAAGCGAAGTAATCGAGGAAGAACAGCGGCTCGGCGCCCTGCACCAGGATGTCATTAACGCTCATCGCGACCAGGTCGATGCCGACCGTGTCATGGCGGTTCAGGTGGAAGGCCAGTTTGAGTTTGGTGCCGACGCCATCGGTGCCGGATACCAGCACCGGCTCCTTGTATTTCTTGCTGACCTCGAACAGCGCGCCGAACCCACCAATACCCGCCAGCACGCCCTCGCGCATGGTGCGCTTTGCAAAGGGCTTGATTGCTTCAACGAGGGCATCGCCAGCGTCGATGTCGACACCTGCATCACGATAGGAGAGGGAAACCGGGGAATTCGAGGACATGGCGGGATCTGGGATGGACGGGAGAAACGGTAGAATGCGAGCTTGCCCCAATGACAAGGCGGTGGGGCAGGCGTCAATTCATTATTTTACCAAAACACCCTGCCCAGACTGCCCGATCATGAGCCTCGTCATTCCCCCTGAACACCGCCAGACCTGGCTGTGGATCGCCGTCGGCCTGCTGTTCGTGCTGCTGCTTTGGCTGCTAGGGCCGGTGCTGACTCCCTTCGTGGCCGCTGCCATCATCGGCTATGTGCTCAATCCCGCGGTGGACAAAATGGCATCCGCCGGCATGCCGCGCGCGCTGGCGGTGCTGATCGCCATCATCGGCGTGGGCCTGATCATTGCGGCCATCGCGCTGATCGTGGTGCCGATTCTGGCCGATGAATTGCCGGTGCTCCGTACTCGCTTGCCTTCACTGCTGGCCAAGATTGATGCCGCGATCGGTCCCTGGCTGCGCCAGATGGGTCTGGCCGGCCGGCTCGATCTGCCAGCCGTACAAAAAGCACTGGCAGCAAAGCTCGCCGCCGGCGACGGCGCCGGTTCGGCCGTACTGACCTGGCTGCGCGTCGGCGGCAGTGCACTGGTCGGATGGGTGGCCACTCTGTTCCTCGTGCCCATCGTGCTGTTTTACCTGCTGGTCGACTGGCATCCGCTGTTCAGGCGGATCGCCGATACGATTCCGCGCCGCTGGATCGCCCGGGTGACCAGCATGGCCAGCGAAGTCGATGTGCTGCTCGCGCAATACCTGCGCGGCCAGCTGTTGGTGATGCTGCTGCTGGCGACCTATTACTCGGTCGGACTGACCATCGCCGGTTTCGATGTGGCGCTGCCGGTGGGCATGCTTACCGGGCTGCTGGTCTTCATTCCGTACATCGGCTTCGGCCTCGGGCTGACACTGGCAATCATTGCCGCCATCCTGCAGTTCGAGGGCTGGGACGGACTGGTCGCCGTGGCCATCGTGTACGGCATCGGCCAGTTCCTCGAAAGCTTCTACCTGACACCACGGCTGGTGGGCGAGCGTATCGGCCTGCATCCGCTGACGGTGATCTTTGCATTGCTTGCCTTTGGCCAGTTGTTCGGCTTCGTCGGCATCCTGTTGGCGCTGCCTGCGTCGGCTATACTCTCGGTCGGTTTCGGCCACCTGCGCCGGGAATATTTGAACAGCCGTTTTTACACGCAAACATGAGGCAGTTGCTGCTCGACTGGGGCGCGGCCCGGCCGCAGACCCTGGAGAGTTTTGTCATTGGCAGAAACCAGGAACTGGCCGCCCTCCTTCATCGCATCGCGATCCGTGATGCCACCTCGCTCGACCAGCGCTTCCTGACTCTGTGGGGTGAGCCCGGTGCGGGCAAATCGCACCTGCTCGCTGCACTGGCCGTGACCGGATCAGCTCTGATGCTGAATGCTGATTCGGCGCCTGCTGATTTTCGACACGCGTCGAACACGGCGCTGTATCTGGTCGACGATTGCGACGAATTCGACGAAGAACGACAGCATGTAGCGTTTGCGTTGTACAACGAAGTACGTGAGCTCGGCGGTGTGCTGGTTGCGACCGCCAAAAAGCCGCCGGCGCAACTGGAGATGCGCGAAGATTTGCGCACGCGGCTGGGCTGGGGTCTGGTATACCAGGTGCACGGCCTGACCGATGATGAAAAGATCGCCGCACTGACGCAGGCCGCGCAGGCGCGCGGGCTGGCGCTGTCGGGCGGCGTGCTACCCTACCTGCTGACCCACTTCCGGCGCGACATGCGCTCGCTGTCGGCGATGCTCGACGCGCTGGACCGCTACTCGCTGGAGACCCAGCGACCGATCACGACCCATCTGCTGCGGGAATTGCTGCAGCAAGGCCTGTTCGACGACGGCGCCCATGCCGGCGGCAACGCGGGCCATTGACAAGAACACGAATGAATCTCGCGCTTTTCGATCTCGACCATACACTGCTACCGCTTGACTCCGACTATGAATGGGGCCAGTTCCTGTGCCGGCTAGGTGCGGTCGACAAGCAAGCCTTCACTGCCCGTAACCTCGAGTTTTACGAGCAATACCAGAAAGGCACGCTGAACCCGGTCGAGTATCTCGAGTTCGCGCTGGGCACGCTGGCACGCTTCCCTGCTGCACAGCTGGCCGCATGGCATGCGCAATTCATGGATGAGGTGATCCGTCCGGCCTTACGCTCCGAGGCACGTGCACTGGTGGCCGAGCACAAGGACGCCGGCGACCTGGTCTGCATCATCACCGCCACCAACCGTTTCGTGACCGGTCCGATCGCGAAAGCCTTCGGTATCGACCACCTGATCGCGGCCGAGCCCGAGATCCTGGCTGACGGTACCGTGACCGGCAAGCTGGTCGGATCGCCGCCGTTTGGCGCCGGCAAGGTGATCAACACGCAACGCTGGCTGGCGTCGCTGGGCAAGACGCTGGACAGTTTCGAGCGCAGCACCTTCTACAGCGATTCACAGAATGACATACCGCTGCTGTCGGAGGTCACCCATCCGGTGGCGACCAATCCGAATGCTGCGCTGGCCGCCCACGCGCAAGCCCATGGCTGGCCCATCCTGAAGCTGTTTGAGCAGGACAAGCAATGATCAAGAAATTCATCAGCCGCATCCTCGGCGTCAGTGATGCGGGAGCAAAATCGCGCAAGAAGACCGAACCCGTGGTGTTCGGCCCGTCTGATCACCGCATTGATCCGGACGATGTGTCCGCGAATGCGGTGCGCGTCACGCAGACGCTGCAGAAGGCCGGCTTCAAGGCCTTCATCGTCGGTGGCGCCGTGCGCGACCTGGTGCTGGGTCATCGGCCCAAAGATTTCGACGTCGCCACCGACGCGACGCCGGAGGAAGTGAAGCGCCTGTTCCGTCGCGCGTTCATCATCGGCCGCCGCTTTCAGATCGTGCACGTGATGTTCGGGCAGGAGCTGATCGAGGTCACCACCTTCCGCGGCAATTCGCCGAATGAAGCGCCGAAGGATGAGCATGGCCGCGTGTTGCGCGATAACACCTTTGGTGAGCAACATGAAGATGCTGAACGCCGCGACTTCACCATCAATGCGATGTACTACGATCCGGCGCGCGAGCAGGTACTCGACTATCACGGCGGGATGAAGGACATCCGCAACAAGACCCTGCGCATCATTGGTGTGCCCGAGGCACGCTACCGCGAAGATCCGGTGCGCATGCTGCGTGTGGTGCGCTTTGCGGCCAAGCTCGGCTTTGGCATCGCCGGGCCGACGCGCGCGCCGATCAAGGTGATGGCGCCGCTGATCAATAACGTGCCAGCTGCGCGTGTGTTTGACGAAATGCTGAAGCTGCTGATGAGCGGCCAGGCGATGGCCTGCCTGCAGCAGTTGCGCAAAGAAGGTCTGCACCATGGCCTGCTGCCGCTGCTGGATGTGGTGCTGGAGCAGCCGTTGGGCGAGCGCTTCGTCACGCTGGCGCTATCGAATACGGATGAACGCATCCGTCAGGGCAAACCGGTATCGCCGGGCTTCCTGTTCGCAGCACTGTTGTGGCATCAGGTGCTGGAAAAGTGGAATGCGTACAAGGCGGCAGGTGAATCGCCGATTCCGGCGCTGCATTTCGCGGCTGACGATGTGCTCGATACACAATCCGAAAAGCTGGCACTGCAACGTCGCTTCACCACCGACATGCGCGACATCTGGGCCATGCAGCCGCGCTTCGAGCGCCGCATCGGCAAGTCGCCATACAAGTTGCTCGAGCATCCGCGTCTGCGCGCCGGGTATGACTTCCTGCTGCTGCGTTGCCAGTCCGGCGAGCTCGACGAGGAGTTGGGCGACTGGTGGACTGATTTCATCGGTGCCGATGGTTCGGAGCGCGAGCGGCTGCTGGCGAAGAAGCCTGCCGATGACAGCGCTGCTCCGGTCAAGCGCCGCCGCCGTGGCGGCCGTGGCCGCAGCAAAGGCAACGGCCAGGCGGGCGGCGGCAGCGCCGAATGACGGCAGCCCACGGCGCGTCCGTCTGCGCATACCTGGGGCTGGGTGCCAACCTGGGTGACCCGGCGCAGGCTATTCGCGATGCAATTGATGCACTGCGTGAACTGCCTCAGACCAGGATTGATGCGATCTCGTCGCTCTACCTGAGCGCGCCGGTCGATGCCGTTGGCGACGACTATGTGAATGCGGTTGCGAAAATCCGGACTTCACTGTCGGCGCACGCATTGCTGACTGGCCTGCAAGCGATTGAACATCGTTTTGGCCGCGAGCGGCCTTTCCGCAACGCGCCGCGCACACTGGACCTCGACCTGCTGCTGTATGGCGGGCACACCATCCATGATGAGGTCCTCGAAGTACCGCATCCACGCATGATGACACGGGCCTTCGTGCTGCTGCCGCTGCTGGAAGTCGATGCCGGCATCCAGGTGCCCGGCCAAGGGCCGGCGCGTGATTTTCTGCCGGCCGTGACTGGCCAGCAAATCCGCCGTCTCGAACAAAGCTGGCCAGATCGCAAGGCCTGAGCCGCGGTTAGCGGCAGCCCCTTGCGGTTCTGGTTGAACTGTCAACACAATCACGTATCATCCACGCCCATGGCTCTGGAAAAATACAAATACATCGTTGTAGAAGGCCCGATCGGCGTGGGCAAGACCAGCCTCGCGCGCCGCATCGCTGCCGAGACCGGCGCGCAATCGCTGATGGAGCAGCCGCAGGAAAATCCTTTCCTCGAGCGCTTCTACCGCGACTCGGCCCGCTATGCGCTGCCAACACAGATGTTTTTCCTGTTCCAGCGGATGAACCAGTTGCGCGACCTGACCCAGGGCGATCTGTTTTCGGCACCGGTGGTATCCGACTTCCTGATCGACAAAGACCCGATCTTTGCCGCGCTGACGCTGGCCGATGATGAGCTGAATCTGTACCACCAGATGTTCGAGCATTTCAGCCAGTCTGCACCGCGGCCCGATCTGGTGATTTATTTGCAGGCGGCGCCTTCGACGCTGTCGGAGCGCATCCGCCGCCGTGGCGTACCGTCCGAGAGCGGCATATCCGAGACTTACCTGCAGCGGCTGTGCGAAGGCTACAGCCGCTTTTTCCATCATTACGATGCAGCGCCGCTGCTGATGGTGAATGCAGAACACCTGAACCCGATCGAGCGCAGTGATGATTTTGCGCTGCTGATGCAGCGTATCGCAGGCATGCGCGGCAAACGCGAATTCTTCAATCGCGGCGAATAATCCTTTGCTGCGTCACCTCCTGCCTTGACCCACCCATAAGGAAGACCATGAGCAGCCACCCGGGCGCCAAGGACGGCGCCACCCGCAAGAAGGTCACCATTGCGACGCTGGCGCAGATGCGCGCGGCCAACGACAAGATCACGATGCTGACCGCCTACGATGCGAGCTTTGCATCGCTGATGGACGAGGCTGGCGTCGACACCTTGCTGGTCGGTGATTCTCTGGGCATGGTGGTGCAGGGTCATCGCACGACCTTGCCTGTCACGCTGCAAGACATCGCTTACCACACTGCCTGCGTCGCACGGGGCGTGAGCAGCGCGCTGGTGATCGGCGACATGCCTTTCGGTAGCTATGCGACGCCGCAACAGGCGCATGACTCTGCAGCGGTACTGATGCGTGCCGGAGCCGAAATGGTGAAGGTCGAGGGCGGCAGCTGGCTGGTCCCGACCGTGCAGCTGCTGGTCGAGCGCGGCATGCCGGTCTGCGGGCATCTGGGCCTGACACCGCAATCGGTACACCAGCTGGGTGGCTTCAAGGTGCAAGGCAAGACCACGACCGCAGCGGATCAGCTGAAGAGCGATGCGCTGGCACTGCAGGCGGCAGGCGCATCACTGATCGTGCTCGAAGCCATACCGGCGGCGCTCGCTGCCGAAGTCACGCAGATGCTGGCCATTCCCACTATCGGGATCGGCGGCGGCGTCGATTGCTCGGGACAGGTGCTGGTGATGCATGACATGCTCGGTGCGTATCCGGGTCATCGGCCGAAATTCGTGAAGAACTTCATGGATGGCCAGACCAGCATTACTGCAGCCATCGCCGCCTACGTGCGCGAAGTGAAAGCAGGGACTTTCCCTGGCGCAGAACACAGCTTCTGATTCACATCGTCCCTTATCACAGGGATATCCCTGATCCCAATCAAAAAGCCCGGCCGCTTGCGCGTTCCGGGCTTTTTGATGCCGCATCCTGCACGTCAGAGTGATCAGCCTGGCGCCGATTCTTTCGCGACCAATTCAGCATAACGACCGAAGACCGTCTCCAGCTGCGGCGCCAGCGAATCAAAGTCACTCACAGCAAGCCCAAGATCGCGCACCAGTCCGTCTTCAAGGCTGTAGACCCAGCTATGCACTGTCAGATCTTGTCCACGGTCCCAGGCATCCTGCACGGTCGTGGTCTGACACACGTTGATCACCTGTTCGATCACGTTCAGCTCGCACAGTCGGTCACCCCTTACCTTTGCCGGCAATGAATCAGGCAAGAAGGCCGCATGCTTGATATGCACATCCTGTACATGACGGAGCCAGTTGTCGGCCAGGCCGACACGACGACGCTCCATCGCCGCATGAACACCGGAGCAGCCATAGTGACCGACCACGATCACATGCTTGATACCCAGTACATCGATGGCAAACTGCAATACCGACAGACTGTTAAGGTCTGAATGGACGACGACATTGGCGACATTACGATGCACGAACAATTCGCCCGGCTGCATGCCGACGATTTCGTTCGCAGGCACACGGCTATCAGAACAGCCTATCCACAGAAATTCGGGATTTTGCTGGGATACCAGCTTCTTGAAAAAATCAGGATCAGTGGCCACCATTTCGGCTGCCCACTGCTGGTTATTGGCGACGAGCTGGCGCAGTGCCCTGTCAAATTTGCTCATGCGACGACAGACTCCATGCAAGTGGCAAACCTTATTTTACCGCAGGCCTATCCTACCAAGCGCGCTCGCCCTTCTCTCAAAACGCTATTGGGGGTGCCATTGCCAGACAAGGCATACACCGAACTGCAGGTGCGACGCATGCACGGGTGCAAACTCACAAAAAATTAGTTCGCTCATGGCTTGCACTAATCATTTTGGGCGCTGATTGCAAAATTTTTAGACTGGCTGCGGCTCTGGATACATTGAGCCAAAACAAGCTAGATCATCGGGAGCTTTACGAAATAAAGAAATTTGCCAAAGCCTTGCGGAGTATCACCTTCCTCTCGATCCATGCCCCAACCCAGTGTCTGGCCACTTCACGGACTGAAGGAGAACACCATGCTGATTACCATGGCAGATGATGCACTCGACCTTGTTGACAACGAATTTGAAAATTGCATATCTGCATCCCCACAAATCAAATCCTCAGCAAAACGTCACTACCAACAAACTGATATCGATTATGACCCGAGCAAGAAAGCCTTGTGGACGGTAATGAAACCGATGGGCGTCCCCTGCTGCAACCAGAATATGGTGGAAGAATTTCATGACATCTTCCAGCAGCTGCAGGAACGCGGCGGCGAATTCTTACATAATGGCGAATGGCATCCCGTGCTGTATTCGGTTGTCGCTTCCAGACATCCCACGGTATTCAATCTGGGTGGCGATCTGTCGTTGCTGATGAACCTGATACGGAATCGCGATCGTGCCGCACTCGCTCATTACGCCAAATTGTGCGTCAACACGCTTTACCCGAGAATTCGGTGTTTTGATGCCAACATCATCACCATCTCATTGGTACAGGGCGATGCAATGGGAGGCGGCTTCGAATTCGCGCTATCGAGTGACGTTATCATTGCCGAACAGGGCATACGCATGGGGCTGCCGGAAGTGATGTTCAACCTGTTCCCTGGCATGGGTGCCTACAGCCTGTTGGTGCGCCGGGTCGGCATGAAGCTCACGGAAGAGATCATGATGTCCGGGAATCTCTATCAATCCGATGAATTACATCGCCTCGGCATCATCGACGTTCTTGTGCCGCGAGGCGAGGGCGAAAAGGCAGTCGATGATTTCATCCGGAAGCGAGGTCGGCGTTTCAATGCCATCAGTTCGATTTATCAGTGCCGACAGCATATCAATCCTGTGACTTATGATGAATTGATGAACATTGCCAATTTGTGGGTAGATGCAGTGTTGCGCCTGGATGACGCAGATACTCACATCATCTCTCATCTCCTTCGCTCGCAACGCTCTGAACAGGAAAAAAATATGAAAGCAGGAACTGGCCTCCGACCGAGATTCCTGGATACGGAAATCGAAAATGCATAGTCAGCTTTGATACATGACACTTGATCAAAGTCTCAAGCATGATCAAGAGAAAGGGAACGGTGCACCACCCTTCCCTTTCTTTATTTTTTCAACAAGCGAAAAATTGTCGTCGAGCGCTGCCAGGAAGACAATCTGGCTTTGTGCATCGCTGTTCTTCGTATCAATTGCTTTCTGTAAGCAAACCAGGCGTTGCAGCAGTCATTGATTGGCTCACAGCTCTGTACGCCATCAAATCAGTAAATAATTGAAAATTGACGTCGATACTGTTCAGGATGCACTGACTGGCATCAATGCATTCGTCATGCTGTAACAACTGGCGCAATTCAGCCATATGGTCTTCATCCAGCGATGCATGAGAATCAAGGAAAGTGAATCCCGAACTCAAAGGCAATCCCATATTGCGTGACAGTGCACGTGCGACCTTGTCACCATATAATGAAGATAAAATTTCCAGCACATAGACCATGCCCAGCACACAGCTCGGGTGCTCGGTTTCAATGCCGTGATAATTGAAGGCCAACAGTGCCTGCACGGGTGGCGCCGGGCGTTGAAGAGGAATGTGAGCACTATTCGTCACGCCGAGTGCTCGCAAATCATTAAGCACCATGTTTTCATGTCCCCGCTCTTCGTTGACATGCTCATAGAGAAATCTTCGCAGCTCAGGCAGACGATCTGCACAGACACCAATGGCGGCGGCCATCATAGGACAAAAATTGGATACCACCGGGTACAAACGTATCAAGAAATCTGCATAAGCTTGCTGGCTTACCTGGCCTGCCAGCATTGCCTGCATCACCGGATGGGCCTCAAGCGTTTGCAAGCGCTTATCGGTGAGTGTCACTAAATCACTGGTAAAGCTCATGACCTGTCCTTTCAAGAGGGAAGAGGAGCTCCCGGTGGGAGCCACTGCGAAGCACTTTCACGCCGTCGCCGGTAACGCTCAAGTTCCTGACAAAGATGATGGAAGGCTTGTCTGACTTCGGCAACAATGTCAACCATATGCATCTTCATCTCGGAGTGATTCAGTTTCTCTATGTCACGACACAAGTATTTCAGTGATACTGCGCCGATGCTGAGCGCAGCACCCCGCATCGCATGCAGGATCTCTTTCACCCTGCCCCACGCCTGCGCTTGCAGAGCAGCTTCCAGCTGATCGATCAGGCGCTGATTTTCATTCATGAACTCGACGATTAAGTCATCGAGGAAACGTGGATCCCGACTTACCTCCTCCAGATCCGACAGGCTTTGTGGATTCAGCACCGGGCGCACTGCATGAGCTACAGGCAGGAAGGTACGGTCTCTTGCACGCCCATTTTGGGGACCGGGAATTTCACCTGCGCGAAAGCTGCAGATCAGTCGGGATAGCGTCTCCAGCAGCAATTCCACTCGAATAGGCTTGGACAGGAAGTCATCCGCGCCCGACGCGAGGCTCTCTTCGCGCGCATCTCGTGTCGCATCTGCAGAAAACATGATGATGGGCATGCGCTTACGCCCATCACGCATCAGGCGATACATTCGGGCGACATCTGTACCCGGCATGCCGGGCATGTTCATGTCAAGCACCAGGGCATCGAATTCACGCTTGTCTATCAATGCCAGCGCTTCTTCGCCATCACGGGCAAGTACGCAAACATGCCCAGCGCGTTCGAGAATTTTTTGTATGACCTTGCGATTGGTTGGATTATCTTCAGCCACCAGTATCTGAAATACTTCGCTGTCCTTGGTCAGTGGCTGATTGATCGCTTCCGGCAGCGACCGATGGCCTTCGTCCAGAAGCTGGGATTCACCAGTTATCGGCTGTGATGCTGCATGTAGCAAGTGACCCAGAAACTTTGGAGGGTCATCGTCATGCAGGACAGAGAACCATCCCGCGTTGGCCGCCATCCCGTTCAGCCAGCTGCGCGCGATACCGGCGGGCGCCAGCAGCACCGGTAGCAGCGGTGTATTTCCTGCCGCATCAAACAGCTTTCTTGCCATTTCTGACAATTGATCTTCTACCGTAGATACGGGCCACTGCGACAGATCAGGGACGAGCATGACGACGAGCGCGACCGCTCGTTCACCCGGCATCATTTTTCTGATCGCTTCGCAGGCGGTCGTCAGATCAGGCAGCATGGGTACCGATAAGCCGCTGTCATTTGTCAGCTTGGCCCTGACTGCTTCACTTTTTCTACCGCTGCCAATGATCAGGCACTGTGTGCCTGAATTCGTCATCTCCTGATGATCAAACGCTGTAGCGAATTTGAGGCTGATCATGAACCAGAACTCACTACCGACGCCTTTCTCGCTCGAAAATCCGATTTCCCCTCCCATCAACTCCACCAGTTGCTTGCAGATGGTCGTTCCGAGGCCGGTGCCGCCGTAGCGACGCGATGTGGATTCCTCAGCCTGGGTGAAGCTTTCGAAGATGCGATCATGAGCGCTGGCAGGTATGCCTATGCCGGTATCGGTGACTGAAAAGCGCAGCAACAGCCCCTCGAGACCGGCCTCCAGCTGCTCGACGCGTAATATGATTTTTCCCTGTTCAGTAAACTTCACTGCATTGCCCAACAAGTTCGCAAGGATTTGGCGCAGGTGGTGCACGTCCCCATGCAGCATGACCGGGATGCGCGCATCGACATTGCAATACAGCGCAATAGGTGCTTGATTGATCCGGTAGCGGAACACCGACAACATGCCACGTACGAGTTGGTACAAGTCGAAGTCGATGGTTTCCTGCTCCATCTTTCCGGCTTCGATTTTGGAAAAATCCAGCACGTCCTCAATCTGCGACATCATCAGCTGGGATGTCGTCGTCATACTGTGCAGCATGTCAGCCTGCTCGCGATCGATGCGCGTGCTTTTCATCAGATCGACCATGCCGATGATGGCATTCAGCGGCGTGCGTAGTTCATGGCTGACTGAGCAGATGAAGCTCCGCTTTGCGATATTGGCAATCTCGGCCTGGTCCAGTGCCTTGTACAGCCGCCCTACCAACACATTGAAATACAGCGATACCAGCAGTGTGCCGACCCACAGACCAATGGCGATACTTCGTTCCTCTTGCCAGTAAGGCACCCAATTGATCACCAGCCCAAAACCAGCCAATGAAGCAACAAGGGAAACAAACAGATAGGGCTGGCCAAAGCGAAAGCCATAACCGACCACAATCCATAAATACAGAAAGTACAGCGGAGCCACGTGGCTGCCACCGATCAGAAACACATAGGTCAAGGTTCCGACATCCAGAAAGATTGCAACGATCCGCCGCCAGACACTCTTTGCGGAATTCACCAAGATGGAAAATGCGATGCCGATCGCCAGACCAAGGAACAGCAAATTCACTTGCAGCAGATGCGCACGAAGGTCTGATTGCGGATTGAGCTGAGCCTCTCCGACTTTCAGGAAGAAGTAGACCAGCGAACAACCGATGACGATCCTTAATGCGGCCTGCTCCAGCTCGCTGTTGCGCTTGCCATGAAAATGCTCATGGACAGGCGCAAAGAGGTGTTTGAAAAGAAGCGTGAGGAACATGGGTGGATGCAAGCGCAATGCAGGGAAACGCATGCATCGGGCGCGGGGCTGAGGGACAATGAAAAAATTTTATCGTCCAGGATCGCGCGAGCCTGATCCTGCGCAAAAAACACAATGCTTCATGAGCATTACGCAAGAAGTTGCGCTGAGAACGAGCGCATGTGCTGGATATCGGACAAAAACAAACGCCGGCGCAATGGCCGGCGTCTTTCATGCTGCTTCGAGCATCACATTTTCTACTCGAAGAATTCCTTCACCTTGTCCATCCAGGATTTGCTCTGCGGGCTATGCTTTGCACCACCGGCGACCGTCAGCGCTTCAAACTCGCGCAGCAAATCCTTTTGCTTGTCAGTGAGCTTGACCGGCGTCTCGACCAGCACATGGCAGAACAGGTCGCCCGGAAAACCGGAACGCACGCCCTTGATGCCCTTGCCACGCAAACGGAAGGTCTTGCCGGTCTGCGTCCCTTCAGGCACGCTGAACGAAACCTTGCCCGACAAGGTGGGCACTTCGATCTCACCGCCGAGTGCCGCCTTCGCAAACGAAATCGGCATCTCGCAATGCAGGTCGTCGCCATCGCGCTGGAACACCGGGTGCTGCTGAATATGGATCTCGACATACAGGTCGCCCGGCGGGCCGCCATTCATGCCTGGCTCACCATTGCCGGTGGAGCGTATGCGCATGCCGTCGTCGATGCCGGCCGGGATCTTCACTTCCAGTGTCTTGTTACGCTTGGTCCGGCCCGAGCCACCGCAAGTACCGCAAGGATCGGGAATCACCTTGCCGGTGCCATGGCATTTCGGGCACGTCTGCTGGATGCTGAAGAAGCCTTGCTGCATGCGTACCTGACCATGTCCGCCACAGGTGCCGCAAGTCGTGGGCGAGGTGCCCGGCTTGGCACCGGAACCGTGACAAGTATCGCACTCATCCCAGGAAGGCACGCGTATCGTCGTGTCGAAACCATGCGCGGCTTGCTCGAGCGAGATGTCGAGGTTGTAGCGTAAGTCCGCACCGCGATAGACCTGCGGGCCGCCGCGCTGGCGCCCGCCGCCGCCGCCAAAGATGTCGCCGAAGATGTCGCCGAACGCATCGCCGAAGCCGCCGCCGGCAAAACCGCCGCCACCGCCGCCGCCCATGTTCGGGTCCACGCCCGCATGGCCG
>JACCDX011563712.1_pt1 | contig 22210 bp, 14 predicted proteins | sample 7449681 | NCBI WGS metagenome assembly JACCDX01 (sample SAMN15323450, study PRJNA562643) | freshwater metagenome | isolation source: river surface water | place: USA:Blue River Watershed | collected 2017-08-18
CGGCCTGTCCTACGGCTTCGTGGCCGACCCCGGCCGCTACGAGACGACGCTCACCCGCCCCGACCTGTTCGCCGACTACTACCTCACGCAGTTGGGGCTGCTGCAGCAAAACCATGGCGTCGAGTTCGAAGTCGGCACCAGCACGCAGCCGATTCCGATCCACTTTTCTTTGGCGCCAGATGACCCCATCGAAGGCGCCCTCCCGCCCGATCGCCGTGCGTTGATGCAGGACCTGTTTGATCTGCCCGATCTGGAGTCCATGGACGATGGCATCGCCAACGGCACCCACCGCCTGCGCCCGGGGGATCCCCAGCCCCTGTCGTTGTTCCCGGCGGCGCGGGTCGACTACTCGCTGCAGCGACTTCGGCACTACACCGGAACCGCACCCGAGTGGTTCCAGAACTTCGTGCTCTTTACCAACTACCAGTTCTACATCGACGAATTCGTTCGCCTGGGTCATGAAGCCATGGCCGATTCCGCCAGCGGCTATGCGGCCTTCATCGAGCCAGGCAACGTCGTCACGCAGCGCGCCGGTCAGACAGAGGCCCTCACGGGTCCCAACGCACCCGGTGTCGCACCCGCACGCCTGCCGCAGATGCCGGCCTACCACCTGGTGCGGCCGGGCCGTGGCGGCATCACCATGGTCAATATCGGCGTGGGCCCGGCCAACGCCAAGACCATCACCGACCACATCGCGGTGCTGCGACCGCATGCCTGGATGATGTTGGGGCATTGCGCGGGCCTGCGAAACAGCCAGCAACTGGGCGACTACGTGCTGGCCCACGCCTATGTGCGTGAAGACCATGTACTCGATGAAGACCTGCCGCCCTGGGTGCCGATCCCGGCGCTGGCGGAAATCCAACTCGCACTCGAAAAGGCGGTGGCCGATGTCACCCGCTGCGAAGGCGCCGACCTCAAACGCATCATGCGTACCGGTACCGTGGCCAGCACCGACAACCGCAACTGGGAACTGCTCCCCGGCAAGCAGGCCCAGCGCCGCTTCAGCCAGAGCCGCGCGGTGGCCCTCGACATGGAGAGCGCCACCATCGCCGCCAACGGGTTCCGGTTCCGGGTGCCGTACGGCACGCTCCTGTGCGTGAGCGACAAGCCCCTGCACGGCGAGATCAAGCTGCCCGGTATGGCCAATCAGTTTTACCGCGAGCGAGTCGACCAGCATCTGCGCATTGGCATGCGGGCCATCGAGATCCTCAGCGCAGGCGGCAGCAGCCGCCTACATAGTCGTAAGCTACGAAGCTTCGACGAGGTGGCATTTCAGTAGCCCCCCCCGATGCGGCCTGCGGCCGCCTCCTCCCAGGGGGGCGCCACCGGCGGCCCGGCGGAGCCGGTTCCGCGCTGGCCTTGGGATTTGGGGGTGGGTGCGCAGTCGCTCACTCGGCGACGCAGGATGTTGAACCTGGCCTTCAGGCCTTCGTGGCCATCGCCTCGCCCAGGCGGACCGGGCGCGTGGGGGTCCAGTCGGGGGTGAAGCTCACCGTGTCCTTCGGGAACAGCATCACCACGGTGGATCCCAGCAGGAAGCGGCCCATCTCCTGGCCTTTGCCCAGCACGATGTTGGGGCTGTCGTAGCGCCACTCGCGTACCTCGCGCGTGCGGGGCGGATTGACCACCCCATGCCACACCGTGGCCATGCTGCCCACGATGGTCGCGCCCACCAGCACATTGACGAAGGGCCCGTGCGCTGTGTCAAACACGCACACCACGCGCTCATTGCGCGCGAACAGGCCCGGCACATATTGCGCGGTGAGCGGGTTGACCGAGTACAGATCACCCGGCACATAGATCATGCGGGTCAGACGTCCCTCACAGGGCATGTGAATGCGGTGGTAATCGCGCGGCGAGAGGTAGATCGTCGCGAAATGACCATCGTCAAACTGGCGGGCCAGGACTGCGTCGCCACCCACCAGCGCCGTCGTCGAATAGTGGTGGCCCTTGGCCTGAAAGATCTGATCGTGCGCGATCGGCCCGAACTGGCTGATGGCGCCATCGACCGGGCAAATGAAGTCCGCACCGGCCAGCGGCCGCGCACCCGGGCGCAAGGCGCGGGTGAAAAACGCGTTGAACGTGGCATAGGCCTGGGGCTGCGGGTCGGCCGCTTCGTTCATGTCCACGCCATAGCGGGCAATGAAGCGGCGGATCGCGGCGTGCGTGACCGCACCGCCCTCCCACCCGGCGAACGCGCCCATCGCGCGTGTCAGCAGCTGCTTGGGCAGCAGATGCTGCATCAGGATGGACAGGGGAGGACGCACGTACAACCGATCGAAAAGACAGCCCGCAATTTTACGGGGGGGTCATACGGGATCGCCCGGTGGGCCACAATAGCCGACTGCATGGATGCCCCCACCCCGCTATTTGCCGCCCACCACCTGACCAAGCGCTATGGCGCGGCCACCGTGGTCAATGACCTGTCCTTTGAGATCGCCCCGGGCGAATGTCTGGGGGTGATTGGCCCCAACGGCGCGGGCAAGACCACCACCGTGCGCATGTGCCTGGGCCAGACCGAGCCCGATAGCGGCGAAGTGACGGCCATGGGCCTGTCTCTGCCCCAAGACGCCATGGCCATCAAGTCTCGACTCGGGGTGGTGACCCAGTTCGACACGCTCGACCCCGACTTCACCTGCGAAGAAAACCTGCTGGTGTATGGCCGCTACTTCGGCCTGCCCACGCGCGAGATGCGCGAACGCATTCCTCGCCTGCTCGAATTCGCCGCCCTCACACACAAGGCCCAGGCGCGTCCGGGCGAACTCTCAGGCGGGATGCGCCGGCGCCTGAGTCTGGCGCGTGCCTTGGTCAATGACCCCGCCTTGCTGGTGCTCGACGAACCCACCACCGGCCTGGACCCGCAGGCGCGCCACCTGATGTGGGAGCGCCTGCAGCTGCTGTTGCAACAGGGCAAGTCCATCCTCCTGACCACCCACTTCATGGACGAGGCCGAGCGCCTGTGCCACCGCCTGCTGGTGATGGACCATGGACGCAAGATCACCGAGGGGCGACCGCGTGATCTGATCGCCAGCCACCTCGAGCCCGACGTGGTCGAGGCCTACGGCCAAGGCGCACTCGCCTTGGTGGACTCGCCCCTGCGCGCGCACGCGGCGCGTGTCGAGGTCAGTGGCGAGACGGTCTTTTTCTACACGCAAGATGCGCGCGTGCTGCTCGAGGCACTGTCCACCCGAGCGGGCCTCCGCACCCTGCATCGCCCTGCCAACCTGGAAGACTTATTCCTCAAACTCACCGGACGCCAGATCCGCGAGGAGGCCTGACCATGAGCCTGTGGCACGCGCCCGACCTGTCCCTGCGCTGGTGGCCGGTGTTCTTGCGCAATTTGCTGGTGTGGCGCAAGCTGGCCATCCCCAGCGTGCTGGCCAACATCGCCGAACCCCTGATCTGGCTGATCGCCTTCGGCTATGGCCTGGGCGCCCTGGTCGGTCAGGTTCAACTGGGCGACACCCAGGTGCCCTACCTCGTGTTCCTGGCCAGCGGCTCGATCTGCATGAGTGCGATGAATGCTGCGTCCTTCGAGGCCCTGTATTCGGCCTTCTCGCGCATGCACGTGCAAAAGACCTGGAGCGGCATCCTCAACGCGCCGGTGTCCCTGGACAACGTGGTCGTCGCGGAAATGCTGTGGGCCGCCTACAAGGCGGTCTTCACCGTCACCGCCATCCTGATCGTGATGATGGCGCTGGGTATCAGCACCAGCCCCAAGCTCGCCGTGGCCTGGCTGGTGCTGGCCGGTGCGGGCATCACCTTCGCCAGCATGGCCCTGATCTTCAACGCGCTGGCCAAGGGTTACGATTTTTTCAACTACTACTTCACGCTGTTTCTCACGCCCATGATGTTCCTCTCGGGCGTGTTTTTTCCGCGCGATCAACTGCCGCCGCTGCTACGTGTCGTGTCCGACTGGCTGCCCCTGACCAACGCGGTGGAATTGGTCCGACCTCTTTTCATGGACCGCTGGCCCGACACGCCGCTGCGCCATCTGGCAGTGCTGGCGGCCTATGCCGTGGTGGCTTTCTCGCTGGCCCTGGTCCTGACGCGCCGTCGCTTTCGAAGCTGAAGCGGCTGCAGGGGAGACAATCGCCCCATGGCCGATCCCTCGCACCCCTACGACACCCTCACACCCGATGCGGTGCTCGGCGCGCTGGCGTCCATCGGCCTGTGGGGCGACGGTCGCTTAACGGCACTGAGCTCCTACGAAAACCGCGTCTACCAAATCCCGCTGGACGAGCCTGTGCAGGGCCATGCGCAGGTGGTGGCCAAGTTCTACCGACCCGGCCGCTGGAGCGACGCCGCGATCCGCGAGGAACACGCTTTTGCTGCGGAACTGGCGGCCGCCGAAGTGCCCGCCGTGCCGCCCCTGGTGATCCAGGGTCACAGCCTGCATCACCATGACGGCTTCGCCTTCAGCGTGAGCCCGCGCCGTGGCGGGCGCGCACCCGAACTGGACGACCCCGAGGTGCTCGAATGGATCGGGCGCTTTCTCGCACGCATCCACGCTGTGGGTCAGGCGCGCTCCTTCACCCACCGCCCCACCCTGGACATCGCCAGCTTCGCCGTCGAGCCGCGCGACTGGCTGCTCACGCACCACACCATTCCTTTGGACGTGTCCTCGCGCTGGGAGCGTCTGTGCAATGACGCCATCGCCGCCATCGCGCAGCGTCTGAACGCCTTCCAGCCGCAGCACCTGCGCCTGCACGGCGATTGCCATCCCGGCAACATCCTGTGGACACCCGACGAGGGCCCGCACTTCGTCGACCTGGACTATGCCCGCATGGGCCCGGCGGTGCAGGATCTGTGGATGTTGCTCTCGGGCGACCGCGTGCAGCGCCAACGCCAACTGGGCGCCCTGGTCGATGGCTACGAGCAGTTTCGCGAATTCGATCGGCGCGAGCTCGCGTTGATCGAGCCTTTGCGCACCCTGCGCCTGATCCACTACAGCGCCTGGCTGGCCCGGCGCTGGGACGACCCGGCGTTTCCGCGGGCCTTTCCGTGGTTTGGCAGCAGCGACTACTGGAAGGAGCAGATCCTCATGCTCGAGGAGCAGCTCGAAGCGATGGACGAGGCGCCGCTGGTGGCCTGAGCCCCAGGCGCACAACCCGCCAACCGCTCACACCAGCAACGCGTTCACCCGCTTCACATACGCCGCCGGATCTTCCGGCAGTCCGCCTTCGGCCAGCAGCGCCTGGTCAAACAGGATGTGGGCCAGGTCATGAAAATGCACCGAGCCGTCCAGCTTCTTGACCAGCGCGTGCTCCGGGTTGACCTCCAGCACCGGCTTGCTCTCGGGCGCAGGCTGTCCGGCCTGTTTGAGCATGCGCGCCAGTTGCAGGCTCATGCCCTGGTCCTGCGCCACCAGACACGCCGGTGAATCGACCAGGCGCGTGGTCACGCGCACGTCTTCGGCCTTGTCTTTCAGCGCCTCTTTCAGCTTGGCCAGCACCGGCTTGAACGACTCAGCAGCTTCTTCGGCAGCTTTCTTTTCGGCCTCGTCTTGCAGCTTGCCCAGGTCGAAAGCGCCCTTGGCCACGCTTTGCATCGGCGTGCCGTCAAATTCGTTCAAAAAGCCCAGCGCCCACTCGTCGACCCGGTCGGTCATCAGCAGCACCTCGATGCCCTTTTTGCGGAAGACTTCGAGCTGCGGGCTGTTTTTGGCGGCGGCCAGGGTCTCGGCGGTGATGTAATAAATGGCCTCCTGGCCTTCTTTCATGCGCGCCTTGTAGTCGGACAGCGACACGCTGACTGTGTCGGTGGTGGTGCTGGCAAAGCGCAACAACTTGGCGATTTTGTCACGGTTGGCGAAGTCCTCGCCCAAGCCCTCTTTGAGCACCGCACCAAACTCGGCATAAAAGCGACTGTACTTGCCTGCTTGTTGCTGATCTTCTTCGCTGGCGTCTGCGGCTGGCTGATCGCGTTTGGCCAGGTCTTCCAGCATCGACAGCACGCGACGGGTATTGCCCTCGCGAATGGCTTTGACATCGCGGCTTTCTTGCAACAGCTCGCGGCTGACGTTCAGGGGCAAATCGGCCGAGTCGATCACGCCTTTGACAAAGCGCAGGTAAACCGGCATCAGTGCTTCGGCGTCGTCCATGATGAAGACGCGTTTGACATACAGCTTGATGCCGGCGCGTTTTTCGCGGTTCCACAAATCGAACGGGGCCTTGGCCGGCAAGAACAGCAGTTGCGTGTACTCGGTGCTGCCTTCGACCCGGTTGTGACTGTGCGCCAGCGGCGCCTCAAAGTCGTGACTGATGGCTTTGTAAAAGTCTTCGTATTGCGCTTGCGTGATGTCTTTTTTGGCGCGTGACCACAGGGCGTTGGCCTTGTTCACGGTTTCCCACTCGTCGGTCAGCACCATCTCGCCGGGCTGATCTTTTTCGCCTTCCTTCCACTCTTCTTTGCGCATCAAAATGGGCAACGAGATGTGGTCAGAGTATTTGGAGATGATGGACTTGATTTTCCAGGTGCTCAGGTATTCTTCGGCGTCCTCGCGCAGGTGCAAGATGACCTTGGTGCCACGGTTGGCGATGTCGATGTCTTCCACCGTGAACTCGCCAGTCCCCCCACTGACCCAGCGCACGCCTTCGTTCGGTTGGAGGCCAGCACGGCGTGACTCGACGGTGATCTGGTCAGCCACGATGTAGCCTGAATAAAAGCCCACGCCGAATTGACCGATCAGGGCGCCTTGGTCTTTGGCATCACTTTTTTGGCTGGCGTCGAGGCGGCTCATGAAGTCGCGCGTGCCACTTTTGGCGATGGTACCCAGATGGTCGATGGCTTCCTGGCGGCTCATGCCGATGCCGTTGTCGGTGATCGTCAGGGTGCGCGCCGCTTTGTCAAAACTGACCCGAATTTCGAGGTTGGGCGCGTCTTCAAAAAGGGAGTTGTTATTCAGGGCTTCATAGCGCAACTTGTCGCAGGCGTCCGAGGCGTTGGACACCAGTTCGCGCAAAAAGATTTCTTTGTTGGAGTACAGCGAATGGGTGACCAGGTGCAGCAGCTGGGCCACCTCGGCCTGAAAGGCATGGGTTTGAGTGCTCATGTTGTGCGGTTAGAAAATGACAAACACCTTGGCATATGGGTCTGTCTGCTGGTTTTTCAAGTCCCACAGAAAAGGGAGGGTTTACGGCTGCCTGAGTCTGTGCGGAGCGGTCAACCGCCCAGGGCACGGACAGGCAGTCATTATAAATTCTAAAGAATTCATTAATTTGGATCATTGAACAAAATAATATACAATAGTTTCGATTAGCCATCCACTTAGAGAACTTTTCAATCAAGTCCTCATGAGATGGCGAGTTGCGGACCTTTTTTAACGGCTTGCTGCCAAAAATCAATGGTTATTCGGGGCGTTTGAAAAGGTTGAAAAAAGTGACCCATTGAGGAGCGGCATGAACATCAAAATCAACTTGAGGACGAAAGGCAACCGGACCCTGTTTGCCCATGCACGGGGAGGGCGTTCATGGTTTTCTCCAGACGCCAGCCTTCGGTCACGGACAAGCAAACTGGTGTGGATGGCTTTACTGGGTTTTGGGGTGAGTTGGGCTCAGGCACAAATCGCCGTCACGCCGTCCAGCGTCACGCCGTCAAGCTTGGTGCCTGAGAGGCGCCCGAACGGGTTTCGGGTCGACATTCCCGAAGCCGGAGCCTTGCAGGTACCTGCGGGAGCCGAGAATCTGACGGTGAGATTGTCCAAGGTCGTGCTGGATGGGGGCTTCCCTGAGGTGGATTCACTCACCAAGCCGATTCTGGACAAGCTGGCCCGTCAGCGCACCACCTTGGCCCTGATTTATGCGGCAGCCTCCGAAATTGAGGCGGTACACGCCCGTGCGGGTTTCGTACTGGCCCGCATCTCGGTGCCGCCGCAAAACTTGGTCGACGGGGGGCCGCTTCGCTTAGTGTTGACCGATGGATTCATCGAGGAAATCGATGTGGCCAACCTGCCGGCGCCGGTGCAAACAGCCGTGAAGCTTCGCACCCGGTCCCTGTTGGGGCGCAAGCACATCAGTTTGGAGCAAATCGAGACGGCGCTGATGCTGGCCTCTGACGTTCCCGGGCTGACATTGAGCTCAACGCTGATGCGTGGCCAGCAGCCTGGCGGGTCGCGCATGGTGCTTCGGGGTTCGCACGACGAGTCTTCCGGGTCGGTGGCGATCGCCAACAACCTCCCCAAAGCATTGGGCGGAACCGGATTCAATTTGCAAGTGGCACTTAACTCGCCCTTGCACAAGGGGGAGCAAATTTACGGCTTTGTCGCTGCGAGCAGCCAACTCAACCAACTCTTTGACCAAGACCCGATGCAGCGGGTGCTGGGCGCCGGATTGATCTTTCCCTTGAGCGACGATGGCAAGCTCTCCCTCAACCCCGAATTGACGGCGGCGCGCACCACGCCCCGGGCAACGGTCGGCGTGACGCCCACCGTCGGCGTGCTCGGTCGCCAATCTTTGCGCCTGAATCAAACCATCTCGCGCACTCGGCTGCGCCAAAGCATGGTGGGGCTGACGCTGGAGCGGGTGGATGAACAAAACCAGTCTCTGGATATGGGTGCGCTGATCAGCCATGACCGATATTGGGTGCTGCGCATAGGCAGCTCGATCAGCGAATCTCCGCTGGCGGGGGCGAACTGGTCGACCACGGCACAAGTCAGCCGCGGGTTGGCCGGGCCAGGCGCGATCAAGGCCGCTGATGTCACAGGTCCTGTCGGCTTATCGCGACAGGGGGCTGATGCCGTGTTCAACAAATTGCTGTTGAGCGCGCGAGCCAGTTGGGCGCTGAGCAATGGCCGTGCTGTGGCATTCAATGCCCGTGCGCAAAGTTCGTTCAAAGACCCCATGATGCGATCCGAGCAATTGTCTCTTGAGGGTGCAGACAGCCTGTCCTCGTTTGTGGATAGCCAGTTGGTGGTGGATCAAGGCATGGTGATCCGGGGCGAATTCAGTTCCTCGTTGGTGCCCCTTTTGGGTGAGCCCAGCCACATGGTGGCTCCTTATTTCTTTGCCGCTCTCGGGCGTGGCAGCCGGATACAACCCGCCATGGGCACAGAAGACAAAGAGATCGAGGCGCGCAGCGTGGGCTTGGGTCTGAGGGGCGGGTTGAGCCTGCCCGTTTCATACGGCATCGAGTACTCGATCGGATCAACCAACAGCGCCATGATCAGCCGGAAGAACCGCTTGGGTATCAATGTGAATGTTCGCTTCTGACAACTTGGCAGGTAAACCGACAGCGAATATTGCGCCATCCGCTCTCCAATCAAAAGGACAAGCCATGAAAAACAAATCCGCTTCGCGGGCACGGGGCCAACGGCGAAGCATCTTGCACCCGACCGCCATCAGCCAGGCCATCGCTCAATTGGGTCAACAGTGGCGAGTCCACCACTTGAGGGGGATGGCATCGGCTTTGCTGGCCCCCGGTCTGCTCGCCCTGTCGGGTCTGGCGCAGGCTCAGACGCTGCCCGTCGGGGGTACGGTCAGCGCCGGTGCAGCCACCATCAGCAGCAATGCGGCGCAGATGAATGTGGTGCAAAGCAGCCAGAGGGCGGTGATCGACTGGACCAGTTTCTCGATCGGGCAGGGTGCCAAAGTGGAGTTCATGGTGCCCAACGCCCAAGGGGCGACCCTGAACCGGGTCAATGGCAACATGACTTCGGAAATTGCCGGGCAACTGACGTCCAACGGATCGCTGTTCTTGATCAACCCCAATGGCATCGCCATCACGCCCACGGGGGTGGTCAACACCGGCGGGGCTTTTGTCGCCTCCAGCCTGGATCATTCGAATGCCGATTTCATGGCCGCTCGCATGTTGTTCAATGGACGTGGCGCATCGGCACGGGTCAGCAATGCGGGCTCCATCAACGCCGGGCAGGGCGCTTATGTGGCCTTGTTGGGCGGGGCGGTGAGCAACTCGGGTCTGATCAGCGTGCCGATGGGGCGGCTGGGGCTGGGCTCAGGGGAGCAGGTGACCTTGGACATCAACGGCAACAACTTCATGCAGGTGGCGGTGCCCAGCAACTGGCTGGCTGACAATGGGGCGCTGGTCAGCAACTCGGGCACTTTGCAGGCGTCAGGCGGGGTGGTGCAGCTCAAGGCGGCGGTGTTGCGCCAAGCGGTGCGCGAAGTCATCAATATGTCAGGCACCATCAATGCCGACAGCGCCACCCGCGACGGTGGCCGCATCGAGTTGATCGGCGGCGCTGACTCGGCAAACATGGGCGGCATGGTGCGGGTCAGCGGGCGGCTGTCGGCGCAGGCCACCGGGCCCAGCGGCAACGGCGGGTTCATTGAAACATCGGGTGCGCAGTTGGACTTGGGCGGCATCTCGGTCTCCACCCGGTCGGCCACTGGCTATGCGGGCCATTGGCTGATCGATCCCTATAACATCACCATCAGCAGTGGCGCGGGCAGTGGCACCTCGTTCACCGGCTCGACCACCTCGCTCACCGCCGGGGCCACCACAGTCATCAACACCACCACGCTGCAAACTGCGCTGGCGGCGGGCAATGTGACGATCACCACTGGGGCGGCGGGCAGTGCTGGGAGCGATCCCGGAGACATCACGGTTGCGAGCCCGTTGTCATGGAGCAGTGCGACGACACTGACGCTCACCGCCGCACGCCATATCAACATCAACGCGGTGGTCAATGCGTCGGGGGGCACGGGTGCGGGCTTTGTCGGCAACACGGGCCCATCAGGCAAACTCAATTTTGGAGTGGGTGGTCGCATCGATCTCGCCTCGACGGCGACATTCAGCCTAAATGGCACCAGCTACACGGTGATCACCAACCTGGGATCCCAGGGTTCGACCACCGGTACTGATTTGCAAGGAATGAACGGCAATTTGTCGCGCAATTATGTGTTGGGTGCCAACATCGATGCCAGCGCCACATCGAGTTGGAGCAGCAACGCAGGGTTCAACCCGATTGGAACCGCAGCAACGCCATTTACGGGCGCATTCAACGGCCTGGGTCATGTGATCAGCGGGCTCACGATCAACCGCGCAAGCACCAATAACGTGGGATTATTTGGCGCAACGAGCGCTGCCAGTTCGATCCGCAACGTTGGGTTGGCGGGCGGCTCGATTGCTGGACGCCAAGAAGTCGGCGCCCTGGTCGGGACCAATGCCGGCACCATCAGCGACGCCAATTCTTCGGCGAGCGTGACGGGTAATCTCTCGATGGTGGGTGGCTTGGTGGGGAAGAATACGGGTTCAATCAGCAACAGTTACACACAAACCACCATCAGCATCAGCACCGGATCAGTCAACACTATTGGCGGTTTGGTGGGGGAAAGTACTTCATCCGGTGCGATTGACAATAGTTACGCACAAGGCGCGATCAACATCAGCACTGGTGGGAGTTATATTGGCGGCTTGGTGGGTAAGAATAGCTCCAACATCAGCAACTCTTACGCCGATGTGGCGATCACTGCCACCGCCGCAAACGTACACCGAATTGGTGGTTTGGCGGGCACTAATGAAGCAGGCGCACGGATCAGTGGAAGCTATGCCACGGGCAACATCACAGCAAACGGAACGTATTCTCCTGGGAATGGAGTCATTGGTGGTTTGGTGGGGGTGAATTATTCTGGCGATGCCGTTAGCGGTGGTAGCAGCATCATCAACAGCTATGCAACGGGGAATGTGACGGCAACAGGGGCTAACAGGGTTGGCGGTTTGGTTGGCTTTCAGGAAGTGGCGGCGGGAATTAACCCCGTGATCAACAATAGCTATTCATTTGGTCGCGTCATGGGCGGCGGTGAGGTCGGCGGTCTGGTGGGGCTGAATCAATCCCCCGCCGGCAGCTCTATCACCAGCAGCTATTGGAATACCACCAACAACTCAGCGTCGTTATTGGGCGTAGGCGTCGGGAGTACAACGGGTGTCACGGGCCTGAGCGCCACGGCATTCAGGCAGGCTGCCAGTTTTGCAGGCTGGAGCATGGACAGCAGCGGTGGACAGGCCGCCACATGGCGGATTTACGAGGGCTCAACCGCGCCCTTGCTCAAGGCATTTCTCACCCCGATGGCCATTAATTTGGGAGCGGTGTACACCGCCACCTACAACGGTCAGGCGCAGTCGCCACTTTCGAATGATCCCCGCATCCTGGGCTCACTCACCCCCGGTGCCATCAATGCCGGCACTTATTCGATCAGTGGCAACGGACTTTATTCCACCCAGCTGGGGTACGACCTATCCACAACGGGCAGTGGCGGCTCGCTGATCATCACCGCTGCCCCCATCACGGTGACTGCCAATGCCCAGAGCATGACCTATGGCGCAGCGCTGCCGACGCTGAGCTATTCGATCACCCGCCCGGGTGGCGCCACCGGGTTGTTCGGCAGCGACACCTTGAGTGGTGCGCTGACCACTGCCGCAGGGGCTGCGCCCAATGCCGGAACCCATGCGATCACGCAGGGCACTCTGTCAGGCGGGGGCAACTACACCCTGACTTATGCGGGGGCCAATTTGACGGTCACGCCGGCCAACTTGACGCTGGTGGGCACCCGGGCTTACGACGGCGGCACCACGGTGGCAGGCTCGGTGCTGACCGCCATGGGCGTCAACGGGCAAACTTTCACGGTGTTGGGCTCGGGTGCTGCGGGTAACCTGAGCAGCGCAAACGCAGGGGCCAGTGCACAAACACTCGCCACCGTTGCGGGCCTGAGCCTGGGCAACAGCAGCAACGGCGGGCTGGCCAACAACTACAACGCTTTGTCAGTGGCTGGGTCGGCGGTCACGATCACGCCCGCCAGCCTGACGTTGGTGGGAACCCGGGCTTACGACGGCAGCACCACGGTGGCCGGCTCGGTGCTGACCGCCATGGGCGTCAACGGACAAAGTTTCACGGTGACGGGTGCGGGAGCTGCGGGTAACCTGAGCAGCGCAAACGCAGGAGCCAGTGCACGAACGCTCTCCACCGTCACGGGCTTGAGCCTGGGCAGCAGCAGCAACGGCGGGCTGGCCAGCAACTACAACGCTTTGTCAGTGGCCGGATCTGCGGTGACCATCACCGCTGCCCCCATCACGGTGACCGCCAATGCCCAGAGCGTGACCTATGGCGCAGCGCTGCCGTCGCTGAGCTATTCGATCACCCGCCCGGGTGGCGCCACCGGGTTGTACGGCAGCGACACCATGAGCGGTGCGCTGTCGTCAACCGCCGCAGGGGCTGCGCCCAATGCCGGGACTTATCAGATCACACAAGGTACTCTGTCAGGCGGGGGCAACTACACCCTGACTTATGTGGGGGCCAATTTGACGGTCACGCCCGCTAGCCTGAGGTTGGTGGGCACCCGGGTCTACGACGGCACCACCACGGTGGCAGGCTCGGTGCTGACCGCCATGGGCGTCAACGGGCAAACTTTCACGGTGTTGGGCGCGGGTGCTGCGGGTAACCTGAGCAGCGCAAACGCAGGGGCCAGTGCACAAACACTCGCCACCGCTGAGGGCCTGCGACTGGGTAACAGCAGCAACGGCGGGCTGGCCAGCAACTACAACGCTTTGTCAGTGGCTGGATCGGCGGTGACCATTACCGCTGCACCCATCACGGTGACCGCCAATGCCCAGAGCATGACTTACGGCAACTCGCTTCCCCTGCTGACCTATTCGATCACCCGCCCGGGTGGCGCCACCGGGTTGTTCGGCAGTGACACCTTGAGTGGCGCGCTGTCCACCGCCGCAGGGGCTGCGCCCAATGTCGGGACTTATCAGATCACACAGGGCACCCTGTCAGGCGGAGTCAACTACACCCTGACTTATGCAGGGGCCAATTTAACGGTGACACCAATCACATTGGATTCAGTGTCCAGTTTCATGCCGATGTTACAGAGCACGTCGGTGCATCAGCCGACCGGAGCTAACTTGTCATCAGTGCCCTGGTACTTGCGCACCGCCAACGAGAAAACTTGGCCCGATGGCCCTGCCATCACCGATCAGCTGCGGCAAAGCAGGGAGGTGCAGTGGGGACCGATCGCTTCGAGCCATTCAGCACGCTGATAGGGGCGAGCATGGCTTGCGGTCAACCTTTCAGGGGATGGGGGCTGGGGGTTGTCCGTGCGATGAGGCCGATCAGGCCTTGTCGCACACCCTGATGGCAGCCATTGAAGCCACCTGTCAGGGGGGGGTCTGGGTTTGCGGCAGACCTTTGGTCAAGGACCGGCCGAAGCTCTGGGCGGCCAAGTGGCCAAGTGTCAGCGCTTGGTGGTGTCACCTTCTAAGGATTTCAGACCCTTCAATCGCCCCTCGATGTACTGGCGGGCCACAGCAATTTGCAGTTGCGAAGTGGTTTTTTCCATGGACGGGGGTTCGTAGGGTCCCACATCTTCCAACATCACCAAATGCCAGCCTGCGGTCGTTTGCAAGGGGCCATCGGCCAGTTGGCCCTTTTTCAAAGAGCGCACAGCATTGAGCAAGACCGGGTGCAGCTCGCCCATGGGGATCCAGCCGGTCAGCCCACCATGTTGACGGGTTTGGGCGTCGAGTGACTGTTCTTCCGCCAATGCATTCCATCGGCTTTTGTCTTTTTGCAGTTGGGCCCACAACTGTTTGGCGGTGCTTTCTTCGGCCACCACGATATGGCGCAAACGATAGCGCACGGTTCCCAACGCCGTGACCTGACGCTTGTATTCTTGTTCCAGCATGTCAGTTGTGATTTTCAGTTCGGTCAGCCATTTCTCTTGAAGCGCCTGAGCCAAAACATTTTCGCGAGCCAGGCGGATGGCCTCTTTGACCTCGCGGGTGTCGTGCAAGCCCAGTTTTTCAGCCTCTTGGGCCATGGCGTGTAAACGCAACAAGGCCTGTTTCTGAGCTTGCTCTTGTGAGGCACGCTGTGAGGCTTGCTGATCCGGCTTGGCTTGAGCCCATGCGCTCCCGAATGCCGCAAACAATGTCAAGCAAAAACAACAGGACAGGGCACGATCTTTGAAAGGGGCGAAGATGTGATTCGATTTCATCTGTACAGCCTTGAAGGAGAATGGGTCTGTTGCAAACAAACCTGAAAAAAGCATGGATTTTTTGCAACGAACAGTTGGAAAAGTCCGCAACTCACCATCTCATGAGTTTTGTTTCAAAAGTACTCTATAAGATGGATTAATTGAGTCTATTGTAATTCAATTTTATTCAAAGATTTCTGGCGTCCAAGCCGCACCGAAGGTGCGTCTTGTCGACCCTGCCGGTTAAAACTTTTCGTGGGCAGCGAGGTAGCGCCATTGGCCGACGGGCAGTTGACCCAGTGTGACGCGACCCATGCGCACTCGTTTCAGGCCGACGACGTGCAGGCCGACTTGTTCGCACATGCGGCGGATTTGGCGTTTTTTACCTTCGCGCAGGACAAAGCGCAGTTGATCAGGGTTTTGCCACTCGACTCGGGCGGGTTTGAGGGCCTGGCCATCGAGCGAGAGGCCGTGGCGCAAGCGGGCCAGTTGGTCGGCCGGAAAGACCGGTGCGATGTTTTGCGTCAGCAAGCCCTGCGGACCCTGCCAATGTACCCGCACCAAGTATTCTTTTTCGATGTCCGAGTTTTCGCCAATCAATTGCCGGGCGATCCGCCCGTCTTGTGTCAGGACGAGCAGCCCCACCGAGTCGATGTCCAGCCGTCCGGCGGGCGCCAGGCCCCGCAATTGACCCGGATTGAAACGCATCGGGGTTTTGTCGCCCGACCATCGGTTGCGCGCCTGCACCAGGGTGACGGCGGGAGAGTGACCGTCTTCTGCCTGGCCGCTGACGTAGCCGACCGGTTTGTGGAGCAAGATCGTGACCTGCTGCTGTTGTTGTGTTTGGGCGGCGCGCTCGACCGTGATGCTGTCCTGAGGGCCGACTTGCATGCCCATTTGGGCTGGGTGACCATTGACACGGACCCATCCGCGCTCGATCCAGGCGTCGGCTTCGCGGCGTGAGCACAGGCCCAATTCGGCCATGCGTTTGTTCAGGCGGCTTTTGGCGCCGGCAGGTTCTGTCATGTTGTGCAGTCTACTCTGCCCGGGTGGAGGGGGTCAGCGCGACTCGCGCAGGGCGTTCAGGTTGAGAACGCGCAAGCCACCGTATTCGATCCGGATCGACCCGTTGGCCTCGAGTGTGCGCAGCGCCATATTGACTCGCTGACGCGACAACCCGACCAAATAAGCCAACTCTTGCTGGGTGATGCGCAAGACCTCTCCCACACCCGGGTAGAGCACCGGGTTGAAGAGAGAGGCCAATGAGCGCGCAACTCGCACATCGGGGTTGTTGATGCGATCAATTTCGCGCGCGGCAATGAATTGTCCCAAGCGCTCGTTGAGTTGGTTCATGACAAAGCGATTGAACCCGATCGAGTGATCGAGCAACCAATGGAACCCCCCCACGGGCAAGCCCGCAACCACGCTCGCGCGCAAGGCTTGAACGTTGTATCGGTAGGGTTCGTTTTTGATGGCAGTGCCTTCACCAAACCAGCCTCCGGCGGGCAGACCGGTGTAAGTCACGCTCTGTCCGTCGGCGCTGTCGGTGCTCATCTTCAGCAAGCCTTCGACGACGCCAAACCAGTAGGTGGGCGCACGACCCATGCGGCACACATGATCGCCGGGCAGGGCATCTCCCACCAGCAACTCAGGTTCGATGCGCGCACGCTCATCGGGGCTGAGGTGCTTGAGCCAGGGGATCACCGCCAATTCGTCGGCTTTAGGCGGGCGTCTTCGCTGATGCAGGGTCAGATCAGATGACATGGGTCAAAAGATTGTCAGGCTCGGGTCAGTCCTTACTAGGGTCTACCCTAGATTGTCATCGCAATGACAAAAAAGCGTCAAATTGAAGCCTAGTATTGCTGAAACATTTCGACAGTCAAATGGGTGACATCACCCAGGGTATGCGAACACTGAAAGCGCAGGGTATGAATTCCACTTTTCCGCAGTTGTTGCTCAAACACGCCAGCGAGAGGCCCTCGGCTCCCGCCATTCGTGAAAAGGAATACGGTATTTGGCAGACGCTGACTTGGTCCGATTTGGCCGAAATGGTGAAAAAAATTGCGGCCGGTTTGCATCAGGCCGGTTTACAGCGTGGCGAACACATCGTGGTGGTGGGATCAAATCGCCCTCGGTTGTATGCCGGCATGCTGGCAGCCCAGACTTTGGGGGCGGTGCCGATCCCGCTGTATCAGGATGCCGTTGGCGCCGAGTGCGTCTTTCCGATCAACAACGCCGAGGTGCGGTTTGCATTGGTCGAGGACCAGGAGCAGGTCGACAAGTTACTTGAGATCCGCGGGCAATGTCCTCAATTGGGTCACATTTTTTACGATGACCCCCGGGGTCTGCGCAATTACGATCAGCCGGGCTTGGCTTGGCTCGATGAGATCATGGCGGCCGGTGAGGCGCATCTGAAAGTTCAGCCCGACCTGATCCAGGAGCAGGTCAGTTTGTCCAAGCCCGATGATGTGGCGGCGATGTTTTTCACCTCGGGCACGACCGGAAATCCCAAGGGCGTGGTGCACACCCACCGCAGCCTGCTTGACCGCGCCCAAGCCGGTGCCGTGTTTGACAAGCTGTCCTCTGCAGAGGACGTGCTGGCTTATTTGCCACCCGCCTGGATCGGACAAAACATCTTCAGTTATGCGCAGTGGCTGTGTTGCGGCTATGTGGTCAATTGCCCCGAGTCCTTCAGCACGGTTTCGATCGACCTCAAGGAAATCGGCCCGACCTACTACTTCGCGCCGCCTCGCGTGTTCGAGGGCATGTTGACCAGTGTCATGATCCGCATGGAAGATGCGGGTCGTCTCAAGCGCAAGATGTTTCACTATTTCATGGACATCGCCCGCCAGCACGGCCCGGCCCGCATGGACGGCAAGTCGCTTGGTTTGGCTGCCAGCTTGCTCTATACCTTGGGCGACTGGTTGGTGTATGGGCCTTTGCGCAATAACCTCGGCATGTCCCGCGTGCGCGTGGCCTACACCGCTGGCGAGGCCATCGGCCCGGATTTGTTCACGTTTTATCGGTCGATCGGGGTCAACCTGAAGCAACTGTATGGATCGACCGAAACAGCGGTGTTTGTCTGCTTGCAACCCGATCACGAGGCGCGCGCCGATACGGTGGGCGTGGCTGGCCAAGGGGTCGAAATCAAAGTGGCCGACAACGGTGAGATCCTGGTCAAGTCGCCCGGGCTGCTCAAAGAGTACTACAAGAACCCCGCCGCCACGGCCGAAGTGCTGACCGCCGACGGGTGGTACCACACCAGCGATGCAGGCTTCATGGACAGCCATGGCCACTTAAAAATCATCGACCGCGTAAAAGACGTGGGTCGCATCAAGGGCGGTGATTTTGATGGCTCGATGTTCGCGCCCAAATATGTCGAAAACAAGCTGAAGTTTTTTCCGCAAATCAAGGAAGTGGTCGCTTATGGCGATGGCCGCGAAAAGGTCTGTGTCCTGGTCAACATCGACTTTGACGCCGTGGGCAACTGGGCCGAGCGCCGCAACTTGCCCTACGCCGGATACACCGACTTGGCCAGCAAACCCGAGGTCTATGAGTTGATCAAAGAGTGTGTTGAAAAGGTCAATGCCGACTTGGCCGAAGACGATTTGCTGGCGGGCAGTCAGATCAGTCGCTTTTTGGTGCTGCACAAGGAACTCGATGCCGACGATGGCGAACTGACCCGCACCAATAAAGTGCGTCGTGGCTTCATTGCCGACAAATACCAGGTGTTGGTCGATGCCTTGTACGGGGGCAAGCACGAGCAATTCATTGAAACCCAGGTCAAATTTGAAGACGGACGCACGGGCAGCGTCAGTGCGACCCTGAAAATCGCCGATGCCAAAACATTTGCACCGGCAAGGAAAGCGGCATGAAAAAACAAATTGGCGACGTCATTTTGGACGTCAAGAACATCAGTTTGCGCTTTGGCGGGGTGAAGGCGCTGACCGATATTTCGTTCAATGTGCGCGAGCACGAAATCCGGGCGATCATTGGCCCCAATGGGGCGGGCAAGAGCTCGATGCTGAACTGCATCAACGGCGTCTACACCCCGCAAGAAGGGTCGATCACCTTTCGGGGCCAGACCTTTGATCACATGGACAGCCATCAGGTGGCGACCATGGGCATCGCTCGCACATTCCAGAACCTGGCGTTGTTCAAGGGCATGAGCGTGCTCGACAACATCATGACCGGCCGCAACTTGCGCATGAAGAGCAACTTGTTTTTGCAGGCATTGAGAATCGGGCCGGCGCAAGCCGAAGAAGAGCAGCATCGGGCGCATGTCGAGCGGATCATTGACTTTCTGGAAATTCAGGCCTATCGGAAGACGCCTGTGGGGCAATTGCCTTACGGTCTGCAAAAGCGCGTGGACTTGGGGCGGGCATTGGCGCTGGAGCCGCAGGTGTTGTTGCTCGACGAGCCCATGGCAGGCATGAATGTGGAAGAAAAGCAGGTCATGTGCCGCTTCATTCTGGATGTCAACGATGAGTTTGGCACCACCATCGTGCTGATTGAGCACGACATGGGGGTGGTGATGGACATCTCCGATCGCGTGGTGGTGTTGGACTACGGCAAAAAAATCGGCGACGGCACCCCCGACGAGGTGCGCAACAACGAAGAAGTGATCAGTGCCTATCTGGGCACATCGCACTGAGCAACAGGGACTGACATCATGGCATTCTTTTTGGAAACCCTCTTTGGCGGCCTGATGGCCGGCATGCTCTATTCGCTGATTGCGCTCGGCTTCGTACTCATTTTCAAAGCATCGGGCGTATTCAACTTCGCCCAGGGTGCGATGGTGCTGGTGGCTGCGCTGGCCATGGCCCGTTTTGCCGAGTGGATCCCCGATTTGCTGGGCTTTGAGAATAAGTTGCTGGGCAACATCATCGCCTTTGCGCTGGCCACGGCCTTCATGTTTGCCCTGGCCTGGCTGATCGAAAGGCTGGTGTTGCGTCACTTGGTTAACCAGGAAGGTGTGACGTTGCTGATGGCCACGCTGGGCATCACGTATTTCATCGAAGGTTTTGGCCAGACCTTGTTTGGCAGCGAAATTTACAAAATCGATGTCGGCATGCCGAAAGACCCGGTGTTCATTCTGGACGGTATTTTCCAGGGCGGGGTGCTGATCAACCAGGAAGACGTGATCGCGGCGGTGATCGCGGCGTTGCTGGTGTTGGCCTTGTCGGTGTTTTTCCAAAAAACCAGCACCGGGCGTGCCTTGCGAGCGGTGGCCGATGATCATCAGGCGGCACAGTCGATTGGCATTCCGCTCAACCGCATCTGGGTGATTGTGTGGTGTGTGGCCGGCATCACGGCTTTGGTGGCCGGCATCATCTGGGGATCTAAGTTGGGTGTGCAGTTTTCACTGGCGACGGTGGCCTTGCGAGCCTTGCCGGTGATCATTTTGGGTGGTCTGACTTCGGTGCCGGGCGCCATCATCGGCGGCTTGATCATCGGCGTGGGCGAGAAATTGTCCGAGGTCTACCTCGGACCCTATGTGGGCGGCGGCATCGAGATCTGGTTTGCCTACATGCTGGCACTGGTCTTCCTGCTGTTCAGGCCCCAAGGCTTGTTTGGCGACAAAATCATTGACCGCGTTTAAGGAGTCTTCATGTTCTACAGAGAAAACGGTCAATTCAAAACGTCTTACAGGGCCGACCAGCAGATCTTTCCGATTTCGCAAGACCGGCTCGTCATTGGGCTCATCATCGCATTTGCCGCTTTCGGCGTGCCGATGCTGGTCGATGAGTACATGTTCAAGGCCATTCTGACTCCTTTCTTGATTTTGTCGCTGGCTGCATTGGGGGTGAATATCCTGGTGGGGTATTGCGGGCAAATCTCGCTGGGTTCAGGCGCCTTCATGGCGGTGGGGGCCTACATGGCCTACAACACCTACATCCGCATCGAGGGCATGCCGCTGATCGTGGCGTTGCTCAGCGGCGGTTTTTTTGCCACCTTGGTGGGCATGTTTTTTGGCATTCCCAGTTTGCGGGTGAAGGGGCTGTATCTGGCCGTGGCGACGCTGGCCGCACAGTTCTTCTGTGATTGGGCGTTCTTGCGCATCGGCTGGTTCACCAACAACAACGCATCAGGGTCGGTGTCGGTGTCCGATTTGGCAGTGCTGGGTTGGATCATCGACACCCCGATGGAAAAATACTTGTTCTGCCTGGGCTTTTTGGTGGTGTTTGGTTTGCTGGCCAAGAACCTGGTGCGCAGTGCGATCGGTCGTGAGTGGATGGCCATTCGGGACATGGACGTGGCGGCAGCGGTGATTGGCATCCGGCCGATGTACGCCAAGCTGTCGGCGTTTGCCGTCAGCTCATTCATTGTCGGCGTGGCGGGGGCCTTGTGGGGCTTCATCCACTTGGGATCTTGGGAGCCGGCGGCATTCTCAATCGACCGCTCGTTCCAGCTTCTGTTCATGGTGATCATCGGCGGCATGGGGTCGATCATGGGCAGTTTTTTTGGCGCCGCCTTCATCGTGGTGCTGCCGATTTTCCTGAATCAGTTCCTGCCCGCTTTGGGGGAGGTGTTTGGCATGTCCATTTCGACCGCGACCGTCTCGCACGTCGAGTTCATGGTCTTTGGTTCTCTGATCGTCTGGTTCCTGATTGTCGAGCCGCATGGCTTGGCCAAACTCTGGTCCGTGGCCAAGCAAAAGCTGCGCCTGTGGCCTTTCCCGCATTGATTTCCCAACTGCTTCAAACCCATACAAGGAGACTTTCATGAAGCTTCGTCAACTCGCCCTTGCGGCCACAGTGGCCTCTGCCGGATTGGTCAGCGCTTTGGTGCCTTCGCTGGCTCAAGCCCAGGCCAAAGAGCAATTCTTTCCGGCGTTGGTGTATCGCACGGGTGCTTATGCCCCCAACGGCATTCCGTTTGCCAACGGTTATATCGATTACCTCAAGCTGGTCAATGCCCGTGGCGGCATCAATGGCGTGAAGATTTCGTTTGAAGAGTGCGAAACCGGCTACGCCACCGATCGTGGCGTCGAGTGCTATGAGCGCCTGAAAGGCAAGAACGGCGGCGCCACCATGTTCCAGCCGCTGTCCACCGGCATCACCTTCGCCCTGACCGAAAAAGCCCCGATCGACAAGATTCCGCTGGTGACGGCAGGCTATGGCCGCTCCGAATCCCAAGATGGTGGCGTGTTCAAGTGGAACTTCCCCATCGCAGGAACTTACTGGATGGCCGGTGACGTGATCGTGCAAGACATCGCCAAGAAAGAAGGCGGTGCCGATAAGCTCAAGGGCAAGCACATCGCGCTGGTCTATCACGAC
>JACCDX011127615.1_pt1 | contig 22188 bp, 17 predicted proteins | sample 7449681 | NCBI WGS metagenome assembly JACCDX01 (sample SAMN15323450, study PRJNA562643) | freshwater metagenome | isolation source: river surface water | place: USA:Blue River Watershed | collected 2017-08-18
GGGGGTTCGCAGCGTGGCGGCTGGCCTCGGGTGCATTCACCGGCGTGGCCTGGGCCTGTGCCTGTTGTTCCCACCAATGCTCGAAGCCTTCGAGGTAGTCGCGGTCGCGCTGGCGCAGGTTCTCATGGCTGATGCGCTGGCTGCGGGTCAGCAGCGTGTAGGCAAACTGTTGAGGCGGCAGGTGCGCGTAGCGCTGCACGTTCTCGAACCACTCGGTGCTGTTGCGCGCGGCATTCTGGATGCGCAGCACCTCCACCGCGCGCGTGTCCTCGTACACCCGAAGGGCCCCCATGAGGTCGCCCGGGTGTTCTCCGATGCGCTGAGCCAGTTCGATGGCGTCTTCCAGGGCCAACTTGGTGCCCGAGCCGATGGAGAAGTGCGCGGTGTGCGCAGCGTCACCCATGAGCACCACCGGTGCGTGCCCGTTGTGGTGAACCCAGCGCCGGCACACCACACGCGGGAAGCGGATCCATTGTGAGGATCCCCGCAGGTGGTCGGCGTTGCTCATGAGGCTGTGGCCCTGCAGGACGTCGGCAAACAGGCGCTCGCACCAGGCGATGGAGGCTTCCTTGTCCATATCGGCCAGGCCTGCGGCCTGCCACACGTGTTCGGGGGCCTCGACGATGAAGGTGGAGGTGTCGCGATCGAAGCGATAGGCGTGCGCCTGGAACCACCCATGGGGCGTTTCCTGAAAGTCGAATGTGAAGGCCTCGAACAGCCGACGCGTGCCCAGCCACACGAAGCGGCACTGGCGCAGGTCGATGTCGGGTTGGTAGGTGGCGGCGTACTTCTGGCGGATGCGGCTGTTCAGGCCGTCGCTGGCGATGATGAGGTCGGCATCCGGAAAGTCTTCGTCGCGCGCTTCGGCTTCAAAGCGCAGTTGAACCCCCAGGGCTTCGCATCGCGCCTGCAGGATGTTGAGCAGGCGCTTGCGCCCGATGCCGCAAAAGCCATGTCCGCTGGAACGCACACGGGCGCCACGGATGTTGACCTCGATGTCGTCCCAGTGGTTGAAGGACTGCAGGATTTCGCTGGCGGTTTCAGGGTCGGCCTGTTGCAGCCGACCCAAGGTTTGGTCGGAGAAGACCACGCCCCAGCCGAAGGTGTCGTAGGGACGGTTGCGCTCCACCACGGTGATGTCATGGGCGGGGTAGCGCTTCTTCATGAGCAGCGCGAAATACAGGCCGGCAGGCCCGCCGCCAAGGCAAACGATCTTCATGCGGCAACTGTTGATGTAAATAGTTTAGAAGTCAAGCAGTTGAAACCTGGGGGAGGCGGCCTGCGGTCTTGTCAGGCAGCGCTGAAGCGCGACAATGGCGCCATGAACCAGTCCCTGAGTCCCTTCAAATCCGTCAGCTACGCCGGGCGTGCACCCGGTGTGAAGCTGTTGGTCACGGCCGCCGTGCATGGCAACGAGGTCTGCGGCACGCATGCACTGCGTCGCCTGATCGAGGAACTCGACCGCGGTGACGTGGTGGTCTCGCGCGGCCTGTTGACCCTGGTGCCGGTGACCAATCCCCTGGCCTTCAAACAAGGCACGCGCAACGGTGACCGCAACCTCAACCGCGCCTTGGGCCCGGCGGCCGTGCCCCGCGAGTTCGAAGACCATGTGGCCAATTGGCTGTGTCCGCTGATGGCGCAACACGACGTGTTGCTGGACCTGCATTCATTCAATGCGCAAGGCAAGCCGTTTGCCATGCTGGGCCCGCGCAACAACCGCGATGCCACCGAGCCCTTCCGGCACGCTGCCGAGGAGGAAGCTTGGGTGCAGGTGTTGGGTGTCGACCGCGTGGTCGATGGCTGGCTGGGCACCTATGTGCGTGGCGTGGCGCGCCGGCGTGAAGAGGCCGGCGAGCGCGCAGCCGGCTTGGACCTCAACCCGAACTACGGCGTGGGAACCACCGAATACATGCGCTCCATTGGCGGGCGTGCGCTGACGCTGGAATGCGGCCAGCACCGCGATCCCCAGGCGCCCGAAGTGGCGTACCAAGCCGTGCGGCGCACCCTGGCGCATTTCGGGCTGACCGATGAGGCCCCGCCTGAGCGGGTGTCGAACATCGAAACCCTGACGCTGCACGAGGTCGTGGACAAGCAGCACCCCGAGGACCGCTTTTCCCGGGATTGGCAGAGCTTCGACGCCTTTGAGGCCGGTGAGCTCATCGGGGTGCGCCGAAATGGCCAGGAGGTCCGCGCACCCGGTCAGGGCCGCATCATGTTCCCCAACACGGCTGCCGCAGCGCGCCAAGAATGGTTCTACCTGGCCCAACCCAACCAGCGCCTGTCGGGTGGGGGCTGAGCGGCATAGCGGGTTCCTTCTTCTTGCGGCCAGCGCGACGGCTGGGCACATGAGCGGCGGTTATGCCCAAAGCCGTGATGGTGATCGAGCCCTGCTTGGTGTCTTGTTAACCTGCGCCCATGACGCAAGGACAAGCCATGGTCTTGGGCGCCGGCGTGGTGGGCATCACCACGGCCTGGGCCCTGGCCGAATCGGGCTGGCGGGTGAGCCTGCTGGATGCCCGCGGCGTGGGCCAAGGCACCAGCCTGCGAAACGGCGGCCAACTGAGCTACCGCTATGTGGCGCCCCTGGCCGATGCCGGTGTGCCCGTGAAGGCCTTGCGCTGGCTGTTGGACCCGGACGGCCCGCTGCGCTGGCGGCCCCAAGCCGACCCGGTGCAGTGGTCCTGGCTGGGGCGTTTTTTGGCGCGTTGCAACGGCGCTGACAACCGCGCCACGGCGTCGCGTTTGGCCCGCTTGGGGCAATTCAGCCGCCAGTGCCTGCACGAACTCATGGACCGGCATGCGGTGAGCCACTTTGCCTGGGAGCAGGCGGGCAAGCTGGTGCTATACCGCAGCAGCGCTGCCCTGCGCCGAGCCGCTGCGTCCAAAGACGCCAGCCAGCAAGACTGGACCCGCGAACAGTGCATGGCCCAGGAGCCGGCCCTGGCGCAGCTGGGGCCCAAGATTGCGGGGGGCATCTACAGCGAGGACGAGGCGGTGGCCGACTGTCACGCCTTCTGTGTCAGCCTCATGGAGCGGCTGCAAGGCCACCCGAACTTTCAGGGCCTGGTGCTGGATACGGTGCAGGCGCTGCGGTCTGAGGGCCCGCGCGTGTCGGTACAGGGCCGCGCGCAGACCTACGGCGCCGATGCGGTGGTGCTGGCCGCAGGCATTGCCAGCCGCGCCCTGGCCTTGCCCCTGGGGGTGAAGCTGCCGCTGTACCCGCTCAAGGGCTACAGCTTGGATGCCCCCATAGACCCCGAGCACAGCGCGCCGCGTGCCAGCATCACCGACTTTGAGCGCAAGGTGCTGTACGCGCGCATCGGTTCACGCCTGCGCGTGGCCGCCATGGTGGACCTGGTGGGCCAAAGCGAGGCCATTGACCAGGGGCGTTTGCAAAGCCTGCTGCGGGTGGCCCAGACCGATATGCCCCGTGCGGGCGACTACGCGCGTGCGCAGCCCTGGGCGGGCCTGCGGCCTGCCACGCCCAGCGGCGCCCCCATCATTGGCCCCAGCGGCGTACCCGGCCTGTGGTTGAACCTGGGCCAAGGCGCCCTGGGCTTCACCTTTGCCACCGGCAGCGCGCAACTCTTGGCCGCGCAGATGAACGGCCAGGACACGCCGGCGATGCTGCAGGGCCTGTCGTTCGGCCTCGAGGCGGTTTGAAGGGTTGCACGGGCCGATAGCGGCTCACCGCATCAGGTTTCGCCCAAGGCTGCCCGCAGATGGCCCGCGCAGGCAGCCAAGCGGTCTTGGGCCGCTTGGGCATCCAGGCCCAGGCGCAGCATCACCACCGCCACCTTCACGGAGAACCCACAATCGCGCAAGGCCGCTTCGGCCTGCATCTGCCCGACGCCGCTGGCCTGCATGGTCAGCCGAACCGCGCGGTGCACCAGCTTGATGTTGGTGGCCCTGAGGTCGACCATCAGGTTGCCGTAGACCTTGTGCAGCCGCACCATCACGGCGCTGGAAAAACTGTTCAAGGCCACCTTCTGCGCCGTGCCGGCCTTCAAGCGGGTGCTGCCGGAAATCACCTCGGGCCCGGTGTCCAACACGATGCCGATTTCGGCGGCGGCCACCAGTGGCGCATCGGGGTTGTTGGCCATGCCGATGGTCAGGCAACCCAAGGAACGGGCTGCTGACAACACGCCCAGGGCAAAGGGCGTGGTGCCCGATGCGGCGATGGCAAACACCACATCGTCGGCCACGGGCCCCAGGCGGTGCAGGTCTTGGGCGCCTTGCGCACCGTCGTCTTCTGCCCCTTCCACCGCCAGGAACATCGCGCCGTCACCGCCGGCCAACAGGGCGGGTGCCCGGTGGCGCGGCCACGAGAAGGTGGGGTTGAGCTCCACCGCATCGAGCACGCCCAAACGGCCGCTGGTGCCTGCTCCGGCGTAGATGAGGCGTCCGCCCCGGGCCAGTCGCTCGGCAGTGGCTTCCACAGCCCTGACGAGTTCAGGTGCAGCCGCCTTCACGGCCTGCACCGCCAGCGCATGGTCCTCGACCAGGGTTTCCAGCAGCTGTGGCGTGTCGTAGCGGTCGAGCTCGGCATGCTCGGCGCTGGGGGTTTCGGTGCGGCTGGTGCTCGCGCTCATGGTCCTTAGGCGTTGACAACAAAGGCTTGGCGCGGGCCCTCACGGCCGGCTGCATCCAGGGCCTGCACCACGATCACCTCACCGCCTGCTGCAGCCGGCAGCGTTTGGTGGGCCGGCACCAGGTCAAGGCGCCAGCTGCCGGACGAAGCCGCCAGTGGGCGGCGCCACACCGCAAAGCGCCGCGCGGCCGTCCCCGGGCCCGCTATCAGGGTGATGGGGCCGTCGCGCAAGCGGAACGCTTGGGGTGCCGATGGCGCAGGGCCCTGGGCCAACCAGGGCATGGCGGGCGTCAGGGCGCGTTGGGTGTAGTGGCTGCGCGGCAAGGCTTGGGCCAGACCGCCGCGGTCTTGCAACAACGCCTGCAGGCTGAAGTGCGCATGCCCGGTGCTCGCGCCGCGCTCGCGCTGGCGGTCGATCTGCCACAGGATTTCATCGGGCGACCAGGCCGTGGGCGTTCCGTTGGCCACGGAGCTGGTGAACAGCCCGGCCCACACGTGGCGCCCGTGGGGGTTGGTGGCCAGCCAGTAGTCCAACAGTTTCTCAAACGACTGGGCGGGGCGGCTGCGTGGCCAGTACAGCTGCGGCACCAGGGCGTCCAGCCATCCGCGCTCGCACCACAGTTCCACATCCGCATGCAACTGGTCGTATTGGCTGAAGCCTGCGATGCCCGCAGGGCGCCGGTCGGGTCGACCGATGCCAAAGGGGCTGATGCTCACCTGCACCCAGGGTTTGATGTCGTGCACACGGCGGTACATCTGCTCGACGAAGTGGTCCACATTGCGCCGCCGCCATTGGTCACGCTCGGCCTGGCTGCTGCCCACGCCTGCGGGCCGGTGGCGCTTGAAGCTGTCTTCATCGGGGAAGGGCAGATCGCGACCATCAGCACCCTTGACCGGATAGGGATAGAAGTAGTCGTCGACGTGCACACCGTCCAGGTCATAGCGCTGCACCACGTCGGCGATCACCTTCAGGCTGTGCTCCTGCACCTCGGGCTGGCCGGGGTCGAGCCACATCATGTCGCCATAACGGTGCACCCAGGTCGGGTGGCGGCGCGCCACGTGTTGCGCATGCAGCGGCCCACGGGCCGATGGATGGCGTGCCCGATAGGGGTTGAACCAGGCGTGCAGTTCCAGCCCTTGGGCGTGGCAGGCCTGCACCCACACAGCCAACGCATCGAAGTCGGCACCGGGCTGACCCTGTGCATGCAGGTAGTCGCTGGGTGGCTCCAGGCTGGAGCGGTACAGGGCGTCAGCCGCGGGGCGTACCTGCACGATCAGCGCGTTGAGCCCCATGGCCTGCGATCGCTGAACGATGTCCAGAATCTGCGCGCGCAGGGTGGCGGCACTCAAGCCCGCTTGCTTGGGCCAGTCGATGTGGGCCACGCTGGCCACCCAGGCGGCGCGCCATTCGCGCGGGGCGGCAGGGGGCTGCTCGGCTGGGCTGAGGCGGGCCTGGGCCAGCGCGCGTGCACCTGCGGGCGCGGCTTGGGCCGGTAGCGCATCGGCCTTGGGCGCAGCCGGCGCCACGGCAGGTGCCGTGCTGCTGCAGCCGGCTGCGGCCAGCCCGGCCACACCCGCAGCCGCGGTGCTCAGCAGCGCCGCCGATTGCTCAAGCCACTGGCGGCGCTTGGGGTTCACGGTGCCTTGGCCTGGTGGCGCAGACCGGTCAGCGCGGTCAACAGGGCCGCCGTTTCGGCATCGGGCTGGCCGTCGTAGTTCGCGGGTCGGTACTTCATCTGAAACGCCGCCACCACACGCCGCGTGGGTTCATCGAGTTCGCCATGTTGGGCCACCAGGAAGCCGTGTTTGGCCAGGGCCTGCTGGAACCATTGCACCGGTGGCACCGCGACAGCGTACAGGGCCTGCGCCTGAAGGACGTCTTCGGGCTTGGGCCACCGCACCAGCCCCTCTTCGGCCAGCCGTTTCCAGGGAAACAGGGGCCCCGGGTCCACCTTGCGCTGCGGTGCAATGTCACTGTGCCCGAGTACGCGGTCGGGCCGGATCTGGTGACGCTTGACGATGTCACGCACCAACTCCACCACCAACTCCACCTGTTCGGGCGGATAGGGCTGGAACTCGGTGGGCCGACCGTCGGGCCCAGAGCGGTTGCCCAGGTTCACGATTTCAATGCCGATGGAGTTGCCGTTGAGCATGGCGTGGCCATCCCAGGCGCTGACGCCGGCGTGCCAAGCCCTGCGGTCTTCATCCACCAAGCGGTAGATGCGGGGGGGCTGCTCGTCGGTGACCAGATAGTGCGAAGACACGCGCTGCTGCGTCAGGATGCGGATCGAGGTGGCCAGGTCGACGGCTGTGTAGTGCAGGATCAGGAACTGGGCCCGGCTGTCGTGGCTGTTCGAGCGGTAGGTGTGGGCGTCGATGCGCGGGCCCGCGCAGCCGGCCACCAGGGCCGCTGCCAACAGCACGCCGCACCAACGGGCCAGCGATGTCAGCAGCCCGCATCGCTTGGAATCATGTCGCATACGCCGATTGTGCGTCTGGCCATCCCTGTCGAATACCCGTTGCAGCCCTGATGCCGGTGTTGCAGATGACAAGTTGAAGGCGTCCCATTACCCAAAGGCATGGGCGCCGTCGACCGGCCGGTGCACTTGTGCGTGGCCGCCCGGCCGTGGAATGATGGCGCGATGAACACCACCACTTTGCACGCCCCTGCACTGAACCCACACCGTCGGCGCTGGTGGGCTCCACCGCTCTTGGCCTTCAGCGCGGCCTGGGTGCTGGGCGGCTGCGCCCACACGCCTGCGCCGGTGCAGGCCCTGCCGGCGCCTGTGCGGGCTGCACTGGAGCGCGCCGGTTTGGATGCTTCCACACTGGCGGTGGCGGTGTTGCCCGTGGACAGGCCTGCGCGTGTGGGTGATGCGGTCGGCCTGCTGCACCAGGCCGACCGTCCCATGCAGCCGGCTTCGGCGATGAAGGTGGTCACCAGTGCGGTGGCCCTGGACCGCGTGGCCCCAATCTGCGGGGCTACACCGAACTGCGCACCGCCGCGCCGATCGAAGCGGGCCGCCTGCGTGGTGACCTGGTGTTGCGCGGTGGCGCTGATTTGGAGCTGGGCTTGCCCCAGTTGTGGGCCTTGATGCTGGAGTTGCGCGAAGCAGGCGTTCGCCACATCGACGGAGACATCGTGCTCGACCGGCAGCTGTTCAACCCGGCGCGATTGGACATCGGCGTTCCCCCCTTCGATGAGTCGCCCGAGTTCCCCTACAACGTGATTCCCGATGCCTTGCAGTTGGCGGGCAATTTGCAGGTCTTGGAATTGGTGTCCGACCGCAGCGAGGTTCGGGCCCGCCTCAGGCCGGAACTGCCGGGCGTGCGCGTGGACAACCGCTTGACCCTGCACCCCCCGGGTACGGTGGCCTGTCGCGATTGGAGCGGGGCGGGCTGGGCGACCCCAAGCACCCATGAGCAGGCCGATGGGACGGTGGTGGTTCAACTGCAGGGCCGCTTTCCGGCCGATTGCACCCAACGCCAGCCGCTGCAGTTGATGGAGCGCAACCGCCAGGCGCAGGCGCAGCTGCGCTGGGTGTGGACCGAGTTGGGTGGGCAGTGGAGTGGCCGTGTGCGAGAGGCCCAGCGGGGCGAGTTTGCTTACGAGGCTGCGGGCACGGCTGCGGCCAGCCGGCCGGCCTCTGCGCCCGTGGCCGGCTCCGCTTCAGCGGCCTTGGCTCAGCCCACGCGATTGTTGGCGCGGCGCGAAGCCCGCCCTTGGGGCGAATGGCTACGGCCCTTGAACAAAACGTCGGACAACGTGGCCACGCGGGTTCTGTACCTCTTGACGGGCTTGGAAGAAGAGCGCCGTGCGGGCCAGGCCGGTGCCGCGCTGCCGCCACGCAGCACCCGCGAATGGGCGGAGCTGTCGGTTCGGCGGTGGTTTGAACAACAGGGCATTCCCACCGAGGGACTGGTGATGGACAACGGGTCGGGCCTTTCGCGCAGTGAACGCATCACGCCGCGCCAGTTGGCGATGGTGCTGCGTGCGGCGAACACCCAACTGCATGCCAGCGAGTTGCTGATGAGCCTGCCGATTGCCGGGGTTGATGGCTCCTTGCGCAACCGGATGACCGACACCCCGGCCCGTGCCCGCGCGCGGCTCAAGCCCGGAACCTTGCGAAACGCCGTGGCCTTGGCGGGTTATGTCGAGGATGCGCAGGGCAGGCGCTGGGTGATGGCCGCCATCATCAACCACGACGAAGCACCGCGGCGCGGCCGCCCGGTTTTGGACGCTGTGGCCGATTGGGTGGCCGCTGGTCAGCCGTAGTCCTGGCTTGACCCGTGCGGCGTTCAGGCGACCGCTGACTCGAGCAGGCGCACGGTGCCGGCACCCGCGTCAATTTCGGCGGGCACGCCCAGCGGCAGGGTGAACTTGCGCTTGATGTGGCCAAACGATGCGCCGCGGTACACCGGTATCCCCAGGCCACCGAAGTAGTCCTCAAACACCTCGTCCAGGGTGAGGGTCCAAAACCCATCACCCGGCGTGCAGTTGGTGAAGGCCCCGAGCATCACGCCCGACAGTCGGTCCAACACCCCGGCCAGCTTCAGGGTCGACAGCATGCGGTCAACCCGGTAGATGAATTCGTTGATTTCTTCCAGGAACAGGATGGCACCGTCAAAGGACCGCAGATAGCCTGAACCGCACAAGGACGACAGCACCGCCAGGTTGCCGCCCAACAGTGGGCCACGGGCCACGCCCGGGCGAATGGTCAGCGTTCGGTCCTCGCGCGGGGCCGGCAGTGAACCCTTGTCGGATTCGTTGCGCATGAGCACCGGCGTGCCTTCCATGGCCACGCCCCGGAAGTGGCGCCAGCTGAATTCGTTCCATTCAGAGACCGCTGCTGGGCAGTGGTAGGTGACCAAGCCGGTTTGGCTGTGCACCGCGTGCAACAGCGCGGTGATGTCGGAAAACCCACCCACAAACTTCGGCGTTCGGCGCAACTGTGCGTAGTCCAGCAGGGGCAGGATCCGGTTCGCGCCAGACCCGCCGGTGATGGCCAACACGCCGTGCACATCAGGGTCTTTGAACATGGCGTTCAGCGCTGCAGCGCGCTGTGCATCGGTGCCGGCGAAGTGGCCGCGCCGCGCCCGCAGGTGCGGAGACTCCTTCACCTTGAAGCCCAGGGCCGTCAAGGTGTCGATGGCAATCTCCACCGGCAGCCGTTCATGCATGGCACCCGATGGCGCCACCAGGCCGATGGTTTGGCCGCTTTGCAGCCGTGGTGGCTTGACCAAGGGCAGTGCCGAAGCCGCGGGGGCCCTGGGGTTGGCGGCGGCGGCCAGGGGCACGGCCACGCCGCCGGCCAGACCGGCCATCCACACCGCTGCCGCCTTTTGAAGCACCGCACGGCGCTTGATGGGTCCGGTCTCACCACACACGTTGCATCTCCCGTCGTACTTGTTCGCGATCGCCATGATCAAAGTGCCACCACTCGGTGGAAATGCCCACAAAACCGCCCTGGGCCATGGCCGCATACAGCCAACCACGGTCCACCAGGTGCTGGGCCTGCAAGAGCCCCAGGGCCAGGTGCTGCGCCTCCAGGCTGGGGTGAGACAGGTGGTTCATCTCGTCGTATCCGCTGCCCATATCGCACTCCCGGCCCTGCGGGTTCAGCAGCGTCACGTCCACGGCCATGCCGAATGAGTGGATCGAGCCGCGCACCGGCTCGGCAAAGTAGGCGGCCATGGGCGTGCCGCGCACCTCTTCCCAAATGGCTTCCTGCACACGCTGTGGGCGCAAGGCATCCAGCACGCGCAGCGTGTAGCCCGGGCGGTGCGCAGCCAACCACTGCGCCGCGCGGGCCAAACCCTGCGCAGCCGGCCGGCGCAACCAGGCACAGTCCAGGCCGCGGTACAGGTTGCGCCCGGCGAAGTTGGCTTCGCCGGCATAGCGAATGTCCACGGCAATGCCGGGTATGGTGGACAGGTGCACAAAGTCGGCGTGCCGGCCCATGGTTTCGCAGGTTAGCGTGGGTACCGCCGGCTCTGGCTCTCGGGCCGCTGCATCAAAGGGTGGCGGTGGAGTCATGGCCACAAGCGGTGCTCAACGCGCCCGCGCACGCCGCTCGGCGGCCGAGCCGGGCTCGGCAACTTCGGCGATGCCGGCCTCACGCAGGCAGTCACTGGCCGACTGGCGCAGCTCCTGCACCAGGCGCCGCGCGGGCTGCGACAGCGGAGCGGCCACCGGGGTCAACAGGACCAGGGGCACGGTGATCAGGGGCTCGACGGGCCGAACCGCCACCCGATCACGATCAGCCTGTGCTGCGGTGAACGGGTCCACGATGGCCGCGCCCACCCCGGCCTCCGCCAACTGCCGCGCCAGTTGATAGGTCTGCACCGAAACCTGCGGCTGCAGGGACAGGCCCAGAGCCTCGCATTCGGCCGTGACCCTCAGGCCCAGTGGGTCTTGCGGTGACAGGCCAATCAGGTGACGGGGCAGGGATTCCAAGTGCACCGCGGTGCGGGCGCGCAGCGCGGCCCCGCGCGCGGGCAGCAGGGCCATCATCGGGGCCCGGGTGAGCACCTCGGCATGCACGCCGGGGTGCTGTGGGTCTTGCAGCGTCAGGCCCAGGTCCAGCTCCGACAGGATGAGGGCCTGCACCAATTCCCGCGTGTGGTGGGTGGCCAGTTCGCAGTGGCCAGAAGCGAAGGTGCGGGACCAGCGGGCCACGGCCGAAGGCACCACCGTGGCACCCAGGGCCGGCGTCACCGAAAGCCGCACCCGCTGCTGCGGACCGCTCTTGAGGTTGACGGCCAGGCGCCGTATCGACACCAACTCCGCGTGCAGCTTGTCCACCTCGGCAAACAAGCGGCGCGCTTCAGGCGTGGGGTGAAACTTCCCCGCCACCCGCTCGAACAGCGTCAGCCCCAGCTGGGCTTCGGCGTGCTGCAGCACCTTGCTGACCGCCGGCTGTGAAATATGCAGCAGGCGCGCGGCACCGCTGACGGTGCCGGCGCGCATCACAGCATGGAAGACCTCAAGGTGCCGCAGCCTCACCTGGGTGGCTCAACCGTGATCAGCGGAACCTGTAATCAAAGCTCACCACGAAGGCGCGGCCGCGCGGATCGGCAACACGCGGCTCCCACGAGCTGCCCGAGCCGAAGTTGCTGTCGTAGGTGACGGCAAAGGGCGGGTCGCGGTCGAAGACGTTCTTGATCAGGCCCGTCACCCGCAGGTTCTTGATGCCGGTGTAGGTGACCGCCATGTTGTAGGTGGTGTAGCTGTCTACACGGCTCTTCCAGTCTGGCGGCGTGACGGCGCCGGCGGCCACGCCAGGCAGCACCTGGTCGTTGTAGCCGCTGCGGAAGACCTGAGACACGGTGGTGATCCACGGGCCCTTGCTGCGGGTGAGGAAGGCGCTGTGCTTCCAACGCAGCCCCAGGTCACCGGCAAAGCTGAACTGGCCGATCTCGCTGGCGCTCCAGGCGGCCGAGGGCACCACGCGCGAGCGCTTCTTGAGCAGGTAGGTGCCATCCAGACCGGCTGTCCAGCGGGCGTCCATCGCCATGAAGCCGCCACGCAAGGTGACCTCCACACCAGACGTTTCGGTCTCACCGGCGTTGATCCAGCGCTGGTCCACCGCGGTGATCTTGCCCGCTGCATCCCGAATGAAGCGCTCGGGGAAGAGGTTGTAGTTGTCGATCAGTTGGGTCAGCGACAGGATCTGAATGGTGCCTTCGCGGCGGATGGTCCACCAATCCAGGCCCATGCTGAGGTTGGCGGTGGGCTCGAAGATGAAGCCCACGGAACCCATCTTGGCCTCTTCGGGGCCGAGATCGGGCTTGCCGCCGTTGATGATGTTGGCGGCACGGTCAATGAACGCGCAGCCCGGATCGGTGGTGTTGGGACGACCGCTCGGGCAGGTCTTGGGGTCCACCAGCGTGGTGCCGGTGAACAGGGACTCGGCCGAGCCGTTGTAGAGCTGGTTGAAGGTGGGCACACGGAACCCGGTGCTGTAGGAGCCACGGCCCAGGAACTGTTGCGAAGGCTTCCAACGCGCTGAGACCTTGGGGTTCGTGGTCACGCCAAATCCGGTGTATTCGTCACGGCGGGCCGACAGCGTGGTCTCGAGCTGCTTGGTGATGGGCACCAGCAACTCGCCGTAGAACGCCTTGACATCCCGCTTGGCACCCAGAAGCACGTTGGTTTGGTCAAACGGTGCAGCAATGATGATGCGCTGGGCCGCCAGGTCGCGCTCGTCGCCATTGAAGCGGTACTCTTCTCGGCGCAGGTCAGCACCAACGGCTGCCATCACCTCACCGGCGGGCAGCTTGGCCACCGGGCCCGATGCCGTGAAGTCCGCCTGTTGCATGGTGAACTTGCCGCCGTACAGCACCACACCAGCAGCCGAGGCCTCTTGCAACGCAGCAAGGCCGTCGGCACTTTGGGTTTGGCCGGGGAACAGGAACACGTTGATGCGGCCGCTGTTCAGCGCGGGGATGATGCCCGGGCCGCCATCGGATGCGCCGGTCGCCGTGGTGCCGCGGTAGTAGTAGCCCGTGCCGAGCTTGGACTTGGCTTCGCTGGTGGCCTGGATCAGGCCCGCGCGGTACTCCCAGCCTTTGCCCAGCGGGCCATCCATCGTGACGGCCCAACGCTGCGTGGTGGTGTCGGTCTCCAGTTCACGTGGACCGCACTCCATGCAGCGCCAGCGGTAGGACAGCGGCTGGCCCCGCTGTGCTTCGGTGATCTGGCCCGGGAAGGCCGACAACAAACGGTTGAAGACGGCGTCATAGGCCGCTTGCGAGGCGGTGTTGCGCGGGAAGCGCAGCTGTTGCGTGGTGGTGTTGGGCGACAGCTGTAGGTTCGAAAAACGCTTGGCCGACTCGGTTTGGCTGCCGGTGAACTCAGCGGCCAACTGGTGCTCACCCAGCTTGAAGGTGGCGCGTGCCACCAGGTTGGTGTCGCTGATGGGCTGCTGCAGCACGGCGGCGCGGCCGGTGTCCCAGGCGCATGAAAGGGCTGCCGTGGGCGTGTTCCACAACAGGGCGTCGTAGGGAGCTTGGCCCGTGATCGAGCCGCAACCCTCGGCGCCGGGCAGGTCCAGCACATTCAGGCCGCCCGAGGCCCGCACCGTGGTGCTGCCCGGCACGAAGGGGAAGGAGGTGGTGGCGGGGAACAGGGTACCGGCCAGGGGGAAGATGGTGGCAAATGGGGTGCCGCGCGTGTCCACGCTCAAGCCGCGGTTGGGCTGGAAGGTGTTGACGAAGTCGCGTTGGTCGCCACGCAGGGCCTGGTGCTCGCGCCGCGCCAGCACCGCCATGAGGTTGTAGCCGTCGCGGTTGAGGTCGCCGGTACCCACCACCACGGAGGCGCGGTAAATGTTGCCGCCACCGGCTTGCGTGACGTCGGTGGTGCCCTGCACCGAGGCGCCGCGGTAGTCTGTGCGCAGGATGAAGTTGATCACGCCGCCGATGGCGTCGGTACCGTAGATCGAGCTGGCGCCGTCCTTGAGCACTTCAATGCGCTGAATGGCGGCCATCGGAATCTGGTTCAGGTCGACCACGCCACCGTTCAAACCGTGCGCGGCTACGCGCCGGCCGTTCAACAGGATCAGCGTGGCGTTGGCACCCTGCCCACGCAGGTTGGCGCTGGTGGCACCGTTGTTGCCCCGCTGGGCACCGCCCACCACGTCGGCGTTGGAGGCCAGGTTGTCCAAACCGTTGCCGTTGGTGGACAACCACATGACCACCTGCTCGGTGCTGGTCAGGCCCTGTTGTTCGATCTCGGCGCGGGTGATGACCTGCACGGGCAGGGCGCCCTCGCTGGCCAAGCGCTTGATGCTCGAGCCGGTGATCTCGACCTTCTGTTCGGCCGCTTGTTGCGCCAGAACGGGCGAGATGAGGCTAAGGGCAGCCAGTGCTTGTGCAATCGGCTTGAGTTTCATGGGGGATCTCCTGAACGGGGCACGCCGCGAACGGCCAGGGTTGTGGGGCTTTTGAAAAATGTAGCGCACGGGGGCGCGGGCCAGTGGCGGCCACCAGCTAACGAATCCGATCTGAACCATAACCTGTGGTTATGCAGCTTGGCCGCCTCGGCTTCGATCCTCCCGCGATCTGCCCTGGGCTGCACCCCGCCCTGGGGAAAACACGAGGCCTGGGTGTTGCCTCAAAGGCACACTGGGCGTCCGGTCCCGGCGCTCCGGGAGCGCCCGCGCCTATCCGAGCCGCTGGGCCAGCCAGGCGTCGATTCGAGCGCCCAGGGCCGGAATGCACCAATCCGTGGCCAATCCCGTTTGAGGCGCATGGCGAGACCCCAAGGTGGAGAGCATCGCCACGAGGTAACGCCTTCCCCCTGGCTGCAGGCTGTGTACCCAACCGGCGTCGGAGGCGTAGTTCTCGGTGGTGCCGGTCTTGTGCGCAAAACGCACCTGGGCTTGCGCCTGCAGGGCTCGGGTGTCCCCAGGCCACTGGCGGTCAGCCGCCGCCACGCGGCCGTCGGCCTGTATCCAGCGCTCGGGTATCTGGGCTGGGATGCCGGCCCGCCAACCGGGCATGCCCACCGACACGGCCGATGAGAGCACTTCGTGCAAGGCCTGCTCGTCCATCAACTGCCACAACACCCGTGCGGTGTGGGGCTGCAGCAGCGCCGGCGTGCCCGCGGCCAGCCAAGGCGGTGAAGGGCAGTCGGGCATCACCGCGGGCAGCATCAACCACAGCAGACGCACCGTATCCCAGGCCGTCATGTGCAGGTGGCCCACGCCCGAGCCATCGCGGTTGAGCCAGCCTCCATCGGGGCGGGTTCGGTCTAGGCGCAAGGTGGGCAATCCGTAGACACCAAACGCTTCGTTGAGCCCGTTGACCACACCGCAGGCGCCCAGCTCGGGGGTGCTGGCCTCATTGCCGTGGCGGCTGTGCGTGATCAGGCCACGCGCATGAAGCAAGGCCACCAGGGCACTGGTGTCTTCATTGCGGCTTTCGGTCACCATGCCGTGGGCCCACTGGAGCACCGTTTGTGTGCGGCCACCCCAGGTCCAATGTTCACTCCATTGGGCTTGGCCACGGTCTACCACCAGGCCCACGCCCACAGCCACCATCACCTTGATCAGGGATGCGGGATAGGGGGCGATCGACTCCACGGGCCCGCGCCCATGCAGCGTTTGCAAGCCGCGCAGCTGCCGCCAATCGGCTCCGGGCCTCCAGGCGATGGATCGCCGCTGCTCGTCAGTGGGATCGATCAAGTAGCGGATGCCCTGCACGCTCGATGCGTCGGGCCCGATGCTGGCCACCACCGGGGCTTCGTGGCCGCGCGTGAGCAGCACATTGGCCCAAACCGCGGGCGCATGGGGCACAAAGGCCACCACCGCCAGGTCGATGGTGGGCGATGGGTCAAAGGCTGGCGCTTCGGGCAGGCTGGCTTGCAGGCATTCGCACAGCGCGCTGGCCAGTTCAGAGTGGGAAAAGCCGCTCATGGATGGATGGCGGTGCGCCTAGCCGTAGAACGCGTAGCCCACCAGGATGGCACCGATCAAGCCCACGGCATCGGCCGTCAGCGCGCAGCCCAGTGCATGCCGCGTCTTCTTGATGCCCACGCTGCCGAAATAGACCGCCAGCACATAGAAGGTGGTCTCGGTCGAGCCCTGGATGATGCTGGCCAGGCGGCCCTCAAAGGAGTCCACACCGTAGGTCTTGAGCACATCCACCATCAGGCCCCGGGCCCCGCTGCCCGACATCGTCTTCATCAGTCCTACCGGCAGCGCGGGCACGAACTGGTCGTCCAGCCCCAGGGCCCGCACACCCGCTCCAATGGCCTGCACCAGGTAGTCCATGCACCCGCTGCTGCGAAACACCGAGATGGCCGCCAGCATCGCAACCAGGTACGGAATGATCTGCACCGCCACACCGAAGCCCTCTTTGGCACCATCGACGAAGGCCTCATAGACATTGACCCGCCGAAGGGCGCCGACGGCGACGAAGCACACGATGATGGCCAAGATGATGCCGCTGCCCAGTACCGAAATCGACTGCGCCATCTGCGCTGCGGGCATGCCTGACAGCCACACATACAACAGGCCCATCAGTGCTGCAAAGCCGCCGAAGAAGGCCAGCACGGGAGCGCACAGGAGGTTGATGCGCTGCACCCAGGCCACGGCCAGCAATCCCGCCACAAAAGAGATGAAGGTGCCGATGAGCGTGGGCAAGAAGATGTCGGCCCCATTGAAGTTGGTGAGGCCCTGTTCAGCGGCCAGGCTCTGCCGGATGGCGATCACGGAGGTGGGAATCAAGGTGATGCCCGCGGTGTTGAGCACCAAGAACATGATCATCGGGTCAGAGGCCACCGATTTGTCGGGGTTGATCTCCTGAAGCTCGCGCATGGCCTTGAGCCCCAGGGGTGTGGCCGCGTTATCGAGCCCCAGCATATTGGCCGAGGCATTCATGGCGATGCTGCCGCTGGCCGGATGCCCCTGTGGAATGCCCGGGAAGATCCTGCGGAAGAAGGGGGCGACGCCTTGCGCAAACAGCTGGATCACACCGGCCTGCTCGCCGATCTTCATGATGCCCAGCCACAGCGTCATCACACCCACCAAGCCCAGTGAGATGTCAAAGCCTGTCTTGGCCATGTCGAACAGACCACTGAGCATCTGCCCGAACAGGGCGGTCTGCCCCATGGCCACCTTCACCGCTGCCACGGCAAAGCCAACCAGGATGAAGCCGATCCAAATGAAATTCAGTGCCATGTGCGGCCCCGTGCTTGATGTGCGCGCAGTATAGAAAGGGCTTGTGGGAGCGATCTGGGAAGCATTGGCCTGCGGCAGCACCGCCCCACTTTTGAGGGATGATCCCGGGATGGACGCATCTCGCCCCGCTGTCATGGGCGGCCACCACATCCAGCCAAGCGCCGCCGGCCCTTGCGGTTTTTTGAGCGGGCAGGTGCTCGTGCCTGAAGGCTGGGTGCAAGGCCAGGTGCGGTGGGAGCACTCGCGCGTGCGGGCGGTGCAGGGCACCCCCATGCAGCAAGCGCAGCGCTCTGAGCAGGCGCCACCCTTGATCGTGCCGGGCTTCATTGATTTGCACGTGCACGGTGGCGGCGGCCGCGACACCATGGAAGGCCAGGATGCGGCGCAGTGCCTGGCGCGCACCCACGCCCGACACGGCACCACGGCGCTGTTGGCCACCACGATGACCGCCCCGCCCCATGAGATCGAGGCGGCGCTGCGGGCCCTGGCCGAGCCGTGCGCCAGGCGCCCTGCGCAGGCGGCGCGCCTATTGGGTGTGCACCTGGAGGGCCCCTACATCAGCCCCGAGCAATTGGGCGCGCAACCCCCTTACGCCCAATCGGCCTCCTTGGAGGACATCCTTCGGCTCAACGCGCTGGCGCCGATCCGGGTGTTGACCTTGGCGCCGGAGATGCCGGGCAACTTGGCCCTGATTCCGCAGCTGGTGGCCGCTGGCATACGCGTGCAGGTGGGCCACACCCGCGCCAGTTACGAAGAGGTTGTGCAGGCGCTGGCGCACGGTGCCAGCGGCTTCACACACCTGTACAACGCGATGGGCGCCCTGCACCACCGTGCGCCGGGTGCCACTGGCGCAGCACTGGCCCACGCGCAGCACGCGGAAATCATTCCCGACCTGCTGCACGTGCACCCCGGTGCCATCCACGCGGCGCTGCGAGCGGTACCAGGGCTGTTTGCCGTGACCGATGCGACGGCTGCAGCCGGCATGCCCGACGGGCCCTATCCATTGGGCCAGCACACCGTGCACAAGTGCATGGGTGGCGTGCGCTTGGCCGATGGCACCTTGGCCGGCAGTGCGCTGACCATGGACCAAGCCCTGCGCAACCTGGTGCACATTGGGCTTTCGGTGGAGCAGGCCAGCGCGCGGGTGAGCACGTATGCAGCCCGCTACTTGGGCTTGAGCGACCGGGGCTTGATCGCCCCGGGCGCCTGGGCCGACTTGGTGGTGTTGGACCCCCAAACCCTGCAGGTGCAGCAGGTGGTGGTGGAAGGAGAGGCCATTGACCTTGGCACAACGGCCTGAAGCCCAAGCTCACGGGGACGCTCAGGGGCACACCCAAGGACCGGGCCCCGGACCATGGGCTTGGGTCCCCAGCCTGTATCTGCTGCAGGGCTTGCCCTATGTGGTGGTGATGTCGCTGAGCGTGGTGATGTACAAGAACCTGGGGCTGTCCAACACCGACATTGCCCTGTACACGAGTTGGCTCTACCTGCCCTGGGTGGTCAAGCCGCTCTGGAGCCCCTTGATTGAGCTCTTGGGCACGCGTCGGCGCTGGATATGGGCGCTTCAGTTTGCGGTGGGGGCCCTGCTGGCCATGGTGGCGCTGAGCCTGCCCACCGAACAATGGGTGCGCTGGAGCTTGGCCGTGCTGTGGCTCATGGCCTTTGCCAGTGCCAGCCACGACATAGCGGCCGATGGCTACTACATGATGGCCCTGCCCACGCACCAGCAGGCGGCCTTCGTGGGCATCCGTTCCACGTTCTACCGCGTGGCCAACATCGCCGGGCAGGGTGGACTGGTTTACCTGGCAGGCGAAGTGGCCGAGCGCAGCGGATCGGCGGTGTTGGCGTGGCAGGTGGTGCTGGGTTTGTTGGCGGTGTGCTTCGTGGTGGTGGGCCTGTACCACGCTTGTCGCTTGCCCTATCCGGCCGAAGACCAGCCGGGCGCGGTGCGCTCCAGTTTGTTCGTCGAGTTCTTCGCGGTCTTGGGCGCTTTCTTTCGCAAGCCTGCCATTGCCGTGGGCATTGCCTACCTGCTGCTGTACCGCTTTCCGGAAGCGCAGTTGCTGAAACTGGCGGCACCGTTTCTGCTGGACCCGGCTGAAGCCGGTGGCCTGGGCCTGTCCACCCGCGAAGTGGGCGTGGCCTACGGCACGGTGGGCCTGATCGCCTTGACGGTGGGCGGCATCGTGGGCGGGCTGCTGATTGCGCGCTTTGGCTTGAAGGCCTGCCTGTGGCCCTTGGTTTGGGGCATGCACCTGCCCAACCTGGTGTTCTTGGCCATGGCGCTGTGGCCGCCACAACAGTTGTGGGTCGTGAGCACCGCTTTGGCGATGGAGCAGTTTGGCTACGGCGTCGGTTTTGCTGCCTATTTGATGGTGATGATTTTGATTGCCGAGGGGCCACACAAGACGGCGCACTACGCCATCTGCACCGGCTTCATGGCCATGGGGATGATGATTCCGGGCTTCTGGAGCGGCTGGTTGCAAGAGGCCTTGGGCTATGTCGGCTTCTTCACCTGGGTGATGGTGGCGGCCATTCCGTCCTTTGTGATGACGGCTCTGATTCGGGTGCCAGAGGGCTTTGGCCGAAGGGAGCCGGCGGCGTGAACGGGCGGCTGTTCAGCCTCGACGCCTTTCGGGGCATGACGATTGCCGCCATGCTGTTGGTCAACAACCCGGGCGACTGGAAGCATGTCTACGGTCCCTTGTTGCATGCGCCCTGGCACGGTTGGACCGTCACCGACTGGATCTTTCCCTTCTTCATCTTCATCAGTGGCGTGGCCATGCCCATGAGCCTGGCCCGGCGCCGGGATGCGGGTGCACAGCCGCTGGACTTGTGCGTGGGCTTGGTGCGACGTGGTTTGCTGATCGTGTTGATCGGTTTGATGCTCAACGCGGTGCCTGCCTTTGACTGGAACACCTTGCGCTGGCCTGGCGTGTTGCAGCGCATTGGCTTGTGCATCGTGTTGTGTGCGCCCGTGGTGGTCTGGTTGGCTTGGCGCGGGCAGGCTGCGGTGGCCGTGGGCTTGCTGCTGCTGTACAGCGTGTTGATGTTGGCCGTGCCCGTGCCGGGCGATGATGGCGTGGTGCGTGTGGGGTCCTTGTTGGCGGGGCAGGACACCGGCAGCTATGTTGACCGCTTGTTGATGCAGGGGCATTTGTGGGCCCAGTCCCGCACCTGGGACCCCGAGGGCCTGCTGAGCACCTTGCCCGCGGTGTCCACCCTGTTGGCCGGCGTGCTGACCGGGCAGGGCATGGCGCGTGTGCAGGAGCCCGGTGCGCGTTGCATGGGCCTGGTGGTGGCGGGCTTGTTGGCGCTGTGGGCGGGTGAAGTCTTGGCGGCGTGGAACATGCCGATCAACAAGGCTTTGTGGACCCCAGCGTATGTGGCCAGCACGGGCGGTTGGGCGCTGTTGATCCTGGCGGCCTTTCATTGGCTGCTGGACGGCCAGGCCGATACGGTCAGCCGCGCCCGTTGGCGCTGGTGGGCACGGCCCCTGGTGGACTTCGGCATGAACGCCCTGTTCTTGTTTGTGCTGGCGGGTCTGGTGGCCAAGGCCCTGGCCTTTATCAGGATCGACGGCCTGAGCTTGAAGACACACCTGGTGGCCGGTTTGCAGCACACCGGGCTGCCGCAGGTCCAGGTGTCGCTCTTGTTTGCCGTGGGCTTTGTGCTGGTCTTTTATGCCGTGGCGGCCTGGATGGCCCAACGCCAATGGTTCATCAAGGTGTGATCTACCTGGGTCTGGATGCCGGGGGCACCGCGTGTCGCTGGACCGCGGTGGACGCGCAGGGGCAGGTGCTGGCGCAGGCGCAGGTGGGCGGCTTCAGTGGCATGAGTTTGGCCTCCGAAGCCGGCCGAGTGCAGTTGGGACAGGCCCTGCATGACCTGGCCGAGCACGTGGCCCACCAGTTGCCCGGCCGGCCGGTGGCGGGTGTGTATGCCGGTGTGACCGGCGTGAGCGAACCGCTGGCCGCAACGGCACAAACCTTGTCGCGCCTTTTGGCCCAGCGCCTGGGCACTTCCGACGCTTGCGTGCAATGCCACAGCGACATGGACATTGCGTTTCGTGCGGCCCATGAACCGGGTGCAGGCTACCTCGTGTATGCCGGCACGGGCTCCATCGCGTCCTTCATTGATGAGGATGGCGTGTGGCACCGTGCTGGTGGGCGAGGCTTTGTGCTGGGCGATGAGGGCGGGGGTTACTGGATCGCCAAAGAGGCCCTGTCCACCATTTGGCGACGTGAAGACGAGTGGCCCGGTCAGTGGGTGGAGAGCCCCATGGCGCGCTGCTTGTTTGCGCAACTCGGAGGCTCGGATTGGGCCAGCACCCGGCAGTTCATCTACGGCGGCGATCGGGGCGAGGTGGGGCGCTTGGCCCTGGCTGTGGCCGAAGCGGCGGAGCTGGGCGATGCCGAGGCGGCTTCGCTGCTGCGGCGTGCCGGCATTGAACTGGGCCGCTTGGGTGCGGTGCTGCACCGGCGCTTCGGGCCCAAGCCGGTGGTGGCGGCTGGGCGTGTGCTGTTGCTGCACCCCTTGGTGGGGCAGGGCGTGCGGGCCGGGCTGCCGGCCGATTGCCCCTTGGAGCTCCAGCAGATCGACCCCTCGCGGGCCGCTGCGCAGCGGGCCTGTGCCTTGTGGGGCAGCGGGGCATGAGCGCGGCGCAGCCGAAGGCCAGCCAGGCGCCGGTGACCCAGCCGCGTGTGAGCCGTCGCACCTGCTTGATCAGCATGGGCATGAACATCGGGTGCGCCTGGCCGTCTGTTTCAGGGGCGGCGGATCGCTTCTCCACCGTGCACCGTGAGCTCGAAGCCCTGGTCGGGGACCGCCCAGGTGCCTGGGGCCAGCTCTGCACCTTGGCCGTGCGCGATGGACAGGTGGTGCACCGCAGCCACCATGGCCGGCGCACGA
>JACCDX010271234.1_pt1 | contig 22186 bp, 21 predicted proteins | sample 7449681 | NCBI WGS metagenome assembly JACCDX01 (sample SAMN15323450, study PRJNA562643) | freshwater metagenome | isolation source: river surface water | place: USA:Blue River Watershed | collected 2017-08-18
CAGATCGAGTGTTGTTTTATGAAGTCAATAATTGCAAAGTGAGCTCTGATTTTCCTCTGTGCAATCGCACTGACGAAGCAAAAAAATCGCCTCATGTGACTTGGTTTTGTTCCAACTTCACTGCCCCCAATGAATGTGGACAGGAGTTTTTAGACCAATACAACTTTGCGAAGGATTGTTACGTCAAGTCTGATACAGAATCTTGCATATTATCAAGTCTCAATTTATCCCCATTATTCGTTGCCTCTGGTGCGTATTTGGGGCATCGATTGCAAAATTTAAACAAGTCAAATAAGGCCAGTAATGTTGGAAACTTTACCCCCAAAAGGCTGAGTGTTATGGAATCGGTGGAACTTGATCATCATTTGCAAAATTCGCTCAAAGAATTATCCATAGAGCATCGCGAACGAATTCAAACTCAATTGCAAGAGTCAATCTTAAAAATTAAACAAACAATAATCCAACTTCAAAATAGTATCTCTTCAAGTAACTCATCCCTAAAATTAATGAGAGATAATTTTGCTCAAGATCTCATTGAGAAACTGAACGGTGATCTTAAGTCGCTGTCGGATTTTGGTTATGAAAAGATTCGTTCACTTCCACCCCACTTAGCCATTGCTGAGTTAAGAAAAATTTTTCCCGATACACTTCCCGATCTTTTGAGAGAACGACTTCAGAAATTAATGCCCAACAACCCTCTCCCTAAAATCCTTTCTCGAGCTATGCATGAACAGGCCTTGGTGAGAAATTCAGGCCCCACGGCTGAGGGAAAATCCTTCAATGGGTACTCTAACTTAACACTGGATCGTGAAACGTCACAAAAGTTAGCTGCGCTAAAATCATCTCAATTGCCGCAGTCCCCTCAATCTTCACGCCCAACATCTCGAGGGGCAACTCCTTTATCGGATTCACCAACATCGAAAGCGGGGAAATCCCCTCCAGCAGTCAAAATGGCAGTCGCAGGTGGGGTCGTTGGAGCTCTTACAGAATCATTTTTGGAAATTGGAAGACAAAGTTTGCAAGAGCATGATTTAGAGAAATGTGCTCGATTTTTTCAATTATCAAAAGAAGAGCTTCAATCTTTGCGAAAGAATGTTTCTTTTTCGTCGTACACTCAAAAATGTCAAAATATGGAAATTAATGACGTTGACATTGTGATCGAGAAAAATCTGCACAATGACAAACTCTCCCCTGGAATTTGCCGTGTCATGAAAAATGAACTTAAAAACCTACAGCAATATAACTCCAATCCTTCTTCCGAAACTACATTCAACTGCATCGATGGAATTCAAGGAAAAAATTTTTCTGGAAAATTTAAAGAGGATGGTATTTTTTCTGGTGGGCCAATTGTTCAGTTTGGAGCTAAGGAGTATAAAATCGTTTTACAATACATCCCTGGAGACAGCACACCAAGACTTGATCGAGACATAAAAGTCATGAAACGTAATCATTCTCACGACAGCTGGACTCACGATTCTGGAATGGAAACACTGGCGACAAATTTAAGACAACTCACATGGCTTCCAAAAAATTCAAATAATGAAGTCATGAGTGGAAAAAGTTCTGCTGAGCTTAATGAAATTTACAACAGAACAACCCAAGCTCGATTGAGAGGAAAAGTTGAAGAGTGCGGTTCTGATATGAGTCTCGATTGTTTAATTGCCAAAGAACTCTTAAAATCAATTCCTGACGTTTTAGCTTTTCAGTTTTTCTGTCCTCAAACAATACCCAACAATAATGCTTCAGAAAATAATGCTCAACAAGGAAGAACTCAGTAAAGTGAATTGTTTTTTTTACGATAAGACAATGAGGTTTATTAAGATTATAGAAATTTTTAGCATGAAGTTTTGAACATAGGATTGAAGAATGAATAATAAAAAAACGTCCCCTTACATACTCCTACTCTCGATTGTACTTTTAGCAATATCCCATTCAAGTTGCAGTAAAAAATCCTCAACTAAAAACAACACAGTGAATACAAATTCCACTGGCACAATTAGTTCTGGATCCAGCTCATCATCAACAACCACAACTGTTGATCTATCCAGTGAATTGCAATCTTGTGGACGAACCACAGGCAACACGGAAGTTGATAATTTTTGCTTCCATACCGTAAGCCCTACCGTCAAAGTATCGGGCCTTGCCTCATCTGCATCTTCATTCCAAACTTCTCTACATGCGACGATTCCACAATCAAAATTTGAAACAGACCTCAAAATGTATGTGAGAATTATTCCAAAACCTGTTGATACGACCGAATTAACCAATGGAAGTTTATTGCAAAGACGATGTTCAGCATCCACTGTAGACTCTGATCATAATAAGTATCGATACTCAAAAATGAGAGTGACCATTGAGGTCAAGCCCAAAAACAGTGCATTCACTGGTGATATAAAAACGATCGATGGAGTTTTGAAACCTGGAGGACTTATTCCATCTTCCAAAGTTCGATTCAATACGTCAGGACCAGGTGAGTATGATATTATCGTTCGCGATGTAAAAACCAATCATCGATGTTCTACTTATGGTACAGGAAATCTCGAGTGCTCTACTTATGAAGACATCCCATACGTGATCTACAATTCTTACAATTACCCAACAAACTGTGTGGGATTTGAAATCCAATTTTCTACGGATTATACTCGAGACCTACCTTAAACATTTCTTCTGCTAAATTTTTTTCATAGGCCTGACTCACTTCATAGAGAAGTCCGGGGCAGGTGATATTGACTTCAGAAATTTTGCCTCCAAGCAAATCAAAAGCAACCCAGCTGACGCCTCGTTCCAAGAGAATTTTACAGAGCCGCTGACATTCTTTTGCAAGCCCCGGAGTCAGTTGAGATTTTTCATAAGATGCCCCCATGGCGATATTGGCCAAAAACTCTCCTTTTTTGGGAATTTTCACTATGGTGCCAATCTCATGGCCTTGAAAAAATATTGAACGTAACTCGCCCGAAGTCACTTCAGGAATGAAGGGCTGAGTGACAATTAAATTATTAAACTCTTTGCATTTTTCTAAAAATACTTTTTCAAATTGAGCGGGTGATCTTGAAACTTTAACAACACCAATTCCTTGAAATAGATCTAAAGGTTTGAGAATGAGTTCGGTGACAGTATCGGGAAGTTTGTGGACGAACTGCATTGCATTTTCCAAAGACGGCCCAAGAACAGATGGTATTTTAAATTCTGTTTTTGCGTAGTGATAGGCAAAAATTTTTTCATTGTAACTTAAAATCCCCAAGGGAGAATTGATCATTCTTATCCCCTCATGCTCCAATGCGGTAAGTTGCCATAATATTTTAAGATAACGTTCATCAAATGGAGGGTCTAGCCTCATATGTAAACAATCACCTGGAAAAATCTTGCGGTATTGCCCACTGCCTTCAAGGGAGAACTTTTTAACTTTTAATTTTTTTTCATCTTCAAATGTCGCGTTAAAATCATAAACTTTTAAGAGCTGGTGATCTTCTGAGAGGTTGTGAGCTGATAAATCAGCTTCAAAGAGAATATAGACTTCAAGTCCCAGTGTTTTGAGTGTCGACATAAAAAAACAACTAGAATCTTTATGAACATTCAATTTTTCAATGGGGTCGATTAAGAAAATATGTTTTGATTTTGTAAGCACAGTAACCTCTCCAATCCTATCCAATTCTATCCAATTCTATCCAATGAGATTTGATTATTTTAAACGGGATAAATACATTTCAAAAGATTCATTTGTATTGTTTTGATTTTCAGAAAAAATTTCATACTGGTTTCGCATAAATTTTAAAAATGATTTTAAATTGAGTTGAAATTTATTTTGCAAATTCAAAAACAAATTCTGACTTTTTTCGTAAGTTAAAAATGCTGCAAAGCGCGCATTATTCCACTGACTAAAATGTTGTATCGGATAACACTCCATTGGAATTTTTAGATTCAATTCTAGGCATTTATTTTTAATTTTTGGCAAAAATTCGTTCTGTAAAAAATCCTCAAAAATAGTTTTTGCCATTACTTTATCCATTGGCCGTTCTTTATCGTACAATTCTTGAAGTCGTATGGCCATTTTCACAACGACTTCATTGAGCTGTTCGAGCTTTTTTAAAGAGTCTTTATAAGACTTATAGGAATCCAATTTACCTTTAATTAAAAAATATTCTTCCGCCATTTTCTCAGAAACGTAATTTGCTAAATTTTCATTTAAATCGATTTCATTCTTAATAAAAAAAATCGTGTGAAACAACTCATGAAAAATTAACTCTGCTAATTCAGTTTCATCGTACTGAAAAAAAGATGAGAGGATTGTATCTTCAAAATAACCCAAGGTTGAATAAGCAAAGACTGGCCTTAAGTAAGTGGCATACTCTTTTTTTTCTAATTCTCGTTGAAAATCTTTGGCTTTTTCTGCATCAAAAAACCCTAAATACGGAAAACACCCCATAAAGGGAAAACAATGCTCCACACTTTGAATACGGTCATAAGGTGAAGCGATCACTAAGTAACTGACTGCTTTGTTTTTTAGAAACGTTGTCCGCGAATAGATGTTAGTCTCTTCTTCTGAAAAATATTGATAAAAATATTTTTTGTATTCATCAATTAAGCGTATTTTTTCCTTATCATTGCTTGAGACTCTCGGCGACTTTAAGACCTCTTGATTTTTCTTGGCTTTGTTTTGTAAACGCAACTGACCTTCACCTTGGTCCCAAAGGTACTCTATTTTTGCACAGCTGAACAATGTGAATATGTTTAAAATCCAAAAGATTGAGTGATATGAAAATTTTTTAACGAATGTATTACAAAACATAAAATATATTTGAAGTATGATCCTATAATTTCCTAAATGGTATAGAATTCATTGGTATACAATTGATTTTAAAGAATGACTGAAAATCCTAAAGTATACTTTACATTATCCCTCGCTTTGTTCCATTCTCCCGCTTCAAACAAAGTTTTCACAGTACCTTTTATAGATAGCCGATCAGAAATTTTTATTTGTAAGATAAAAGCTCCAAACATGGAGTCTACTCGGGATTTTGAAACACCAGAGGTACCACTGGCCCGGACTCCTGAGGTTTGATTTTCTAGGGTTAAATCAGTGTGGTAGCTTAAAAATTGGCGAGCGTACCCAACACTAATTAAAGGTACAATGCTAAATTTTCGAGGGAAAAGCATTTGTTTAATACCAATTCCATAGACGTTGGTCTCAACAATATTTTGCTGAGAGACTAGATCGTATCCCGATCCCGCATAATACCGTTCATTTTGAGTCGTAATGTCAGTACTGTGAGTGTAACTGAGATCTAGGGCAGTTTGTTCAAAAACATAGGTGGATAATCCACCGGCATAGGAACGTGATACGGAAGAATTCAACCGATTGGCGCCATAGATTTGTTTATCATAACCAAAATCAGCATTGACCTCATAGTAGAGTGCAAAGGTCGATTGGAAGGAAAGGGCACAAATGCTAAGGCATAATAATTTTAATAATGCAGACGGCAGTTTTAATTTGAAACAATGATTTTTGCTTTTTTGATGCTGATTACGTTTCAAAAGATTCCTCAATTAAAATCCGCTGAAATCCCTCGATTGCCCTTGAGATTTCAGCGTTACAAATTTCAAGTTGCCCTTTTGTAATGATAACCAATTTTTTAAATTTTCTCTCTATGAGGATAGAATTGCCTGATGAAATTAAACCAACTCCCCCTGACAAGACAAGGCGGTGGCGGATGTAACTTTGACATCGACCCATTTCCATTGATAATTTACAGAATCATTTTCAGGTCGAAAATGAACGATTCGGTTACAATTTGTTCTTCCCTTCCATTTTTTAATTCCCCCCATGTTGCCTTCATCTTCCACCAGGATCGTATAAGTTTTTCCCACCATTTCTGCGCGAATTTTTTCTTGGATTTTCATTTGATGGGCCTGAATTTCTCGCAATCGCCGACCTCTCACATCATCAGTCAATTGATCATCAAAAGTTGCCGCTCGAGTTTTTTGTCGTTTTGAGTAGACGTAAGAATAGATAAAATCAAATTGTGCTTTTGTAAGCAAATCTAATGTTTCTTGATGCTCTTCTTCAGTCTCATTGACAAATCCTGCGATAATGTCCGTGGAAAGGACAATTTCAGGTTGTGCCAAACGCAATTTAGCCAATAATCCTAAAAAATGTTCCGGTGTGTATTCACGATACATTCGCTCTAATACTGATTTTGATCCAGATTGAACTGGCAAATGCAAATGTTTAGAAAGTTTTTTTAGTTTTCCATGGGCTTCAATGAGTTCATCGGAAACATCGTAAGGGTGGGATGTCGTGTATCGAATTAATTTTAGTCCTTCAATCTTTTCAAGTTCAGTTAATAACTGAGCTAATGTCTCGCCATTTTCTTTGCCATAGGAATTTACATTTTGCCCCAAAAGCGTGACTTCTTGAATCCCTTGGTACTTCACTAATTTAGAGACATCTTCGACAACTTCGGCCAAGCGTCTTGAACGTTCTTTTCCTCGTGTATAGGGAACGATGCAGTACGTACAGTACTTATTGCACCCCTTAATGATATTGACAAATGCTTGGGGCGTTCCGTGATTAATTTTTGTTTCAATAGAAAAGTTTTCGCTCCGATCCCAAGAATTAATGTGAAATTTAGAGTCGCCAGCATAAACTCGAAACACCATGTCATTGATGGTATCGATGACATCCGTTCCGAACGCAAAATCCAGATGGGCATATTTTTTCACGAGGGCTTTCCCTTCAGTTTGTGCGACACAGCCTCCGACCCCGACAACTAATTGAGAGCCTTTTTCTTTCTTCAGATGTTTAATTTCTCCCAATTGAGAATAAAATTTATTATTGGATAAGTCGCGAACCGCACAGGTGTTGAATAGGACCAGGTCGGCCTCTTCAACGACTTCTGTGGCCGAAAAATTGAGTTGATCGAGATGACTTAAGATTCTTTCTGAGTCATGGTAATTCATTTGGCAACCAAAAGTTTTTAACCATACTTTCCGAGGTGGGAAAAGCAAATCCCCCATTTTAACCATCTTTTCGTTTGTAACTGGATCGATAAAAGTTTCTTCACGAGGACCAAGACCTCTTGTTCCCAAACCGCTTGCCATAAGGACTCCTTGTTTATAAGACTTAAAAGCAATTATTCTGTTGTTCTGAGGTAGATACTTACCAAGAAATTCTTTAAAAGTTAACTGATACTGATCGGATTTTAGCTTTCAAGTGCGTTCTCGAGGATTTCGGTCTAAGTCACTTAGGATTACCTAAGCTCCTGTCGACCAAAACCTCTGCGGCCTTCTTGAAAACTAAACTTCGATCAGTATAAGTTTGTTTCTGATCGGATTTTAGCTTTCAAGTGCGTTCTCGAGGATTTCGGTCTAAGTCACACCCTAGATTTTCCTGGGTTTGCAATGACGAGAGTTTCAAGGAAGGAAAATTTTCAATGAGGTTTGGGCAAAAAAAAAGGGCCAAGATAAACTTGGCCCTTTTTTAAAAAGCGGGACTGTAAGAATTAAGCTTTAGTAGCTGTTCTTTTTGTAGCTTTTTTTGCAACTTTCTTAGTAGCTTTTTTAGCGACTTTCTTAGTAGCTTTTTTTGCTACTTTCTTAGTTGCTTTCTTAGCGACTTTCTTTGTAGCTTTTTTCGCTGCTGGTTTTTTTGCTACTTTCTTAGTTGTTGTTGCTTTCTTTACTGCCATAAAATCCTCCAAAGGTTTCTATTCTTTTTTTAAGAATAAACAGAAAATTATTTTCGTGCAAACAAAAAATTTCAATCTTGCTTTATTTTTCGTACTCTTTTCAGAAAAAGTTTACATTTTTTTTTAATTTTTTTTCATGAATGACTCATCCATCTCAAGCTGAACACTGAAAACGTCGATGCACACGACGTTTTCGCATTGATGCCATCGACTACACTCTCTCAATTTTTTTTAGGGCAATGAATTCTTCACCCAAAAAAAATTTTAATTTTTTTTTCGATGAATGGAAAAAAATGCCAAATTTTTCCCTTTAGACAAGAAATCATGAACGATGAATGGAAAAATGGAAGGATAAATGAGAGTTACTCTGATCACTTATCGTTGAAAGCGATGAAAAATTCTCTTATTGAGGTATATCAAAAACCAATAAGTCTGATGGATGCATCTTTTTTAACTCTTGAAGCTCTATTTCTGAATACTTTTTATTCAATGAAACAAAAACTTCACCACCCTTTATGAGTTTTCCAAAAAGAATTTCCTTAGAAAGTGGTGCTTTCAACATTTCAGCCACCAATCGTTCTAAAGGTCTTGCCCCTAATTCTCGACTATAACCAAGATTGGCTAAGATTTGACGGGCTTCCATGGATATCTTGAGGGTTATTTTCTTTTTAAAAAGCATCCCTTCGAGTTCAATGATAAGTTTATCGACAATTTTTAAAATTTGGGCATTCTCAAGCGGGTTGAAATGAATCAGTGCCGTCAAACGGTTTCGAAATTCAGGGCTAAAAGTCTCTTTAATGGCCTTCTCACTTCGATGCATGGCCTGTTTAGACTGAGCAGTCATAACTTTTGTTGGATGTTGATTTGCCGCCACTGCATCGTCCACATTGAGGCTGTGCTGATGAGTACTTTCTAGGCCAATACCCTTTTGAACTTGATCGCGGCCCCCCACATTGGACGTTAAAATCAATATGACTTGCTGAAAATGACTCACTCTTCCTTTTGAATCCGTCAATTTTCCATAATCCATTACCTGTAAAAGAATATTAAAAATGTCGGGATGTGCTTTTTCGATTTCATCTAATAATAAAACAAGATGCGGATGCTTTTGAACCACATCAGTTAAACTTCCACCATCTTCATGGCCGACATAACCTGGAGGCGCACCGATTAATTTTGAGACCGCATGCTTTTCCATAAATTCAGACATATCTAGGCGAAAAAAATGAGCCCCCATTTCAAAGGCTAACTTTTTTGCCAACTCAGTTTTTCCGACTCCCGTTGGGCCAGCAAAAAGAAAAGATCCTATGGGTTTATCTCCAGCAGTGAGGCCAGACTTTGATAATAAAATTGCATCAACCACAGTCTCAATTGCATGATCTTGGCCAAAAATTGCCAACTTGAGTTGATTCTTCAAGTTTTTATACGTGTGCTCTTCGTTTGCTTCAAGGCCGATGGATGGAATTCGTGCTAATTTAGCGACGACATTTTCAACATCCCTTTTGGTAACCTTTCCCTTAATTTCTTTTTCATTGTCTTTTTCTGGTTCTTTGACCTTGGAATGTTTTGATTTTAAATAAGCTCCAACTTCATCCAAAATATCAATGGAACGATCAGGATTTTTTAAATCAGACAGCTATTTCTCACCTAAAAAAATCATGTGTTTTAATACAGTATCGGAAAATTTCACTTGATGATGAACTTCATACTGCGACCTTAAACCTAACAATATTTTATAAGTGTCTTCAGCGTTAGGTTCATCCACATCAATTTTTTGGAAACGTCTTTTAAAAGCCTGATCTTTCTCAATATGTTTTCGGTATTCTTGATACGTCGTGCTTCCGATAATTTTGAGAGCACCGCGACTCAAGTATGGCTTTAAGAGATTTGATATGTCCAAGCTGCCATTCCCCGTGGAACCTGCCCCCATGATTGTATGGATTTCATCGATAAATAAAATCGGATCAACGTCCCCTTTCTCTTGAATTTTACTTATTGCTTTTATGATCTCTTTAAAGCGCTTTTCAAAATCTCCTCGAAATTTTGTACCAGAGAGAATTGATGCCACATCGAGACTATAGATAACAGATTTTTTAAGGTAGTCGGGAGCTGATTGATTTTCGATCAAATAAGCAAGGCCCTCGACTATGGCCGTTTTTCCAACTCCAGCCTCGCCAACCAACAAAGGATTATTTTTACGCCGTCTTAAAAGGATTTGGGTGATACGATCGACTTCAGACTTTCGCCCGATCAACGGATCGATTTTATTTTTTTTTGCAAGTTCATTTAAATTGCGACAAAACTCTTGGATAAAAACTTCAGGAGAAAGCTCTTTTCCCGCTTGATGGGAGAATTGACCTGAATCATTTGCTCCTTCCGATGGGTCTTCAGAATGATTTCCTTTAGAAAAATCATCAGGTCCCATGTTATGCACATTGTGTGCACCGTCAATTCCATGAGCAATGACTTTGATGACTTCAATTTTTGTAACACCATAACTCTTTAACAATTCAGCAATGTAGGAATTCTCTTCAGAAAGCATTGATACAAAAAGATGGATTCCCATAATTTCAATTTTTTGTGAAGATTGCTGTTGTAAATGAGCACGTCGCAAAACTAAATTCACTGCTTTTGATATTTCCGGCTGAAAATAGATTCCATTCTTTTTAGCCACAGCTCGAATGTTTTCATCGGGAAACTGCTTGATGGATAATTCTTCAATAACATCCAAAGGAAGCACACTGAAAAATTCATTTTTCTCCAAGTACTCATTTAGGACTTGTTGAATGGTCTCCACTGGAGCATCCAACTCTCTTAAGACTTGGATAACATCCAAATCCTCTAGGAGGATGGATGCTAATAAATCGAGAGATAGATATTCATGACGCAATTGATTTGCTTTCACGATCGTGCGATTAAAAATATGATCAATATTCATTCTTGGCATTTATAACTCTGCTGGTTCAATAGTGCATTTTAAAGGTTGGGAATCAATCTTAGCCAACTCATAAACCTTTTCAACTTTAGACTCGGCAATTTCCAAAACATAGGTCCCACAAACTCCATGCCCCTTTTTGTGGATATCCCACATAATTTTCTCAGCAACTTCCCCTGATTTATGAAAAACTGCTTTCAAAACAAATATGACAAATTCCATGGTCGTGTAGTCATCATTGTGGAGTATAACATGAAATTTTTTTGGTAGTTTTACTTTTACAGAATCATCTAAAATTGTCTGGCCATGATCTGACGACATTGAACTGCCCAAGAATTTATTAATTTCCATAATTCTATTATGCTAATTTTTCTTAAAGGAGCAAGCATTATGAACAAAATCAATTTTATTCAATAGGAGAATCGAATTTTGAAATCGCAAACTGCACATGAGATTATTTTTTGATGGGAGTTCGAAATAAACCAACTCTCCATTGTCATTCACAAATTCAACGTAACAATCCTTGAGACCCAAAACATGCCCAAACTCGTGAGCAAAGATCAGTTTAAAATTCATAAAATTTAAATTTTTAGAAAGATACATTTCAATAAGATCATTTTTTAAATGAAAGTTTTTTAAGTTATCATACTCTTTACGTACGTAACTTAAACTCTGATCATTCCAAATAATTTTTAATTTTGTATAACTTTGGAGTTTGGATAATAATTGAGGATTTTTCTGATTCAATTCAAAATTCAACTTAGGCACTAATTTAAATTTTATCGCCTGATTATTCCAAAATTCATCTAAAATTTCGTTTAAATTTTCAATACCAAGGGGAGAAAAGCCCACAAACTCAGTGGGTATTTCAATGGTGACTTGCTGATTTTTTCGCGAGTTTGTACTTTTTTGACAGAAAAACTTATTTTGCACCTGCAGTGGATTTGTTAAATAATAGTTGCGATAAACAAAATAGTAATATTGATTATACAAAAATGTGACAAAATTAAAAATTTCATTCTCACTCTTTGCAGTTTGAATATTGCAATATCCTTGGGAATAAATGAGTAAACATAGATTTTGAATCATTCCTAAAAAATTTGTATATCTCTTTTTGGTGAGGAAGGAGTTTTGCTCCTGATTTAAAAATGCAGAACTTTGGAATTTTTGATCCATAGCATTTTTTAAATTCTTCAAACACTCTTTAAATCGACCTTGCTCAATAGATTGATGGCAAAAATCATAGATTGCCAAAAATGGTGTTGGATCAAACTTACTTTGCTTCTTAAGATCTTCAAGTCGACACTTATTGGATGTAAACCTCAAAAATCCGTTTTTAATTCTTTGAATATCTCGCATCTTTTCAAAAATTTTTTCAAAATCATCATTAGTTTGAAAATCCTCATCGATGCTTTTTTTAAGATTCTTCACTTCTTCAACAGCCAAATAAAAGGAACTCACCAGAGGTTTTTTAAAATTAAAATAATCAAAAGAATTTTCAGCAAGTTTCATTTTTTGTAAAACTTTATCTGTGTGCACCAAACTTAATATCTGTATCCGTTCTTCAAGGGTCAAAATTTCTTTAAAAAGTAATGTCTCTTCATTGGTGAGCTCTGAAGCACTGCATTTGTTCTCTACGGTTTGAAGAGACTCAGAAAATGCTCTTCTTGTTTTTAAAATATCAACACCCTTTGAAAGTTTATTTCCACAGGAATTAAAAGTGAAAAGAAGTATTAATATGAAACCCAAGACTATTCGACTATAGAATTTATTATTATTCTGTCTAAGATGTATTATTTTAATATCAAATCTAGGCAACATCGTCCCTGTCAGTCCAAGCCATTTCTGGATCAAGAATTATAGCTTCTTTGTGATCTTTATGAATTTTATTATATTTGTCTTTTTGTTTTGTAATCTGCTTTTCTAATTTATCAATCACCAGATCTAAGGTTTTGTACATGCTGTCGGAATTGGCAGAAGCAAAAAATTTAAATCCTTGAGCAAAAAAACTGACTTCCGCAATATGATCACCGTTTTTCACAAAACAATTCCACTTTACTAGGCATTTAGATTCACCTGCATAACTTCCAAAATATTTTTTTAATTTTTGGGATTTTTCATGAATTTTTTGATCCAGTGCATCTGTGTGTTCTAGATGTAAAAATGAAACAGTAACTTTCATAGAGTCTCCTTATTGAATTAATTCTTCCGTTTTGATGAAGGAAGAATCCCTAACATTTCGCGATATTTTGTAACTGTTCTCCGTGCAATATTGAGCCCCTCCGCTTCGAGGATTGAAACTACCTTTTGATCTGAAAATGGTTTACTGGGATTTTCATGATCAAAAATATTTTTAATTTTCATCTTGAGAACTTCAGAAGCCACATCTGATGAACCATCTTTTCCACCAACTCCAGAATTAAAAAAGTACTTTAATTCAAACATCCCCATGGGGGTGTGCATGTATTTATTGGTGGTCACTCGGGACACAGTGGATTCATGCATCTCAATTTCAATGGCAATATCCTTTAAAATCATTGGCCGTAAATATTTTGGCCCTTTTTTAAAAAATTCTTGTTGGCGGCTGACGATAGCTTTTGCCACTTTATCAATAGTTTTCTGGCGAGTTTGTATTGACTTGATCAACCATTCTGCAGCTTTGAGTTTTTCCTTTACGTATTCCGAGGCTGGCTCTTTTTTCTTTGCCGCACCTTTTCTGATCATATCTTGGTAAAGTTTAGAAATTTTGAGTCGAGGAAAGCCATCATCATTAACTTGCACCACAAATTCACCACCCACTTCGACCACAAATATATCCGGTAAAATATAGTGTGTTTCTTGGGGAGCGATTAAGCGCCCTGGTTTTGGATAAAAATTTTGTAAAAGAAGAGCAGTCTCTTTGATGATTTGTATACTCGTTCCAAGTTTTTTAGAAATTTTTTCAAAATTTCGACTTTGTAAATCCTCGAGGTGGTCACGGATTATTTTTTCAAGAATCGGTGACCTTTCTTCTTGAACTCTCGCTTGAGCAAAGAGACATTCTTTTAAATCCAAAGCCCCACAACCAACGGGATCGAGTCGCAAAATTATCATCCGTATGTCTTCAATTTTTTCCAGGGTCACCCCCAAAGCCACACTCAAGTCTTGGGGGGATGTTTCCAGATATCCATCATCGTTGATGTTATGAATGATGTGGTTAGCAATGGCCCATTCTTCCTCATTGAGGGTTTCCATTTTTAACTGCCACTCTAAATGTTCTGCAAGGTTCATCCCTCGCGAAATCATATTTTCATAATTGGGCAATTCATCGTTATCAAAATCCCCCGATGTTTGATTGGGGGTTGAGGAGTTAACGTTGTAACTTTCTACATAAGACTCCCAGTCAAAATCATCCCTTTCTTTTAAAATGGGAGACTCTGTAAAATCAGAAGCTGATGCCTCACCATTCATGTCAAATTGATTGTCGAAATTTTCATGCGATTCTGAGCTTTCTAATCTTTCTGAATTTTCTGAACGTTCTGAAAGTTGTTGAGAATCGTTTAATTGATTTGAGGATCCAAGGTCGGATTGATCACTCTCTTCATACTCTCTTTCGATACGCTCGAGGTTTCGTTCAATATCATCAACGACCTCTTCAAGCATAGGGTTTTCAACCAACTCTTCAGCAATGACATTTGTCATTTCCATATGAGTCAGAGTCAATAATTTAATGGCCTGCTGCATTTGTGGAGTCATGGATAATGACTGCATTTGCTTTTGGCTTTGAGATAATTTCACGGCCATATAAGTCCCATATGAGAATTACATCCTGAATTCTTCTCCTAGATAGAACTTCCTTGCTCTCTCGTCCTTTATTAAATCTTCGGGTCGTCCACTTACTAACAATTCACCTTGATTCATTATGTAAGCGCGATCGACAATTCCCAGAGTTTCACGCACGTTGTGATCGGTTATGAGCACTCCAATTTTTCGGGCCTTTAGTCCTAAAATTAAATTTTGAATATCAATGACTGCAATGGGATCAACTCCAGCAAAAGGCTCGTCTAGTAACACAAATTTTGGATCCAGTGCCAATGTCCGTGCGATTTCTACTCTCCGTCTTTCTCCCCCTGAAAGGGATGCTCCTTTTGAGAATCTCACGTGTGTTAATTTAAAATCCTGAAGCAATGATTCGACTAAATTTTTCCGTTCATTTTGATGCAAGTCGCGATTTTCTAAGACAGCATAAATATTTTCTTCCACACTTAAATCCCGAAAGACAGAGGCTTCTTGAGGCAGATAACCAATGCCCCGAATGGCTCTTTTGTGTAGGGGGTAATGAGTTAGCAATTCGTCGTTCAATTGAATAACGCCCGTATCTGCTTTCACTAGTCCTACAATCATATAAAATGAAGTTGTTTTTCCTGCACCATTTGGACCAAGAAGACCAACGACTTCACCTTCTTTGACTTCAATGCTGACATCTTTCACTACAGTTCGTCCCCCATAGGACTTTTTAAGATGATGAGCTGTTAAAGTGTTGAGCTGTTCCATGAAAAAAACCTTTGGGCCTTAGGCCAATTACTTAAGAATTAAACTTGAATTTGCGTCATCAATTTCTATGGTGCTTGCATTTTCTCTCAGCACAATACGATTTCCTTTTATGACGTCATTTTCTTGTAAAACCTTGGGGAATCCAGTTAAAATTACTTTACGTTCGCTCATATGGCCTTCGAGTTTTTCGGCAAATGCTCGTCGCTCAATTTCTCGATTGGGTAATTTTATGGTTTCCTTCAACTTCACATCGTCATAAAGGGTGTAGTACTTGAGTTTTTTATTGTAATTTTCCAGATAAACTTGGCCGTTATTTGCTTCTCCAAAAAATTGCTCTTTTTTCAGTTTTACGTTTCCTTTCAAATCAATCACACCTTCATTTCCGTTTAACTGCAAAAAATCTGTGGCAATATCCACACTCTGTTCATAACTTTTAACTCTTTTAATTTTTCCGTGAACAAATCCGCTGTACTCTAAAAGATTTTCTTCAGCCAAAAAAATAACCTTTTGAGAGTATAAATCCAGAGTATTTTTTTCAAAAGTAATTGATTTATTTTTATGAATGATCGAAGTCGTATGGATCTTTCCCTCAGCGATAATTTTTTGTTGATTGGGATTTTGCCCGAACATCTCCACTTTATCAGCCCAAAGTTTATGAATGTCATTTTCAACAAAAACATTCTCCTCCAAAACAATTAAATTTTTATTGGGGTAAGATTGTGCACGTTCACTTTGAAAACTCAGTGGAGTTTTATGAAAATTTCCGTAATACATTCCAAAAATTTTTTGGCCAAATATTTGCTCGAAGTTTTCACTAATCGCCATTTCATCGGCATTCATACTGACAAATGGAAGTGAGTTGATTTGATGAAAAAATATCACCCCTTTGAAATAGCTATCTTCGGGACTGCGATCGATTTGGCCCTTCGATAACATCTTTTTTTGAGAGTCATTGGGACGGGAGATCAATAGCGAAGAAATAATGAGAGCTAATCCCAAATAAAATGAACAAATGAGGAAATATTGCTTGAACTTAGGCCACATAGACCTATGATATATGATTTTTAAATTTTATTCACCTCCGAATAATCCTAATTTTTGAGTTAACCTTTACACTCATGTTTTTCTAGGGATAAAATCCTACAAAAAAAGTCAGGTGTAACATATTATGAATGCAGAATCCGCTCCTCTCTCAACTCCTCTCTCAACTCCACTCTCAACTTCTCTCTCATCCATCCAATTTCTCGATCTCATCAAATCTCAAGGCCAAAAACTCACTCCGATGATGGAACAGTATTATCAAATCAAAAAAAATTATGAAGATACTCTCCTCTTATTTCGCATGGGGGATTTTTATGAGGTGTTTTTTGATGATGCGAAAAAAACTGCACAGTATCTCAATATCACCCTCACTCATCGAGGAAAAATCGGCGATCATGCAATCCCCATGGCCGGAATTCCTCACCATGCAGCCAACGCATATATCGATCGACTGACCCATCGAGGACTAAAAGTTGCCATTTGTGAACAAATAGAAGACCCCAAAGACGCTGTCGGAATTGTCAAACGAGGTGTGACTCAAGTTGTATCCCCCAGTATGCCCTACGATCTGGATAAAACTGAAAACAAGGAAGCAAATTACATTTTGGCAACCTTTGAAAAGGGCGATACCTACTACCTCTCTTATTTAGATTTTACGACAGGTGCTTTTCAAGGAAAAGTCACAAGAGGAAAAGAGCAATTCTTAGAAGAAATTCGAAAAATTCACCCCAGAGAATTTCTCACCTACATGGGGCAATGGGATTCAAACCACCTCATTCATAAACTTTTGACAAGTATGGGCACATTATCCACCCACCTATCCATGGATATGTTCGATGAAAAAATGACCGCTCTCTCAATTGAAAAAATTTACCCGACTTATAAGCGAGATCGTTTTTTATCCCAGCACTCTCCACTCATATCGACGTTAGCGGCATTATCATTTTACGTAACATCCACACAAAAGATCGATCACTTTGTCCACATTAAACCCTACCAAATTAAAACTGATGTGGACTCTATGGGTGTTACCATTCCAACACTTCAAGGCCTCGAAATTCTCCCTAAATCTCGCGATGCCTACAAAGAATCCTTATTAGGATTTTTTGATAAAACAGAAACGGCAAAAGGTGCGAGACAACTCAAAGAAATCTTCACCAACCCACTGAAGAATATCACTCTTATCAAACAACGCCTCAATGCTCTCGATCTTTTTGTCGGCCAGTACCATTTATTACCCGAACTGCAATCAGAGTTAGTGAATGTCAGAGACATTGATCGAATTTTTGCCAAACTATCCCTCGGAAAAACTTCGGCAAGTGACCTTTTAAGCATCAAAAAAACCATAGAAAGTTATGAAAATATTCAAAGACTCTCCATGTTTCAATCTCCACAGAATCAATCACCCATGGCCGATGTCCTCGAAGAGTTAACACACACTGAACTTCAAGAACTTGCCAATTTAAAAAACACCATCGAACTCACTATCAATGATGAAGTTGGTGCTAGCCTTGAAAAAGGCAATTTAATCAAACCTGGCGTCGATCTCGAGAGGGATCGCCTTTATCACTTAAACCAAAATGTCGGTGAAGAACTCCTCAAGTTTGAAAATCAATTAAAAGAAAAAACTGGCATATTAAAATTGCGAATTAAATCAAATAACATTGCGGGATTTTTCATTGAAGTTTCCAAGGGAAGCGGCCAAAAAGTTCCCGATTATTTTGAACGCCGCCAAACCTTAGTGAATGCCGAACGATTCACCACTCGAGAATTAGAAGATCTGGAAAAAGAAGTTTTAAGTGCCAAAATTCGTTTAGAAAAAATTGAAAGAGAAATTTTTAAAAACTTAACTCTTTCTCTGGAACACTCTAAAGATGCCATTTTGAAAATGGGGTACAATTTGGCCACCATTGATGTTTTTCATAGTATGGCAAAAGTGTCTTTAAGTGAAAACTTTGTGCGGCCGTCATTGGATGCCGAAAAAAAGATACTAAATATTGATGGTGCCTTCCACCCTCTCATCAAATCTTACATCAAAGACCAATTTGTCACTCACCAAATTTCCCTAGATGATCAGATTTATTTTGCCCTTATTACGGGACCTAACATGGCTGGTAAAACCACTGTGATGAGGGAAGTCGCAATCATTCAATTCTTGGCGCAAATTGGCTGTTATGTCCCTGCAAAAAGTGCATCTTTGGGCATCGTTGATTATTTATTCAGTCGGCTTGGTGCGAGTGACGATATCCTCAAAGGGCAATCCACATTCATGGTGGAAATGTCAGAAACATCGGAAATCATTCGACACGCCACTGAAAAATCCTTAATCATTCTTGATGAGGTGGGGCGAGGAACTTCCACATACGATGGCCTTTCCATTGCCTGGGCCCTCGTGGAGCATCTCATACAAAAAACTCGTGCCTTAACATTTTTTGCCACACATTATCACGAGTTAATCAAAGTTGCAGAAGACATGCCTCACAGTAAAAATCTTACGGTGGAAACAATTTCCCACAAAGGAAAGGTACAATTCCTTTACAATTTAATTGAAAAGGGCGCCGAAGAGTCATTTGGAATTTACGTTGCGGAACTTGCAGGCCTTCCTAAAAATATCATTGTGCGATCTGAAAAAATCTTAAAAGATCTGGAACGAAAATCGCACAAAATTGAAAATCATGAGAGTCATCAACTCTCCTTTTTTGAACCGATTGAAAGTGTTCAATGTGAAAAACTTCAATCGATTTCTGACACTCTTTGTAAACTAAATATTAATTCCATGACCCCCATAGAGGCTCTTAACTTACTCAATCAAATGCATCAGCAAATGAATGGAAAAGATTTCCCATAGCTGAAAAACTTAAAAACTCAAAAATTTTCCAAATTTTAAATTCAATTATGCCGATTGTGGAATAGGGCTTTCGATTTTTAATCTCACGGATTTTGGATTGAGGTATTTCATGTTATCTAAATTTAAACTATCTCCACTTTCACAAAAAAGACTCAACGCATTCCTTATCGATCTTTTTTTTGTCTTTGTTTTGACAGAAATCACTGTCAAATGTTTCACCATGAGTGCCGAAATCATTTTTTATCGTTTCCCATTTCAATGGCAAATGTTTTTAATCAATGATTTTCCAATTTTTAAAAGCACAGCCACCTTAGCAATTTTTTTTACATATTTTTCTCTGTTTTTTTACCTTACTGAAGGACGAACACCAGGTGGAGTGTTCATGGGAATTCGCATCTATTCCAAAAAATTTGAGCTTTCACTCATGCAATGCATACTTCGCACCATCTCTTATCTCCTGAACATCTATTCTTTTGGACTCCTTTTAGCCCCCAACTTTTTTCACAAAAACAATCAAGGATTAGTTGAAGCATTATCCCAAACTGAAACTGATTATGAACTGAAAAACCATTCCTACTTGTTAGGTAGAAACGAAGACTCAAAAAATTACCTTCATTCAATTCCTTGGCAATTGAGTTTTTTTGACCAGATTGACTTTGATAATTTACCAAAACAACAGCAAGAGTTTTCAGATCATCAAAAGACTCAAATCAAAGAAGACTCGGACCCACAAAAGGATCAACACAAACATGCCGCGTAAATTTATGAAACTTCAAACAATTTTTTTATTCTTTTATTTGATTTTTAGTTCATACGAATTGAGTGCTCAAACAATCACCACACCATCAGGTGAACTGGTAAAAATAACGTTGGCCATGACTAGCGAAGAACAAGCGCAAGGCTTGAGTGGTAAAAAACCTCATGAATTTGGCGATCATGAAGGCATGCTCTTTTACAACAAACGCTACGATGAAAAACGATTTTGGATGCCTGATACTTATTTTGACCTAGACATTTACTTTTTGGATGAGAAATTTAAAATTTTAGCCGTTGAAAAAAATACCCCTCATCATCCAGGCCGCAATGAACCACCTGAAATTTACAGAACTAAAACTTATCGTGCTATGCATGTTCTTGAAATGAAGTCCTCTTCAAAAATCTCTCAAAAACTCAAAGTGGGTGATGCCTTAAAGTTTACTCCCAAAAAATAACCCTTACTCTTTGGGGAATAACACCAAATATTCGTCCTCTGCGATAAAACCAAGATTGTCTCTGACGATTTTTTTCTGGTATAAATGATCATTCCGCATTTTGTAGATTTCTTTTGCCAAGGCAGAGTTTTCTGATTTGATTTGTTGAAACTCAAGTTTTTTCTTATTTAAGACTTCCACCTGATGGTAAAAATCAATAACCCCTCCCTGAGTAAAGATGAGTCGCAAAACGAGGAGCACACAAAAAACCCATGCAGCCTTCACAACATAGGAATAAAAATTCACATTTTTTTGGATTTTTGATTTTTTAGAATAGTTTGGATCCAGTGCCTTTTTGGAAACAGGTTTTTTAACTTCCGGAAGAAAGTCATCATCGATTCTGGCCACTCTCGTTCGAGTTGGAACCCGGGTGGAATTTTCTGGTTGCCCTTCAGAAAAAAGTGAAGGTGCCGATGCTGATGCTGATGCTGGTGCTGGTGCTGGTGCTGGTGCTGGTGCTGGTACCGATGCTGGTGCTGGTATATTTGAATTTTTTACCTCTCTCTGCAATGCTTCACCGTGAGTGGAAACTATTCTCGATTTATTCCGTAAAATCGCTTTTCGAAGCCTTTCGTTTTGACCTGGGTCCGCATTGAATTTTTCCGAAGGCATTGGTAACTCTTTTCTCGAAATTTCATGTTGAGTTTCTTCTTCCTCATTAAATAAGCCATGCTGCCTACGTGCTTCAAAAAAAGGATCCTCATTTTCGGTTTGATCCAAGGAAAGTTTCCCCGATTGAGCATGACCTCTCTCTTGCTTTTTTTCAAATGAAAATTCCAAATCATACCCCTTTCAAATTATTTTTCAAATTATCCTCTTGATGAAGACTCTTCATTGTTTCCAACCAAAACGATCGGGATAAAGCAAGCTCTTCAAAATAGATTTTTAAATTATCCAACATCATCTTTTGAGAAAGATTGAGAGTTGCATTATGAGAAATCATAGACTGAATTGCCTGGTCCCATCCAGATGGCATAAATCGACCAAATTGAAAAATATTGACGAATAAAGGATACATTGAATGGAAATGATTTGGAAATTCCACAGACACTTCATGCTCAGAAATTTTCACATACTGATTCCTTTCATCAAAATGAAATCCAGATTGCATGAGGAGATTTTGAATCAATGAAAACATATCTAATAAACGCCGTTTTAGTATTTGCAAATCACCGAGTGGACCGAGAGGGTGAATGGTCTCTTGAACATCACTTTGAAAAGTGTCATCCTTTTCAAACTCCGAAGAGCTTTGCTCTTTATTTTGAGAGGTAATTTTAGAATTGTGAGAGCGGCAAAAGATCTGGAAAACTTTGTTGCCAGTCTCTTCAAGTTTATGCTCCCCCATTTTAAATTGTCCTAAAACCATGGACCAATTTTTGGATGGATCACTGATATTAAAAACAGTCTCCTCATTTAAAGGGAAACGTTTGTTTAAAAAAAGCTCATCGAGAACCTGAAAATGCTCTTTCCGTGAAATTGGAAACACATTCCATCCAACATATTCAGATTGTTCTAAATCATGAGTAGAGATATTTTCGCCAAGTTTACCAGAGATATAAAATGAATTGGTTTCAGACTCTAATTTAAAAAGTATGGCCAAAGGATAGATATGGGGTTCTTGGAGGCATCCTCTTTGCACATCAAGCAACTCTTTCGCTTGAAAATTTTCTGATAACTCCAAAGTTTTTTTTAATAAATAATCCAGATCGATATGAATTTTAGAAAAGTCTAATGACTCTGATGAAATCGATTCCATTCAATCTCCTCGTAAATTACCAGAGCAATATTATCAACTGTATGATCAAGATGACAAGACCTGGTGTAAAATCAAAACTTCCCATAGGGGGAAGTTTTCGTTTCAAGGGTTCGGTGCTCCAACCGACAATTCTATGAA
>JACCDX010203151.1_pt1 | contig 22184 bp, 28 predicted proteins | sample 7449681 | NCBI WGS metagenome assembly JACCDX01 (sample SAMN15323450, study PRJNA562643) | freshwater metagenome | isolation source: river surface water | place: USA:Blue River Watershed | collected 2017-08-18
CACTCACTTTTTTCTCCTAGCAGTCCCAACGGGAATCGAACCCGTCCTACCGGCGTGAAAGGCCAGCGTTCTAACCGATAAACTATGGGACCAAATTACTTGCGTCTACGCTCCCAGACTCGCTCATGTATAAAATACAGGACCGTCTCTGAAAGCACGTGAACTGACACGATACCACCAGTGATGTCGAGTCGTCCAGTCATCAAGTATACAGTAAGCCCAATAACAATCGTATGTACGAAATGCCAGCTGATGCTCTTATAAACACTGCGCTTTATGTCTGGAGCCATGACTACACACACTTAATGCAGACGAACCACGGGGTCTCGTGCTGCCCATTTAGACGCATCAAATAGTTCTTACCAATCTGAACGGCATCGTCAAACTCAAACTCTTGACCACAGCCACCGCAGCGGAAGTGCTTACGGGTGCTAATCGGGATACCGTCTTCAAGCTCGTCAATAAGCGAGTCGATAGAGTATGTAACTCCGTTGTAGTTCTCCATGCGGTCACGAGCGGTAGCAGTCATAGCGCCATTCTCGAATCCAGCGTTGTAGGCAATAATCTCAGCCTGCGTTGCTTTACGGACACCATAGACACCGTCACCGTCATACTGCTGTGCTTGAATAAGGGCGTCTATCTCAGACTCCGCCATGATGAACTCTGTATAGATGACAGAGTCATAGTCACTGTCTTTTTCATCAGGGTCAGCCTGTACTCGATACTCGTAGCGGTAAAGCTCTTCTTCAAAACTCATTACTGCTCTTCGCCCTTTTCTCTGGCTATTGGTGCAAAAATACTGGCGTCTACGCTTTCAACAATCCCAACTGCCCAGTCAATGCAGACGCTGTCTTCAGCCTTAAGCTTCTCGACAATCATTTCCTGCATACGCAGAGCACCCTCCTGCATAATGATGCCCAGCATAAAAACCTGCTGGTCACTCATCTTGTCTAGGGGGATAGACAAATTCGTATACTTTTCGTCTTTACTTTCCGACATTGCGGATTACCTCAACTCTGCCAATCGTGTACCAAGGAAACGCGGTGGTCTCACCGTCTGCACCCTTAAGCACTAGATAGTGGTCACCCTCAAAAATAACGGTGCCCTCAAAGTACCCGTGGTGCATAACAAACACCTTCACATCTTTATTGCTCAGTGCTCCCATCGGAGTCTCCTATTCCATCAATACTGGCGTCTACGATATTCTTTACGGTTGTAGCATACCATTTTCCGCCGTTTTGCGAGCGTATCCCGTCAGCATTTAATCCATCTGCTATCTGACGATAACTGCGTCTACGAGAACGCTCCGAGAAGATACGGCTTTTAATCTCTTCTGGAGTCTTGTTTTTCGGCCCCATATCCACACCCCAGACCACCCCACGCTCCCGGCGGTCCTTGTGGATATCCTTCTGGCGGGCAGCAATAATGCCTCGCTCCATCTCCGCGAGCGCGGACATAATCGTAACCACGAAGCGGCCCTGATAAGACGAAGTGTCCAGGTTCAGGTCTAGCATCACCAAGCGCCACCCCAAGCGGTTAGCCCTATCCACAATGTCCAAGAAGTCAGTTGTACTACGGGCTAGACGGTCAATACGGGTCACAAACAGAGCAGCTGCTTCCCCTTCATCTAACCGCTTAAGGGCGTCTACGAGAACGGGTCTACCCTTAATACTCTTACCAGAGCGGCCCTCCTCGCGCAGAATCTCCCAACGCTTGAAGCCGTGGAACTCAGCAGCAGTAACTAGCTGCCTCTCCTGAACATCTAGAGAGACACCATCATTAACCTGAAGTTGCGTCGAGACGCGTACGTACAGCAAAGCAATTCCAGGGTCATCCTCTGGATTACTCAGCTTCCGACGCCTCTTCTTTCTTAATCTTCTGCTTAGCCTTGTATTCGATGGCTAGGTTGTGGTCAGTCTTGTTCTTGTAGTGAACAGTCTTGACTCGTTCTTCATAGAAGCTACGCATGCACTCGGAACCCTTAGGCCCACCCCAAACGTCAATCCACGTAGACTTACCAGTATTAACTCGACGGAGAAAGCGGAACCTACCACGTTCGCCCTTAATTTTAAGTTCAGTACCTTTGATGACGTTTCGACCGTTTATCTGGATTTCGTCTTCAAGAATCCAGTGCGAGTCCGGTCTAACGGCGTCTACGGTTTCGGTTTTCTTGCGTCTAGCCATTGTCTTCCACCAACCACTCCACCAGCTTTGGATTGTCCCGCAGCAGCATCAAGAGTGGCTCCTCCCATATTCCGATGAAGTAGTGTTCCCAGGTCTCGAAAGAACTGTCTTTCTTCGGCTGCACCGAGGTATCAAAAATCATTCGCATCGCGTGCAGCAACTCGTGCAGCAAGGTCTGCTTCTTGCGACTAAGCGCAAGTGTCACGTCGATAACAATCAGGTTCTCCACGTCGAGAGTGTAACCCATAGTCGAGTCATTTAGCATCCCGTCATTGGTGCGGGCGCGCTCTACTATGTCAAAAACCTGGCTACCGATGCGTACTTTCTTCGGAATAGGCATTCAGACCTCCATCTGCTATACCTATTGTATAACCTTAATCCAAAGTTTATACGGAATATTTTGCCAAATACCAGTAGGCAGCGTTTCGAACAGTTGTTCTAATAACCTAGCAGGCTTCGAACAACGGCCTGAAGTGCAGGGATATCGCCGTCATTGACCAGCTTGTGGTCGAATTCGTAGTCATCTAGGGCTGTTTCAGAGGTGTGGCCGTTGGCAGGGGCACCGCCAGCTCGCTCGATACGCCAAAGGGCTCCGCCTAGGGCTTTTACGGCTTTGGCTTCGTTAGGGTATCTGACATCGGCAATTACTACCTTTGACCCGTCCGGAATCCTAGAAAAGGCAGCGTCCACCCAAAAGTCGTCGCCGAACATCTCTCGGCCCACTTCGGTTCCCATTCTTTGCATAAGGCCCCGAACATCAGGACTTAGCGACTTAAGCTGCTCCCAACCAAGTCCGTCAACAGCGGAGGCAAGACTTACCCCGCGTAGCTCGTCAACGGTAATTGTTGGGTTCAGCCTGTACAAGGCTTCCCTCATAGGGTTGGCAACCGAGACCTTTATGTAGCCCTCGTTCTCGACTAGGTAGTTGGCAACAGTATCTTTGCCAGCCCTAGCCCACCCGCTTAGTCCGATTGCTTCAACCCGGGGAATCAACTTTCCATCTTTAAGGACATAGATAGGTAGGCCGATTGCTTTGGCTACATGCACCTCAAGCGATGCACCCTTAGACTTCTGCCAGCCAGGAAGCACACACAGAGCGTCTACTTCCAACACGTGCGGCAAGTCGCGGCGCATGTACCAACGCCAAGTGTTGTTTGGGCTGGCTGGAGCACCTGCAGACTCTAGAGCCTCCTGCACGGTTGCGCCATCGTTGTGTGCTGGATTTATCGCTTCATGCCCCAGGGCCTCTAACTCCGCCTCCGCCTGAAAGAAAGCAGGGAAGTTCCAGTTAGGTAGGCCAGTCATAGGGCCAGCGATGTAAATCTTCATGGCTACATCTTATAGCAAAAGTGGACCTGGCGGGAATTGAACCCGCGTCCAGTAAGAGATTCATTGTTCTTCTACAAGCTTAGGCAGTGAATATTTCGGAGACTGCACTGCCACATCTCCTGGTGCTTCAGTTTTACGTCTCCAGCATGGACGTGGTGCGGGTTGTCCTATTTATTTAAAGCCTAGCTGCCCACTTAGGACTAGTGCTTTGCTAGGGGTTCTAACTACTACTAAGCAGCTAGAGCGAATGCAGAACGTGATTCAGCATTTATTTCTTTTAGCGGTTTTACGAGACTCCGCCATCTCGGCTTGCTTCACCAATTTCAGTCTCACTGTCGAAACCAGTCAGGCCCTGGTGTTTTTATTATACACTATTTAGTTATAGTTTGTAGGCTTTTAGATAAAACCCGTCTGGCGTTGTGATATCTCGCCAGTTGTTTTGGTTAAACCAGGTCTCTGGCTGGTCTTCTGGTAAGGCATACCTAGTTACGTGCATAAATCCGCCAGAGCGTAGAACTCGGTCCGAGAACCGAATAGTGTCCTTAACAACGTCTAGACCGTCAACACCAGCAAACTTAGCAAAGCGTAGCTCCGGGTCGTTTACCCATGACGGCCAGTTAGGGATATTGCCGAATACGGCGTCAACCGAACCAACCGGAAGCTCTACCCTGTCTACGGCTGAGTGTATTGCCTTGATTCTTGACCGTAGCCCATGCATTTCGATGTTCTGCTTTAGCAAGTCAAAGGACTGGTCATGCGGCTCGATAGCAATAATCTTTGCAGTTGGAAGTTCCTTTGCCAAGAAAACAGCTATGTTGCCGACACCAGAACCAACATCAACTAGGGTCGGTGAATCTAGACCACGCAAAGCTTCGACGTTGTCGTCGAGAAGTCCGGTTACTGGATTCGGCTCAAAGTACACGGCATCCGTGACTAAGAACTTTATGTCCCTAAAGTAATCTACTGACAGGGACATTACTGCTTGGTAACTAGACGGCGCTTGATTGCGTCAAAAATCTTCGGACGCTTCTTGAATGCCTTCTCGTTCTTGCGGTCCGAGTTGCCACCTTTTGCGGCCGGTGCGCCGCCTTTACCTTTTGCCATGATTTTCCTTTTCTATTGCGTTAGTTGCGGTGGCAGGATTTGAACCTGCGACCTCCAGAGTATGAGCCTGGCGGGCTACCGAGCTGCCCTACACCGCGCCGTTTTATTATTATATGTCAATCCCACGATTGGTTGCACGCCACACGCTAGGCGAGTGGTTTTCCTCTACCTCGCGCTTTTGGCTTTCATCATCATACAGCCTGACAATGTGGATGCAAGGGTCTCCGTTGTCGAACTCCTCGTCCTCAGCTTGAGTAGTAGGCAGCCCGTCATGCGTAAAACATACGGCAGGGCCAGCCCAGTTGTTCTCAATACCGATTCGTAGCCACTCTTCGAAATCCATCTGTCTCTCCTAAATGAAAACCCCTCGCTTAGATAATAGTCTAAACGAGGGGCTTTTGCAAGAAGTATTAGTGGGTAGGCTTCTTACTACGAGCAACTTCAGCTTCTGCCGAGCTAGCAAATGCAGTGTTGATTTCGTCCTCATCGAGAACGCCATCTACAACATAGGCACGGGCTAGGGATTCAGCAACTTCCATAATTCCAACGAATGCTGCAATTAGAGCTGACTGCCATAGTTCTACGCCACCGATACTACCAGCGGCAAGAACAGCGCTTACCTTGAGAATTACCAAAGCGACAGTGCGCTTTAGAATGATTTTTAAGATGTTCATCTTGTCTCCCGGGAGTGAGTTGGATAGGGTTTTTTAGGCCCTCTCCCGGCTTACTTCTATTTTACCTCAGTTTAGCGATTGCGACTAGGGGGAATACCTAGCGAAACAATCTTGCCTTTACGCATAGCGTTACGCTGCTTTTCTGTGGTGCCGCCCCAAATTCCAGTCAAATCTGGATTCTTTAAGGCATAGGCCATACACCTAGCCTGATACGGGCAGCTCATGCAGACCATCTTTGCAGCTCGCTCGTTTATGTACAGAGAGCGAATGTGTAAGGCACCTTCTAGCGGCTCTTCCGAGAAAAAGGAATCGGGGTCAGCTTCTGCACAAGGCGGGGTTCCGAACTCTTGAAAATCTGGGTAGTCCTCTGGCAGAAAGTTCATGCTATTCCTTTTTATTTATCCGCGTCTGCTTGAAAACCCGCCACCCTTAAAAATAATTGGTGGAGCGGTGATTACTTGATTCAGCCTACCATCGCAACCCTCAACTACGCAAGTCTGCTGTACTTGGTCAGCATGAATACTTCTAGTTTCCATGTAGGTGTGCTCTTTGTTTTCAGTGCAAACATATTCATAGCGAGGCATTAGAAGTCCCAGTCGTCGTCGGTGGTTGATTCGTGCTTACCCATAACGTAACTAGAACCTGACCCCGAGAAGAAGTCGTGGTTCTCGTCTGCGTTTGGTGACAGAGCCGAGATGATAGCTGGGTTGACGTTAGTCTCTTCCTTAGGGAACAGTGGGTCAAAGCCGAGATTCATCAGAGCCTTGTTTGCGTTGTAGTGCAAGAACTTCTTGACGTCTTCAGCAAGACCAATGTCATCGTAAAGGTCGTGGGTGTACTTGCACTCGTTTTCGTAAAGCTCAAGCAACAAGTCGTAGGTGTAATCCTTAACCTCTTCGCGCTTCTCTTCCGACAACTCGTTGAAAGCCTGCTGGAACTTGTAGCCGATGTAGTAACCGTGAACAGCCTCGTCGCGAATGATAAGACGAATCAGGTCAGAGGTGTTAGTTAGGCGACCACGCGATGACAGATACATAGGCCAGTAGAAGCCAGAGTAAAACAGGAATGACTCAAGCAGGGTCGAAGCTGCCTTACGTTTTAGCGGGTCGTCGCCGTGATAGTAACCAAGAACAATCTCAGCCTTTTTTTGAAGGTAAGGGTTTTCTTCTGACCAGCGGAACGCGTCTTCAATCTCCTGAGTAGAGCTCAGCGTAGAAAACACGCTTGAGTAGCTCTTGGCGTGCACCGACTCCATGAAGGCAATGTTTGTAAGCACAGCCTCTTCGTGCGGAGTGCGCGCATCAGCAATCAAGCTAACCGCGCCGACAGTTCCCTGAATAGTGTCAAGCATGGTGAGACCAGTAAACACTCGCATGGTTAGCAAGCGTTCTTCCGGCGTCAGGTTGGCCCAGGCTTGGATGTCGTTTGATAGTGGCACCTTTTCAGGCAGCCAAAAGTTGGCCGTCAAGCGGTTCCAGACCTCTAGGTCAATAGGGTCTACAATCTTGTTCCAGTTGATTGGACGAGTGATTCCAGTCATCTTGTTCCTTTCTTAAAGCATGCAGCTAACGCAGCCCTCGACGTCAGTTCCTTCGAGAGCCATCTGGCGAATGCGGATGTAGTAAATGGTCTTGATGCCCTTCTTCCATGCGTAAATCTGCGCACGGTTGACATCGCGGGTAGTTGCAGTGTCCTTGAAGAACAGGGTTAGCGATAAACCCTGGTCCACGTGCTGAGTCGCCTCAGCGTAAGTGTCAATGATTGCCTCCGGGCCAATCTCGTATGCATCCTGGAAATACTCGCGATTGTCGTTGGTCAAGTACGGAGCCGGGTAGTAAACACGACCAAGCTTGCCTTCCTTGCGAATTTCAATCTGCGAAGCAATCGGGTGAATCGACGAAGTCGAGTTGTTGATGTACGAAATAGAACCGGTTGGCGGAACAGCCTGTAGGTTCTGGTTGTAAATACCGTGCTTGGCAATCTTGGCTGCCAGCTTCTTCCAGTCCTCTTGAGTTGGAATTTCAATACCGGCGTCTGCAAACAGCTTAACTACGCGCTTGGTTTTAGGCTTCCACTCTTTCTCGATGTACTTGGTGAAGAACTCACCAGTTGCGTACTTCGAGTTTTCAAAGTTGTGGAACTTTGACTCGCGCTCAATCGCTAGCTTGTTAGAAGCCTTGAGGGCGTTGAACAGCACGGTGTAGAAATAGATGTTGGTAAAGTCCAACGCCTCTTCCGAGCCATACATAATGCGCTCGCGTCCTAGGTAGCCGTGCAGGTTCATCTGACCAAGACCAATCGCGTGCGACTTTTTGTTGCCTTCAGCGATAGACATAACCGATTCGATGTAGCTCAAGTCCGACACAGCAGTGAGCGCACGAACCGAAGTCTCGACGGTCTTGGAGATGTCGCCACCATCCATGACCTTAGCAATGTTCATCGAGCCAAGGTTGCACGAGATGTCGTGACCAATCTTGTCGTAGCTCAGGTCGTTGTTGTAGGTGGTCGGGGTGTTGACCTGAAGAATCTCTGAGCAGAGGTTCGACATGTTGATACGGCCCTCGACAGGGTTAGCTTTGTTTACGGTGTCCTCATACATGATGTATGGGTAGCCTGACTCAAACTGAAGCTCGGCAATACGCTCGAACAGCTGACGAGCTTTAATCTTGGTCTTCTTGATGCGAGCATCGTCAACCATTTCCTGATACTTCTCGGTAACCGAGATGTCGCCAAATGGTACGCCGTAAACCTTTTCAACGTCGTAAGGCGAAAACAGATACATATCGTCGCCGTTCTTGGCAAGTTCCAGAGTTACGTCAGGTACAACCACGCCAATAGATAGAGTCTTGATACGAATCTTCTCGTCAGCATTCTCGCGCTTGGTGTCGAGGAATTTCATAATGTCAGGGTGGTGCGCATTCAAGTAGACAGCACCCGCGCCCTGACGAGCACCCAGCTGGTTAGCATACGAAAAAGCGTCTTCCAAAAGCTTCATCACAGGGATAACACCTGATGACTGGCCTTCAATCTTTTTGATTGGCGCACCAGCTTCTCGCAAGTTGCTAAGGCTTAGGGCAACACCGCCTCCGCGCTTTGATAGCTGCAGAGCCGAGTTAATTCCACGAGAGATTGACTCCATGTTGTCTTCGATGCGAAGTAGGAAGCAAGATACAAATTCACCGCGCTGCTTCTTACCAGCGTTCAAGAAAGTCGGGGTTGCAGGCTGGAAACGGCCAGTAATGATTTCATCAATTAGGTTTAGAACCTGCTTCTTGTCGCCACCAGCAAGAGCCAGAGCATTCATAACAATGCGGTCTTCAAAACGCTCTAGGTAGCGGTTACCGTCAAAGGTCTTCAGTGCGTATGAGGTGTAGAACTTGTAGGCACCAAGAAAAGCGTCAAAACGGAACTTGTAAGAGTAGGCGTGCTTGAAAGCTTCTTTTACGAACTCGGGCGCGTACTGGTCGAGAAGTTCTTTCTCGTAGTACTCGTTTTCTACTAGGTAGTGAAGCTTCTCTTCAATCGAGTGAAAAAAGACAGTGTTCTGGTTTACGTGGTCAAGGAAGTACGCACGGGCTGCCTCCTTATCCTTAGCAAACTGAATCTTGCCATTCTCATCGTAAAGATTGAGCATCGCGTTTAGTTCGTGATAGCTGTATTCTGCCACAGTGTTTCCATTCTCTTCTTGACTTCTAGGACGTCTTCTTGAGTGCCCGTAATCTCTACTCGGTAGAGAATTGGTGCTCCCGTTTTTGTTGCAATAATTTCCGCGGCCTTGCAATAGTTTTCGCCGAAATTGGTGTTTCCAAATCCAACGATACCAGCAAGGTGCTCGCGATTCTGTTCGATGTTCAAAAATTTTACGACTTGACGCGGCACTGAGTGAGCCTCACTGCCACCGCCATACGTCGGAACAAAAAGAACAAAGTCTTTGTCTACGATTAGCGGAGACTCAGGGTCCCACGCAATCGGAATCTGTATAGCGGAGTCGCTAATTTTTTCTACGAATCGTTTCGTGTTGCCGGAGTAGTTGGAGAAATAAACAATCTCCATTACATCCTTCTTATGCAGCTAGTGATGAAATCATGTCAGGACGAAATCCCGACCAGTGCTTGTCGCCAGCCACAACAACAGGTGCTGACTGATAGCCCAACTCTTTAACCATGCTCATTGCAGTCTCGTCTTGGCTTAGGTCCACGGTTTCAAAAGGGATGTCGTTCTTCTTAAGAAGTTTCTTCGTGCTTTCGCATTGAACACAAGCGGGGAGAGTATACACAACGACCATTTTTATGACCTTTTCGGGTAGTTTAGACGAGAAATCCTGACGTCAGTATTGACGCCAGGACGGGTTGATATCCAGTATAACTGAAAATCTAGACCCTGAATTTATTCTTCTGACAAGAATAGTGCATCCATGATTTCTTTGCAAACCGGGCATATGCGCAGTCGTTCAGGGTTTTTTGATGGAACAAAGATTTTTCCGCAAATAGCCATCACGGGCGTACCCATGATGTAGCCTTCAGTTACAGAGGCTGCCTCCGCGTAGTGAGCAAACGACTCGTCGTCTTTTTCATCTAGTTCGTGCTCTAAATCGGTGTCGACAATTTCTAACGTGCTCATTTAAACTCTTTCTACAGGTTTTATTAAGTTTAAGGCAGCTTCTAACCCTATAGTTGCAAAATAGCTGCGTTCATCGCGTTCTCCCCAAGATATGACCAAGTTGGCGTCTTTTACAACCAGCCCTGCAGCAAACTCGACACCTAAAGACCTAAACACAAATTCATCGCTTAGACCTATGATGTCTCCCTCATAAGAGTATCTAGCCAACCTGTGAAAGTAGGCCCTATCTTGCAGGTATTGAGTGCCGTTGGCTTTGGTATAGCGGTCAAACACACTATGGACTACAGCCAAATAAGTGTTGTCTTCAAGCTGCCAGAGGTTTGTATTACCACGTAGCCCAGCTATTGCCGCAATGTTGTTTAGCTTAGAGATTAGGGTGTCTCCAACAATCTTGGCTGCTGGCCCATATATAAACTCGAAGTTGGGGTTCGGCTCATACGGAAGCATCCAGTTCTTTTCATAGACAGAAGCATCGGGGCCCTCCCACTTTTTGATAAAGGTAGCTAGATTAGACTCATGGTCGTATCTATATAGCACCATTCGAGCTTTCGGGGTATGTTCTTTTTCCAACATAACCCCAGTAAAAAACCAAGAACCATCTCGCCAAAACAGCTTTGCATCTTCGATGCCCCTGACAATTGATGGACCGCTACCGTCAAACTGAACCTCACGCATATTACGGGGCACTAGCCCATCGCTTAGCTCACAAAACCAAACTTTAGACTGAATAGAGTCGCCCTCAAGGACCTTAAAAACCCAAGCTTGTTTATCGATTGCGTAATTGCTAGAACGAACCGTCATAGCATAGCCTAGTTTTGGAGAATATGCAATAGAAGGGTTAAAAGCCGACCAGCTCGTGTTCTCTGACACATATCTGCCAATAGGCCAAATCTTACCTTTTAGCCCGGTAAAAGTCAAACAGCTTTTCTGAATTTCGTCGCTCATCCCTTGATTATACACCGCCAATAGCCCGTATGGGCAGTCCATAAATGTTGTAAAATATAAGAGACTACACTTCTCCCGAATCGAGGCATCGTGAGCTGTTGCCCACCAGCAGGACTTTACAACATTATCGCCGACCAAGGCGCTACTTTGTCGCGCACGGTGACTTGGAAAGACTCTGCAAAAAGAGCAATCAACATCACAGGCTATACAGCTCGCATGCACGTTCGCGAGGAGGTGGACTCAGCCAGTACCATCTTAGTGCTAACTACAGAAAATGGTCGTATTTCGCTTGGCGGGGCTTCGGGAACCGTCACCCTTACTGTACCGGCAGCAACTATGGCAGGACTTACTGCTGGCAAATATGTATATGACCTTGAGCTAGTGGCACCTGTTTCAGGTGTAGTCAGCCGCTTAATTCAAGGAAACTTTGTTATTCGACCGGAGGTTACTCGCTAATGCCAGTCGAATACGAAGACAAGCCAAACATTGTCCAGATTGACAAAACAGGCAACCATGTAAGTATTTCTTATGGTGGCCCGCAGGGACCTGTAGGACCAACCGGCCCTGCCGGCCCGACCGGACCCGCAGGTATTACTAGCTCGCAGATACCTGCATTGGTTTCATATACACACAATCAAAGCGCCGCATCGACGACGTGGACAATCACTCACGGATTGAACTTTATACCAAACGTGACTGTGTTTGACAGCGGAGAGAGCATGGTCGAGGGCTCAGTGACACATACCAGCAATACATCACTAACCATTACTTTTTCAGCGGCAATCTCTGGAAGAGCTCATCTCTCGTAAGGAAATATAAATGTCTCGTTCATTCCTAACAGGGCTCAATCTAAACAAGAATGAGCTCTTAAATGCAAGAATTCAAAATCTACAAAATGCACCATCAAACCCAGTCGCTGGTCAAATTTACTTTGACACCGACACCAAGCAAATCACCCTCTGGGATGGCACCGCTTGGGTGTCTCTCGCTGCTGGTGGCGATGTTAGCAGCCAGATTACTGCTGCTATTGACGCACTAACCACTGACGTCATTGAAGAAGGTACTACCAATCTTTACTTCACTAACGAGCGTGCTCAGGATGCAATAGCAACTGCAATTGCTGCTGGAACTCACTCAAACATCACCATCACTTATGACGACTCAACTAACAAGTTTACCTTTGCAGCTGAGAATGGCGTTGCCGACTCAACTACTGACAACTTAGCTGAAGGTAGCACTAACAAGTACTTTACCGACGAGCGTGCTCAGGATGCAGTCGGTAACGCAGTTGGAACTGGTCTTACTTACAACGACACAACTGGTGCCATCTCTGTAACTGCAAACACATATGATGCTTACGGTGCGGCTGCTGCTGTTGCTGGTGACCTAACCACTCACATCTCAGACACCTCAACCCACGGTGTTACTGGTGACGTTGTAGGTACCACTGACAGTCAGACGCTTAGCAACAAAACCTTTTCTGGAACTGTAACCTTTACCGAAACTGGAGTCGGGACTGGTGGCGTCATCTACGCTAGTAGCGGAGACCTAATCGCCAACACCGCTAGCGGCGACATTCAGCTGGTAGCTTTTGGCACTGGTGGAAACATTATCCTCAATGCCGATGGAGACGCCTACGTCGGCTCTGCAACCTCTGGCAATGAGATTGCCGTTAAGAGCTACGTTGACGGCTTGGTTCAGGGTCTAAACGTTAAAGAATCAGTACGTGCTGCAACTGCAGTTGCTGGAACACTAGCAACCGACTTTGACAACGGCTCAACCGTTGGTGGAGTTACTATTGCTACTGGTGACCGCATCCTTATCAAGAACCAGGCAACCGCGTCTGAAAACGGTATCTACGTTGTAGCTGCTTCTGGCGCTCCTACCCGTGCAGCAGACGCTGACCCTGTATCAAGCGAACTGGAAAAAGGCTCATACGTTCTTGTAACTGACGGAACCTATGCCGCTACTGGTTGGATTGTAACTGCCTACTCAGCAGGTGCAACCACTTGGACTCAGTTCTCGGCTGCTAACGAGTACACCGCTGGAACTAACATTGCTATTAGCAGCAACCAGATTTCGTTTAACGGAGTTCTTCCAATTGCTAACGGTGGTACCAACGCCAGCACCGCTGCAGGCGCAAAAACCGAGCTTGGATTCACTACTAAATATGCAGTAAATAACACTCTTCTAGAGCCTACAAGCAACGTAGTGTCTTGGACTGTAACTCACAACATGAACTCACGTGACGTTGCTATTCAGGTTTACGAGCTAAGCGGTTACTCGCAGGTTGAAGTTGATGTAGTTCGTACTAACGCAAACACCGCAACGCTTACATGGGTATCAACTGCAAACGTTGCCGCTGACTCATACCGCGTAGTGGTTGTTGGCTAGTAGTAAAATATAAGCAACAGAAGGACTTATCTTGTCAAGACAGTTTTTAACACCAGTAGGCCTACCGTTCGGAAATACACTTCCGGCGGTAGGCACTGCTGGCAACTTGTTCTATAAAACTGACGAAAATAAGGTTTATGTTCACACCGGGCTGACTTGGATTGTTCAGGAAGGGCCAACTGGGCCTACCGGCGCAACCGGCGCGACTGGCCCAACAGGCCCCACGGGCGCGACAGGTGCAACTGGTGCAACTGGTGCAGACTCTACAGTTCCAGGCCCTACAGGCGCAACTGGCCCTACGGGACCGACTGGTGCCACTGGTCCTACGGGACCGACTGGCCCGACTGGCCCTAGTGCCAATATTTCAGCCACTGACACAGTTGTAACTGGAAAACTATCTGGTGACCAAACAATTGCATCAAACACAAACGACATACTTATTTCTTTTGTAGATGACGTTGACCCAAACAGTTGGTGGAATGCTACTTCTAAGCAGTTCACTCCTAACATTGCTGGCTACTACAACATTGCTTTGCACGCATGGTGGACTGCCGCCGGGGTAACAAACAACCAATACAACGTTCAAATTCGCAAGAATGGTAGTACCTTTGCAATTTTCCAAAACCAGACAGTAACTGGCTCTGGTTCGTCGCAGGGTGGAAGCAGAATTGTCTATCTAAACGGAACTACTGACTACGTAGACTTCACCGCATACAACGGAGATTCTTCAACAAGAAGTCTCCAGTGGGGCGGAGCAGGTCAGGGTACTTGGTTCTCTGCTGCCTTAATGACTACTGGTGTCGGTGCAACCGGTGCTACAGGTAGTACTGGTGCAACTGGCGCGACTGGCGCGACCGGGCCAACTGGCGCAACAGGTGATACCGGACCTACAGGCCCTACTGGCGCAACAGGACCCACTGGTGCTACCGGTGCTACAGGGCCAGGCGTTGCAGCCGGCGGTACCGAAGGTCAGATTCTTGCAAAAATTGACGCCACTGATTACAACACCCAGTGGATTGACAACTTTGCAACTCAAACAAAAAATGAAGTGAAACTTGCTGAGTCAATAAGCAAAGGTCAAGCAGTATATATTTCAGGCTCTAACGGCACAAACATGCTTGTCAGTAAAGCATCAAATGCCACTGAAGCCACGTCGTCTAAAACACTGGGTTTGCTTGAAACTGGCGGAGTGCTAAACGACTTAGTTAAAGTAGTCACCTCTGGATTACTAGCAGGACTAGACACTTCAACCGCAACCGCTGGTGACCCTGTATGGCTTGGAACTAACGGAAACTTAATTTTTGGTTTAGCAAATAAACCAGTAGCACCCGCTCACCTTGTCTACATTGGTGTGGTGACTCGTGTTCAGTCTATGAACGGAGAAATTTTTGTCCACGTTCAGAACGGGTTTGAGTTAGGTGAAATTCACGACATAACCTTAACTGGACGTCAGGACGGCTATGTTCTTGCTTGGAACGCCACAACAAGTCTTTACGAGTTTGTCTCGCCACAAAGCGGTCCTACAGGCCCAACAGGGCCTACCGGACCAACTGGACCTACAGGACCGACGGGTCCAACTGGCGCAACTGGCATCGGACTGGCTCCTCTAGCACTTACAAACTCAGTGGCTACAGACCTTGAAGTTGGCGATGGCCCTGTAGTTTTTGGAGTTAAAACAGACAGCACCCCATGGGCTGAAGGCCAATACGTAAAATTTGTAGACACAGCCTCTTTACCTATAACTGGAGTCGAGTACTACGGACGGCTAGACCTGACAAGCAACATTCTTGGCGGAGTAGATTTTGGTCTAGCTGAGATAACGCAAGTAGTGGGCAGCTCAGGCACAGCAACATCAAGCAACTGGCTTATGGTTTTTGAGGCCGCACCTCAGGGGCCCACCGGTCCAACCGGTGCAACCGGTGCAACCGGTGCAACCGGTGCAACCGGTGCAACTGGGCCTACAGGACCAACCGGTGCTACTGGAGATACGGGACCTACCGGACCTACCGGAGCAACTGGCCCGACTGGCCCGCAAGGTGCTGAAGGTCAAATTGGTCCCATTGGTATAACTGGCCCCACCGGACCAACAGGTGCTACCGGTGCTACAGGGCCTCAAGGAGATACCGGACCAACAGGTGCAACTGGCCCAACAGGACCTACTGGTGCAACTGGTGCTACAGGAGCTACGGGTGCTACTGGTGATACTGGACCGACTGGTCCGCAAGGCCCTACCGGCCCACAAGGTGTTCAAGGTGAACAAGGTATTCAAGGCGATACGGGACCTGTCGGACCTACCGGAGCTACTGGTCCGACTGGTCCAACAGGACCGCAGGGAGAGACCGGACCTACAGGCCCTACTGGCGCAACAGGCGCAACTGGACCTGAAGGTTCGTTTGGTGGAGCGTCGTTCGACTACAACTACTTAACTAACACCACCGAGTCCGACCCAGGCTCTGGAAACCTGAAGTTCAACAATACGTTGACTACTGCAACTGCGTTGTTCATCGACATCCTTGACATCAACTCTGTGGATGTAACTAACTACCTACAGACCATTGACGACTCAACATCAGCAATCAAGGGTCACTTCCGTGTAAGCGAAACTGCTGACCCAGACAACTTTGTCTACTACGCAATTAACGGCTCACATGCTCACGACACCGGCTATTTCCACGTTCCGATTGCTTACCTATCTGGCTCAGTAACTTCTTTTGCCGACGGTCTAGATGTCACCATCACCTTCGTGCGAACTGGTGACAAGGGTGATACAGGCGCAACCGGTGCGACCGGTCCAACTGGTGCTACGGGTGCAACAGGTCCGACAGGAGCGACTGGACCTACAGGACCACAGGGAGACATTGGACCAACAGGACCTCAAGGCGTACAAGGTGTTCAGGGCGTTCAAGGTGACGTAGGTCCTACAGGTGCTACTGGAGCGACCGGTGCAACTGGTCCGACTGGCCCCACAGGTGCAACTGGACCGTCGGGCGTTATCTCGGTAACTGGACCTATCACCAATACCGGAACTTCTACCGAGGCAATCCTGGGGTTCGACTACACAACCGCTAACACCACGTATTCAAAGCTAACCGCTACCCAAACTTTTACGGGAACTCAAACCATTATCCCTGCCGCTAACACAGCTCAGGCGGTTATTATTAAAGGTCTGGCAAGCCAAACAGCTAACCTTACCGAATGGCAAAATTCTTCTGGAACAGTAGTTGCTAGAATCACCAGCACAGGTAAAATAGTTGCTAATATAGATGGTGGTACAGCCTAAACCTGAGCCACACAAATACGGGAGAGATGATTATGCACGACCACGACAACAGTATTGCTAGCCACGAGCAAAGGCTTGCACAATACTTTGGAACCATGACAGAGACTTGGAGCTCTGTAGAAAACATCGCACCTGGCATCTACGTATATCACGACGTATTGCCAGAAAATATGCAGCTCATTCAACGAGTCGAGTCTGTACTTTCAGACCCCAACTCGCACTATAAATGGCAAGACGCCTTAGTAGGCTACGCACAAAAGATGCCAGAGTACCGCGACTGCGTAGATTTTAAATACAGAAAATCTGACATTGCGGGAGACACTTCAACTTACTCGGTTGCCTTGCAAGAAGTCTGGCAAGACGCATACGACAAGATGCTGAACTGCGTAAAACACTATTCAACAATTCACAGCATCGGCGAACTTCGCTACTGGGAAGCAATGAACTTTGTTAAGTACGGCCCTAATCAGCACTTCCAAGAACACCATGACCACGGCTACTCATATAACTGCACCGTTTCGCTAGTTGCTTACCCTAACGACGACTACGAAGGTGGAGAACTTGTCTTCCGCACATGGGACCTAACCTATAAAGCTAAAGCCGGAGACGTAGTCATTTTCCCATCAAATTACATGTATCCGCACACTGCCAAGCGCGTAGAGTCAGGAATCAAATACTCACTAGTCACTATGCTTGACTTCAGTGCTAAGTACCACCGCCCGGAGATGTACAACGAAACTGATGACTAATTTTTCTGTCTACAGAACTAGACAGGACTCAGCCGATATAAAGCAACTATCCATCAAACGTGAGTGGATGGACAACACGTACGATAGACATGCTTATCACTGCTTTCCGGTTACGCTAACCAACGGTCTTGGCTGGGGCATATCTTTTCCCGAAGACATTTCTTTTGTGTGGGACGGGGTTTTTGACTCGAGCCCCGACCGCATAAAAATTTTAAAAGGCGAAAAATATGTATTTACAGGTAGAGGCCAAGCAACTGTTAGTTTTAATACCGGACTGATTTTTCTAACAGACGACGATACTTCGCTTCTTACTATGCCGGTACCGAACCAGTTTATTCCTGGAGCGTCTCCGTTTACGACCCTTATAAGCACTTCGTTTTTTAAAGGCGAGCTGCCTATTGCCTGGATGGTAACCATCCCGCACCTGGAGATAACAATCCCAGCTGGCACACCAGTTGCCTCGGTTATGCCTATATCGTTGTCAGAGCTGCAAAACAAAGAACTATTAGTGATAGACTCACCGCCAGTTGCGGAATTCTTCGAACCAATGGTAGGGTATTCTGAGGTAGCCTCCGAAGCCAGCAAGTCCGGCAAATGGGCACACCTTTATAGAGATGCCGTAACTGCAACTGGAGCCCCCATGGGCAGGCACGAAGTAAAAGCTATAAAACTAAAAACAACACATGTGGAGAAGAATGACGAAAATACGACTGATAACGAATCGCCCCTGGCTGACTGAAACTAGTATTTCTAAGCCAGAGCCGATAATTAAGACCATCCCCGAGTGGTACAGAAAAGCCGACAAGTTCGTAAAAAACCCGCTCACTAACGAGTATGCAGAAGACCCGAACTACGGAAAGATGCCTACCTGGAAAGGTTGCCCAGCAATTTTTGATGTCATGGGCAGCGGCTACACTCTACGCACGCCATGCGATGTCGAAATTAGCGTAGGCCCCACTGGTGGTCTTGCTCACAAAATTGCCGACCCGCTGTATCAAGATTTTGTCGGAGCTAGGTTGCCGATGCCAGACTTCCACGCGCCAATCGGTTATCACCACGAGCACTTTGCATGGTGGCCAGACTGGGCAGTAGAAGTCCCCGAGGGCTACAGCATTCTTTATACCCAGCCATTCAACAGGTTTGAGCTCCCATTCTTGACAACAAGCGGAATTATCGACAACGACAAGGTAAGCCTTCCAGGGACCATGCCGTTTTACATAGTCAATGGCTGGACTGGCGTAATTCCTGCAGGAACTCCCTACGCTCAGATGCTGCCATTTAAGCGAGAAAACTGGGAATCAGAAGTAGTCATCGAAGACCCAAATAAGCTCTACGAAAAAAACATGGATAACGCCGCCAAGTACCGCGTCCGCGACGGTGGAGTATATTGGAATCAGGTGTGGGAGAGACGCACCTACAAGTAAGGACCAAGATGAGCAATACTGAAATCACAAATCAAAACCATGACGGCAAGCCAGTGTCAATCACGCCGTCCGGATTTTTTGGAAACTCTTCAGACAACATCGTTGAGCTGGAAAATTTTATGACCCCAGAAGAGCTAGGCAGGCTTAGAGAGTTTGCAAAAAACAACACGGTCTGGGACAAAACAGAAAGTCACGCAGACGAGGATGGCGTAGTGACCTACGATGCTGACTACTGGAAAGATAGAGTAGCTACTTACTCTTCGCTAGTAAAAGCAGACCCGGAAATTCTAGAGCTAATCAGCGGTTTAGTTGCTCGACTAAAGCCTATTATTGAAGAGTTCTTTAGGGTAAAAGCAAACCCAACCAGCCCGGCAATTGTTCGCTGGCTACCTGGACAACTTCAACACCCTCACGCTGACAAAGAGCTTCACGAAGGTAACGGAATCGGCCCTGGCGAAAGCAAGCCCAACGACTTTCCATACTACGACCTAGCCAGTCTTTTTTATATCAATGATGACTATGAGGGCGGAGAGCTCTACTTCCCTCAGCACGGCATTCAGTTCAAGCCAAAACCAGGAGCAGCGTACTTCTTTCCTGGCGACAAGAACTATGTGCACGGTGTCTCCGTAATTACCTCGGGCATCCGCTACACTTGCCCGTTCTTCTGGACAATCACCGAGCACGTAGGTCAGTAAAAATGTACGAGTTCGAGCTGGAAATCTATGCCGATAAAATTTTTTACTTTAGAGGCATATACAAGAACTCAAATCAGGCCATAAAGTTTCACAAAGAAATGGACAGCCTACTGGAGTCTGACTCGGGCGAGGTATTCAGTAAGCTTGCCCCCTGGGGCGACTACGGAACTATTAGAAACAGCAACAGAAACAATTTAGATAAAACTAAAAACGAAGACATAAGAAAGTTCCACACCGAGCTTGAAGACCTATACCACTTTGCTGGAAAGTTTTATTTCGACAAACTGGGCATGGACTACGCAGAAGGCTCCTATCTGACAGATTTAGCTACTTTTCACTACTACAACGGAAAGTCGATGGGCCCGCACGTAGACGACTATGGGAGCAGTGCCGTAGAATCAATTGCCACCGGGCTTATATATTTAAACGACGACAAAATTGGCGGGGACCTGTGGTTCCCCGAACAAAAAGTTTTGATTAAGTCAGAGAGCGGAAGTATGGTGGTTTTTCCTTCGGTAGAGCCATTCTTTCACGCCTCTACAGAAGTAACTGAAGGCGAAAAATACCACATCGGTAGCGCTTGGAAAAGAAACAAGAATAGAGAGGAAATACAGTGAACACTGTAGTCTTTAAGCACGACATAATCGGATACAAAAACTTTGTTCCGCAAGAAGACCTGTCAAGAATTATCGCCTATTTCAATTCCATGGAGCACCTGTGGAATGACGTAGCGTTCTACGAGTCCTACGGAATGGGCATACAAACTGAAGACCAGTCAGCAAACAGCTTTGGACTATCTGTCACCTATTTCGGTGACCTAAAAGAAAGATTCAAAGCCTCGGTCGCCGAGTCTCACGGCAGAGACGTTAGGCCCAACACATCGCACGCTCAGAAATGGGAGGTCGGTGCTTTTGCAAACCCACATTCTGACAACTCAGACTTTGCTGGCAACCCTAACGCCTTTGAAATCAACAAGTTTGTAGGCATTTTGTATCTTAATGATGACTACGAGGGTGGCGAGCTATATTTTCCGCACCACGACATAAGCATTAGGCCGGAAGCTGGCATGTTTATCACTTTCCCGGGCGGGGTAGAAAACATTCACGGAGTCACCGAAATCACCGCCGGGACTAGATACACAATGGTTTCGTTCTGGGACTACGCAGATGCCGAATACTCGGAAGAAAGAAAAGCCGAGTGGGAAGAAGAGATTCGCGGAGTTCGCGAACAGCAAGCTAAGCAAAAAGAAGAATGGGCGCAGCTAAACAATAAGCAGCAGTAGGATGTAGTTATGCGATACTGGGAAACATACGGCTCTAACGTTCGCGATGGCAAAACCTATTTCAAAGTCTATGCGCCTAACGCACTAGACGTCAGCATGAACGACCGAGAAATGGTAAAGGCTGACGACGGTTCTTGGAATTTGACAGTTGACATTGACCTGACCGGGCTACGTTATAGCTATTTTGTTACTCAAAAAGACGGTCAAATCGTACAAAAAGCTGACCCGGTATCAAAATCAAACGAAATCCACCCTGACCGCTCTTCTATAGTGTACTCATCCAAGCACTCTTGGTCAGACTACAAATGGCTGTCAGTTAGAGGAAACGCGCTCTGGGAGACATCTCCTATGGCAATTTATGAGATACACGCCAACTCTTGGGTAAAAGGTCTAAGCTATCGACAACTAGCTGAACAACTTCCAGGCTACCTAAAACAGCTAGGGTTTAACTACGTTCAGTTTATGCCTATTGCTGACTACCCGTTTACGCCGTCCTGGGGCTATCAAATTACTGGGTTCTACGCTCCGTCAGCTTTCTTCGGAGAGCCAGACGACTTTAAGTATTTAGTAGATACCCTACACCAGAACAACATCGGCGTAATTTTGGACTGGGTCGGTTACCACTTCCCAAAAGACGACTTTGCGCTTGTTAACTTTGATGGCACGAACCTCTACGAAACTGAAGACAACCCCGACACCACAGACTGGGGCACATGCCTATTCGACTACTCAAAGCCGAACGTTAGGAAGTTTATGCTTTCTAATCTTCGCTATTGGGTAGAAGAGTTTCACATAGACGGTTTTAGAATTGACGCTGTTGCTCAGATGACAGACAAGTCTCTTCGGTCGCTTCCCGACGATTGGGATGGCCCGCCCCCTCCCGCCAACCTAGACGAGCCAGCAATCTCGTTTATCAAAGAACTTAACGAAGTATTGAGAGACGAGTATCCAGGTGTCTTTACAATTGCTGAAGACTCGGGCACGTTGCCGAACCTTACCAATCAAGAGGGTCTAGGGTTTAGCCTTAAGTTTCATATGCACGCTTCCTGGGAGTGGATATTGCACTACCTGCAACCTGGTCACCCCGTAAATGAGCAAAACTATCTGCGGGTGTTTAGCCTAATTAAAAACTCTCAGCACGAGAAACATGTTTGGGAAGTCAGCCACGACGTTGTGCACCACGCATGTAGCAACTGCATTATTACGTCTCTACATATCGAAGAAGAGCAAGCAGTACGAGCCTTAAACACATATCTAATGATGCTCGTCTCTGCCCCGGGCAAGATGATGATGTTTATGGGCACAGAACTAATGACAACGCTACCTTGGGACGCCGAGGGCGAGCTTGACTGGTCGTCTAAAAATAGAAAAGAAGCATCTGCAAAACTTTCTAGAATGCTAGAAATATACAAGACAAGCCCGGAACTATATTCAGGGGACTACGTGCACGGCGGCTTTGAAATACTACAGACGGACGAAAAGAGCGGCGTCTTTGGTTTCTACA
>JACCDX010418868.1_pt1 | contig 22179 bp, 16 predicted proteins | sample 7449681 | NCBI WGS metagenome assembly JACCDX01 (sample SAMN15323450, study PRJNA562643) | freshwater metagenome | isolation source: river surface water | place: USA:Blue River Watershed | collected 2017-08-18
CTCCTTGAGCAGCTTCACCGTCTGGCCCACCACGTAGCCGCCGCAGCCGGTGCCGGCGGGCGGGCCGCCGGCCTCGACGCACATCACGCCGTTGTAGCCGGGGAAGACGAAGTCCTCGGGACGCAGCTCCTCGGGGTGGAAGTCCACCGTCTCGAGGATGTCGATGACGGTGGGCAGCATCTTCTTGGTCAGCGTGAAGGTGGAGTCATGCTTCGGGTCGCACCCGATCTGCAGCACCCGCTTGCCCATGTGCGAGAAGGCCGCCGAGAGGTTGGACGAGGTCGTGCTCTTGCCGATGCCGCCCTTGCCGTAGATCGCGAAGACCTTGGCGTTGCCGATCTTGACCGACGGATCGAGCTGCACCTGCACGCTGCCCTCGCCGTCGGGACGGCCGCCGCGGCCGATGTTGGAAACGGGAACGGAAGTCACGCTCATGTGGGGCTCTCTTCGTAAATGCCTTCGAGCCGGTCCTCCAGCTCCTCGCCGGCGCGCCGAAGCGCCTCCAGCACGTCGGCGTCGGGTTTCCAGAACTGGCGCTCGGTGGCTTCCAGCAGGCGGTTGGCCACGCGCGCGACGGCGGTGGGATTGAGTCGGGCGAGGCGCTCGCGCATCTCGCGATCGAGCACGAAGGTCTCGGTCACCTGCTGGTAGACCCAGGGCTGCACCTGGCCAGTGGTGGCCGACCAGCCCATGGTGTTGGTCAGGGTGGTCTCGATCTGGCGCACGCCCTCGTAGCCGTGCTCCAGCAGGCCTTCGTACCACTTCGGGTTCAGCATGCGGGTACGGGTCTCCAGCGCCACCTGCTCGGACAGCGTGCGCACCGTGCCGCCGCCGTTGGCGTCGCGGGTCTGGTCGCCGATGTAGACCGGCGCCGTCTGGGCGTCAGGCCCCTTGGCGCGCTGGATCGCGCGGCTGATGCCGCCCAGGGTGTCGAAGTAGGTGTCGACGGTGGTCACGCCGAGCTCCACCGACTCGAGGTTCTGGTAGGCCAGCTCCACGCCGGCCAGCACGCTTTGCAGCAGCTGCGCCTGCTGCACCGGCCGGCCGCTGCGGCCATACGCGAAGCCCTTGCGGCGGCTGTAGGTCTCGGCCAGTTCGTCGCCCGATTCCCAGCGGCTGTTGTCCACCAGGCTGTTGACGTTGGCGCCGTAGGCGCCCTCGGCGTTGCCGAAGACGCGCAGGGACGCGGTCTCCAGGTCGCCGCCATGTTCGGCCTGGTAGGCGAGGGCGTGCTTGCGGATGAAGTTCTGCTCGGGCGCCTCGTCGACGCTGGCCGCCAGGAAGGCGGCCTCGGCCAGCAGCCGGATCTGCAGCGGCAGCAGGTCGCGGAAGATGCCCGAGAGCGTGATCACCACGTCGATGCGGGGCCGGCCCAGTTCGGCCAGCGGCACCAGCGTGGCGCCGGCCAGGCGCCCGTAGCCGTCGAAGCGCGGGCGCGCGCCCATGAGGGCCAGGGCCTGGCCGATCGGACCGCCCTCGCTCTTGAGGTTGTCGGTGCCCCACAGCACCATCGCGATGGTCTCGGGCAGGGCGTGGCCGTCGGCCTGGTGCTTGTCCAGGAGGCGCTGGGCCTGGCGCGCGCCGTCCTTGACCGCGTAGGCGCTGGGGATGCGGAAGGGGTCGAAGCCGTGCAGGTTGCGGCCGGTGGGCAGCACCTCGGGCGTGCGCAGCAGGTCGCCGCCCGGCGCGGGGCGCAGGAAGCGGCCGTCGAGCGCGCGCAGCAGGCCGTCGATCTCGTGGTCGCCTTCGAGCAGTTCGTGGATGTTGGCCAGCGACGCGAAGGCGGGCTCCAGCGCGGTGTCGCCGGCGAGCGCCGCCACCTGGCCTGGCGTGCGGCCGTCGACCAGGGCCTCCAGCCATTCGCGTGCGGGGCGCAGGCCGTGGCCGGCGTCGGCACAGGACTGGAGCAGGTCGACCCGCTGCGAGCGGCCGTGCGGGCGGCCCACCACATGCAGGCCTTCGGGGATCAGCGTGTACTCCAGCTCCAGCAGCTGGTGGCCGAGGCGGGTGATGCGGGACTCGGCCTCGGCCGCCTGCCACGCGGGCTCGTCCTCGCCGCACAGCGACACCTGGCGCGCCAGCGCCTCGATCATGGCCGCCAGCTCGGCGCGCTCGCCCTGGGCCTCGGGCTCCAGGCCGCGGTAACGCTCCAGCGCGCCCTTGAGGTCGGCCAGGTCCTTGTACAGGCCGGCCTGCGCCACCGGTGGCGTGAGGTGGCTCACCAGGGTGGCGGCGCTGCGGCGCTTGGCCAGCGTGCCCTCGGAGGGGTTGTTGGCGGCGTACAGGTAGACATTGGGCAGATCGCCCACCATCCGGTCGGGCCAGCAGTCGGCGGACAGGCCGCTCTGCTTGCCAGGCATGAACTCCAGCGCGCCGTGGGTGCCGAAGTGCAGCGCCACGTCGGCGCCGAAGTCCTCGCGGATCCAGCGGTAGAAGGCCGAGAATGCGTGCGTGGGCGCGAAGCCCTTCTCGAACAGCAGCCGCATCGGGTCGCCCTCGTAGCCGAAGGCGGGCTGCAGGCCGACGAACACATTGCCGAAGCGCTCGCCCAGCACGAAGAGGCTGGCACCATCGCTTTGCTGGCGGCCCGGGGCCGGGCCCCACTGCGCCTCGATCTCGGCCAGGTGCTTCTCGCGCCGCACATGGTCATCGACCGGGATGCGCACGTGCACGTTGGCGGTGGCGCCGAAGCGCTCGGCGTTGCCGCGGATCAGGCGATCGCGCAGTTCGTCGACGCTGGCGGGCAGGTCGACGGTGTAGCCCTCGCGCTGCATGGCGCTGAGCACGTTGAACAGGGACTCGAACACCGCCAGGAAGGCCGCGGTGCCGTTGGCGCCGGCGTTGGGTGGGAAGTTGAACAGCACCGCCGCCACCTTGCGCTTCGCGCGCTCGCCGCGCCGCAGGTCGACCAGGCGGCCCACGCGCGCAGCCAGCATGTCGGCGCGCTCGGAGCAGGCCTGCATGTCGCGGGCGGCGTGCTCGCCCTCGAAGGTGCAGCGCTTGGCGCAGCCGGTGCACGCGACCGCGCCGTGGTTGCCGCGGCCGCCGAACACCATGGAGCCGGTGGCGCCATCGAGCTCGGGCAGGGCGACCATCATCGTGGCCTCCACCGGCAGCAGCCCGCGGGCGCTGCCGCCCCACTGGTCCAGGGTCTGGAACTCCACCGGGTTGGCGGCGAGGTAGGGAACGTCCAGGCGCGCCAGCAGTTCCTCGGCGGCGCGGGCGTCGTTGTAGGCGGGGCCACCCACCAGCGAGAAGCCGGTGAGGGACACCAGGGCGTCAATCGCCGGGCGGCCGTCCTTGATGAAGAAGGACTCGATCGCCGGCCGGTTGTCCAGGCCGCTGGCAAAGGCCGGCACCACGCGCAGGCCGCGGGCCTCCAGCGCGGTGATCACGCCGTCGTAGTGCGCGGTGTTGCCCGCCAGCAGGTAGGAGCGCATCACCAGCAGGCCCACCGTGCCGCGCTGACCGGTGGTGGCCACGCGCGGCAGGTCGGCCAGCCGCTCGGCGATGCGCAGGCCGGCCTCGGCGTTCATGCGCGGGTGGTACAGGCCCACCTCGGGGTAGTCGACCGGCGCCGGCACGCTCCCCTGGCCACGCAGCGCGGCGCGCGGGCCGGCGGCGTAGCGGTCCACCAGCATCTGCACCATGTGCACCAGGTTGTCCTCGGAGCCGCCCAGCCAGTACTGCATGGCCAGGAAGTAGGCGCGCAGGTCCTGCGCGGTGCCGGGGATGAAGCGCAGGATCTTGGGCAGCCGGCGCAGCATCTTCATCTGCCGCGCGCCGGCGGTGGGTGCGTTCTTCGCCTGTCCGCCCTCGCCCTCGGCGTTGGCGGCGCCGCGCTTGCCGCGCAGGCGCTGCAGCAGGGACATCGCCCCGCCGGCAGGGGCGGACATGTCCAGCTTGCCCATGCGGGTCAGGCGCGTCACCTCGCCGGCCGACATCAGGCCGACGACCGCGTCGCACTGCGCGCGGCGCGCCTGCAGCGCCGGCAGGATGGGGAGGAAATGTTCCTCCATGAACAGCATGGTCGCGATGACCAGGTCGCCGCTGGCGATGTCCTCGCAGGCGCGGGCCAGGGCCTGCGGCTCCGAGCCCCACTCGGCCGCCGCGTGCACCACCAGCTCCACCCCGGGCTGGGCGCGCGCGATGCGCCGCCCGGCGCGTGCTGCGGCGCTGGCCAGGTGGCTGTCCATCGTGACCAGCACCACCCGCATGCGCGGGGCGCCGGCCGTGGCGCGGGAAGCGTCAGCGGCTGAAGTGGGCCTTGGCATCGTAGAGGGTGTCCAGGGTGATGGGGGAGAGCCCGCGCTCGCGCGCGTAGAGCTCGGTGTTGCGCCGGGCCTTGCCCCGCACGAAGAAGGGAATCTTTTTCAGCTCGCGCTCGGCCTCGGCCGCCCAGGTGGCGATCCAGGCGCTGGCGGCGGGGTCGGTGTGCGCAGCGGCGGCGATGTCGAGTCCGGACTCGTTCGCGGCATCGCCAGCGCAGACCGAGATCGGGGTGACACCGGTGTCCGCGTCGCTGCCTTGTGCCGATGCGGCGCTGGTCGCCGAAGCTGCCGCGGAAGCCGGCCGGTACGCACCTCCCAGGTGCGACGGCGCCGCATCCTCATGGAACTCGCTGTCGCCGCGGAACATCCCGATCAGGTGCTCCTCCAGGCCCATCATCAGCGGATGCACCCAGGTGTCGAACAGCACGTTGGCGCCCTCGAACCCCATCTGCGGCGCGTAGCGGGCCGGGAAGTCCTGCACATGCACCGGCGCCGAGATCACCGCGCAGGGAATGCCGGCGCGCTTGGCGATGTGGCGCTCCATCTGCGTGCCCAGCACCAGCTCGGGCTGCAGCGCGAGGATGCGCTCCTCCACCGCCAGGTAGTCGTCGGAGATCAGCGCCTCGATGCCCAGCTCCTGCGCGCAGGTGCGCACCTCGCGTGCGAACTCGCGGGCATAGGTGCCGATGCCGACGACATCGAAGCCCATCTCTCGCTTGGCCACCCGGGCCGCCGCGACCACATGCGTGGCGTCGCCGAAGATGAAGACCCGCTTGCCGGTGAGGTAGGTCGAGTCGACCGACTCTGCGTACCACCGCGCGCGCGGCATCTGCGCGGCCAGCACCGGCTCGGGGTCGAGCCCGGCCAGTTGCGCCACCTCGCGCACGAAGTCGCAGGTCGCGCCCACGCCGATCGGCGTCACGCGCGTCCAGGCTTGGCCGTACTCGCGCTCCAGCCAGCGCGCGGCGGTGCCGGCGATCTCGGGGTACAGCACCACGTTGAACTCGGCGTCCTGCAGCCGCGCCAGGTCGGCCGGCGACGCACCCTGCGGCGCCACCACATTCACCGCCACGCCCAGGGCATCGAGCAGCGCGCGGATCTCGTGCAGGTCGTCGCGGTGCCGGAAGCCCAGCGCCGCGGGCCCCAGGATGTTGCAGCGCGGACGGCCATCGACCGCGGGCGCGCGCCCGCGGCGCGGCCCGGCCAGGGCGCGCACCACCTGGTAGAAGGTCTCGGCCGCGCCCCAGTGCTCCTTGCGCTGGTAGGAGGGCAGCTCCAGCGGCACCACCGGAATCGGCAGCGCCAGCGCGCGCGCCAGGCCGCCCGGGTCGTCCTGGATCAATTCCGCGGTGCACGAGGCGCCCACCAGCAGCGCCTGCGGCTGGAAGCGCGCGACCGCGTCCCGCGCCGCGTCCTTGAACAGCTGCGCGGTATCGCCGCCCAGGTCGCGCGCCTGGAAGGTGGTGTAGGTGACCGGCGGGCGCTTGGGCAGCCGCTCGATCATCGTGAACAGCAGGTCCGCGTAGGTGTCACCCTGCGGCGCATGCAGCACGAAGTGCACCCCGCGCAGCGCGGTGGCGATGCGCATCGCGCCCACATGGGGCGGTCCTTCGTAGGTCCAGAGCGTCAGTTCCATGCCGTGCCGCCCTTCATGCCGCCAGCCGCAGCCGCCGCGAGAGCGGGCGCGAGAAAAGTTCTGCCAGGTCGGGCGCCTGCTCGTAGCCCTGGATGGGCGTGAACACCAGCTCGATCGCCCACTTGGTCGTGAGGCCCTCGGCCTCGAGCGGGTTGGCCAGTCCCAGGCCGCAGACGACGAGGTCTGGCTTGGCTTCGCGGCAGCGATCGAGCTGCCGCTCCAGGTCCTGGCCCTCGGAGAGCGCGGTGCCGGCCGGCAGCCAGGCCAGCTCGCGCGCCATGTGCTGCCGGTGCAGGTAGGGCGTGCCGACCTCCACCAGCTGCATGCCCAGCTCCCGCGAGAGGAAGCGCGCCAGCGGCAGCTCCAGCTGCGAGTCCGGGAAGAAGAAGATCCGCTTGCCTTCCAGCGCCACCCGTTGGCGCGCCAGGGCGGCGGTGGCGCGCTCGCGGGCGCCGGCAGTGACAGCCTCGAGCCGCTCCAGCGGCACGCCGAAGGCCTCGCAGGCGGCGGCCAGCCAGGCGGTGGTGCCCTCGACGCCGAGCGGGAAGGGCGCGTCCAGGCGCTGCGCACCGCGCGACTCGAGTGCGCGTGCGGTGTCGCCGAGGAAGGGTTGCGCCAGCAGCAGGCGCGTGCCCGGCCCGACGGGCGGCAGCTCGCGCGCCGCGCGCGGCGGGAAGAAGCGCGCCGGGATGCCCAGTTGCTTGAAGATCCGTGCAAACTGGTCTTCGACCACGTCGGCCAACGTGCCCACCACCAGCAGCTCCTGAGCCGCAGGCTCGGCCGCCATCGGTAGCTCGGGAACCAGCGCCGCCAGGCACGCATCCTCGCCCTGGGTGAAGGTGGTCTCGATGCCGCTGCCCGAGTAATTGAGCACGCGCACGCCGGGGTTGAAGCGCTGCGACAGCCGCTGCGCCGCGCGTGAGAGGTCCAGCTTGATCACCTCGGAGGGGCAGGACCCCACCAGGAACAGCATCTTGATGTCCGGCCGCCGCTCCAGCAGCCGGGTCACCACGCGATCGAGCTCGGTGTTGGCATCGGCCAGGCCGGCCAGGTCGCGCTCGTCGATGATGGCGGTGGCAAAGCGCGGCTCGGCGAAGATCATCACGCCGGCGGCCGATTGAATCAGGTGCGCGCAGGTGCGCGAGCCCACCACCAGGAAGAAGGCGTCCTGGATCTTGCGGTGCAGCCAGATGATGCCGGTCAGGCCGCAGAACACCTCGCGCTGGCCGCGCTCGCGCAGCACCGGCGTGTCGCCGCAGCCGCCGTCGGCAGCCGCGCGGATCGGGATCACCGGGCTCACAGGCTCACCTCCAGTCCGGCGGGCAGGTCCTGCCGGGCGGCCGCTTCCTGCAACCTCGCCGCGCGCAGCTTGAGGAGGAACTGCGCCGCGTTCACCACATAGATCGCGTAGGCCGACAGCGCCAGCACCATCAGCGTGCGGTCGCCCAGGGCACCGGTGGCCAGGGCCGCGAGATAGGCGGTGTGCAGCGCGATCACGCCCATGCTCACCACGTCTTCCCAGAAGAAGGCGGGCGCGAACAGGTAGCGGCCGAAGACCACCTTCTCCCAGACGCAGCCGGTGACCATGATCGTGTAGAGCACCGCTGTCTTCAGGACGATGGACGCATGCGCCCAGGCCAGGCCCTCGCCGGTGGCCAGGTAGCGCAGCACCAGGGCCAGGCTGCCCAGGAAGACCAGGAACTGCACCGGCGCCAGCACCCCCTGCACCAAGGTCCAGCGGGTCGCGTCACGACGCGCGCGTTCCTCCGGGGTGTAAAGACCGGTTGACATGTTCGGCGGGGGGGGCAGCTCGTCCGGGGAGGCGCGGGCTGCGGCCCGCCGCAGGGGGAGGGTCGCCATGCCAGCTATTTAGCCCGCGGGACGGCAAGATGTCAATTAAGATTGACGTCAATAAAAAATGACAATCTGAAGCCGGTCCCGCACCGCGGAGGCCGGCTGCTGCATGGAGGAGACGGTAATAAAGATGGGCTTTCTTGCAAAAACCCTTCACAATCGGCTGAGAGGGAACCGGACAGGCGGGCCGCAGAGCCAGCGCCCCGGTCATTACAACCAGAAGATCCAAAGGGCCTTGTCCATCCGTAAGGTTGGGCCGCCAGATCCCTGCGTGTCAGCCGCAGCGGATCCCGGGCAAGGAGCACACCATGACAGCGCGCAGTGAGGGCGGAACGCCGCCCGATCGGCCGCCAGGGGAGGGTCATCCCCAGGCGGGCGCCAGCCATGGCGCGACCGAGGCCCGGCGGCGGGCGGTCCTGTCGAGCACGATCGAGCAGTCGATCATTCCGCGCCTGCTTCAGGCCCATCACGCGGACCCCGATGCCGAGCCGCCGGACCTGGCCCGCCTGACAGGCCGCCCGATCTCGCCCGCCGACGTGCGCGAGATGGCCCGCCTGGTGCTGCTGCCCGAGGATCTGTCCGCCCGCGCCGCCATCCAGGCCTTCCAGGTCCGGGGTGTGCCGCGCGAGACGCTCTATATAGAACTGCTCGGGCCCGTCGCCCGCCTGCTGGGCGAGCTCTGGGAGGACGACCTCTGCACCTTCGTGGATGTCACCGTCGGTGTCGGGCGCCTGCAACAGGCCCTGCGCGACCTGAGCGCCGGCCTGGCGGTCCGCCCGCCCGGCGGCGATGCCATGCGCCGCATCCTGCTGGCGCCGGCCCCAGGTGAGCAGCACACCTTTGGCCTGGTGATGGTGGCCGAGTTCTTCCGTTCCGCCGGCTGGGACGTGTCCGGCGGCCCGCATCCCCAGCTCGACCCGGTGGCGATGGTTCGCCGCGACTGGGTCGACGTGGTGGGCTTCACCCTGGCCTGCGAGGTCCACGTGTCACGGCTCAAGGCCGCGATCACCGCGGTTCGCAAGGCCTCGATCAATCCGCAGGTGGGCATCCTCGTCGGAGGCCCTCTCTTCCTGGACGACCCTGGCCTCGCGCGCGACATCGGCGCCGACGCCGTGGCCGTCGATGGCAGCCTGGCCCCTGAAATTGCCAGCAAATTAGTCGAAACGCGCTCCATTCCATGCTGAACAGGCACAATGCGCACAGGCGTTCCCGCCACCGCGAAAGCCCCTCCATGCCCTCCACCACACAGAAGTTCGAGCTGGGCCGACTTGCATCGGCCGGCACGCTTCTGTCGGGGCTGGACCCGGACACCGTCGCCCACCTGCTGGCCGTCCCGGCCGACATCGTGCTGGTCCTGGACCCGCAGGGCGTCATCCGCGACATCGCCCTGGGCCGTGACGAACTCGTCAACCTCGGCTGCCACCAGTGGCAGGGCCGTGCCTGGCTCGAGACGGTCACCGTGGAAAGCCGCCCCAAGATCGAGGCCCTGCTGAGCGAAGCCCTGGTCGGCGGCGAGCCCGCCGCGCGCCAGGTCAACCATCCGGCAGTCACTGCCCAGGATGTGCCGGTGAGCTACCGCGTGGTGCCGGTGCAACGCGCCGGCGAGCGCCAGCCCGGCCTGCTGCTGGCCTTCGGCCGCGATCTGCGCAGCGAGATGGCGCTGCAGCAGCGCCTGGTCGCTGCCCAGGTCTCCATGGAGCGCGACTACTGGCGCCTGCGCCATGTCGAGACCCGCTACCGCCTCCTGTTCCAGCAGGCCACCGAGCCGGTGCTCATCGTCGACGCCGCCACCGACCGCCTCGACGAAGCCAACCCGGCCGCCCAGAACCTGTTCGGCGATGCGCTTCGCCGTGCCACGTGGACCCTGGCCGAAGGCCTGGAGCCCGCCAGCGCCACCGCGCTGCGCGACGTCCTCACCCGCCTGCGCGCCAATGGCCGGGTCGACCCGCTGACCGTCCGCGTGGGCAGCAGCGGCCATGACTACCGCCTGATGGCCTCGCTGCTGCGGCAGGAGGACAGCACCCACTTCCTGGTCCGCCTCTCGCCGCTGAACGAAGCCGCCGTCGGCCCTGCCGACAACGTGCCTCAGCTGGTCGAGGTGCTGCAGCAGGCGCCCGACGCCTTCGTCATCACCGACCTCGAGGGCCGGGTGATGCGCGCCAACCGCGCCTTCCTCGAGCTCACCCAGAGCGCCAGCGACGACGCCGTCCGCGGCGAGCTCCTGGACCGCTGGCTGGGCCGCAGCGGGGTGGACCTCAACGTGCTGGTCTCCAACCTGCGCCAGCACGGCAGCCTGCGCCTCTTTGCCACCCAGCTGCGTGGCGAGCTGGGCAGCGTGACCGAGGTCGAGATCTCGGCGGTGGCGGCGATGACCGTCAAGCCGCCCTGCCTGGGCTTCACCATCCGCGATGTCAGCCGCCGCCTGGTGGCCGACGCCGCCCAGCGCGAGCTGCCGAGGTCCGCCGACCAGATGACCGAGCTCGTGGGCCGCATGCCGCTCAAGGACATCGTGCGCGACACGACGGACCTGATCGAGCAGCTGTGCATCGAGTCGGCCCTCAAGCTCACCAACGGCAACCGGGCCTCGGCCGCCGAGATGCTGGGCCTCTCGCGCCAGAGCCTCTACGTCAAGCTGCGCCGTTTCGGGCTCAGCGACGGCGGCGAGGAGTAATCGGCGCCCTCCGCGCAGGGCCTGCCGCCATGACGGCGGCCGCCTCCCAGTAGCGGGTTTCCATCTCCTGCTGCAGCGTCACCAACTGGCGCTGCAAGGCCGCCTGCGCGCCCAGGTCGCGGCCCACCACCAGCACCGGCCCCGCGGGCCCCAGTCGCAGCGCGCTGCAGCGGAACGCCATCAGGTGGCCGTCGTCGGCCGCGAGGTTGATCTCCCGGCCGCGGGCCTCGCCGCTCCTCAGCGCCTCTTCGAGCAGCCGCTCCGCCTTGGCCTGGCTGCCCGGCTCCACCGCCTCCGGCCAGCTGCGGCCGATCCAGTGGCTGGCCCAGCCCGCGCCGGCGCCATCCTCGCCCTGGGCCGCGGCCTGCACCCGGCCGCGGACATCCAGCACCAGGGCCAGGTCGCCCGCCACGCTGGCGAACGCGCGGGCCAGGGCCTCGGGGCCCGCCAGCGGATCCCCGGCGGCGGAGTCTTCGTGTCCGGTCGGGGCGGGCTCTATCCTGCGCCGGGGTCGGTCGCTGGCCAAAATGATGAGTTGTTTCATATCCACCCCGTTTGCTTTGCAGTTGGAAAGTAGTATGAACCGATCGCGTGTAAATTTGAATTGACACAAATCAAAGTCAATCAAAAAATGTGGGTATGTCACGCCCGGCGCTATCGGCCATCACCGAGCTTTTCAAGCCCATCACCTGGTTTCCGCCCATGTGGGCCTTTGCCTGTGGCGTGGTCGCCTCGGGCGCCCCGTTGCAGGACCGCTGGTGGACGGCGGCGATCGGCATCGCCCTGGCCGGGCCCTTCGTCTGCGCGACCAGCCAGGCGGTCAATGACTGGTTCGACCGCCATGTCGACGCCATCAACGAGCCACAGCGCCCCATTCCCTCGGGCCGCATGCCCGGCCGCTGGGGGCTGTACATCGCGGTGCTGTGGACGGCGGTCTCGCTGGCGGTCGCGGCCCTGCTGGGCCCCTGGGGCTTCGGCGCCGCGGCCATCGGCCTGGTGCTCGCCTGGGCCTACAGCGCGCCGCCGCTGCGCCTGAAGCAGAACGGCTGGTGGGGCAACGCGGCCTGTGGCTTCAGCTATGAAGGCATCGCCTGGGCCACCGGCGCCGCGGTGATGGCCGGCGGCAGCCTGCCCGAGGCCCGCTCCCTGGCCCTGGCTGTGCTCTACAGCCTGGGCACGCACGGGATCATGACCCTCAATGACTTCAAGTCGGTCGACGGCGACCGGCGCATGGGCATCGGCTCGCTGCCGGTGCGCCTGGGCGAGCAGCGCGCAGCGCGCGTGGCCTGCTGGACCATGGCGCTGTCGCAGGTGGGCGTGATCGCGCTGCTGCTGGCCTGGGACCGCCCGCTGCACGCGGCCGGCGTGGCCGCGCTGCTGGCGGGGCAGGGGCTGATGATGGCCCGCTTCCTCGCCGACGTGCGCGGCCGCGCGCTCTGGTACAGCGGCTTCGGCGTGCCCCTGTTTGTGGCCGGGATGATGGTCTCGGCCTTTGCGCTGCGGACGGTGGCCGGGGGGGCGGCGTGAGCGGCACGCTCGGCTGGCTGGGCATTGCCCGCCTGGGCCTGGTGCAGGCCTGCCTGGGGGCCATCGTGGTGCTGACCACCTCGACGCTGAACCGCGTGATGGTGGTCGAGCTCGCACTGCCGGCCCTGCTGCCGGGCCTGCTGGTCGGCCTGCACTACGCGGTGCAGGCCACCCGTCCGCGCATGGGCTGGGGCTCGGACCGCGGCGGCCGGCGCACCCCCTGGATCGTCGGAGGCATGGGCGTATTGGCAGCCGGGGGACTGGTCGCGGCCCTGGCCGTGGCCTGGATGGCGCAGACACGAATCGCCGGCATGGCGCTGGCGGCCCTGGGTTTCGTGATGATCGGCCTGGGCGTGAGCGCCAGCGGCACCTCGCTGCTCGTGCTGCTCGCCAAGCGGGTTCATCCCGAGCGCAGGGGCGCGGCCGCTACCTGCGTGTGGGTGATGATGATCGCCGGCTTCGCGGTGACGGCGGGGACCGCCGGCAGCCTGCTCGACCCTTATTCGCCTGAGCGGCTGGTCCTTGTGACCGCGGGCGTGGCGGCCATCGCGCTGGCCGTGACGGCGCTCGCGGTGCGTGGCCTCGAGCCCGCGGCGCACATCGCGGAGGCCGATGCCGCGCCCGCCGCCCCCCTGCGCTTTTCCGCCGCCCTGCGCGAGGTCTGGCAGGAGGACACCGCGCGCCGCTTCACCGTCTTCGTCTTCATCTCCATGCTCGCCTACAGCGCGCAGGACCTGATCCTCGAGCCCTTCGCCGGCACGGTCTTCGGCTTCACCCCTGGCGCCTCGACCCGGCTGGCCGGCGTGCAGCATGGCGGCGTGCTGGCCGGCATGCTGCTGGTGGCCCTGGCCGGTGCGCTCGCGCGCCGCCTGCGGCGGCCGGCGCTGGCCTCGCTGCGCGGCTGGACCCTGGGCGGCTGCATCGCCTCGGCGCTGGCGCTGGCCGGCCTGTCCTGGGCGGGCTGGACCGGCGCAGCCGGCTGGCCGCTGCGCGAGACCGTCTTCCTGCTGGGCGTGGCCAATGGCGCGTTCTCCATCGGCGCCATCGGCTCGATGATGCAGCTGGCCAGCGAGGGCCGCGAGTCGCGCGAGGGCCTGCGCATGGGCCTGTGGGGCGCGGCGCAGGGCATGGCCTTCGGCCTCGGTGGCCTGGCCGGTACCGCCGCCAGCGACCTGGCGCACGCGCTGCTGTCCCTGCCGGGACCTGCCTATGGCAGCGTCTTCGCAGTCGAGGCCGGCCTCTTCCTGGTGTCGGCCTTGCTCGCGGCACGCATCGCGTTGCCTGCGCGTGCCAACGCTCCAGCCATGCCGCACGCTGCGACTGCGATGCGTCCTGCCCTCCCACGCACTTCCGAGGCAATGCCATGACCCACCACGAGATCCCGCCCATGGCCCCCACCTATGACGTCGTCGTGGTCGGTGGCGGACCCGCGGGCGCCACTGCCGCCCAGCACCTCGCGGAGCAGGGCCTCGAGGTGCTGATGCTCGATCGCGCCGGCCGCATCAAGCCCTGTGGCGGGGCGATCCCGCCGCGCGCCATCCGCGACTTCGACATCCCCGATCACCTGCTGGTGGCCAAGGCCCGCTCGGCGCGCATGGTCGCCCCGTCCGGGCACCGGGTCGACATCCCGATCGACAACGGCTTCGTCGGCATGGTCGACCGCGAAGTGTTCGACGAGTGGCTGCGCGAGCGCGCGCAATCGCGCGGCGCGCGCCGCCATGACGGCAGCTTCGAGCGCCTCGAGCGCGACGCCGACGGCGTGGCGGTGGTCCACTTCACCCATCGCCTGGGCGACACCGAGGTGCATGCGCGGGTGCGCGCCCGCGCGGTGATCGGCGCCGACGGCGCACGCTCGCGCGTGGCCACCCAGGCGGTGCGCGGCGGCGAGCCGGCGCCCTGCGTGTTCGCGTACCACGAGATCGTGCGCCGCCCGGACGCGCCGCCGCCCGGCTACGACCCCGACCGCTGCGACGTGATCTACGACGCCCGCTGCTCGCCCGACTTCTATGGCTGGGTGTTTCCGCACGGCGACACCCTGAGCATCGGCACCGGCAGCGCCGACAAGGGCTTCTCGCTGCGCACCGCCACCGCGCGCCTGCGCGAGGCCAGCGGCCTGGCCGGCGCCGAGACCGTGCGCCGCGAGGGCGCGCCGCTGCCGATGCGGCCCCTGCGCAAATGGGACAACGGCCGGGACGTGGTGCTGGCCGGCGACGCCGCCGGCGTGGTGGCGCCCGCCTCGGGCGAGGGCATCTACTACGCCCTGCTCGGAGGGCAGCTGGCCGCCGAGGCGGTGGCCGAGTTCCTGCGCACCGGCGACGCCCGGGCGCTGGCGCAGGCGCGCAAGCGCTTCATGAAGGCGCATGGCACCGTCTTCCGGGTGCTGGGCATCATGCAGTGGTTCTGGTACCGCAACGACCGCCTGCGCGAACGCTTCGTGAAGATCTGCGAGGACGTCGACGTGCAGCGCCTGACCTTCGAGAGCTACATGAACAAGGCCCTGGTGCGGCGCAAGCCCATGGCCCATGTGCGCATCTTCTTCAAGGACCTCGCCCACCTGCTGGGGCTGGCCCGGGTGTGAGCGCGGCGTGCCGCGCGAAGCGACTGGCCTGAGCCGGAATCCGGGCCTGCGCCACCGGGCAGGCCGCCGCCGGCCACCGGCCTGCGATCACCGACAATCTGCGCCTTGACCGCTTTCCCTGCCCCCGCCCCGGTGTCCTCCTCTGCCCCGACCGATTCCCCCGACCCGCAGGCCCCGGCCGCGATGACCGGCCCCGAGCGCCGGGCCAGCCTCTCGCTGGCCTTCATCTACGCGATGCGCATGCTGGGCCTGTTCCTGGTGCTGCCCGTGTTCGCGCTCGAGGCACCCAAGTACCCGGGGGGTGATGACCCCGCCCTGGTGGGCCTGGCCATGGGCATCTACGGCCTGACCCAGGGCCTGCTGCAGCTGCCCTTCGGCATGGCCTCGGACCGCCTGGGCCGCAAGCGCGTCATCGTCTTCGGCCTGCTGGTGTTTGCCGGTGGCAGCGCCCTGGCCGCTTCGGCCGACACCCTTGCCGGCCTCATCGTCGGCCGCTGCCTGCAGGGCGCCGGCGCGGTGTCGGCGGTGGTGACCGCGCTGCTGGCCGACCTGACCCGCGACAGCGTGCGCACCAAGGCCATGGCCCTGGTGGGCGCCAGCATCGGCCTGATGTTCGCGCTGTCCCTGGTGCTGGCCCCGGCCCTGGCGGCCTGGGTGGGGCTGGCGGGCCTGTTCGCGCTGACGGCGGCCCTGGCGCTGTCGGCGGTGGCCGTGATCCTGTGGCTGGTGCCGGCCGAGCCGCCCCGGCGCGCCACCCCTGCGCGCGGCAGCCTCAAGGCCGTCCTCTCGCACGGGCCCACCCTGCGGCTGAACTTCGGCGTCTTCATGCTGCACGCGGTGCTGCTGGCCATGTGGGTGGCGGTGCCGCAGATGCTCGTCGACGCCGGCCTGCCCAAGGAGCACCACTGGTGGGTCTACCTGCCGACCATCACCGCCTCCTTCTTCGTCATGTCGGCCACGCTCTTCCCGCTGGAGCGGCGCGGCTACCTGCGGGCCGTGTTCCTCGGGGCTGTGTGCCTGATTGCCGCCGTGCAGCTGGGCCTGGCCGCCACCGCGGCGGTCCAGGGGCAGGTGGCCGCCGGCGCCGGCCTGGCGCTGCTGTCGGTGCTGCTGTTCCTGTTCTTCTGCGCCTCCAACATCCTCGAGGCCAGCCAGCCCAGCATCGCCTCCCGCGCCGCGCCGCCCGAGGCCCGGGGCGCGGCGCTGGGCTTCTACAACACGTTGCAGTCGCTGGGCTTCTTTGCCGGCGGCGCCCTGGGCGGGACGCTGCTCAAGGCCTCCGGCGCAGCCGGGCTGTTCCTGGCCTGCGGCATCGCCACCCTGGCCTGGCTGGCCGTGGCCTGGCCGATGGATGCGCAGTCGCCGGCGGGGGCCGGGCGCGCGCCCGGCGCCGGCGGACAGGCCACATAATCCCCACTTCCCCCGGAGAAACCTGCACCATGGCATCCGTCAACAAAGTCATCCTCGTCGGCAACTGCGGCCGTGACCCCGAGATCCGCTACCTGCCCTCCGGCCAGGCCGTGGCCAATGTGAGCATCGCCACCTCCAGCCGCCGCAAGGACCGCAACAGCGGCGAGACCATCGAGGACACCCAGTGGCACCGCGTCACCTTCTATGACCGCCTGGCCGAGATCGCCGGCGAATACGTCAAGAAGGGCCGTCCGATCTATGTCGAGGGCCGCCTGAAGTACGGCACCTACACCGACAAGAACACCGGCGTCGAGAAGAACACCGTCGACATCATCGCCACCGAGCTGCAGCTGCTCGGCGGCCGCGAGGGCATGGGCGGGGGCGGCGGTGGTGGCGATGACGACATGGGCATGGGCGGCGGCGCCCCGCGCCGTGCCGCGCCGGCCCCGCGCCAGGCCCCGGCGGCCACCCCGCGCGCGCCGGCCGCCAAGCCGGCGGGTTCCGGCTTCGACGACATGGACGACGACATCCCGTTCTGACCGTTTCCAGGGGGCCCCCGCCTGCGCGCGGGGTGCGCACCCAGGGCTATCCTCAATGGCATAGCCTGTTTCTCTCGGCCGCCGTACAGTGCGGCCATGCCGGACTTGGACCTGATCGACGCCACGGTCTACGTGGTCGACGACGACGCCTCGATGCGCGATGCCCTCGTGCTGTCGCTGCGCACCGCCGGCTTCAATGCCCACGCTTTCGCAACGCCCGATGACCTGATGCGCTTTGGCAGCCTGCGGTCGCCGGGCGTGATCCTGCTCGACGTGCGGCTCGAGCATCAGTCGGGCGTCGACGCCCACGCGCAGATGCAGGCCCTGGGCCTCAACATCCCCGTCATCTACATGAGCGGCCAGAGCCGGCCCGACGAGATCGTGCGGGGCTTCCGGCAGGGCGCGCTGCATTTCCTGCTCAAGCCCTTTTCGACCCAGGACTTGCTGACGGCCGTGCGTGAGGGCCTGCGGCAGGACCTGGGCCGTCAGCAGCGCGCCCGGCGTCTCGAGCGCCTGCAGCGGCGCCTGTCCCTGCTCACCCCGCGAGAGCGCGACGTCTGCCGGCTGATGCTGCGCGGCCTGCCCAATCGCGAGATCGCCGCCGCCCACGGCACTGCACCCGGTACGGTCAAGCTGCAGCGCGCCAGTGTGATGGACAAGCTGCAGGTGGAGGGCATGGCCGACCTGGCGAGCCTGTTCGAGGGCGAGGACATCGACGATGTCTTCACCCGCCTTCAATGACCCCGACCTTTGACGTCCGCACCGCCTACCTGCTCCTGGGCGTGTTGAGCCTGGCGGCTGCGCTGGGTGTCCATGTCACGCTGCGGGTGCGGCGCCGGGCACGACACGAGACCTGGGTGATGGCGGGCCTGTGCTTTGGCATGTCGCTGATGCTCATCGCCGCGCGCGGCCATGTGCCGGAGGTACTGACCTATGACGCCAGCCATGTGTTCCTGGTGGGCGCCGCACTGCTGTACGCGAGTGCCCTCGGCGCTGAATTCGGACGAGGCTGGACCTTGGCGGGCCTGGTCGCCGTGGTGGCGCTGTCCACCGCGATCTATGCGACGCTGACCCGGCTCGACCGCGGTATCGGCCTGAGCTACAACGTGCTCGTCCTCCTGGCGGGCGGGGTCTACATCACGGTCATGGCGCTGCGTGTCTGGCTCCGGACCCGCCACGCGGCGGCCCTGGCCATCGTCGTCGGTTTCGGCAGCCTGGCCCTTGCCCTGTGCAATCGCTTGCTGAGCTTGTCGCCCTCGTTCGGCAGCGGCGGCGCCTTCGAGGCGAACCTGGCCCAGACGATGATGATGGTGTCGGGTCTCACGGCCGTGATCCTGGCCAACCTCGGCTACCTGGGGCTGCAATTCATCCGCATCTCTGAAGAGCAAATTGCTGCAGAGCGGCAGGCGGCGATCGAGGCCGAGCGAGCCCGGCAGACCCGAGAGCAGGAGATGGTCTTGCGCGGCCTGCTGGAGGAGCGCAATCAGCTGATCCAGCGCATCGCCCGCAACGAAACGGCCAGCGACCTCGCCCAGTTCGCCACCTCGCTGCCGCACGAGCTGAGCCAGCCGCTCTGCGCCAGCCAGCTGAGCCTGGAAAGCCTGCGCACCGTGCTCGAGCGACAGGGCGATCCGGCGCTGCTGCCGGTGGTGCGCGCCATCGAGACCAGCAACGAGCGGGTGCTGGACCTGCTGCAGCAGCTGCGGATCCTCCTGCGGTCGCACGAGAGCAGCGACCGCGAGGTGGTGGACCTGCGGTCCCTGGTCCAGCGCACCGTTCCCATCCTCGAGGGGTCCTTCCGCGAGCATGGCATCCGCCTCGCCGCCAACTTGCCAGACCGCCCCTTCGAGGTCCTGGCCAGCGCCACCCAGCTGCAGCAGCTGCTCCTGATCCTGTGCACCCATGCGCTCGACGACCTCCGCCGCCAGCCCGCGGGCGAGGGCGGCCAGCAGGTGCGCGTGGGCCTGGAGCTGGATGCGCGCGAGGTGCGACTGCGGGTGGAGGACTCGGGGCAGCGCTCAGGCGCCGATTTGCGCCGCCAGCTCGGGGCCGAGACCTCGCAGGGGCCCTGGACACAGGAAGCCGGCGACCGTCGCGGGCTGGGCCTGGCCGTGGCCCGCCGCGTGGCCGAGGCTCACATGGGCCGGTTGGACATTCGTGAGTCCTGGCTGGGCGGGGCTGCCTTCGTGCTGACCCTGCCGACCGCTCAGGCTGCCACGGAGCTGGCGGCTTCTGCGCCGGCGATCACGCCGCCACCCAGGCAGACCTCGCCGTCGTAGACCACCGCCGACTGCCCCGGCGTCACCGCCCACTGCGGGTCGTCGAAGGCCAGGCGCAGCCGGCCCTGATCGTCGCAGGCCAGGGTGCAGGGCGCATCGGCCTGCCGGTAGCGGGTCTTGGCGGCGTAGCGGCCCGGGACGGGCGGCTGGCCCGACGCCCAGCTCAGGTCGTCGGCGTGCAGCGCAGCCGACAGCAGCCAGGGGTGGTCATGCCCCTGCACCACCCACAGCGTGTTGCGCTCGATGTCCTTGCGGGCCACGAACCAGGGCGCGTGATCGCCGCCGCCCTTCTGCGCGCCGCGCTCCTTCACCCCCCCGATGCCCAGGCCCTGGCGCTGGCCCAGGGTATAGAAGGACAGACCCTGGTGGCGGCCGATGGTGCGGCCCGACGGGTCCTTGATCGGGCCCGGCTCCTTGTTCAGGTAGCGGCCCAGGAACTCGCGGAAGGGCCGCTCGCCGATGAAGCAGATGCCGGTCGAGTCCTTCTTCTTCGCGTTCGGCAGGCCGATCTCCTCGGCGATGCGGCGCACGTCGGTCTTGTGCAGCTCGCCCACCGGGAACAGCGTCTTGGCCAGCTGCGCCTGGTTCAGGCGGTGCAGGAAGTAGCTCTGGTCCTTGGAGGGGTCCAGGCCCTTGAGCAGCTGGAAGCTGCCCGCCGCCTCGCGTACGCGGGCATAGTGTCCGGTGGCGATCTTCTCGGCGCCCAGGCGCATCGCGTGGTCCAGGAAGGCCTTGAACTTGATCTCGGCGTTGCACAGGACATCGGGGTTGGGCGTGCGCCCGGCCTGGTACTCGCGCAGGAACTCGGCGAAGACCCGGTCCTTGTAGTCGGCTGCGAAGTTCACATGCTCGATCTCGATGCCCAGCACGTCGGCCACGCTGGCGGCATCGACGAAGTCGACGTTCGACGAGCAGTACTCGCTGTCGTCGTCGTCCTCCCAGTTCTTCATGAAGATGGCCACGACCTCGTGCCCCTGCTGCTTCAGCAGGTAGGCCGACACCGCGGAGTCCACGCCGCCGCTGAGGCCCACCACGATCCGCTGCTTCTTCATCATCCGTGCGATTATCTCAGCCGGCCCCCGATGAGCCGGGGCCGATCGCCCCTGGCAGCCTGATGGAACTGAGACAACTGCGATATTTCGTGCGGGTGGTGGAGCTGGGCTCCATCAGCCGTGCCGCCGCCGACCTGGGCCTGGTCACCTCCGCCCTGAGCCAGCAGATCAGCCGCCTCGAGGGCGAGCTGGCCACCCGGCTGCTGCAGCGGGGCGCCCAGGGCGTCGCGGCCACCGAGGCGGGGCTGGCCTTCTTCCAGCAGGCGCAGCTGGCGCTGCGGCATGCCGAGCAGGCCGCCCGCGCGGCGCAGCAGGCGCGGCTGACCGGCTCGGTGAGCGTGGGCCTGGCCCCGACCACCGCGGCGGTGCTGGGACTGCCGCTGATGCGCGCCATGCGCGAGCGCTACCCCGACGTGCGCCTGCACATGGTCGAGAGCCTCTCGGGCCACCTGTCGGCCATGCTCAATTCCCGGTCCCTGGACCTGGCGGTGCTGTTCAACACCGGCCCCGGCCAGCGCTGGAGCGTGACGCCGCTGATGACGGAGCGCCTGTATCTGATCCAGTCGCGCGCCCACCTGCGCGGCGCGGCGCCGGCGCGGGTCTCGATGGCCTCGCTCCAGGGCACGCCGCTGATCCTGCCTACCGGCCCCCACGGCCTGCGCAGCACGCTGGACGCGGCCTTCGCCCGGGCCAAGGTGCGGCCCCAGCTGGTGGCCGAGATCGACTCGCTTGCCATGCTGATGGACGCGGTCGACCAGGGCCTGGGCGCCACGCTGCAGCCCTGGGCGGCGGTGGGCCGCTTTCCCGACGCCGACCAGCGTTTCGCGCTCAGTGAAATCCGCGACGCGGGCGCGCGCCGGCCCAGCGCCCTGTGCAGCCTCTCGGACGACGAGCTCTCGCCGGCCGCCCTGGCGGCGCGGGTGGTGCTGGCCGACTGCGTGCGGGCGCTGGTGGCCGAAGGACGCTGGCGAGGTGCGACGCTGAGCGCCTGAGGGTTTCACGATTCGTGAAACCCCCTTGGGGTTGCCCCGCCTTCCGCCCCCAGGGCCCCGGCCCTACAGTCGGCGGATGCTTGATGTCCTGGTCATTGGCGGCGGTAACGCCGCCCTGTGCGCCGCGCTGACCGCCCGCGAGGGTGGCGCCAGCGTGATGCTGCTCGAATCCGCCCCCCCCGAATGGCGCGGCGGCAACTCCATCCACACCCGCAACATCCGCTGCATGCACGACGCCCCGCAGGACGTGCTGGAGGACGCCTACCCCGAGGAGGAGTTCTGGCAGGACCTGCTCAAGGTCACCGGTGGCATCACCAACGAGCACCTGGCCCGCACCGTGATCCGCGACAGCGCGGTCTGCCGGCCCTGGATGCGCAAGCACGGCGTGCACTTCCAGCCCTCGCTGGCGGGCACCCTGCATCTCTCGCGCACCAACGCCTTCTTCATGGGCGGCGGCAAGGCCCTGGTCAACGCCTACTACCGCAGCTGTGAGCGCCTGGGCGTCGAGGTCCGCTACAGCGCGCCGGTCGACCGGCTCGAGATCGAGGACGGCCGCTTCGTCGCCGCCTGGGTCAAGGGCGAGCGCATCGCCGCCCGCGCCTGCGTGCTGGCCTGCGGCGGTTTCGAGTCGAACCGCGAGTGGCTGCGCGAGGCCTGGGGCCAGAACGAGCGCGGCGAGTGGCCGGCCGACAACTTCCTGATCCGCGGCACCCGCTACAACCAGGGCGTGGTCCTCAAGGACATGATGGCGCACGGTGCCGACATCATCGGCGACCCGTCCCAGTCGCACTGCGTGGCCATCGACGCCCGCGCGCCCGCCTACGACGGCGGCATCTGCACCCGTGTCGACGCGGTGTCCCTCGGCGTGATGGTCAACCGCGAGGCGAAGCGCTTCTACGACGAGGGCGAGGACTTCTGGCCCAAGCGCTACGCCATCTGGGGGCGTCTCGTCGCCCAGCAACCGGGCCAGATCGGCTACTGCATCATCGACAGCAAGGCCATCGGCCGCTTCATGCCGCCGGTGTTCCCCGGCGTGAACGCGGACTCGCTGCCCGAGCTCGCCCGCGGCCTGGGCCTCGACGAGGCCGCGTTCATGGAGACCCTGAACGCGTACAACGCCGCCTGCCGGATCGGCACCTTCGACCACACCGTGCTGGACGACTGCCACACCGAGGGCATCACCCCTGCCAAGACCCACTGGGCGCGGCCGATCGACACCGGCCCGTTCTACGGCTACGCGCTGCGGCCCGGCATCACCTTCACCTCCCTGGGCCTCAAGTCCAACGACCGTGCGCAGGTGCACTTCAACGGCCGGCCCAGCGAGAACCTGTTCGCCGCCGGCGAGATCTCGGCCGGCAACGTGCTGGGCA
>JACCDX011666686.1_pt1 | contig 22176 bp, 21 predicted proteins | sample 7449681 | NCBI WGS metagenome assembly JACCDX01 (sample SAMN15323450, study PRJNA562643) | freshwater metagenome | isolation source: river surface water | place: USA:Blue River Watershed | collected 2017-08-18
CCCAAAATATTCTGAAGGCCGATTATCCCACCGATAAACTCGTGTGGGTCATCGTGGACGATAGCGACGGTGCCCAGCGCGTGGATGAGCAGGTCCTTAAATTCCAACAATCTGCCCCCTCCATTCGTGTGGAATACATTTCGCTCGCCAAGCCACTCGCCGTAGGCGAGAAACGTAATCGTGGATGCGCGGCCGCCGTGGCTGCGGGGGCAGAGGTGTTGGTCATGATGGATGACGATGATCACTATCCCAAATCCTCCATTGAGGCCCGCGTCACCTACATGCGCCTCCTCGGCGTCCCCTGCGTCTATTGTTCGCGTCTCCCTATGTACGATTGTCGCCGTTACATTTCGGCAATGAATGTACCACCGCTGGACCTGGCACCCGCGGAGCGGGTGAGCGAGGCCACCCTCGCTTTTACAGCGGGGTTCTGGCAGGAACGTGGCTTCCCCGCCGCTATTTCCGTAGCGGAGGGGGAGGAATTTGTTGGGGGTTCTGCGAGTCGTGAGGCGTCTACGGCGGAAATTGCACCTGAAGGGGTCATCGTGAGTTTCCTACACGGCGCCAATTCCACTTCGCGACACGTTCCAGAAGCCCAAGAGGCGAATGGGTGCCACTACGGTTTCTCCGATGCGTTTTTCACTTACTTGTGCGAGCGGGGTTAATTCGTCGTCGCAAGGTGCCGCGATGGTGGCGACGACGACGGCAACGACGACGTGTACGAGTTCTATAACCACCTGTTAGTGATGGAGGTGTCCAGTAAGATTGATTCAGATGGTACAGTTTGTATGGATCTTCTGGAGGAACACAACGTGCTTTTACCTCATCCGAAGCAGAATTGTAATTTACATATAGTTTAGTAAACAGGTCAATTGTCCAAATACCAGTTCTTAGATTATCTTCCACCATTTTCCAAGATCCGTCATACGAATTTATATCACGTTTTACATGACCAACATATTTATAGTTTAATGGCGACTTGTTATCAAAGCGATTCGAATGAGGATGTAAAACAATTTCGGGAACTCCTACACTAATCTCGCCATTCTCACCCTCATCCTCATCATTGGACTCCCTGGATTTTTTTATATCCATATGATTGGTTCTGTACTTGCTCCAAAACCGTTGAGAAGACATATTATCAATATGTATATCGGCGTCCTTTTTGGCCAATACAAATAATCCGTTAATGTTTTTATATTTCGTTGCAAAATCGTTTGTAAAGCACGGATCGTAATCGTAACCATAAAATTCCGGAATCGGAATGTTCATATTATTACATGATGTTAAATATATATCATTAAATCTATCTGCACGACTGTTATGTGATGGCGCAACACCCATCACAACTTCTATATCACGTATTGTTTCAAAAACATTCATGAATTTGGAATTTATGTATGACTCCGCAACAAAAGGATATGGATAAAAGAATACATTGAACGAGGGGAACATATGATATTTTTTTTTGGCATAAATACCCTTGATTTCTTCCTGCTTGTAAGGAGTTTCTGTGTCCCTAAACAGAATTGTACCCTTGGGTATAATCATTGTACATACTGTTTCATCTTTATAATTAATACAATCGTGTATGTGATCCGGACTATATTGTGTTATGGATCCATATCCATTTAATAATCCCAAAGGAATAGGATTACCCGATAAAAGAAGAGGTGAGGACTCTTCATAATTTGCAGGATCATTCATCCGTTTCATAGGTGCAACAAACAACTTAGGGGGCAGTTTGCGAATATCATGTAAATTGTTATTTCTCGCATCCAAGTATTCAAGGGACTTGGGTAAATCCGGCAACTCATTTAGACCACATGCAGCACATATCAATACTTTGAGTGATGTTGGTAATTCAGGAAGTGTATTGATCGGATTGTTGGAGCAATGAAGATATTTTAATGACGTGGGCAACGCCATTAAACGAGTTAAACCAATTGGATGAATAATGATAGTTTCAATATTATTCGGTATATGCCCAGGCACACCATGTATATCCGATATTTCTAACACTTTACCAATTGGTTTTTTTAATTTGTGAATTGCGTCCATTGCTATCTTTTTTCGCTTTTGAACATTTTCAATGTTTCTTGGATCCGGCTTTAATATCTCTTTTATATTGATGTCGGTTGTTACATCTACAGGCAATAGACCCTTATTGTCGGGGATTGTTTTATCTGCTCCAAACTCTAGAAGCTTTTTTACAATAAATGAATAATTATATTGTGCTGCCATATGAAGAGGTGTAACACCGGTATCTGTGCGCGCATTGATATTGTCGTCGTTTGCTAACAGATAACACGAATATTCCGTTCCGTATTTTGCTGCAAAATGTAAAGGTATTAGACCATTTTTATTGGGTTTATTTGCATCGGCACCGGCATTTATTAAAAGTCTAACAACCTCCCAATGTTTATTTTGTGCAGCCTTCAATAAAGGCGTGGATTCATCTGTTGGAGATACTTCATTTACATCTGCTCCCACAGATATTAAACTGGTTACTTCTTTATTGTTTCCATCTGCCGCGGCTTCCCACAAGGGCTTTTTCACGTGTGTTATACGCCCTAAGGTGGTCATCACTTCTGTAAATTCCTTTTGATCAGCAGCATTTGCAGGAGGTCCCTGCCAGTGTTCAAATGTCCATGGTTCATCTTCATTATAATCATTATTTGACTCGCGATCACGAATCGTATATAATATTCCATCACGTATTAAAAACACTTTTTTATTGTTCTTGAATACCTCTTCGCCAACAATCTTATAATCATTTTCAAGAAGATTACGGATTTCATTGGTTTTGGCAACATCAATTGGTAATGTTCCATCAGTTGCACGGAGGGTTCTATTTGCCCCTGCATTAAGCAATCGTACAACCACTTCTAAATGACCTTTTTGAGATGCGGCATAAAGAGGTGTTACGTTATCATTTTTGGTAATGTTTACATTGGCCCCAGCAGCAATCAAACGTTCAACCACTATTAACTTGCCATAATATGCTGCATAATAAAGTGCTGATACACCGAGTTCATATTTTTTATTTACATTAGCTCCTGCACGTATAGTTCTTTCTACCTCAACAATATCACCATCGGCGGCCGCATCGATCAATTGGTCGTCTATTTTTGCACCACCTGTTTGCGACATTATATATCGGGTTGTCATAAAAATATTTCGTATATCCGCGCTTTTTCAATCGGATGTTATTTTTATATGAGACGCAAGCTGTTGGGCGAGTGGTGTCGCCGCGACTTTGGCGCAGGCCGCCTCGTACTCACGTGACCCCGCCTTGGGAATATTGAAGAGGTCCAGGAATAGGGCCATGGGTGGAATACCCCGCAACTCCGCGAGAATGGGTGCCACCTGCGGATGACAATAAATATTCGGATTGTGTACCCATTCCTGTAGGATGTACAGGTCACCGATGGTGGGGATACGTGTGGACGGCATTTTTGGCAGTTCCACCGTTCCGAAACCCTTCAGGGCCGCCGTGGCCTTGACTTCCGCTGCCGCGACACCCTGATTGTAGGTGTCCGCAAGGACCTTCACCTGGTCAAGGAGTGCCACAATAGGCCGGCGCACGATTTCGGGTGCCACGATTCCAAACAACCAAATCATCCACCCCACGGTCATGGATTTGCCCGATTTGTAAATCGCCGAGCGGAGTTCGGTACGAATGTCAGGAGCAATGAGCATATATGCGTCACGCACGATTTTCAACACAATTCCCGTATAAAGGGGATATTTACCCCAGAATCCGAGCATGGAAAAGATGGCGTGATACAGGTTGCCCCGCGCCAGATCCAGAAATACCATCAGGAGTGTCGTGGGTTTCCCCAGAATTTCAATAGGGGAAATCATGGTGGATGCCACACGCACGAGCTCAAGTATGGCATTGAGTGTTGGGAGCACGAGACGCACCGGCATCATTACGGGGATGGGAATGGGTCCCAGGGGTATTACAAACTTGGGATCCGGTGCAACGGCTTCCAGAGCGGGAAGTGAATACTGTTTGGCGACATCGGTGAGTGCTTCGTCCCAACCATCCAGTGCTCCCGTGATTTTCTCAAACTTATCATCAATGGAAACCAATTCGGGATTGTTGAGAACCGTGCCCATCGTGTAACCAATGGTCTGTGCGCCCTTGGAGAGCGTTTTGAGATCCGGCACCTTGAAACCGCCGCCACCCGCCTGGTATGCCTGTTGGAATGCCTCGGTGGGCCAGGCGGCCTCCAGACGTTTTGCCTGCTCCGCCGTAAAAAGGGGTATTTCCGTATGGGGGAAGTGAATGTTGGCAAATTGGGGGTTTTCCGGATTTTGGTGACTACGGCGTATCATATCCGCGATTGCCCAGATGGCAATGTATATCCATGTGGATGCCGCGGGCAGCCGTTCTTGTATTTCACGTATTATGGGCTCAACGGAGTCCTCCATCCTTCTTTTCCTTCGTGAGAAATGTAAAAAAATGACCGTGCGACACCAGTCACGGCCAATAGGCACCCGCGTTACCAACATAATATGTCTGCTGTACCCGTTGAATGCTGTATTTGCATTGAAAAGTTTAATGCCAGTCGGCGCAAATGTATCATTTGCCCCTACTGTCCGACGGATGAAACTGCGACACCCTATTGTCTCACATGCGCTAAAACCTTCCTGCTCCAGGACGATGCCCAGTCGCCGCGGTGTGCCGCCTGCCGTAAGGGATGGACGGAGGATTATATGACACAGACCTTTCCGAAAACCTGGTTACTCAAGGAATACAAGGCCCATCGTGAAAAAGTCCTGCTGGATATGGAACGTGCCCGTCTACCGGAGTCCCAAGAGGATGCCGCGCGATACAAGAAGGCCCTACAAGTCCTGGAACCCATTGAGGCTCAAATGAAACCTATTTGGGAAGAGATGAAGGCGATGCCTGAAAAAGCCGAGGAGGAGCAGGCCTGGAAAGAATATATGCGAGCATATCGTGCTCGTCGTGATCAAAATTCACCAACACCAAATAATGCTTTGGTTGAGGCGGAACGGGTCGCGCGTGAGCGATTTGAGGCGGTACGGTCACGCCACGGTGATAAGAATGCAGCTTTACGAAGACGTTTGGCTGTGTTGGAAACACCGGAATGGCGCCAGGCATTGTCAGTGCGTACTAGAGTTGGTGCTCCACCTCAAATGAGACAACCTGGTGGTGCAGGGACCGCACAGCGGAGCCATTGGACCTTTGTAATGCGCTGTCCTCTTGATACCTGCCAGGGATTCGTGGGCACGAACTGGAAATGCGGTCTCTGCGAAGCCAAGTTTTGCGAGGATTGTGGGGAACGTGTTGGGGCGGAGGGACACGCCTGTGATCCTGACACGGCCTCCACGCATCGGGCGATGCGCAAGGAGGCGAAACCGTGTCCCAAGTGTGCCGCCATGATTTCTAAGATTGATGGGTGCGACCAGATGTGGTGCACACAGTGCCAGACGGCCTTCAGTTGGCGCACAGGCGAAATTGAGACCAACCATATTCACAATCCCCATTATTTCCAATGGATGCGGACAACGGGTACCGCGGCTGCTGCTGCAGCCCAACCCGCAGGCGATTGTTTGAATCTCACACCGCGAGAATTAATTGACCAAGTTGTTATGTATTTCAATGCCCCCACGCGCCGGAACAAGCCGGACTCTTTTAAAGTCCTTGTATGGGGCCGTGTTATCCGGCACTACGAATGGGAACGCCGAGAACACCAACAAATTCTTGACCAAAAACGGCAAGACGAGTGGCGTCGCGTCCTCCGTGTAAAACGGCTTGTCAATGAAATTACGGACGACCAATGGAAGGACCGACTCCAACGGGGTGAAAAGGCGGCCCAAAAGGAACATACGATTATTCAGGTCATGGATCTATTCATACAGGCGGGCGTGGACTTCCTACGCGATGCATTGTTGGAAACCGCGGATATTCCGGCGATTCTTGGGCAATTAGAGGCACTTCGGACGTTCTGTAATGATGAAATGGAAAAAATACGGAAGCGCTTTAATTGCGATGTTCCCCGTTTTACGGCTACTGGCCTGGAGTAGATGCGGCAGCTTTTGTTAGATGCGTGGCGATTCGTTCAACTCCAACATCTACCCAAGCGAGACTTAGGATTTTTTTACGTATGTCGGCGAGCGTTTCCTTTGGGAGGGATGGATAGGTATGCTCCACTTTTTCAAGAAGAAGAGTATACCTGCGCAGAAAGAGCTGGCGGTAAAAGCGGTTATTGATTTCGTGGGCGTCCATTTGCGCGGGTTGTGTTGGACCATGGAAGATCTTGCGGAGACCTTGCAGTCTTTTCATTTTTTGATGCTGTAATTACAGACCGCCTCTTAATCTAAGGACCAGGTGCAATGTGGATTCCTTCTGAATATTATAATCCGATAGTGTGCGTCCATCCTCCAACTGCTTGCCCGCAAAGATAAGACGCTGCTGATCGGGAGGAATACCCTCCTTATCCTGAATCTTCTGCTTCACATTCTCAATTGTATCAGAAGACTCCACATCAAGTGTAATGGTCTTTCCGGTGAGTGTCTTCACAAAAATCTGCATCTTTCTATTATATGCAATATAAAGTTCACCGGTTTAGATAGTTTGTGTTGCCAAAGCACTGAGAATGCGTGCCGCGGGCACAGCGGCATTATGTGAACGTGCCGTGACGAATACCTTATCCTCGCCGCCGGAAATGACAGTGAGGGAATACTGGACCGGTGTTGGAGTTGTGGTCACCACATGGAGACTTTCCAGGGCGGCCGGTAAGCCGCCACCCATTTGCAGGGATGATACCACGCATCGCACACGTCCCAACAATGCATCACGAATCTCATCCCAAGTACCCCATTCCAGGAGTTGCACCAGACACCATGAAATAAACCGAACCGTGCGGGAGCGCAGAAGCATACACCGGTGGGCGAAGGCCTCCTCGGACATTCCGCTTTCCACGGGCAAGAGCACGGGCACAAAGGCGTTCGTGGGCATATCCTTGGCGGGCCGGAATTCAGATACTACTGCAGGTACGGCGATGACATGGTGGAATTCGCGATGGGTTTTTGTGAGGAACTGGGTGAGGCGCCAGAGGATGTCGGTGGTATAGGTACGTCCATTGGGTGGTTTCTGGAAGGCCCAGGTGTCGGTGGCGACGGTGGGTTCGCGGGATCGCTCTTCTTCCTTGCCCCGCCCCCCTGTCCAGAGGATAACAGCCAAGAGGGCCACATATACCAGCCCCATCCATATGTCCATGGCCAGATTGAGCGTGCGGGCTCTGCGCACCCCCCCTCCTCCTCCGCGTCCTTCTTCTTCGCCAAATACACGCCGAGAAAACTCTGGAAGGTGGGGTACAACACCCGCTCCATCGGTAAGGGCATGGTCAAATCGGAGGAGGATGTGGGAAATGTGAGTTTGTTCGCTGCCGCTGTAAAAGGGCGTAATGTGCCATAGGCGTTCGGTCGCACCCATGTGAAGTCCCTGCTCAAGGACTGTCGCAATCGTATCATCTCCAGCTGTTCCTGCTGCCGATACCACTTTTTGAGGTGCTCCGAAATACGTAGGGATGCTATGGCCATATAATTGGCGCCAGACGATAGGTCCATCAAGCGGCGAGACATTGCTTAGACCGGCCGTACATTTTCGGTAACTCAAAAAGAACGACCAGAGTCGTTTTTGGAGAGCGGGCCATTCGGAAAGGGGAACCGCCTCCTTGAGACGCATACAGGCCTGCACGGGCTCACGATTCGCCAGGCGATACCAGAATTGGTCCAGACGGGAAATGGGTACACCACGGGTGAGTTGTCGGGAATGCAGGATCCTAACAGCGTATTCGCACGTCCCGTAGGCGATTTGTCGCTCATTGGCGGTAGGAAATAGGGCCGTATCTAGCGAGGATTCAAACCGAATATCCTCATCCGTGAAAGTACTTACGAAATCCTGAACATGGGTGTGAAGTGTGAGGGCTTTCTGTCCACGCGATAAGCATGAATAGGCCACCTGTTTCCACCAGGAGAGATGGAGTCCCGTGGAATCAGCCCTCGCCAGTCCACGAAAATCCTCTAAACCGAATTCCGTCTGGAGCATGGAAACGAGGAGAGGGAGGGATATGTGAAATGCCGTGGCGGTTGGGGGAGCACAGAATTGGAGAAGACGTATCCCCTGTTCCTTTTCCGCTTCCGACACCTCCTCCAAACGTCGCATAACACCCTCCGCCACCACATCCACGGGAATCGTGGAAATACGGGCGTCGGGTCGCCACGCCAGCGTTTCCACGAAACCCCGCAACGCCAGCGAAAGAATACCCAGGTGTGCCTGGGCGGCACAGGGATGTACTGCCAAGTCCCAGCGCAGCGGTGCACCCACGCAACTAAGACGGATGAGAGATATGTTGGGAATGCGGGTGTTCGTCTCATATACGGCCTCCTCACCCAACCACTTCGTATAGCAATAGTCATTATAAAAATCCTCCTGGCGCCCACCCTGAACCCGCGCGGCGGGTCTTGCGGTGGCATGGCGCGGATGGACATAGCACGTAGAGAGGAGGAGGAGATGTTGGACATGTAGGGATTCCGCCAACTTCAGCATGCGTTTTACATTTCCCACATTATCCCGCTCAAGTGCCTCGTAAGGATCGTAGTGTTTGATATTTGCTGCACAATGAATAAGCGTTTTGACCTGTGTGAGATGGTGCGTAGTCGTCTCAATCTGTTCCAGGGCGGCATCAATAACGCGGATATCACGTAGGGCCTCCTGGTGGTTCGCAAAAAGGGAATCACCCATGATTTCCTCGGCCCACCGTTGCTGGGCCGAACGTTTTCCGGAGGACCGGATGATTACAGCGATCGTTGTATTTTTGTAGGCACGTTCAAGTATGGCATGAAGTATGAAGCGACCCACAAATCCCGTCACTCCCGTGATGAGAATATCCGCGTCATACATTCTTTGTTTGGTGCCACGCATATGATTTAGAGCAATTAACCGTGGTTATTTTAAGAAATGTCCCTCATTACACACGACGCCGGTACAACGGGTGCCACCCTTCAGGAACTTCCTGGACTCCTCAAACGTTGGATGGGAATCCAGGATGAAGTTACGACGCTCAATGCTGAGATTAAGCAGAGACGCAAGGCCTCCGCCGTACTCAAAGATATGATTATGCGTATCATGGAGTCCAACAATCTCGGTCAGCTCAATCTTACGAAGGGCACCGTTGTAAGGACCATGCGAGAGGAAAAGGAGTCCATGAACCAACAATACTTGCGCAAACACTGTACGGAATTTTTTGGTGGTGACGAGACGAAGGCCAATCAACTCATGCAATACCTCAACGAACACCGGACTACCAAGACTACAACGGTAATTAAACTCGTAACGGGTAATGGCGACGGGGGCTCCACGGGCTCAAAATAATTCGCGGACTGTGTTAGAAAAACGAAATGATTGGTGGTGCCGTTGCAAATACACTCAATGCCGTGATTTCCCGGACCGAGACCTTCCAGGGTTACGGTGATGCCGACCAGTCCATGACTAGTCGCGTAGCCCTCGTCTCTTTTCTGACCCTCGTGGTCATGTTTGGTCTTATCCTCCTGGCGGGCAAGTGGCTCTGGAATACCGTGTTGGTTGCCCTGGTCCCCGCCGTGAAGCCCGCCAAGTCCATCTGGCAAATTCTGGGTCTCGCCATACTCATTGGCCTGATGTACCCTGGCTATTGCTGCTAATCCGTGGGCAGACACGAAGATGCATTTTCAATACCATTATGTAAAATATATACAATGGTATCGTATCATTATTCAAGATTGGAGTGATTAGTTGAAGTGGTAAGTAGGTGCTGTATTCTGATACGGTCCCAATTCCGCTACATTTGCCGGCACAAAGTAACCGGGGTCACGCACACCCGCCGGTATATCCATGCTGGCGTGTTCCTTGAGGCACACGCGAGTAATATTCGCCTCGGTGCGTTTTACAATTCCGTCAAAGAGTGTCAGGGCCTCCGCCTTGGATTGCGTACTATGGCACAGGGATCCAATGAGAACCGTGCCGCGGTCCTGGAGTTTTCCGAGTGTCAGGGAAATATCCCTCTCCTTGACGGCATTCTTGAGACACCGGCCCACAAATGTGCCTACAGGCTCCATATCATGCTGGGTGTTGAAGGGGAGTCGCAGTGACGCGTATACACCGGCACCCAACGATGTAATATCCGCATCCATGCACACCAGTTTTTGCACGATAAGGGACATCTCCTGGAACGCCATGGCCGCATCCGAGGCCGCAGGAAATCCCTTCGTAGCGGTTTTGAGATTTGTGAGGAGCTGTTGGGCCTCGTAGTCACGCGCGACACACGAAGGGAAATCACTGTCATTGAGGGCGATAGTGGAAAACCCCTCTTTCGCCGAGCGGTGTGTAAGATACCGGGGCCACAAATACAAAAATATGGCAATTAGCAAAAGAAATGCCGTGGCGGCATAGGCAAACATACCATATTCCATTTTCCTTACTTTGGAGTGACTAAAAAGCTAAGTGGATTTGTTGGGAATTTAGGCAACCGGTTTGCTCGTGTGGGCATTCCAATCCGCCAGGATGGCGCGGAATAGTTCCTTCAAGTAGCGTACAACTTTAGCGACGACAAGACGTGCCGTCTGCATTTCCACCTCAGGATCCTCAATGTCCTTGGGAATTCCAACACGTAGCACCATCTCCTTTTTGAGCGGATGGGGTACCTTGTAGCCGGCAAATGTAATACGGGGTTCCTCGGCAATGGGTTCACCCGCTGCACGCACATGGTTCTCCACTAGATAATGCTGAAGGAGGTTGCCGAGTGTATGATCCTCGTGACCAAATATAATGTCCACTGCGGGGAATCGTGCATCTCCGGGCTGCACTTGAACATTCTCGGGTATTTCACCGTCCAAATCCTGGTAACGTGTTAGTTTTGCAATGATGGCCTCAATGCCCGCTCGGACGCACTCGGGAACACTCAGAATACCAACAGATTCCACGAAGAATGTAAAGTCATTGGCTTCGCCGGCCGCATCCTTTCGGTAGCAGCGTTGGATTTCCATGGTCTCATATTCCCGTCGCAACTCGGCGAGGCGTTCCTCGGCGAGTTCGGCAATATTGGCGACCTTTTTGGCAGTGGTTACCCAGGCCTGGAACATGGCGTCAATCAACTCGGGGTTATCGTCGCGTGTGTACTCATAGGAACACTGGCACACGGGTGACCAGCGGGAATTTTCCGCACCTGTACTTACGGCCGCACGTGCCTTGAGTACTAGTTTCTCATTGGGTGCAATGGGATTCCACTGGGGTCGCAGACGAGTAATGAGGACGGTATCGCCTGTGATTGGGTCGGGGGGGAAGAAGGTCTCTGTGGGCACCTGACGCCCCTCGTCTAGGGGATTCATGGGGTCGCGTTCAATGATGGTAAAATCGGAGGCATGAATATCAATCATTTCCTTTGTGGTATTTTCCTTCTCAATACGGAACTCATAACGGGAGGCATCAAATGTTGCGGGATCGGCTTTAATGGGAATCATGCCGATGCGATGGGCCAGCATTTCATTGACGAGGGGAGTCGTGTTGGATTCAATGACCACCTCGGATTTCTCGGCGGGCTCCGTGCGAAAGCCAACTGTGGGAACCGCCGATACAATCTGGCGTCGCAGGGTATTTGCGAGTGTTGCATTGCAGGGAGTCATTCGGAAACGCGCACCAATACGGGCTGTCGCATTTCCGAGTAGCTGGGGACCGGATTCTTCGTAGTTATGAAACATTGTTGGAAGTGCAGATGTTCTATTTTGGACATCGGTATCCTTAGCCCGCCCACCTTTCAACTTTGGGGGACCAGGGGACCAGGGGAACCGTAGGTTCCCCTTTAACCCCTCCCTTGGGGCCCCCTTCCCCCCTCCCTTCTTGTTTTGTGATGGTTTGGTGGAATCGTAGCCCCCCTTTAACACATCCCTTTCTTTCGTCAATACCCTGAAGTCCCTTCCAAAAGGGAGGGGGGAAGGGGGAACCGCAGGTTCCCCCGCGGAAGCTAAGAAGGACCCAAAATCCATGCAAGCAACAAGGGATATGCACACGTGCTATTTTAGTAAGAAGTGTCGCTTTTGCCAGGCGTTTTTTGGAGAACTCGCCGGAACTCCCTACACGAAAGAAATCCGCTTTATTTGTGTGGATCCGTCCCCAGGTCGTCCTCCACTCCCGGCGTGGCTTAAGAGTGTACCCACTCTCGTCGTTGCGGGAGAAGATTCACCTCGCGTGGGACCCTCCGCCGTCAATAATTGGCTTTTTGAACGCAAGCTTTTGGCGGGTGGTGGTGGACCCAAAGCACAGCAGCAGCAACAGCAGGCACAGCGTATGCCGGAGCCCATAAGTTCCAACACACCTGCCAGTTCCAAACAGGGTCCTCCTATCCTTCCCAATTCGGCAATGGAGGGAGGCATTGAGGCCTGGCATGGTGCCGAAATGAGTGGGGGTGCATGGTCCGACGAGTATTCGTATTTGGACGATCCCTTCACTTCCGACAAGGGCTATAATCCTATTACGCGAAATTGGGAACCCCTTGCGGGAGCAGTTGCACCTCCCATACAAAGAGGGGGGAGTCATGTTGGAGGTGGTGGAGGTGGTGGTCATACAGTCGCCCCACCCAAATCTGCCAAGGAAGAGAAGTTGGCCAAGGATTTTGAGGCATTTGCAAAAATGCGTGATATGGAATTTGCCCCGATTCAACGGCAGTAAGCGGCAGACTTAAAGGTATCAATTCGTTTCCCTCGTAAGAAAAGGTTCCATGGCACTTTCGGCATTTAACAATCAGCTCATTGCATTCGTGGAGGATCTGTATGAAAGTTATCCCGAGGAGAAGGATTTGCAGAAGGCCGTGGACGCATTGAAGGCCCTGAAGAAGGTGAATCCCAAACTGATTCACACGTCATTTATGGAGTTTGTGTATCCCGATTTTGCCCGGCCCGTCAAGGAGGAAAACGAGGAGGCCCTTATCAGTCAGGCAAAAACCATGCTGAATGGCGAATTCGCCGAGTACGCATTTGCCTACCTGATTTTTGACAAGCATTGGTCAACAATGAGCGATAGTAATAAGCGGGTCATTTGGAACTATTGTAAGGTAATTGTTGCATTAGCCGAAAAGGCAGCGGGTATGTAAGCGCGGTTGCCCGTCTACGAAGAAATGGAGCCCAGAATCAAAATGGCGGCGGCGACTTTCCAATCCACATTTGCGCAATTTGCTGATGAACTTGAGAGTACCTTTCCGGAACTCGCCGAGGGACTCAAGGCTGCACGAGCATTTCCTGAGGAGGCACTTGTGAAGCAGTTTCAGACACTTTTTCGCGGGAAGGCGATGTTGGTCGCCATGCGCGAGGAGGCCATTTTTACGTCCGCCCCTATGGAAATTCTCCCTGGAGTCCACATGACACCGGAACTCTGGAAGGAAATCAGTAAAAATACCCGTAAGGCTATTTGGAATTACCTGAGTTCCCTTATTCTGCTCTCGGCTGCCGATAATGGCACCGATGACGAGGACTCCTTTTGGAATGATGAGGCATTCAAGAAGAGTATGGAAAGTATGATGGCGGGCCTCAAGGATGCGGGTGAGGCAATGAAGGGTGGTGTTGAGAGTGCTGGTGGTGCGGCGGCGGGTGCTGCAGCAGGTGCCCTTCCCTTCCTCGGTGATATGGGCGGCCTGTTTGGTAAGTTGCGCGAAATGGCCGAGTCATTTGCGGCAAGCGGTAAGGAGGGCGGGGCCATGCCCGAATTCAAGCTCCCTGAACGCCTCTTCAAGGGTCATATTGCCAAAATGGCGAAGGAACTCGCCGATGAGTTCAAGCCCGAGGAGTTCGGTATTTCACCCGAGATGTTGGATTCCCAGGATCCCACCAAGGTATTTGAATACCTTCAGGAACTCTTCACACGCCACCCTGAACGTCTCATGTCCGCCGCCCAGCGCATCGCTAAAAAGCTGCAAACTAAATTCCTCCGTGGTGAAATCCGGCGCGAGGAGATTATTGCGGAGGTGGAGGAACTCATGCGCGAATTTTCGGAGAACGAGGCATTCAAGGCCATTTTCGGCAACCTCGGCGAACTCCTACAGGCCTCTGCCAAGGCCACAGGTAATGAGGGATCGGAGCGCCGCCGTGTAGTACAGGAACGCCTTCGTAAGAAGGCGGCCGAAAAGGCCGCTAAGAAGACCGATAGTTCCATTATACCCGCCGCGGATGCCGTTGCCGCCGCGGAGGCTGCCGCGGCTGCCCTGCTTGCCGAAGAGGCAGCTGCCGGAAAAGGTAAATCAAAACGCAAGTAATTTAGCGCATTCATTATATACTGTTGGTAATTCGGGATTTCCAACAGTGTATTACCTATATTTTTTATGCTATGTGGAGGAGAAAATTCGTTACAAGTTCCCCCCGACATAATAAGGTGATAGCAATGTACTGCCCAAAATTCTGGACAGAAGAGCCCAGTATTCTTGTACGGGAGGCGTGGGACTTTTTCCCGTTTACCAAGGCTGCCCAACAATGTACTACGACGGCTCTTAATTCATTTACGCGATTCGGAATCTATCTGGGTCTCCTAATAGCACTCATTAAGATGGACGGTTCCTATCTTTTGTTGGGACTCGGCATTGCCCTTATTGCCGCCGCAGCGTATCATGGTATGCGGGCGAAGGGTGCCGTGCGCGAGGGATTTCGGCAAGTCCAAAATACCGCAGGAACCATTATTAATGCCGCCCCCTTTCCTGAGGATAAACTCATCGCGGGATCTGAGGCGGCCGATGAATATGTAAATGATATCATTGGCGTTTCGGGGCGCACTGAGCCCACCGGCGCAAACCCCTTTATGAATGTACTCCTCACAGAAATCGGTGATAATCCCATGAAACCCCCGGCGGAGAATGGCGAATTCCTGAATCGCCAGTTTTCCGAGCAGTTTTCACAACGACTCTACGGGGATCCCAGTGACGTCTTTCACAAAACCCAGAATCAGCGGACATGGGTTGTACAACCCAATACCTCCATTCCCAATGACCAGGAATCCTTTCAAAACTGGCTCTTCCGCACACCCGGTCGCACATGCAAGGAGGGTAATTCCCGCGCCTGTGTCTCGGCTACTGAGGGAGGACAGTTGACGTGGTTGAGCGCGTAAAGTATTTATTGCGAATGATATACGCCGCCGAGATAGCCAACAAAGTGCATTCACTCGTACTGCGAATTAGAAGACGTGTGTCATCTTGCTCAATACTATAATATATCCATAGTCCCGATGAACCGATGTTAAGAATGCAGAAAATGAGGGAATATGTGTTGGTGCTGCGGTTTTTGTAAAGCAAATACATGAAAATCATACGGGCAACAATGGATATGGATATTGCTGAATAAAGTATGGAGTCCATACCTTTTACCTTCTGAATAAATAAAAATGGCGGGAAACGTGACGCGGCGATGTAGGAAACGCCCGTATCCCTGGAAGGCCGCTGCATTGGCACGCTCCCCCTTTCGCACGCGGAAGGGGGTTCATACACGCGGTTTTACCGCACGGTCCTCCCTGAAAAGCATGGGACGTATGCCCCGTTCCAATGGATGTTATGTGATCGGTGAAAAATACCGGAATTTATTCAGCCGCGTTTAGCGGCCGCGCATTTTTTGGACACCCTGAAGTGGAAGCGTCTTAGCTCAGAGGAATAGAGCGTCCGGCTCATAACCGGAAGGTCGGTGGTTCGATCCCATTGGACGCTAGTTATCCCATTTACATTAATTTCATACTTGCACAGCAATGCTGAAATTAATGATTGTACAACGAAAGGAAGGGTGAGGGTGCGGTCGGTTGTTGGGCGACACCAAGGCAGCCGAATACCCATATAGCCGCAATTGCACCGAGAAGGACCGTGAAGCCAATCACAATTCCGCATTCCCAACACGCCTCCTCCTTATTTTCCGCCGTAAGCTTCTTTACTAATTCGTTCAAGTGGATGACGCAGAAAGTGCGCTCTTCAGGTGGTTGTAGGGATTGGGCCAGATTCCGTAGCTTGAATACGGGAACGCCGAAGGATTCCAGGATGATTTCGTAATATTGGGCGCATTTGGGGGTTTTCATCACCTGTAAGAGGGCCGAAAGTATTGCCAGGCGATATTCCAATCCAATGTGGCCAAATATATCCGTTACAAGGAAGCGTAGACGCACCAGGGCCGCCCTACGGGCAAACGGATGAAACGAGCTATTGGGCTCCGAGGAAAGGAGGAGGGAGGGGAGGGATTTGTAGGAAATGATGGAATGCATGTTGGCGACATGAATAGTTATATCGTTTGAACACCTTCATTTTTTTCGTCCGTCTCCTTCATAGAAGATGGCTACTGTCGCACCCTTTCCCCGTTCTGGGAATACCATGAAACCCGGTGATATGGTCATAAACTCGTTTACACGGACTTGGGATGATAGCTGCGAAGTTTTGCAGCAGTACCAGGATTCCACGGGTCCCGGTTCATATCAAGTTACAAATTTGGTGCCGCCCCAGGAAAAGGCCGTGGCCACTGAGATTCCGAATCCGACTCTGTTGGGACGCGAGGGATTCGGATACAATAACAAGGAAATTGACGTGGATTCCAAGTTACGCACCAATCCCACCCAGGAGGGTCGTCTACGCTGCCCCCTCCATGTGCAGTCCCGCCCGTTCGCCACCGTTCCCTACATGGGTCGTGGTCGCCTGAATCCCGATGTTGAAAGCGGACTCATCTACTCGGAATTTGCCCGTGTTGAGCGTCCCTGTGGCACTATTACGGAAACCTTTTTGGACGGCCAGTTCTATCCTCTGGTTCCCCACCTGGCCGCCCATATTCAGAATCCTAAGAATCTTATTCCCGAGGATGCCGCTACTGGTTGGGTGCGCGCCGGTATTCCCAGTCGCCAATTCATTCGTGACCTGAATTGTTAGAATTGAGAATTGTTAGTAATAATAAAATGCCCGTTGTTACTTCCTTAGCTTCTTACAGTGGCTATGGACGTATGCGAGTTGCACAATCGGCGAGTGGAACTGTGCGTGTCCTGTTTTTCTCCGCCGCGAGTACCGCTTCATGGACCACTGATATCACGAATAAAATTACGGCTGCTCTCGCCACCTTCTATCCGACCGTGTCAGTTTCCATAACAACAATTACGGATCGGGCCACGACGGGATCCACACTCACACGTGCGGCGTATGACGTATGTATGGTTGTAACGGATGCGTCCTTTTCCAACGCGGCGCTGGGCACGAACATCAATAATTTCGTGGCGGCCGGTGGCGGATTGGTCATAACCGTATTTGCATGTTCATCGGTTGCGATTCCTGGATTCACATATGCATCCTATGCTCCTACAGTGACAACGGGCGCTTCCAACAATCGCACAGGAACTTCCACCTTAGGAACAATTACAGCGGGTGATGCACTCGTGCGAAATGTGACGACATTTGATGCCGGTACCGCACGATATGGTTCGCAGACCCTTACATTAAATAGCGGTGCCTCCACTGTTGCATTTTACGCGGATGGCGGTCCGCTAGCAGTGAAGCGGACCATTGGAACCGCCCGAACTGTAACACTTAATTTTTATGCACCGAGTTCAACCGTCCGCGCGGATTTTTGGCTGGCAAGCACTCACGGTGATAGGTTGATGGCGAATGCACTGATGTGGACGGGAAAGGCGGTCAATTAGATTCTCGTCGGCCTGAGAAGAAGATGGATAACGGCTTTGATAGTGTCCTGACACCCTATGATAGTGCATGGAATCGCATCGGTTCCACTGATATGACAACTGTGCGTGACCAGCAGTCTAAGGATATGTTTTCCTATACCCAGATTCCCCAGAAGTTTGAGCATCCCCAGAAATGCAGAAACGCCCTGGGACTTGTTGGGGGTTCCGAAGTTTCCAACATATCCGGTAATGTAGTGGACCTGGAGTCGGAGTTGTTGGGAATTACCCGGAGCCAGAGTAAGTGCATCGCGCGCCAATACAAACCGGTGTGCCCCCTGGGTGGTGAGGGCTGCCCCGATTGGCCCGGCACTCTCTCATTCACCGATAAGTCAACCGGTAAGCCCGTGGAAATCAAGACGGATCCGTTACACTTACCTTCCTGCCAGATGCAGACTCTACCGGGTGTTGGATATCCTGAGGCACTGAAGGTGGATTCGTGCTATTACAAGGGACGCTTTTAGAGTCATGAAACGTGGCCCATAACTTTTTAGCGGTCGCTAGACCGACTTTTCGTTTACCACCGGCCTGTGGAATTGCCGCTAGTTCCGTTTCCGAGAGGGCGAAGAAACCCGGAAATCCGTTGCTACCAACAAATTGTACAATCGCATCCGCGGCTGCGGGACCTACACCTGGAATGGTCCGAAGCAGGGTGCATAAGATACGATCGGAGGACATGTTGGAAGCCTTTTTAACGTGCAGGGCCTCGGTATAGTGGGCGGCGGCATCCGCGGTGGTACCCGCGAGACCTTCGCGATATACTGCCGGATCCGCCACCAGGGCGGCGGCTATTTGGCCAACCAATGCGGCGGTATCCGCGAGATTCGCCGCATGAAATACGGGGAGACCGTAGCGTAATTGGAGTCGCGTAATTGTGTTGAGAAGGTGGGTTTCCTTGAAGGACCCGCGACACCATGTGCGCCCCAGGTCTTTGGACCAGGGGAGGGACACTTCCAACACATATCCAACGACCGCTCCTGCCCCTTTTTTTGCAAGGAGTCGCGCCCGTTGTTCGCGATAGCGCCCATCGCGCTGGGATGCTCCGAGATCCTCGGCGGTTTTCCGCTCAAGGATCACCGCCTCCCGTTCTTCACCGGTAACTGGGTCCCGGGTGTAGAAAGCGATATCGCCGACATCAAGGGGTGCCTTTTCCAACTGGTATCCCTCGCGCGGTTCCAGGATTTCCCACAAACGATCCTCGCGTGCATCAATCACTACACGCACCCGTTCTGTTTCCTCTTCTCCTGCCATATGTGTGCGCGTTACATTGCAGTATTAAATTGCTGTTTATATAGTGGGAATGGGTCTCAGGTTTTACCAAATTAAGTAATTTGGACAAAATTTAAAATTAAATCCATTATTCGGGTCGTTCCTTGTTTGCCCATGAGCTTGCACACCTTTTCCCTTTGGAACTTCCAACAGAATATGGAATACAGTCTAAATGGCGCTTGATACTGCGACCTAATATATCATAAATACTCTATATGCACATTGTATCAATGTACATATAAGACTTAAAAGTCGGCGGCTATACAGCAATAGTCGGTGTCGCATATAGAGAATGGCCTCCCTGGACCAACTGAAAAACCAGAGTATGAATCGCCGGACCTACGATGGCTGTAAGACCGGCGATGATTTGCGGGTTACTACCGGACCCGGCCGTTATCAATTGGATGTACCTCCCCAATACTGCAATGCCTGTTTTGCACCCGAACCCACAACGCGCCAGCAGAGATGGGGCGCTTCTTTGAATCAGGAATTTATGAAGACCGATGTGGAGTCCGATCTCCTCAATATCAATCGCCCCACTACACGCACCGTATGTGACCAGTACAATCCTGAAACGAACCAGATGAATTCCGCCGCGAAGGAAAATGTAAAAGAATGCTCATTTCCCCAGACCTTTTCCCGGCTTGTGGATCCGCCATGCAATAATCGCGCAGTGGGCTGGAATCGCTGGGAGTGGCTATGTGATAATCCCCAGGAGAGTGTAATGCTTCCCTTTGATAATCAGGTTTCCACACGTCTTCAGAAGCGCGACCAACACCGCCCGTGCATACCCGTTCCCCAGAATCCCGATGCCCTCCTGCCCGCTCCTAGTTCCTTTGAGACCAATGCTCTCCTTAATGAGGATGTTGGAGTTGAGGGTGTTCAAACCATGACACGTGCCTTTGGCGAATTCAATCCGTCACGTGGCGTGTTAACCCTGGAGAGCAACGGTCCTTCGGCGGCGAGTTACGCCGGCTACGAGGATATTTCGCTGCCTGTTGGCACCTTTTAATTGCGAAGTACGTCTTAAACATTAGTAGGTTCCCTTGCTCCTATATAGGATATGGAAGCACTCGGACTTCTTGGATTACTCGGTGCGGGATATTTAGTCTCCTCCGAAAAAACACGCGCAAATGCTAACGTTGTAAAGAGCGCGGAGGGCTTTGCGTCTCCTTCTCCAACGCCACGGGCCTCCACAGCTCCCAAAACACTGGTCGGTGATCTTGATACACAATTCCGCAATCCCTACACGAATATGGTAATTCCCATGGATCCGAATCCCTCGCGATTCCAGGGCAACGCCTTTCAAACGGCCACAAGTACACCGGTGGCTAGACCCATGGGATCCGAGGCGGTTACGGGGGGTGCGGGTGTTGCACGAGTCCAACAGCGACCCGATAATATGGGAGCCCCTACACCCCGCCCAGGTATGGTTTCCGCCCTATCGGGAATTGAATTCCAGCCGGGCGAGTTCAAGCATAATAATATGGTTCCGTTCTTTCGTGGCCAGGTGAAACAGAATTTATACGAGGGGGCGAATCGGCAGGTGTTGGATTACCAGACGGGCGCCGATTCCACTGGGTTTGCCAAGAGGGAGCAGACACCCTTTTTTGAACCCACCAAGGAGCCCATGGGTAATCCATTTGGCCTGGAGTCCACCACCAACTTCGTGGAATCGCGTATGAATACACCCGTGAACCGGTCTAATGAGACGCCCGTGGAACGTATTCGTGTGGGTCCTGGTCTCAATCAGGGTTTCACACATATTCCCTCTGGCGGATTTCAACAGCAGGCGGGCGAGGATTTTGTCATTGATCGTATGCCACGCACGGACGACCTTCGCGTGGCAAATAAACCGAAATTGGAATATGTGAAACCGGTCGTCCCTGGTGCGCATTTTATTGCTACGAGTGGAACCGCCGAGACTGTCGGCGAGGTGCGTCGTTACGCCCCTGATACTTTTTACATTAACGAGAATGGTGAGCGGAATTTCGTTACCACCGGTGCGGATCTGAAGGCGACTGCACGTGCCACCCAGGTTCTGAAAGACACGACCCGTCAGGATACGAGCAAGGAATACGCGGGTCCCGCGGGACAGGCCGAGGGATCCGCCACCTATACCGTGCCCGCCGCCAAGGCCCCCCTCGTCAAACAGCACGGTCCCTTCGGTTTCCGTAATGCGGATGCTACCACGTATTTCAACAAGAATACCGATGCGGAGGAAAATGACTACGGTAAATCGGGCATTGAAATCCGGCCCAATGAGCGTTTTTACACGGCCGAGCGGGTCCATGGCACGAACGTCGCGCCTGTAGAATACGGGGTGGCCCTGCATCAACAGGATGCCGTGAAACCTACACGCGCCCAGGAACTTGTTGAGAATTTCCGCGTCACGGGTAACTTTACGGCTATCGGTGGTGGCGGTCGGGCGGAGGCACCCACTGTATACGACCCCAACGATCCCCTGCGCACCACGATTAAGGAGACGACCATTGATAATGACTGGTTTGGTATGGCCGCGCCGGCGAGCCAACAGCCGAAGCTCACGGTCTATGACCCCAATGATGTGGCCCGTACGACCATTAAGGAGACGACGATTGACAATGACTGGTTGGGCATGGCCGCACCGAAGGAAGCCCAGAAGCTTACCGTGTATGACCCCGATGATATTGCCCGTGTGACGGGTCGTAATACTCTGGACGACTGGGATTGGTACCGCAACATGGGTAAGGGTGAGAACGAGCGGGGTAACCTACCCCTCCAGGACCGCGCTAAGAATACCCAGAAGGCGGCGATTTCCGCGAAATCCGCCCATACGGGCTCGGCCACGGCCTTTGTGAGCCAGGAAATGAACCAGATGGCCGCCCGCAATGTCCGACACTACGCCCAGAAGGAAACCGTGGCGAAGGGACGTACACCCACCAATTCATCCACCAAGATATTCAACGGAGAGGATTATGTGAACATGCAATATCGTAAACTCGTCGCGGACTCGGTGAATGACCGTGCTCCCATTAAGGATCGCGTCGCCGCGGAGACGACGGGGGCGGAAGTGTTGGGAATTCAGCGTCCCCGTGCCGCCCTGAAAATGGATATATCCGCCGAGCGTAATCAATATGACGTCGTGACCGCCCTGGAATCCAATCCCTACGTGATTCCTCTTCACCCCC
>JACCDX011172295.1_pt1 | contig 22165 bp, 33 predicted proteins | sample 7449681 | NCBI WGS metagenome assembly JACCDX01 (sample SAMN15323450, study PRJNA562643) | freshwater metagenome | isolation source: river surface water | place: USA:Blue River Watershed | collected 2017-08-18
AAAAGATCTTTCGTAATTACATCACCATCTTGGCAAAATGCTTCAATTTGACGCAATGTTACTGCTTGTATTTTTTGAGCGAATTCAGAATTGTTAAATCCACGTTTTGGTAAACGACGAGATATAGGCATTTGACCGCCTTCAAAAGCAGCACGAACACCACCGCCAGAACGAGCGTTTTGTCCTTTTCCACCTTTACCAGCTGTTCCACCACGAGATCCGCCTCTACCAACACGTTTTCTTTTTTTAGTTAATTTAACTAAAGTATTAAGCTGCAACATCGTTTCCCTTAATAATTTGTTCTGTTGTTTTACCACGTAGATTTGCAATATGTTGTAAAGAACGCAATTTAGATAAAGCATTTAATGTTGCTTTTACTACGTTTTGACTTGAAGATGCACCTAACGATTTCGCTAAAACATCTTTAATGCCAAGCGCTTCCATAACAGCTCTTACAGATCCACCAGCAATTAAACCTGTACCTTTTGACGCAGAACACAAAATAACTTTTGTTGCACCATGCTTACCTGTAACGTTGTAAGGAATAGTATTTCCTCTCAAAGAAATTTTAATACGTTCTTTTCGAGCTTTTACTGTTGCTTTTGCAATAGCAGAAGAAACTTCTCTACTTTTTCCTAAAGCAATTCCAACGCTTCCATCTTGATCACCAGAAACAACAAATGCTGAAAATGCAAAACGTTTTCCGCCTTTAGTAACTTTAGTTACTCGACGAACACTTACAACACTTTCAAATGATGTTTCTTCTTGCTTTTGAACAATTTTTTTATTCATATATATTTACCATTCTATACTGCTTATAATCTTATATTAGATTTGCAGACCGCCTTCACGCAAGCCTTCAACAACTGATTTTATACGCCCATGATATAAAAATCTACCTCGATCAAAACAAGCTTCAGTAATACCTGCATGCTTTGCTTTTTCAGCTAAGTCAATTCCTACTAAACGAGCTGCTGCTGTTTTGTCAACGTTATCATTTTTTATGGTCAATGTTGATGAAGCAGCAATTGTTGTACGATTTGCATCATCAATCATTTGAATATATAAATGATTTAAACTTCTAAAAACAACAACTCTTGGTTTGCCACCAGCTGTCATCTGGACTTTATAGTGCACTCGCTGAGCTCTTCGCTCACGATTTTTTTGCAATTTTTTTTGTTTCATATCCAAACCTTAGCTTTTATTTATCGCCTTTTGTTTTACCAGCTTTACGTATAATTACTTGCTCAGCGAATTTAATTCCAGTACCTTTATACGGCTCAGGAAGACGTAAAGCTCGTATTTTTTGAGCGACGTCACCCGCTAAGAATTTATCAAAAGAACTTACAATTATATTTTGACCTGTTTTATCAATTTCAACAGATACATTTTTTGGTAAAGAAAAATTAATTTTATGACTATATCCTAAAGAAAATACAATTTCATTTCCTTGTAATATTCCTTTAAAACCAAGTCCAACAATTTTAACTTCTTTTTTAAATTTTTCACGAGCCCCTGATATTTCATTAAATAACAATGCTCTATGCAAACCCCAAAAATTATTATTTTTTTTATCTGCTGGATTTTTTAAACTTAACGTTAATTCATCATTTGCTAATGTAGCTTGTAAACAATCTGGCAATAAATGTGTGCCTTCAGCTTGAGGACCTTTATATTGTATATTTTGTCCTTCAATATTTACCTGAACATTTGCTGTTGATATTGATCTGCGACCAACTTTAGACATGCACGGCCCTTTCTACTACCACACTGTACAAATAATTTCACCACCAACACGCATTTTTTTAGCTGTTTTATCAGTTAACAAACCTTTATTGGTTGTTAAAACTGAAACGCCTAATCCACCAATAACTGGTTTCATATCGCCAATACCAGCATAAATTCTACGGCTTGGTTTACTTACTCGTGTAATTTCATGAATAACTGATTCATTGTTTACATATTTCAGTACTATTTTAATCTGTTTTTTAACAACATCATTTTCATGTAAAATTTCAATTGCATTAATAAATCCTTCTTGTTGCAAAATTAATGCAAGCTCGTGTTTCATATTTGAATATGATGTAACAACAGAAGACTTAGAACGCATTATTCCATTTCGAATAACTGTTAAAAAATTTCCTATGATATCAATTGACATACAATTTCCTTATTCTCTACCAGCTAGCTTTGCGTACACCTGGTAATAACCCAGCTGAAGCAAGCTCACGAAAAACAATACGCGACACACCAAAAAATCTCAAAAACCCTCGTGATCTACCTGTTTGACTGCAGCGATTTCTAATTCGTGTAGCACTTGAATTTTTAGGTAATTTCGAAAGTTTTGCTTGAGCAGCCATACGTTCTTCCAAAGTAAGCGAAAGATCTGTAGTTGCTTTTTTCAATACAGAACGTCGGTCTTTATATTGTTCGACCAAACGTATTCTTTTGTTATTTTTTTCAACAGAAGATTTTTTTGCCATATACGAATCCTATTAATCTTAACTATTTTTTTGAGCAAATGGCATACCAAAACTTTTCAGTAATGCATATGCATGCTTATCATTATTTGTCGTTGTATGAATAGAAATATTCAAACCGTATATTTTACTTGCTGTATCATAATCTACTTCTGGAAATACAACCCATTCTTTAATTCCGATGTTGTAATTACCACGACCATCAAGCTTTGAAGGTAAACCTCGAAAATCTCGTACTGTAGGTAAAGACAAGTTAATCAACCTATCGAGAAATTCATACATTCTGTCTCGTCGCAATGTAACCATAGTTCCAAGTGGCATGCCAGCTCTAATCTTAAATCCAGCAATAGATTTTTTAGCAATAGTTCTTACAGCTTTTTGACCAGCGATAGAAGATAAAACTTCTTCTATTTTTTTCAAAACTTTACTATCACCTACAGCTTCTTTTACACCAATGTTCAAAACAATCTTAGAGATTTTTGGAACTTCCATCACATTAGACAATGCTAATTCTTTTTGCAACTGAGCAACCAATGTATTTCTGTAAAATTCCTCTAAGCGTGGTTGATATGCCTTGTTCATTTAATAACCCTTATGACGCCTTGATATTATTTTCTTTTTAATTTACTTAATCTAACAGGCAGTCCAGTTAAACTATCAACTGGCAAAACATTCGATATATGAATGAAAGCTTCTCTTTTTTGAATAGAGCTTACTTCACCTTGACGTTTTGCTTTTACATGGCAGGTAATAATATTAATACCTTTTACTTTGACTTTATTATTTTTAAAGTCAAAAGCCATAATTTCGCCTTGTTTACCTTTATCTTTTCCTGTTAAAACAACGACTTTGTCGTCTTTTTTTAACGTTTTCATCTGTATAACCTTATAAAACTTCTGGTGCTAATGATATAACTTTAGCATAACCCTTAGCACGAATTTCTCGAGCTATTGGTCCAAAAACACGAGTTGCAACCATTTTACCATCTTTAACAATAATACCTGCATTATCACTAAAGCGAATATATGATCCATCTTTTCTACGAAACTCTTTTCGTGTTCGCACAATCAAAACATCAACAACATCACTTTTTTTTACAATTCCTTGAGGAACAGCAACTTTTACAGCACACTTTATAAGATCTCCCAAATAAGCAAATTGCTTATGGGTACTACCTATAATGTGAATACATTGCAATAACTTTGCACCAGAATTATCTGCTACATCAAGAAAAGATTCTTTTTGAATCATAGTGCTACCTTACTTAAACAACACGATGTAAATACATGAATTTTGTCTTAGATTTTGGAGCTCCGATATAAAATTCTACCGTATCACCAATCTTAGCTAAAGATTGCTCATCATGCACTTTATACTTAGTTGTTTTTTTTACAATTTTATTAAACATTTCATGCTTAAATGATCTGACGTATTTTACAACAATGGTTTTATCCATTTTATCAGAAACAACTTCTCCAAGCATCAGTTTTCTTTTAGTTTCCATTCACTATTCCCTGTTGTAAAAAAGTTAAAGTGCAAGCTAAACTTTTTCGCAATCTTCTAATCAGATTAACATCTTTAACCGGGTCTGACATCTTTTTCATTTTTAATGTAAAGATCTCTTTTTTTATCTCGTTTGCATAAGCTGCAAGCTCGACACTTGATAATTTTTGTAGCTCTTTTTTAAAAGCTTTTCTCATAGCCATGCTTAGTCTTCTTTCTTAACGAATTGCGTTTTCATAGGAAGCTTATAAGAAGCCATTTTAAAAATTGCTTTTGCTTTTTCTTCGTCTACTTCAGACAATTCAAAAATAATTCTATCTCGCTTAACAACAGCAACATAAAACTCTGGATTACCTTTACCTTTACCCATACGAGTTTCAGCAGGTTTCTTTGTTACTGGTTTATCAGGAAATACTCGAATGAACAATTTTCCTTCTTTCTTAATTTCTCGAGAAATGGTCATTCTTACAGCTTCTATTTGTTGAGCTGTAAACCATACAGGCTCTAAAGCACGTAATCCAAATGTACCAAAAGCTATATCTCGAGCTCCTTTAGAAAGCCCTTTCATTGTCCCTTTTTGTACTTTTCTATACTTTAATTTTTTCGGCATTAACATAGGAATTCTTTCTCTACTTGGTTAAACGAGTTGAAAATCACCCTTACAAATCCACACTTTGACACCAATAATTCCATAGGTTGTTAATGCTCGCGCATAACCATAATCAATGTTAGATCGTAATGTATGTAATGGAACAGAACCCATACGAAGCCACTCTGCTCGAGCGATTTCAGCACCATTCAAGCGACCCTTACAACAAATTTTAATGCCTTGAGCACTTGATTTAATTGCAGAAGTACCAGCTTTTTTCATTACTTTTTTAAAACTTGCTCGTTTAACTAACTGATCAGCTATATTTTTAGCAACAAGTACCGCATCCACTTCTGGATTTTTAATTTCTTCAACAGAAATATCAACACTCGTTACTTTTAACATTTTTGATATATCTTTACGTAGATTATCGATTTCTTGGCCTTTTTTACCAATAACAAGACCTGGTCTGCTTGTATGTATAATAATACGAACAGCATTTCCTGTTTTTTCGATCTCTACACGAGAAATTTCAGCTGTTTCAAGTGTTTTATCTAAATACTTACGAATTTTTAAATCTTCAAGTAATTCTTTAGCATAAGAACCCTTGCGACCGTCGCGAGGAAACCATTTTGCATCCCAATCACGATACACCCCTACGCGAAAACCAATTGGATTAACCTTTTGTCCCACCAAGTTTCCTTTTACAATTATTTCGTATTAACTATATTAATTTGTTCAAGTACAACTACGATATGACTTAAACGTTTTCTCTGTATCAAAGATCTACCCATCGCAGAAGGTTTAAAATATTTATGAAATGGGCCACCATCGACCTTAATTTCAGCAACTTTTAAATCGCCTGGTGCAATCTGTGATAAATTCTTTGCGTTTGCAGCAGCAGACTGGATCACTTTTCTAATCGGCGTACCTTTGTCAGCTGGATACACAGATAACCAATCAAGTGCATACTGCACATTTTTACCTCTTACAACGTCAACAATGCGACGTAATTTGTAAGGAGAGTATTTTACATATCGAGCTATTGCTTTAAATTGCATATCTAACTTTCTCTATATTTATATTCTAACACAAAAACCATGTAACTCAAACTTTTCACAAAGTTGATATACACTTTTATTTTTGACCACTATGAGCTTTAAATGTTCTTGTAGGAGAAAATTCACCTAAATAGTGTCCAACCATGTTCTCTGTGATGAATACATCTAAAAACTTTTTGCCATTATGTACAGCAAAAGTCAATCCAACGAATTCAGGCAAAACAACGCTTGATCGAGACCATGTTTTAATGACTTCTCGCTTTGTTCCTGCTTTCACTTTTTGAACTTTTTTCATTAAAGAAGGCTCAACAAATGGGCCTTTTTTTGAAGATCGAGACATATAAGTATCCCATTCTTTCTTTTAATCTATTATTTTATTTACGTCTTCTTATAATTCTTGCATCTTTACGTTTGCGAGTACGTGTACCTTTACAACCATTACCCCAAGGATCAACTGGATGTGAACCAGATTTTGACCGACCTTCGCCACCACCATGTGGGTGATCAACAGGGTTCATCGCCATACCTCGTACAGAAGGACGTATACCTCGATTTCTTGATCTTCCTGCTTTACCCCAAGAAATGTTTTTAAAATCAGCATTTCCTAAAGCACCTACAGTTGCCCAACAATCAAGATTAATTAAACGAACTTCATTTGAAGGCATTTTTAATGTTGCAAATGATTCATCTTTTGCAATGATTTGAGCGCCACATCCTGCACTACGTACAAGTATTCCACCAACTCCTGGTTTCATTTCAATGTTATGAATTACAAAACCAACTGGTATAGAACGTAACGGTAAACAGTTTCCAACTGTCGGTTCAACTTGAACTCCAGCAATTACTTGAGATCCAACTTGCAAACCTTCTGGTAAAAGAATATATCGTTTTACACCATTTTTATATACAACAAGACCAATCCTTACGTTTCTGTTCGGATCATACTCAACTGTTGTAACAACACCAACTACATCACGCTCACTACGTTTAAAATCAATAACACGATATTTCTGAGCAGCACCGCCACCCTGATGACGCATTGTAATTCTACCGTACGCGTTTCTTCCACCTTTTTTCTTCAATCCAATCGTTAATTTCTTATGCGGTGTTGTTTGAGTAATATCAGTATTGCTCAAAAAAGTTTGAAATCTTAACGATGGATTTTCAGGTTTTCTTGTTACTATAGCCATTCAACTATCCTTAACCGTTATTTTTTTTCAACAGGCTCAGATGAAGAAGCTCCTGCTTGCGAAGCAACATCTCCAAATAAATTAATGTTATAGCCTTCTTTTAATGTTACAATCGCTCGCTTGCAGGTTTTACTTTGAGTAACAACACGTGCTTTTGTCATACGATACTTACCCTTACGGATTAAAATCGCAACTTTAGCTACGTGTACCCCAAATAATTTTTCTACAGCTTCTTGAACCATTGGTTTATTTGCGTTCATATGAACTTCTAAAACCAATTTTTGCAATTTTTGATTTTGCTTATAAGCTTTATCAGAAACAACTGGCCCTTGGATTATATCGTAAATACTTAATTCCATTGCGCCACCATATCTTTAAATGTAGAAATATCTTTTTTTAACACAACCAAATATTCACTATTTGATAAATCATAAGCATTAAGAGCATCAAATGAAATAATTTGAACATTTGGCAAATTTCGCAATGTTAACCAATTTGTATAATCATCTCTTTGTAAGAATATGCTTACTTTTTTACCAATAACATTCATATTTTGAAGTGCTAACAAACCTAATTTTGTTGAAGGTTTATCATCTTGCAATTGCAAATCATACGTAATAATTTTGTTATTATTTGCATATGTAGCAAGTAAAGCCTTCATAACATCAAACTTTGTACGTTTTGTTACTTTTAATGTACGAGTACGTGGTTGAGGTCCAAAAATAACACCCCCACCTCTCCATAAAGGAGATTTAGCCATACCAGCACGTGCTCTACCTGTACCTTTTTGCTTCCATGGTTTACGTGTTGAATAAGCAACATCTGCTCTTCCTTTACAACCAACTGTGCCTTGACGCCAGTTTTGTAATAAAGCACGAATCCATACAGCATAACCTTGCGACATATCTTTTTCAGGCGCAACTAATTCTAAATCAGTCATAGAAAGAAAATCTATAGCGAAAGATTTATCTGTGCCTTTATTTGTATCTTTTATACTTTGCTTAGTCATTTTCTATCCACGCTTGCTAAGAAATATTAATGATCCTGGCTTTCCTGCCATAGAACCTTTAATAAGTACTATATTTTCTTCTGGACGAACTTGAACAACTTGTAATTTTTGTACAGTTCTTTGTTTATTTCCCATGTGTCCAGGAAGTCTTTTACCTTTAATAACTTTTCCTGTTGCACGCATGTTACCCATACTTCCTGGCCGTTTTGAGAATGTTGAACCGTGACTTTTTGGTCCACCAGCAAAACCCCAACGACGTACAGCACCAGCAAAACCGCAACCTTTTGTTACACCTGTTGCGTCAACAGAATCATCTTTTGATAAAATAGCCCCTAAATCTACTAAAGATCCAACAGTCATATCGTCAGATAATGTAGTTACAGAAATTTCTCGCACAAAAAGAAAATATGTTTTTATTTTTTTTAACCATTCTGCAGCAAATGGTTGACCTTGATACCGTTTTCGTAAACAACCAACTTGTATCGCATTATAACCATCAACTGCTTCTGTTTTAATTTGGGTTACAAACCATCCTGATGTGTCAACAACTGTTACTGGCACTACTGTGCTATCATCAGCAAACACTTGCGTCATACCAACTTTTAAACCCCAAATACCTTGTATCATTTCTTAAACCTTTCTGATCTATCTGATCTCGACGTCAACGCCTGCAGATATATTTAACTTCATCAAAGCTGTCATGGTTTGATCAGATGGAGAAATGATCTCTAAAATACGCTTATGCGTAATCAGCTCAAACTGCTCTCTTGATTTTTTATTAACGTGTGGAGAGCGTAATACCGTAAAACAACGATGCTTATTAGGTAAAGCAACTGGACCAACTAAGTCGGTCCCAGTTTTTTTTGCTGTCAAAGCAATTTGCTTTACAGCTTTATCAAGCAATTGATGGTCATACGATTTTAGCGTCAAACGAATTTTCTGCTTTTTCATCTATTTAATCAACCTCAATTATGCAATAATTTCTGTTACAATTCCAGAACCAACAGTTCTGCCACCTTCACGAATAGCAAAACGTAGATCTTTTTCCATAGCGATTGGCGCTATTAAATCAACGATAAGCGAAACGTTATCACCTGGCATAACCATTTCACGACCAGCCTCTAAAGTAACAACACCTGTTACGTCTGTTGTTCTAAAATAAAACTGAGGTCTATAGTTCGTAAAGAATGGGCTATGACGTCCACCTTCTTCTTTGCTCAATACGTATACTTCACATTTGAATTTTTTGTGAGGTTTAATTGAACTTGGTTTAGCAATAACCATACCACGAACGATATCTTCTTTTTTAACACCACGTAAAAGCAATCCAGCGTTATCTCCAGCTTGACCTTCAGACAACTCTTTTTTAAACATTTCAATACCAGTAACTGTTGTTTTTACTGTATCTGCTAAACCAACGATTTCAACGAAATCACCAACTTTAACAATACCTTGTTCAATTTTTCCTGTTGCTACAGTACCACGACCTGCAATAGAGAAAACACCTTCAACTGGCATCAAGAATGGTTTATCAACTTCACGTTTTGGTAATGGAATAAATGTATCAACAGCTTCCATTAATCTATCAATTGATTGTGAACCAAGGAATGAATCTTCACCTTGTAAAGCTTTTAAAGCTGAACCACGAACAACTGGAGTTTTATCACCAGGGAAACCATATTTTGATAATAATTCACGAATTTCTTCTTCAACCATATCAACCATTTCTTCATCATCAACCATGTCTACTTTGTTCAAGAAAACAACCAATGAAGGAACGTTAACGTTTTTTGCAAGAAGAATATGCTCTCTTGTTTGAGGCATAGGACCATCTGCTGCAGATACTACTAAAATAGCACCATCCATTTGAGCAGCACCTGTAATCATGTTTTTAACATAATCAGCGTGACCTGGGCAATCTACGTGAGCATAGTGACGATTTGCTGTCTCGTATTCAACGTGAGACGTCGCAATTGTAATACCACGAGCTCTTTCTTCTGGAGCATTATCGATTTGATCGAAAGCTCTTGCTACAGCTCCACCTTTTTTTGCTAAAACGCATGTAATTGCAGCGGTCAATGTAGTTTTTCCATGGTCAACGTGACCAATGGTACCGATATTGACGTGCGGTTTGCTTCTATCGTATACACCTTTTGCCATCTATAAATCTCCCGATAACAACAATTAACAATAAATTTATTTTTTCTTTTCAGCTAATGCATCTTGAACATTACGAGGAACTTCTTGATATACAGAAAATTCCATAGTATATCCAGCTCTACCCTTTGTCATAGAACGTAAGTCAGTTGCATATCCAAACATCTCTCCTAGCGGTACTTCAGCATTAATGATTTGTGCTGAACCCTTTGCTGTCATGCCCAAGATTCTTCCACGACGAGAGCTTAAATCACCAATAACATCACCCATATGATCCTCTGGTGTTTCAACTTCAACTTTCATAATTGGTTCTAATAACACAGGAGATGCTTTTTCCATACCAGATTTGAACGCCATTTTTGTCGCCATTTTAAAAGCGATTTCTGAAGAGTCAACATCGTGATATGAACCATCATACACTGTAATTTTAATATCAACAACAGGATTACCAATAATTGTTCCTGCTGTAATAGCTTCTAACGCACCTTTTTCAATCGCTGGAATATATTCTCGAGGAACAGTACCACCAACAACTTTATTTTCAAATTGATATCCAGCACCACGAGCTAAAGGTTCTAACTTCAACCAAACATGACCGTATTGACCACGACCACCAGATTGTTTAATAAACTTACCTTCAATATCAACTGGCACTTGGATTGTTTCTTTATAAGCTACTTGTAACTTACCTTGTGAAACTTCAACTTTATGTTCACGTTTTAAACGATCAACGACGATTTCTAAATGTAATTCACCCATTCCTGAAATCTCTGTCTGGCCAGTTTCATGATTATACGTAAAATGAAATGACGGATCTTCTTGACTCATTTTCTTTAAAGCAAGAACCATTTTTTCATGTTCACTTTTTTCTTTTGGCTCAACAGAAGATGAAATAACTGGAGCTGGAACGTCAATTGATTCTAATAAAACTGCAGAAGATTGATCACAAAGTGTATCACCTGTATGAATATCTTTAATACCCACAATAGCAACGATATCGCCTGCGTGAGCATTTTCAATTTCTTCACGTTTATTTGCATGCATCTTAATTAAACGACTAACTCGTTCTTTTGTACCTTTAGATGCATTATATACATACGAACCAGAATTTAAACTACCAGAATAAATTCGAACGAATGTTAACAACCCAACGAAAGGATCAGACATAATTTTAAATGCTAATGCAGCAAATGGCCCTTTAGGGTCAGAAGATCGAGTAATTTCAGCGCCAGTGTTTGCATCAGTACCTTTAATCGCAGGAACATCAAGTGGTGATGGTAAATAATCTACAACACCATCTAATAAAAGTTGAACACCTTTATTTTTAAATGCTGTTCCACCAAAAACAGGATATACTTGTCGACTAATAACACCTTTACGCAAAGCTGCTTTAATTTCTGCTGTTGTAATAGGCTCTTCATTTAAATATTTTTCAGCTAAAGCATCATCAAAATCTGATGCTTTACCAATAATAGCTTCACGCATTTCTGCTATTTGATCTGCATATTCAGCTGGAGCATCAATCCACGTTACTTTTGGATTTAACAATTCAGCTTCATTTGCAAAAGAAACCATTTTACCAGTTAAAACATCAATAATACCGTTTAGCTCTTCACTTTCTCCAACTGGAATTTGCATAGCTAAAGCATTACCATTACCTAATCGCTCATTAATATCTTGAACAACTCGGAAATAATTAGCACCAATTCGATCTAATTTATTAATAAAGATAACTCGAGGAACTTCATAACGCTCTGTTTGACGCCATACTGTTTCTGACTGAGGCTGAACACCTGCTACGCCACAAAACACACCAACAACACCATCTAAAACACGTAAAGAACGTCCAACTTCGATTGTAAAATCAACGTGACCAGGAGTATCAATAATATTTACCTGACAATCTCTCCAGAAACATGTTGTCGCCGCAGATTGAATAGTAATACCACGCTCTTGCTCTTGTTCCATCCAGTCCATAATAGCAGCGCCTTCATGCACTTCGCCAATTTTATGAGAAACACCAGTATAAAACAAAATACGTTCAGTTACAGTTGTCTTACCAGCATCAATATGCGCGGCAATACCTATATTTCGATATTTATCTAGAGAATATTTCATGTAATTTTACCTTTTTTACCAAGAATAATGTGAAAACGCGCGATTTGCTTCTGCCATTTTATGCACATCTAATCTTTTTTTCATTGCTCCCCCTCTTCCTTCGTAAGCATCAAGCAATTCATAACCAAGGCGCAATCCCATGGTTTTGTCAGTTCTTGTTGCTGCGCCAGTAATTAACCATCGCAATGCTAAAGAACGACCACGAACTTGACTCACTTCTGTTGGAATTTGGTAAACACTACCACCAACACGACGTGATCTTACTTCTACTAACGGAACAACTTGATCAAATGACTTTTGGAAAGCTTCTAAAGTTTTAGGACCTTCACCAAATTTTTTTGACATAACGTTTAATGCTTCATAAACGATTTTGCGAGCAACGTTTTTCTTACCTCTTTCCATTACAACGTTAATTAACCGTTGTACTAACTCAGATTGATATAAAGGATCAACCCCAATATCACGTCTTTTTATAACTGTTTTACGTCTTGGCATGTATAATTCCTTTAGTTCCTATTTAGATTTAGGACGTTTCGTTCCATATTTTGAACGAGACTGTTTTCTATTTTCAACACCGGCAGCATCTAATGTTCCACGAACTATATGATACTTACAACCTGGTAAATCTTTTACTCTACCACCACGCACTAACACCATTGAGTGCTCTTGTAGATTATGTCCTTCACCAGGGATGTATGCTGTTACTTCAACACCATTTGATAGTTTGACACGGGCTACTTTACGTAACGCAGAGTTTGGTTTTTTAGGGGTTACTGTAAACACCCTTGTACAGACACCGCGAAGTTGAGGACATCTCTCCAATGCGGTACTTTTCGTTTTTGTGGTAATTTTTTCGCGTCCAAAACGCACAAGCTGATTAATTGTTGGCATGCACACACCTTTTTATAACATATAAAAACTGTAATTTATTTTTAGAAAAAAATAATTATTTTTCATGTTAGAAATATAAAATATCTTTAAAAAACTGCTATTGTCTAAATTTAATTATAAATTGTTTCAGACAATTTTCAAGCAAAATAACTAAACCCTCCTAGGAAAACGCCTTTTTTCACATTACGAATAAAAAAAAACATCATAAAAAGAGAAGCTCATTATCATGAAAATATAGACTTACAGAGAGCATCATGATACTGTTGATAGGTAAAATATCATAATGTAATTGTCAATAAATTCAATAATTTTTTAAGGATATCTATGATTTTTAATGCCCTATTTTTATCAAAAATATACTCGAGTCTATCAATTCTTAATTCAATAGCTCTCAGCCTTATAGGAATAACTTCAATTATCGTTTTTCATGAATTCGGCCATTTTATTTTCTGTAAATTATTTAAAGTATACACCCCAACGTTTTCAATTGGCATGGGTAAAAAATTATATAAAAAAATGATTGGAGATACTGAATTTTGTTTGTCAGCAGCACCCTTAGGCGGCTACGTAGAAATAGCATCAGAAAATATGCATGGAAAAAAAGGATTTAATTCTATAACCTATCTTCAAAAAATTTGTATTATGCTTGGTGGAATTGCATGCAATATGATTTTTGCTTACATCGCACTCACATTACTTTTTTTTATTGGCATGCCAGACTCTCCTTTTATGCCCTACGAAAATACACTCCCTATCGTACAAAACATTGAATCAACTTCAAAAAACGTCAAAACATTACATAATGGAGATATATTTATAACTATCTTAGAGCAACCAATAACAACTGCTGAAGAAATAAAAAAATTAGTTCAAGAATCTATAGCGCACCATACATATGAAATTTCTGCTGTTGTACAAAGAAATAATGAAACCATTCCAACAACAATTTATCTTGATCATCAAGAAAAACCGATGTTACTAGAACAACGAATGGATATTACATTAATTAGAAAATCACCTTTATCTTTATATCAAAGCATGAATAAAGGAATAGAATTAACTCACTTTTACATCCGCACGATATTTTATAGCTTAAAAAATATTTTTTCGAAAAATGCATCGCAAAACCTTGCTGGCCCAATTATGACTCTTGCTTCAAGCACAAAAGTTGCTCAAAAAGGCTTAAAATTTCTTCTTTTTTTCCTAGCAATCATAAGTATTAATTTAGGAGTCATGAATCTACTCCCTTTACCTATTTTTGACGGAGGACAATTCGTTCTCTTTACCATAGAAACAATCATGAAACGAGAAATGTCTGAATCTATCAAAGAAAAAATTGGAATGGCTTCATGGTTTTTAGTCTTAGGACTTATGATTATTTTTAGCATAAAAGATATTTATACACTTGCTTTACCATACTTAGCATAATAGGAAATTTATGAAAATTAACACTCTATTATTTATGTCAATATTATCAATTATTCATACAAACTATGGGATGGACAACACTAAAGAAGAAGCTCTGCGTAAATTAGATGAAACAAAAACAAGCGCTCTTCTTTTACACGCTGCATGCTGTCGTGATATTATTGAAAGTTTTACTCAACTCCACCAAGATTTATTAAATTATAATCCCCAAAATGAAAGATCTTATAGCCCATCACCAGATGACTTTGACTATAGACAAAAAAAATTAGAATTTGCTGTACAAACTATACGTCAAACAGAACCAATCATAATAAGTTTACAAAAAATACTTGAAAGAGAAATATTGTTACACAATATTACATCAACAAGAGATCATAATTCAGATAGTTCAATAACTTACAGACCATCTGATAACAATTATTAAAATAAATTATCATTTCAATAAAAAAAGAGTCGTAAAATTTACGACTCTTTTTTTATTATTTTTAATAAGTAAATTATACAGCAAGCGATGTATTTACTTGCGCTTCGTGTCTATGCTCAGCACCAGCATATACTTTTAACTTCTTTAAAATCTGTTTATTTAACGTATTTTTAGGAAGCATTAATTTAACTGCATGCATAATAATTGCTGTTGGATCTTTTTTTAATAAATCTTTAGCTTTAATTACTTTTCTGTTACCAAGATAGCCACTATGAGATACATATTCTTTATCAGACCATTTATTGCCAGTAAAAACAACTTGTGCTGCATTAATAACTACAACATAATCACCACTATCAGTATGAGGTGTATACATTGCTTGATCTTTACCACGTAAAGCATCTGCTATTTTAACAGCTAAACGACCTACAGATTGACCTGTAGCATCCATAACTCTCCACTGTGGATTTCTGTCTTCTTTACGAAGATAAAAAGCCTTATTCATATCCATGTGTATAACCTTGCTTTATCTAAATAAATATATTCTTTATATGATACATACACGACTTTTTTACAAAACAATTTTTAATTTTATATAAAAACAGGGAAATTATATAAACAATTTTTGCAAACGAGTCAAATAATGTATATCTGATTTTTATAAACGATTATATATCGTAAAAATATCTTCTTCTCTTAATTGTAATTCAAAAGTTACTTGAGGTCAACATCAAAGGTCTGTTGAATCATTTCTTCTACGCCCTTAACCGTCTTTGGTAATGCTTCACTTAAACAAACAGGAGTGGTCTGATCGACGATCCAATAATTATCTTCGATGCGAATTCCTATATTTTTTTCAGGAATATACAGCCCTGGCTCAATTGTAATCACATCACCTTCTTGTAAAGTTTCTGATCGATCACCAACATCATGGACATCTAATCCTAAAAAATGACCAATGCCATGAATAAAATATTTTTCATATCCATATTTTTTTAAAAAATTATAACCAATATGATGCAAAGAAGCTTCCTGCTCATCTTTATTAAACAACCAAACACCAGGCTTTGCAGCTTCTGAAACTATTTCTTGTGTTGCCAAAACTATTTCGTATAAATCTTTTTGTTCTTGAGTAAATACACCTGAAACAGGATAGGTTCTCGTGAGATCAGCACTATAATATTCATAACGAGCTCCAGCGTCAAGCACAACAAGATCACCTTTTTTTAAGACATGATTATTTTTATCATAATGTAAAACAGTACCACGGACTCCACCAGCAATAATTGATGGATATGCTGGAACTGCACCATGCTCAGTAAAAACATATTCTAAAGCAGCTTGTATATCCGACTCTTTTTTGCCATCTTGCAACATAGAAATTGCTGCATAATGAGCTTGAATACTAATATCAACAGCTTTATACATAACTTCAATCTCATGCATATCTTTTTTACGACGCAATTGAGCTATTTGAGAAGAAATGTCAACAATATTTTCTAATAAATGCGGAATCACTAATGATAACCTATCGATAACCATTCGAACTGCAATCGATTCAGAACTATGGGTTGGATATACCGTAAATATTTTTTCACCACGCGATAATGCTTGCGTAATAACATGTATAACATTTTGATACATCAGAAAATCAAAATATGGATAAATATGAACAACAGAAACTTGATTTCCTAGATGATTTAATTGGTCAAAACCAACACTTTTTATAAATGATTCATCTATCGTATAATCTGATGCAACCCACTGATTTCTTAAATCGGTATAAGCGGGATAAAAGAAGCTTTGCTCGTACTGATCAAGCAACATCATCGACGCAGGTTCAACAATTCCTGAAAAATAATAAAAATTACTATCCTGAACAAAGGACCTTCCCGGATCATCACATGGTGCAAATACATATATTTTACCAGTAAATGAAGGATGAGCTTGTGCAACCAACTCAACTAAAGCGTCTCTTCGTTGTTTATAACGAGAAAAATTTTGATTCATGAAATATCTTTCTTAAAACGGTCGTCGTTCTGATAAAGCTTTAAACATCGTCAACCTATCAATAAATTCTAATGATGAGCCAACGGGAACACCTTTTGCAAGACAAGAAACCTTAACGTCTTTTTGTGCTATTTTCTGAACAATATATGCAGACGTTGCTTCACCTTCTGGATTTTGATTCATAGCTAAAATAACTTCACGTACTGATCCATCTAAACGATGCACCAATTGCTCTATCGTCAAATCCTCTGGACCAATTCCATCCAAAGGACAAATTGAACCGCCAAGCACATGATACAATCCTTGATAACCTTCAGTTCTTTCAATCGCAAGCAACTCTTGCCACGATTCAACAACACATATAGTTGATGTGTCTCTTTTATTATGATCACAAAAAAGACATGGCTGGTTTTTTTCTTGCCAAACAAAACAACGAGAACAACGAACTAAATTTTCTTTTGCTGCCTGCAAAGCCGCACAAAACATATCCAACTTTGCAGGATCCATTTCTAAAAAATGAGATAATACTCTATACAAATTTTTCGATGCCAAAAAAGGTACCTGCTGTAACTGTTTAACAACGCCCTGTAATGTTGGCAATCGATGAATCATAACTTACCTTTTTTGTAATCGAGTTTGTAAAGCTGCTACTGCAGAATTTACAAAAATAAATAATACAAGTCCAGCAGATAAATAACAGGTAATCGTCGCCATCATTAACGCCATAACATACCGCATTAAACTCTTTTTTGGATCATTATCCATAGGAGTTCCCAACATAACAATTCCAGTCATAATTGGTAAAATATAATATGGATCAACTTCATACAAATTATCAATCCATAAAAATGATGCGCCATATAATTCCATTGCGTTTGATAACACCGTATTAAGGGCAATTAAAATAGGCAACGTTAATAATAATGGTAAACAACCTGTCAATCCAGGAACACCATGTTTTTTAATTAATTCTGCTCGTTGTTGATCAAACATTGCAGGATCATGCTGATATTTCTTTTGTAAATATGCTAATTTCTGTTGCATTTCTGCACCTTTACGCATATTTTTTTCACCGTACAACGTAAACGGTAATAACAATAATTTTAATAATAATGTTAATAAAATTATTGCCCAACCATAATTACCAATTTTTTCATGCAATACTTTTAAAAATGATAACATCGGATGCGAAATTGGCGCAAACCATCCAAAATTCATAGTCTTTAATAAACGATAATCTACTTTTTCCATAGCTTGTGCTGTTTTAGGACCAACAAAAAAGCTTAAATTCCATGAACCTGAATCTTCAATTCGACGGCTTTCTAAAATACCCTGTACAATTCCATCACGATTTTTATTCATATAAACTCGTTGAATGAAATTATGAGCATCTTGCGTAAGGGCATGAACTAAAAATCGACTTTCTAAACCAAAAAATGTTGGCATCGTCCAATATCTTACAAATGAATCTTTTTTTGTTACATCTATTGTCGTTACATACGTATCATTATTAACAAGCGCCGCTGTTTTATCCCATTTGATAGATGGATTCATAGATGGTTGAGTTATAAACAATCTCATCTGCAGAGCATCATGAGTATGATGTTTATATGCAACAGTAACCTGTAAATCTATTTTAAATAGATCTTGGTACACTATAAACTTTTTAGTAATCGTAGCATCTTGCATATCAGCTACATAGACTAATACATCAATCATATCTGTATGCTCTTCTTCTTTGAGCACATAATTTTTTGGTGTATCTTTATCAAATGCTAATAAAAAGAAGTAATCATCTTGATACACTGTTTCTATTGCCCCTTTGCTCTGCCAAGGAAATGAACAAGATTTTAAAACAGCGCCATGATTAGAAAAAACATAAGTTGCACATCGCGATGTAATTGTTTGAAGTTGTTCAACATCATCTACAACATATTTATCAAATGCAACATCTAAACGTAATGGTTTATTAACATCTTGAATAACTGGAGCTACAAAACTTTCACCAGTTTTTACGTGCTGGAGATCAGAAACTTGTTCAACAGATCTATCAAAAAAGAATATCGTCATCATGAGACCAAACAATAATGAAACTGAAAAATTTTGAGTTATTGTTGGTTGATTTTCACCCGATGTTTTTTTCATAAAAATTTGTAAAACATATTGAAATAAAAAAGATGTGACATGATACAATAATGTCATTTTTATAGTAAAAAATAATGGAGCTATCCATTCTTGTAAATTCATAAAATCCTTACAGGTAATACATAATATTGCGCCTATGTTGAGGCACGAATCAAAATAATTTTATATTATCGTAACAAATAAGATCTATTTACGCTAGAACAAACTTTTAACTAAAAATCTTTTTACAATAGAATAAATCATGTTATAACAATACAAAATATTGTAGCCCTTCCTCTTTGGATACAAAAAAGGAGATCCTAATGAAAATGAGTAAACGACAATATAGAATCGGAGAATTAGCAAAATATTTAAAATTAAAAAAATTCGTTTTACGATTTTGGGAAAAAGAGCTCGATATAAAACCACACAGATCTTCAGGAGGTCAAAGATTTTATCAAGAAGAAGACTTTGAAACATTCAAATTAATTAAAACACTTTTATACGAAAGAAAATTTACACTTGCTGGAGCAAAAAAAGAACTTGAATCATTAAAAAAATCCCATAAAAAATCTTCTATAACTGCTTCACAAAAAACAAATCTACCCGTTACTATTTCAACAGCTATTGGGGCAATACCAGCACCTAACTTTCATAAAGAATTACTAAGCATAAAAGAAAAATTAAAAAAATTACAGCAACTTCTGTAAGTTTTTTATAATTTTTGTATCCTTATCATAGTCATAATTTTTGATAATCAAGGATACATCATGTACAAAAAACATCATTTTCATTTTGTTGGAATTAATGGCATCGGAATGAGTGGTATTGCAAAAATATTACTTCAACAAGGCCACGTAATTTCTGGTTGCGATATCTCTTCAGATACAACAAACATTCAAGAACTCCTTAACGCTGGTTGCAACATAAGTTATTATCACAATTCTGATACCTGCAAAAATGCTTCTATCGATGTTTTTGTCTACTCATCTGACGTTGCATACACGAGCGAAGAATTAACTCGTGCACGATCATTAAAAATTAAAACTATTCAACGGGCAGCACTTTTAGGAGAAATTTTACGCACAAAAACTGCAATTGGTGTTGCAGGATCCCATGGAAAAACAACCACATCCTCGATGATCAGCTCAATTTTACTATATGCTCAAATTGACCCAACAATTATTGTCGGTGGAATTATGCATAATATTAAAAGTAATGCACACTATGGAAAAAGCGACTACGCCGTTGCAGAAACCGACGAAAGTGATCGCTCTTTATTGCTTTTACCAATCAGCATTGCAGTTCTTACCAATATCGATTACGAACATGCAAATGTATATAAAGATATAGACGATGTTCGTGATGTTTTTAGAACATTTATTAATAAAATACCTTTTTACGGTAAAGCTATTGTCTGCAGTGATAACCCTGAAATTAATTCAATCCTACCAACACTTGAAACATCAATAACATCCTATGGAAGTTCATTGCAAGCAAACATTCAAGCAATCAACATTCAACTCACAGAAGATATTTCATATTTTGACGTTATCGATAATCGCTCACAAAAAATACTTGGCTCTATTAAAATTTACATGCCAAGCATTTACAATGTTTTAAACGCAACAGCTGCAATCACCGCTGCACTGGAAATAGGAATCCCATTTTCTATTATAGCAAAAGCCTTAGAATTATTTGAAGGTGTTGACCGTCGATTCACACTTAAGGGAACTATGCCACAATCTCATGCTGCTATTTTTGATGATTATGGACATCATCCAACAGAAATTTACCACAGTTTAATTACAGCTTCACGCAAAACAAAAAATAAACTTATTGTTGTATTTCAACCCCAACGATATTCACGAACATATCACCTTTGGAAAGAATTTGTACACACTTTTGCAACTGCAAAAATTGATCATCTAATTATCACAGATATTTATGGTGCAAGTGAAACTCCGATTCAAGAAGTAACAAGTAAAAAATTAGTACAAGCGATTCAGGATCAAAATCCCTTCCTATCAATACACTATATTCCTTACACAGAAAATCTTGATCTTATAGAAAATTTTGTAAGAAAAATTGTTACTGACCATGACCTTATTTTACTTTTAGGCGCCGGAAAAATTAACAAACTGGCAAAAGCACTTCTCTAAGAACTCTTGATTTCAAAAGGGTAATTTTGCAACTATAGTACTATATTTGACGATTGTAACAAAACAAAAGGGGGCACTTGTTATGATTAAAAAGTACATTATTCTTGCATGTATCGTTATGATTCCAGAACAAAAAATACATGCTGACAGCTTTGGCGCAGCCTTTGGAGGATCTCTTGCAGGTTCATGGATAGGCAGTTCTATTGGAACATCACTTGCCAATAGAAACACACAACCACAAGATCCATATTATGCTGTTGATAAAGCTCGAGCAGAACAAGAAGTTCGAGAAATACGTAATGAAGAGCGCAAAAGAAGACAACATGAACGTCTTGAAGCAAAAAAAATTCGCGAAGAACCACAACGTCAAAGAAATCTTGAACAGGATGAAAATCGAAAATTAAAAGAACAAGAAAAAAAGCGAAAATATAATCAAAAACGCAAAAATTCAAAATCTAAAAAATCTAAAAAAACAAAATCAATACATCGGCAATCGCCACAAGAACTTGAACTTGAAATCAAAGAGCTTGAACTACAAATCGCTCAATTACAGCAACAACAAAATTCATAAATACACGATATGATAAAAAAGGATATAATCATGAATAAAAAATTTTTATTACACACGATACTTATCTGTATGATTTTTTCTACCATAAACCTTTTTGCACGAGGTTTTAGCGGTGGTAGAGGTGGTGGCAGAGGCGGTCGTAGTGGCGGTAGCCACAGCGCAGGACGAAGCGGTGGCGGAAGAACTGGTAGTAGTAGAGGTAGTCGAAGTGGATCAAGATCTAGTGAAAGTGGTCGAGCTGGTCGCAGTGGCCAAAGAAATAGTAGATCAGGACAAAGCAGAGGTAATAATGCTGGACAATCACACCAAAGTCAACAACAAAGCACTACAACCAACACAAACAATTTCACAGTTAATGGTACTACTGGATAGGGATACGCTTATCCATGGAGAGCTGCAGCTGTTGGTGTCACAGCAGGAGCTTTTACTGGGGCTGCAATTGCATCAT
>JACCDX011712097.1_pt1 | contig 22164 bp, 24 predicted proteins | sample 7449681 | NCBI WGS metagenome assembly JACCDX01 (sample SAMN15323450, study PRJNA562643) | freshwater metagenome | isolation source: river surface water | place: USA:Blue River Watershed | collected 2017-08-18
CAGCAGAACGGCAGCAGCGCGTCGCGGAACTACTCGATGCGGTGGGCTTGAGCGCAGCCCACGCGCAACGGTATCCGCACGAGTTCAGCGGTGGCCAACGCCAGCGCATCGGCATCGCCCGCGCACTTTACAAGTGTGCCGATGTCATTATTTTTGACGAAGCCACCAGCGCGCTAGATACCGAAACTGAACAGGCAGTCATGCAAGCCATTGATGGTCTCAGCAAAGACCTTACCCTGCTCATCATCGCCCACCGCCTCACTACTCTCAAAAATTGCACGCAGATCGTCGAACTGGGAGCGGGCGGTATCAAGCGAATTGGCAGTTATCAAGACATCGTGAATCAAATGGCATAAAACTATGAGCACAAAAAGAAATAAATCAACTGTTCTGGTAACTGGTGCCGACGGCTTCATCGGCTCACACCTGACCGAAGCCTTGGTACGTGCGGGCTACAACGTCCGCGCATTCGTTCTTTACAACTCTTTTAACTCATGGGGTTGGTTAGATCGCTGCGCCCCAGATATCAAAGGCAAATTTGAAGTCTTCGCAGGTGACGTTCGCGACCCAAACGGTGTGCGTACAGCCATGAAAGACTGTGAGGCTGTGCTACACCTTGCGGCCCTGATCGCCATCCCTTACTCGTACCATTCGCCGGACACATATATTGACACCAACATTAAAGGGACACTCAACATCGTTCAGTCAGCGCGCGACCTTGGCGTCAGCAAGGTAGTGCAAACGTCGACGAGCGAGGTGTATGGTACGGCGCGCTTCGTGCCGATCACCGAGGAACATCCGCTGCAAGGCCAATCACCCTACTCGGCTAGTAAGATTGGCGCAGATCAAATAGCCATGTCTTTTTACTCATCGTTTGGTACGCCAGTAACGTTATTGCGGCCATTTAACACCTACGGTCCGCGCCAATCAGCCCGCGCTGTGATCCCCACCATCATCACCCAAATAGCTAATGGCCAGCGAGAAATCAAGCTCGGTGCCATTTCACCTACACGCGACTTCAACTATGTGGCCGATACGGTAGCTGGGTTCATTGCTGCACTGGAGTCAGATCGTGGTACTGGTGAAGTTATCAACATTGGCAGCAATTTCGAGATATCCATTGGCGACGCCGCCAGTGCGATCGCAGAGGTAATGGGCACTTCTATCGAAATCATTACCGACGAACAACGACTGCGACCTGAAAAGAGCGAAGTTGAACGCCTGTGGGCATCCAACGCCAAAGCGCGCGAACTGCTTGGTTGGAAACCCCAATATGGTAGCCGCGAAGGATTTTTGCGTGGCCTTACCGAGACCATCGCTTGGTTCCGTGAACCTGCGAACCTGTCGGGGTACAAGGCTGCCATCTACAACATCTAAACGCCATGGATTCGAACAGCAATCTGTCGCAGGACATCATCCGCGCTATTAAGTCTGTCGTGGGTGATGGACCGCTGGCATTACATGAGCCCAGTTTTAACGGGAATGAATGGGTTTATCTAAAGGATTGTCTTGATTCAACCTTCGTTTCTTCGGTGGGCAAATTTGTTGACCGTTTCGAAGATGATCTGGCAACCTTCACCGGTGCGAATCGGGCGATTGCCGTGGTCAATGGCACTGCCGCACTGCACGTAGCCCTGTTATTGGCTGGTGTCGAAGCTGGCGACGAGGTTTTGTTACCAGCACTGACCTTCATCGCCACGGCTAATGCTGTTTCCTATTGCCAGGCCACGCCACACTTTGTTGACAGCGAAGAGCGCTCACTTGGCATGGATGCAGTAGCGTTGCGTGAATATTTGGAAAACATTGCGGAAATGCGTAACGGTCAATGCATTAATCGCAAAACCGGGCGAGTCATTCGGGCTATGGTGCCGATGCACACATTCGGGCATCCGGTCGACATAGAAGCGCTGTTGGCCGTAGCGCATGACTTTCACATGCGGCTTATCGAGGACGCTGCCGAATCATTAGGTAGCACACTGGGTGGCCGACACACTGGTACTTTTGGTTTGATAGGCACTTTGAGCTTTAATGGTAACAAGACGATCACCACAGGAGGTGGCGGTGCCATCCTGACCAATGACGTCGAATTAGGCAAACGCGCCAAGCACATCACAACTACAGCCAAATTACCCCATCGCTGGAACTTTGTCCATGACGAAGTGGGCTTCAACTACCGATTGCCCAACCTGAATGCCGCCTTAGGTTGTGCGCAGCTTGAGCAGTTGCCAGGTTTCTTACGCGATAAACGCCGCCTCTTTGAACGGTATCAGGTAGCTTTTGCCAATGTGCCTGGTGTGCACTTAGTTGCTGAACCAGCTGGTTCCAGTAGTAACTACTGGCTGCAAGCATTGCTGCTAGATGCAGCACACTCTGATCAACGCGATGCCGTGTTGGCTGCTACCAACGATGCGGGCCTCATGACGCGCCCGATCTGGGCGCTGATGAACCGACTGCCCATGTACGCCAACTCGCCCAGCGCACCCTTGCCAGTGGCCGAATCGCTAGAGAAGCGAGTGATCAACATCCCTAGTAGTTCTGGCCTAGGTACTCTAACCCCATGAACAAACCTGGTCTGATCTTGATTGGTGCCGGTGGTCACGCTCATGCGTGTATCGATGTCATTGAGCAGCATGGTGGCTACCAAATTGCCGGGCTGATCGGCATGCCAGACGAGATACATGACCATCATCTTGATTATTCCGTAATCGGCACAGATGCCGATTTGCCTGAGTTGGCAAAAACCATTTCATATGCACTGATCACATTGGGTCAAATTAAAACACCTACCCATCGCATCCGGCTATACAAACAAGTCGTAGCACTTGGGTTTCAGTTGACCACCATCATTGCGCCTAGTGCTTATGTTTCTCGTTATGCATCCATAGGCGCAGGTACGATCGTGATGCATGGTGCCATAGTCAATGCAGGTGCGAGCGTGGGTGAAAATTGCATCATCAATACATGTGCACTGCTCGAGCATGATGCAACCGTAGCTGACCATTGTCATATCTCAACTGGCGCCATCATTAACGGCAACACTGTGATCGGATCTGGTGGGTTTGTTGGTAGCGGTAGCATTATCAAAGAAGGCGTGTCACTTGGGCAGAATTGTTTGGTAGGTATGGGCCTCGCAGTTCGTCACAACTTGCCAGACAACGCCAAATTTGGCGGGAACAAAATATCATGACCAAGCGAACACTCATCATTGCCGAAGCAGGCGTTAACCACAATGGCGATCTAGCCTTAGCAAGGCGGTTGATTGATGTGGCTGCGGACGCCGGGGCCGATTTGGTCAAATTCCAAACTTTCAACGCCAGCCGTCAAGTCACCCGAGTTGCTAAAAAGGCAGACTATCAGACCCAAAACACAGATGGCAAAGAGTCGCAGTATGACATGCTTCAACGCCTAGAACTCACTGAGGCAATGCACCATGAGCTCATCGCCCACTGTGCCACACGCAACATTGGCTTTTTCTCGACTGGTTTTGACATAGAAAGCATCGACTTGCTGCTGGAGCTTGGGCAGGATTTCTTCAAAATACCGTCTGGGGAAATCACAAATCTTCCATATCTTCGTCACATTGGTCAGCTTCAAAAAAACACCATTTTGTCAACCGGCATGGCCACGTTGGGCGACATAGAAGCGGCCATCGATGTTTTGGAATTGGCGGGGACACACCGTGACAAGATCACAGTGTTGCATTGCACCACCGAATATCCCACGCCTATGACAGAGGTTAACTTGCGTAGCATGCAAAGCATACAAGCCGCTTTTGGTGTCGCTGTGGGCTATTCTGACCACACCCAGGGCATTGAAGTAGCAATCGCTGCTGTGGCCATGGGAGCAACCGTAATTGAAAAACATTTCACACTAGACCGCAATTTACCCGGCCCTGACCATCAAGCCAGCTTGGAACCAGCCGAACTAAAGGCGATGGTGGCAGCAATTCGTAATATTGAAGTTGCATTGGGGGATGGCATCAAACGACTTACGTCCAGCGAAACACGAAACAAACCAATAGTTCGAAAATCTCTGGTTGCTAGCCAACCGATTCAGGCTGGCCATGTATTTACAACTCAAAACGTAACAACTAAGCGCCCCGGCACAGGCATCTCGCCCATGCTTTGGGATGGCGTAATAGGGCGCGTTGCACCGCGCAACTTTGCTGCAGACGAGTTGATAGAACTATGAGCCGCAAAATCTGCGTCATTACTGGCACCCGTGCCGAATATGGTCTGTTGCGATGGGTTATGCAAGGCATAAAGGACGATCCGACCCTGACTTTGCAAGTGATAGTTACTGGCATGCATCTGTCTCCAGAGTTCGGACTGACCTGGCGAGAAATTGAACGTGATGGTTTTGCCATCGACCACAAGGTAGAAATGCTGACCAGCTCCGACACGTCTGTCGGTATCTCTAAGTCAATGGGTCTGGGCATGATCGGTTTTGCCGATGCACTGCAGGCGCTCAAGCCCGACTTGGTACTAGTGCTGGGCGACCGTTTCGAAATTTTTGCTGCGGTTTCGTCGGCGCTGGTGGCCCGCATTCCCGTTGCTCACCTGCATGGCGGCGAGGCAAGCGAAGGTTTAATCGACGAGGCACTTCGTCACTCGATCACAAAGATGTCACACTTACACTTCGTGGCGGCTGAAGAATATAGGCGGCGTGTAATCCAGCTAGGTGAGCAACCTGGCAATGTGCATTTGGTTGGGGGGCTTGGCATTGACAACATCAAGCGACTCCCGCTGCTCTCTCGCGTCGAATTGGAGGCTTCTCTCGACTTTTCGCTAGGCGCTAAAAGCCTGCTTGTGACTTTCCACCCAGTGACGCTAGAGACAGCAACCGCTGAAGATCAAATGGCCGAATTGCTAGCCGCCCTTGCTGAACTGAAGGATACACAACTGATATTCACCTTGCCCAATGCCGATACCGACGGGCGCGCTCTGATTGCTATGTTGCAGCATTTCGTTGCGACCCACACCAACGCGCGTTGTTACACGTCACTCGGCCAGCTTCGATACCTGTCTACCGTGGCGCTGGTCGATGGCGTGGTAGGCAACTCATCTAGCGGGCTGGCCGAAGTCCCGAGCTTTCGCAAGGGCACCATCAACATTGGCGACCGACAGCGCGGGCGTCTGATGGCTAACAGCGTGATCAACTGCGATCCGGAGCGTTCCAGCATTAGAGAGGCGCTGCGCACCTTGTACAGCCACTCGTTCCAAGCCAGCCTAGCGACCGTGGGTAATCCTTACGGTGAAGGCGGGGCCAGCGAAAAGATCGTAGCGCACATCAAGACAGTTGAGCTCGATGGGATCCTGAAAAAACGCTTTTACGATTGCGGAACGCCGTGCGAATAATCTTTATAGGGACCGTTGAGTTTTCCCGGTTGGCGCTTGCGCAGCTAGTGGCCATTGGTGCCGAGGTTGTCGGCGTGTGCACCTTGCAGGGGTCGTCCTTCAATGCCGATTACGCCGATCTTAGGCCGCTTTGCCGCGAGCACGGCATTCCGTTCAAGATTACCGAAGATATCAATGCGTCTGAGACGCTAAATTGGATCCGCGAATACTCGCCTGACGTAATTTTCTGCTTTGGCTGGTCACGTCTGCTCAAAGAGGAACTGCTTGCTGTCGCGCGGCTCGGCGTTGTTGGCTTTCACCCAGCGGCCCTGCCGGCCAATCGCGGTCGCCATCCGCTGATCTGGGCCTTGGCATTGGGGTTGGAACAAACAGCGTCGACTTTCTTTTTCATGGATGCCGGCGCCGACAGCGGCGACATCCTATCGCAGAGCGTAATCGAAATTGATCCGACCGATGATGCGGGCTCGCTTTACGAAAAGGTGTGTACCGTTGCGCTTGAACAGATCGCCCAATTTGTGCCACGCCTTGCTGATGGCAGCTTTGTGCGCGAGCTGCAGAACCATGCTCAGGCAAATACCTGGCGTAAGCGTGACGTGGCCGACGGCAAGATCGACTGGCGCATGTCTGCACGCAGCATTCATAACCTAGTGCGCGCGCTTACCAAGCCTTATGTTGGCGCTCATTTTGTGATCGACGGCAAGGATATCAAAGTTTGGAAAAGCATGGTGCTTGGCAACGCTCCGGCTAACGCCGAACCCGGCAAGGTGCTCGGTATGCATGATGGAGCGCCAGTTATCAAGTGTGGTCAGGACGCGCTATGCCTTCTGGTCACTGAACCTACCTTTAGCCCCATTGAAGGCAGTTACTTATGAAGACACTTGTGATTGCCCCGCACCCGGATGACGAAGTGCTAGGCGTAGGTGGTACCCTTCTGCGAAGAAAGGCCGAAGGAGCCGAGTTGGCTTGGTTGATCGTGACCGGCATTTCTACGGCCAATGGCTGGAAGCAAGAGCAGGTAGAGCGGCGCGCCGACGAAATTGCGCGTGTGACCGCCGTGTTCGGATTCGACCATGTGTTTACGCTTGACTTCCCTACAACCCAACTAGACCGCATTCCGGTTGGCGACTTGGTGGGCGCGATGTCGGGCGTGTTCAAGGCATTCCAACCTGAAGAGGTTTTCGTACCCCACCCGTCGGACGTGCATACCGATCACCGTGCGGTTTTCGACGCAGCTGCGGCTTGCACCAAGTGGTTTCGCTACCCCTCTGTCAAGCGGGTGCTCGCTTATGAGACCCTGTCAGAAACCGATTTTGGTTTGGGGACCGATTTTGGCTTCAGACCCAATGTATTCGTTGATATCGCTCCCTTCCTTGAGGGAAAGTTGCAGGCTATGGATATTTACACTTCGGAAATCGCACCTTTCCCGTTCCCACGCAGTCACGAGGCGCTAAGGGCACTGGCCAAGGTTCATGGCGCCGCGGGCGGTTACATTGCTGCTGAGGCATTTCAGTTGTTGCGAGAAAGATCATGACGGTTGATCCATCAATTGCGGTCTGGCAGCGGGCGATGCTGCCAGACAGTTCTACCATCGGGCAGGTCATTGGCAACCTGAACCAGACGGCCGTCAAGATTGTATTGATTGTCAATGCCAGCGGCGTGCTGCAAGGTATTATTTCCGACGGCGATATCCGGCGTGGACTGCTTAAGGGTCTCGACCTAGGTAGCCCAATCACCGGCATAATTCAACGCAATCCACTGGTTGTTTCGCCAGACATGAGCCGAGATATTGTCATGAAGCTGATGGTGGCCAACAAGATTCAGCAGGTACCAGTGGTCGACGAGCAGCACCGTTTAGTGGGCCTGTGTCGCTGGGATGAGGTTACGACGCCACCCAACCGACCTAACCTGATGGTGATCATGGCCGGAGGTATGGGTACACGCTTGCGTCCGCACACCGAATACTGCCCAAAACCTTTGCTACCAGTAGCCGGCAAACCAATGCTCGAACACATCATTGATCGCGCCAAGCTGGAGGGCTTTAGTCACTTTGTGCTCGCGATCCATTACCTAGGCCACATGATTGAAGAGCACTTTGGCCATGGCGAACGTATGGGCGTACGTATTGATTATATACGCGAACAGTCACCATTGGGAACGGCCGGTGCACTCAGCTTGCTAAACCCATTACCAAATGCCCCCTTTGTGGTGACCAATGGTGATGTAATTACAGATATCCGCTATGGCGAATTGCTCGACTTCCATATGCGGCACACAGCGACTGCCACCATGGCGGTGCGTTTACATGAATGGCAGCACCCATTTGGTGTCGTACAAATGCAAGGTGTTGAAATTGTCGGTTTTGAGGAAAAACCGATAGCCCGAAGCCACATAAATGCCGGTGTCTACGCCCTTGATCCGACAGCGTTGGGTGTACTAACCAAGGATGCGCACTGCGATATGCCCACCCTGTTTGCACGTTTGCAGGGCAAATCTCATCGAACAGTAGCTTATCCGATGCACGAGCCATGGCTTGACGTAGGGCGCCCTGATGATTTGGCTGCAGCCAACAAAATTTAAAGTTTATTGGAACTTCATATATGAAAGATAACACAACACTCAGCAATTTGAAGTGGTGCTCGAATTGCTTAACCATGTCAACTCGCCCTCGTATCACCTTCGATGCAAGGGGGTGGTGCAACGCCTGTGTTTGGACCGAAAAGAAAAAGAGTCTTGATTGGGACGTGCGTCACGCTGAGCTAATCAAACTGCTTGACAAACACCGGCGTGCCGACGGTGAATTTGATTGCATGGTCCCGTGCAGTGGTGGCAAAGATGGTTCTTATGTTGCTTACAACCTTAAGCACAAATACGGCATGAATCCTCTGTGCGTGACGGTTACACCAGCGCTCACTCTCCCCCTAGGTGATCAGAATTTGCGTGCATTTGTAGAGAGTGGCTACAACCATATTTCCGTTAACCCCGACCATGAAGCCATGCGGGTTCTCAACAAAACAGGTTTCATTGAAATGGGTTTCCCATACTATGGATGGTTAATTTCAATTCACACGGCTGTTATTCGTACTGCAGCAGCGTTTGGTATTAATTTGATATTTTATGGTGAGGATGGAGAGGTCGAGTACGGCGGCTCCACCGAAACGTCAAAAAACCCTATTTATGATGTTAATTATCAAAAAAAGATTTATCTCGAAGGTGGTTATGAAAAAGTATTGGCATCATCTGGGCTAAATGCGAATCAACTTAGCTTATTCCGATACCCAAGTGACAAGGATCTTCATAAGCATGCATTAGAGCTCACACATTGGTCATATTTTGAAAATTGGGATCCGTACAGAAATTATTTGATAGCTAAGGAACATTGTGGTTTAAAAGAAGCCGAAGACTCTAATGCAGGTACGTTTACCAATTTCTCACAAAATGATCAAGCGCTTTATGCCTTGCATACCTACTTGATGTACTTAAAATTTGGTTTTGGCCGTGCAAATCAAGATGCATGCATAGAAGTGCGCCGTGGCGCTATGGACAGAAACCAAGCTGTAAATTTGGTTCGGCTTTATGATGGTCATTATCCAGAGGAATTTATTCAATTGTACTTGGACTATTATCAAATGACCAAATCGGAGTTTGATGCAATTCTCGATCGTTATGCAAATAAAAACTTATTTGAAAAATCGGATGGTCATTGGAAGCCTTTGTTTGTGGTTGCATGAGTATGAAAAATGTCACCGTCATTGACTATGGCATGGGCAATTTATGGTCCGTACTGAGCGCATTGCGTTATTTAGGGTGTAACCCTATCGTCAGTGGTGATCCTGATCAAATTGTTAGCGCTGATTCCTTAATCTTGCCTGGGGTTGGATCTTTCCGAAAAGCGATGATGGCGTTGCAAGAAAAATTTCTTGATCGTGCCATTATCGAAACAGTTCAAACCAAAGGTACCAAAATTTTAGGTATTTGTTTGGGTATGCAATTAATGGGTATAAGCAGCTCGGAAGACGGCAATACGCCTGGCTTAGGGTTAATAGAAAGCGTGGTTGAAAAATTCTCCCTCCAAGAGATTGGTGCCAATAAAATACCGCACATTGGTTTTGATGTGGTGCATAGTCAACCAGATTCAAATTTATTTAAAGGATTGCGGCGGGCTGCTGATTTTTATTTTGTTCATTCGTACCGCATGTTACCAGCCGACTTGGTTGGGGAAAGGGCAATATGTGATTATGGCGTTGAGTTTTTGGCGGCATATGAGCAAGATAATATATTTGCTACTCAGTTTCATCCTGAAAAAAGCCAAACTAACGGCCTCATTCTCTTGAGAAACTTCTTGGCGGAATAACCCTATGCTTAAAAAGCGCCTCATATTTAGCCTGCTATACAGCAAAGGCCAATTTATGCTAAGTCGAAACTTTCGTCTGCAGAAAGTTGGCAGCCTGCGATGGTTGCAAACTAACTATAATTTTTCTCACATTTCATATTCGATTGATGAATTGATTGTACTAGATGTTTCTCGGGGTGAAAAAAACTCTGATGAATTTTGTGCTGTATTAAAGCAACTAACGGAAGGCTGTTTTGTTCCTATCACTGCCGGGGGTGGCGTTAAAACGATTGACGCTGCTCGCAAGCTTCTTCGCTCCGGTGCGGACAAGGTAGTCGTCAATTCTATGCTTTATGAAAATAGCAACTTTATAAATCAATTATCCAGTGAATTTGGTCAGCAATGCGTAGTCGCATCAGTGGATATTAAAGCTTCGCCCGACGGCGGCTACCAAGCTTGGGCAGATTGTGGTAGCAAATGCGTTGCCGGTTCAGCGGCTGAATGGGTTGAGTTGATTGTGCAAAATGGTGTTGGTGAACTTTATCTCAACTCAATGGACCGTGATGGCACCGGTCAAGGCTACGATTTTCGATTGTTAGACCTTCTACCAACCAACATGAACAAACCCGTTATCCTAGCTGGCGGCGTGGGTAATGCTTCTCATCTTGCTGCCGGTATGGCGGACAGTCGTGTCGACGCGGTTGCTACCGCACACTTATTTAACTTTGTGGGTGATGGTTTAAAACTAGCCCGTCAGGCCTTGATATCCTGCGGCGTGCCGCTGCCCTTATGGAACATTGAGATGCTGGAGCAACACCTAAGGCTCGAAAAACACGTGCCCGTGCGTAATGATTAACCGTATCCTTATTGTCGGCTATGGCAGTATCGGCAAGCGGCATCTGCGCCTAGCGCGTCAATTTTTCCCCAACGCCGATATCCAGCTCCTGCGGCATGAGCCCACCAGCGAAGTGCCCGACCTAGCCAACGGCTCCATGGCCAGTATTGAAGATGCCATCGCTTTTTCCCCGCAAATGGCGGTCATTGCCAGCCCGGCTCCCTACCATCTCCGCACAGCCCAGGCTTTGGCTCAGATCGGCGTACACCTGCTCGTTGAGAAACCCCTGTCTAACTCCACGACTGGTGTAGCTCAGTTGCTACAAACCTGTAAAAAAGAGGGTACTGTTTTACTAATTGGATACAACTTACGCTACTTACCATCACTCCAGTGTTTTCGTGCACTTCTGCTTAAGGGATTAATCGGTAAGTTTTTATCAGTGCGTTGCGAAATTGGGCAGTATCTGCCTTCTTGGCGGCCTGATACAGATTACCGGCAAAGTGTATCGGCGCGCAATACGTTGGGCGGTGGTGCCTTGTTAGAGCTTAGCCATGAAATTGACTATCTTCGCTGGCTGTTTGGTGATGTGGATTGGGTTAGGGCAACCCTCAGTCGTCAAAGTGATCTGGAGCTTGACGTTGAAGACACAGCCCATTTGATCTTTGGTTTTTTACCAATATATGGTAGCCGTCAGCTTATAGGCTCGCTCACGCTCGATTTCATTCGCCGCGACACCACTCGTCTCTGCACCGCCATCGGTTCAAACGGCAGCCTACGCTGGAACGGTATTACAGGCCAAGTGTCTATTTACACGCCAGATAGTAACGGCTGGATAGACCTTTTCCACCAGCAGCACCATCGTGACGAAAGTTATCTTGCCGAATGGCAAAACTTTTTAGCATGTGTGGCCGGCCTCGCGGCACCCATGATCACAGGAGAGGATGGACTAAAAGTGTTGAGTATTATTGAAGCAGCACGGAGTTCAGCGGTATCGGGCTGCCAAGTTACTGTAGCCAAAACAGCATCATAATAAATTCAGGTGGTGCCATGAATGTGGTCGCATTTATCTTTGCACGTGGAGGCTCAAAGGGCTTACCCGGAAAAAACATCCGCCTCTTGGGTGGTAAGCCATTAATAGCGTGGTCTATAGAGCACGCGCTCGCTGACAACCGTATCAGTCGTGTCATCGTCTCTACTGATTCTCAGGAGATCGCAGCCGTGGCGCGACAATACGGGGCTGAGGTGCCGTTTATTCGCCCCTCAGAACTTGCCAGCGATAACAGTCCCGAATGGCTAGCTTGGCGGCATGCGCTTCAATATCTACTTAAAACAGAAGGTACTTTGCCCGATGCGATGGTATCCGTGCCCACCACGGCACCCTTGAGGCTTCCACAAGATATTAAAAACTGCTTAGACGAGTACAGCAAAGGCGATGCTGACATGATAATCACTGTCAGCGATGCCCACCGAAGCCCTTATTTTAATATGGTGAAAACCAAGCCTGACGGTACAGTTGTGCTGGTTATCCCGCCGAAATCAGCCATAGACCGTCGCCAAGACGCCCCCGTGGTTTACGACATGACAACTGTCTGCTATGTAGCGAACCCTGATTTTGTCATGACCCATAACGGAACGTTTGAAGGACGTGTTAAAGCGGTGCATGTGCCAATCGAGCGGGCAATTGATATTGATACGCTGTTGGATTTTCAGATAGCTGAAAGTCTATTGAATTCGAGAGGACACAAACTGTGATCACCATCAAAAAACTTAGTAACCTAAAAGGCCGACGTGCCCTGGTCACTGGTTCGGCTGGTGGACTAGGTAAAGTAATAGCTGATACCTTGGCTGAACTCGGTGCAGACTTAGTTCTAGTTGACCGGGCAGGAGCGGATTTTGAGAGCATTAGTGCCACCCTAACCGAGCGTTGGGGCGTAAAGGTTGAACATCACCCTTGTGATCTAGAACTCCAAGACCAACGGGACGAATTGATGGCATGGCTGAAAAGTGGTAGCCAGGGGCTCAATATCCTTATTAATAATGCCGCCTTTGTCGGCACCGCAGACTTACAGGGCTGGGCGGTTCCCTTTGAAGAACAAACTGTTGATACGTGGCGTCGTGCGATGGAAGTCAACCTCACTGCTGTATTTGACCTTTGCAAGGGATTAACACCCCTGCTCAAGGCGGCGGAGGGGTCCAGCATAACCAACATTGCCTCAATATATGGCATGTATGGCCCAGATTGGAGGTTGTACGAAGGCACTAACATGAGCAATCCGGCAGCCTATGGTGCATCGAAGGGGGGGTTAATTCAGCTCACCCAATGGTTGGCAACCAGCATAGCACCACAAGTACGTGCCAATTCTATCTCCCCTGGGGGGATCTTCAGAAACCAGCCAGAAGTGTTTGTTCAGCGATATGAAGCAAAAACACCAATGGGTCGTATGGCAACTGAAGACGACTTTCGCGGAGTTATAGCGTATTTGTGCACTGATATGTCCAAGTATGTGACCGGGCAAAATTTGGCAGTGGATGGGGGTTGGGGAGTATGGTGAGAGATATTTTCTCTAAAATAATTAACAATATAATTAGCAGCTTAAACAAATCAAGATATGCATTGATTGAGCCGATTTTATTAAGCTTTGCGCGAATTAAGCATGCTTCAAAATATAACGACAATGGCAACCCATTGGTCAGTATAATCATTGCAACTTATAATCGATCTGAAATATTGATCAATCGGACTATCCCGTCATTGTTGAATCAAACCTATAAGAATATTGAAATAGTAGTTGTTGGCGATAGTTGTATCGATGATACCCCCGAAAAAATTAAATCAATACATGACACGAGAGTTAAATTTTATGATTTGCCAACAAGAGGAAAATACCCCCGCCATATAAGGGATCGATGGTTTGTGCAAGGGACTAAACCACGTAATACTGGCATGAGATTGGCTTCAGGCCTATGGTTTGTATTTATCAGTGATGACGAGATAATATATCCAAGTCATATTGAAAAACTCCTGGATGCGGCAAAAAAAGGCAATTTTGAATTCATTTCAGCCTCATACGAGGAGGAGAGAGATGGTCAGATAAATGTAGTACGTCCTATGGCATTTGACCCATCGATACCCGATTTAATTTGTGGTGGAATGCAAACATGGTTGTATAGATCTTATTTAAAAATATTTAAATGGAATATTAATTCCTGGCGAAAATCATTCAATAGACCAGTAGATTATGATCTCGCTATACGATTTCATGATTGCGGCGTAAGAATGGGCCGCATAGACGACGTGGTGGGTTTAAATCCAGCTGTCGAAGGGACCAACACGGTAGGATACTTGGCAGCACTTCAGGCTGACAAATTAAGTTGATGGCTTCATATGATGAATAAACCTTGGATTGAAAAGATACCGGATCGCTACACTACACATTTGGCGCAGGCAGGCGAGCCCTATTTTGTGCATCAAATGGCAGACTTAGGTAATAACTTAAAAGTTGGACGTTACTCGTATATACATGGTAATACGCGGGTTACTGGAAATCAATCTCTAAAAATAGGACAATTCTGTTCGATCGCAAGCGGTGTAAGACTGCATTGTGGCGATGAACATGACCTTCAACATGTCTCGACTTTTCCATTTCATACAATCTTGGGTATCGAGCTAGATTACCATGAAGTGCGGGGTAAGGGAGTTGTAATTGGAGACGATGTTTGGATCGGCGAGGGCGTTAGAGTTTTGTCTGGGTCTGTGATTGGCACTGGTGCAGTAGTAGGTGGAGGGGCGGTTGTTAAGGGAGTTGTTGAGCCGTATGGAGTTTACGGCGGGAATCCAGTACGACTCATACGAAAACGATGTAGTCCACATAAAATTAAAACATTAATGACAATTCGCTGGTGGGACTGGTCGCTTGATAAAATCAAACAGAATGTAGATTTTTTTAATACTAAAATTTACGAAATTACTGATACGGATTTTGATAAAATTATTAAATCAATCAAGTAAATATCATATCATCAATCATAAAAAATGAAAATCAAAGAAAAGCTTTTGGAGCTGTGGATAAAAATTTTTATTTTTATTTGCAAATTTAAGCATGGCCTTATTCATATCAATAAACACAACGGCATCAGCTTATTTGAATATCCCGAAGAAAATTGGAATTTTGTTCCTTTCCCGTTTCAAAAAGGGGAGATTTTTAATGCTGACAATCTTGCCACAGTAAACAGGCATGAGTTTTCGAAGAATGAAAAATTTATTAACGCCAGAAACGCAGGAGAAAGCCGTTGGGGTACGCCACAAAAAGTCAGGGATATATCGTGGCGACTACATGTGATGTTGTGGGCATTTGGCTTGGCTTTAAAAAAAACAAGAACAAGTGAAACAATATTTGTCGAATGCGGCACAGGGCGAGGTTACATGGCTGCGGCGATTGCCGAATATCACAATCTTGATGACAAAAGTCCGACATTCTATCTAATCGATACTTTTACTTCTGACTTAGTCTTAGGTTCTGGGCATTTGATTTCGAGTCCCGCAAATTTTGCATATTCTGACGGCGATGAAGAAGTAAAGCAGTACTTTTCGCGTTACTCTAATATTAAAGTAATCAAAGGATTAATACCTGAGGCGCTTCAAGAATTGCCGAAATTGGCAATTGGATTTTTACACCTTGATTTAAATAATGCAGAAGCGGAGAGCGCTGCACTTCAATATTTAATGGGGCAATTAGTATCAGGATCAGTTATCATATTTGATGATTACGGTGGTCCAGGTGGCAAAGACCAAGCTATTGTTCACGAAAAATTTGCGAGTTTGACGAATAAAGAATTGCTAGTATTGCCTACGGGCCAGGCAATCATTATTTGGTAGTTGTAAGTAAGATATTTACAACTGTACATAATAACTTCATATTCTATATATTGGTGGTGCTTGAATTGAGTCAAGAGTATGTTGTAATAACAGATTTTCGTGCCTTACCATGGTTGGCAGCCATGAATATGGCTAGACGACTTAAAATGCGGCACACAATATCCTTTGTTGTCTCGTCAAGATATTTGTATTCGGATGACTATGGCACACGCCTGCCTGCATTGTACAAAACGCTTAAGCTTAAAATTTTAAGTTTTTTCTTTAAATTAATTCAAGTTAATGCTCAATCCGAAACAATTATTAGCGAATCGGATGTTAAAGGAATCATATCATCACTTCAATCAATCACGTGTGACTCAAAAGCATGTGAAAAGACGTATCCTAGGCTTTATAAAAAATTATATGAATCTGCTTTAGGTGGTAAAGAAGTATATAATTTTATTTCAAACCAGAATTCAATTGTGGCTAAAGTCTATGTATTTAATGGGCGAACTGCATCTTCATATCCTATAGTTAGAGGGTGCTTTGATCAAGGTATCGAAGTTGCATATTATGAATATGCCTCGACTTCTTATTGTGGATACCATTTATATCCTTATCCGCCACATAGTACTAAACGGCTGGGATTCGATGTTATTAAATTTAAAAAATATTGCATAAAGTCAAAAGCTGAGATGCTTAAAGGTGGCATAGAGTGGAAGCTTAATAAGTTAAGCAATCCATACGTTTTAAATTATAAGGAAAAAACAAATTTGAAATATGATGTCGTGGTTTTCCTAGGGTCCGATCATGAGTACACGTGTGTAGATGAAGATATTACAGGGTTTAAATTTATCGGTAATCTTGGCTTGGTCAAAGCCGTAATTGATAAATATAGTCCAGTTCACTCAATAGCTGTTAGGGCACATCCAAATCAACTTAATGATATAAACTATAAACCAACTCTTGAAACCATTAATGCTCTTTGTAAGAGTTCGGGTATTGATTTTTTCGATCCACATTCAACAATCTCATCTTACGATTTAATAAAAAATTGTTCGGTTGTGGCGGTCGAATTTTCCAGCATTGCCTACGATGCCATATTTTTTGGAAAAAAAGTAGATCTTTTTGGCGATTTAGACTTAAAAGAGATATTATTACAAATTCCAGTCGATTATCTAGAAGATAAAGTCTACGTAGCATCATATGTCGGCGAAGTGATGGCTTTATATAAAGATCTTTATTACATTCGATTTAGTGTGATAGAGAAATTGTTGTGCCGTGCTCTGGGATTTTTTGAATGGCGAGTTTTAAGGTGCTCTACATACCCAAATACTGAGGTCGCCACTTCGGTGCGGGTCTAATTAAATCTAATTTTAAAATTGGAGTTTTCATGAAGAAAAATAATATATTTTTTAGAATACATAATCGACTTAAGCGTTATTCATCTTACATTCATTTTAGACTTAAGCATCCGAGTGTCAAAATGGTCTATCCACTGAAGATTGGTACTTTTTATTCGCAAGATGGACAAGACCTTTTTTTATCGTCCTTGTTATTTAACTATGTGATTAATAATCCTAATTCCTGGGTCGTAGATGTAGGTTGTAACCATCCAAGCCACTTCTCCAATAGCCTTTTTTTTGAGAAATGGTTTGGGTGCAGAGTTTTGGCGATTGACCCATTGGAAGAGTTTGGAAAAATTTGGGAGCGAGAACGTCCCTCTGCAAAATTTATTTCAACCGCAATTGGCTGCAGTACAGATCTAATTTCACTAAGTATTCCTCAAGGTGACTTTTCGAACAATATGTTTGCGACTGTCACAGGTGGCGTTAGCAAAGCTTGTGGATTGGAATCTTTGGAGCGAATGGTGCAATGCAAACCATTGTCATCTATATTAGCTGAGCAAGATATCACCGAAGTTCTTCTAATGTCGATTGATGTAGAAGGTGTTGAGCTTGACGTGTTAAAAAGTTTAGATTTAGACGAGGTAATGATTCGGTGCATGGTGATTGAAAATAATTCTAATAATTTGTTCGGTAGTAGTGAAATACGATCTTATTTGACCAATCGTGGATATGTTTTTTACGCACGAATAGGCTACCTCGATGATGTATTTATTCATCAATCAATGATATCAGGTCATCCAAATTCACTTATATTTTAATATTAAATTTCACGCAATATAATTTTGTCATTACACGTGCATATGAATAGATGAAGTTTCAGCAAGAGTATGAGCTTTGAAAAATAAACAAAATGTCGGTTGCGACGCGACTCATGTAACATCTCAACCTCCCATTATTACTTTGGTTACGGTCGTTTTTAATGGTGTTAAAACTCTAAGATCAACAATTGAAAGCATTGCGCTGCAGATCTGTGATGAAGTAGAATATGTGATTATAGATGGCGGCTCGACAGATGGTACTGTGGATATCATCCGCAATTATGAGAAAATTCTTTCGTACTGGGTCAGTGAGCCCGACGAAGGTATCTATGACGCCTGGAACAAAGCAATTACGGCATCGCGTGGTTCCTTCATTTCATTTGTAGGAGCGGATGATACGCTTGAGCCTGGAGCCCTACGCATGTACATAGATCATATTAAGAGTGCACCTCACATCAATTACTGGAGTTCAACAATCGCACTTGGTAGCCGTAATGGACGAATTATAGGTCGCCCTTGGAATTGGAAAGAATTTAGACGGAACATGACTGTTGCCCACGTTGGTTCAATGCATAATCGCGAACTTTACTTAAAATATGGCCTGTATGATATCTCGTTTAAGATTGCCGGTGACTACGAGTTTCTGTTGCGTGCTAGTAGATCTATTCAGCCTGGTTACTTTAAATCTGTCACAGTAATTATGGGTATTAATGGGGTTAGTAATAGTGATATTATTGGTGTCCTGAGGGAAACCCGTCGAGCAAAAATTGTTACTCGATCTCGCTTTCCATTGTTTGCTTATATAGATTTTTACTTCGCAATTATTAAATATTATATTCGAAGGTTGGTGTAATTATGGAAAATAAGTATCCTTACCTAATTGCAGCATGGTTCCTTTTTCCTTCGTTTGCTATGGTCATGTTTTCATTTTCGTCACTAGCGACGGGCATGATGATTGTATCATTATTCGTTATTTTGTTGAAGCATAAATTCATAATTAAAAAAATTTTTCTTTGGATAATTTTTTCTGCCGTTTTTTCTAGTGCTTTTTCATACTTTATTTTGGGCCAGCCTGCGAGTTTGAGGCAGCTTTTATCTATATTTGGTTTCTTCATTGGTGGGGTGGGAATTAGTCAGATATTTGATGAATGCACTGTTGCAGATCAGGCGAGAAGCGTTGTTCTTTGGATAAAAAAATTCTATTTTTTAATGGTTATTATTGGATTTATCGGGATATTTATGCCTTTACGACTTGGACCGTATGAATTACTTGCATCTCCAATATTCCCATTTAGTGAGCCTAGTCATTACGCGTTAGTCTATGCGCCAATGGCTTGTTTGGCATTGTTGGTATGTAATACCAGGATGCGGATATGTGTTTGTATAGTTAGCTTAGCACTCGCTATGCTAATGCCAAGTCTCACTATTTTGGTGGTAACCCTTTTGCTTTTATTGCTTTCTTTGTCCATCAAAAGTATCTTGGTGCTTGGAATTTTGGTATATTTTTCAATTTCAAATGTTGCTGTGGTTGCGCCAGATTTATTTAATTATTTCTTCGATCGATTAAGTGACGATTCATCTGAAAATATTACTCGACTTGTATACATTCAGGGATGGCAGAATATGGTTTCTGCTTTTTCGTTTACGTCTGGCTTTGGTATAGGTTTTCAAAACCTTGGTAATGAACCGCCAGGTACTGCAACATCAATTCTTGAATCTCTACATGACTCTGCACTGAATAGAACGGATGGTGGTTTTCTCATGGCAAAAATTGTCGGTGAGTTTGGTATTGTTGGACTTCTATTTGTTTTCTTTCTATTTATTTTATCGATTGCCGCAGGTTTTTTCTTGAGAAGAAATATTCAAGAATTTAAATTTGGAGAAAATATATCTTATTTTTTTCCGCTGTGCGCGATCTATATGTTAATTGTGGAATTATTTATTCGAGGTGTAGGTTATTTTTCCCCTTCACTGTTTTTTGCTATATTCTGCCTGTCTGGCGTCATTAAATTAATATATAAAAGAATGTTTGTTTATTTAAAACACTGATAGTTAACCATAATTATCTTATTTTAATATATTTAAATATGCCTATCAAATTTCTGCGATTGCATTTAACTAATGTGGCTGGAACTGGGGCGAGTCAGTTATTGCAGTCATTGCTTCCAGCACTTGAGCGGAATGGCAATGTGCAGATATCTGAAATTCACTTGCCAGATCGTGGCACTTTGTCAAACTACCAGAAACATCGCAAGAGTGTAATATGTAAGCGTTATCGGCGCTGGCTGCCTAACTCGTTGTCCAGATTTTTGGAGTGCGTTGTCTTTGCTAGACGCTTTGACGGTGGCACACCATTGCTTGTGCTTGGAGACCTTCCTTTACGGTGCAATGCACGTCAAACAGTTTTTGTTCAGACATCGCTTCTTCTCAGCCCAATCCGATTTCATTGGAGTCCTGCGGGTCTTAAGTTCGCGATTTCGAGATTTGTTTTTCGTTTGAATGCTCGTTTTGCAAATGCCTTTGTTGTTCAGACCGTATTTATGCAGACCGCACTCGCGGCTAGCTACCCGGCTATTGCTAACAAAATACACGTTATCGCCCAGCCTGTACCTGCGTGGTTGCTTGCAGCCGTAACTCGTCGCTGCGGCCTGCGTGATGCACCCGGGGCACCCTTGAGGCTTATTTATCCAGCAGCTGGCTACCCACATAAAAACCATAGGCTACTCGCGGGCATCAAGCCTGAGTTGAGTTTATCTTGGCCTGTTGAGTATTTGAAACTCACCTTGTCTCTAGAAAAACACCCTGCACCCAATATACCATGGATTAAGTGTGTTGGTTTTTTGTCGCCATCAGAAATGATTCAAGCCTACGGTGAGGTGGATGGGTTACTATTTCTCTCGATGGATGAGAGCTACGGTTTCCCGTTGGTGGAGGCCATGTTCATGGGCTTACCCATTGTGTGCCCTGATCTTCCGTACGCACATACGCTCTGCGCTGATGGCGCTATTTACTTTGATCCGTTTTCTATTGACTCGTTGCGTAACGCTGTAGAGATTTTGCATGCTCGTCTTTCAGATGGTTGGTGGCCAGAATGGTCGGCGCAGCTCAGCGCGATCCCAAAAGACTGGAATGTAGTCGCCGATAAAATGATTGCAGTAGCCTGCGGCGAGAAAAATCACTAGATTATTTTATTCAGGTCCGAAAACTTAAAGTGTTCATGAAAATTACGGTTATCACGGTTTGTTACAACTCTGCCCAAACAATCGGCGACACGCTTAGATCAGTACGCGAACAAACATATAAATCTATCGAACATATTATTATTGATGGGGGATCAACAGACTGTACTTTGGCAGTTGTGGCTACTGAAGGCGCGCATGTGGGAAAACTTGTTTCCGAGAAGGATGAGGGTATTTACGATGCCATGAATAAAGGCATCAAACTCGCTACCGGTGATGTTATCGCCTTTCTTAATGCAGATGATTTTTACAAAGATCCCGATGTGTTGGCTCAGGTAGCGCAGGTGATGCAAGTTGAGCAGCTTGATGCCGTGTACGGTGATGTGGAGTTTTTTCGCCCAGGGCAACGGGGTGTCGTTGTGCGTCGCTACAACTCGGGCCGATTCACTGTGCCCAGGCTGGGCTGGGGCTGGATGCCTGCGCACCCGGCGCTATTTGTCCGTCGGAGCTTGTTTGAGCGACATGGCAGTTTCCGCACAGACTACCGTATTGCAGGAGATTTTGAGTTCATAGCTAGGATTTTCAAAAATACTGAGTTGAGGTACCGGCACTTGACAAAAACTATGGTTTGTATGCGAATGGGAGGCATCAGCACAAGTGGTTGGCGAGCTACTTTACAGCTTAACCGGGAGATGATGCAAGCTTGCCGAACTAACTCCATCCCAACCAATTGGTTAAAGCTGTTGTTGCGCTATCCGTTCAAGACCATAGAGTTCTTTCGGACTTCAACTTCAATTTCTCACAAAGAGCGGTCTTGATCCAACAAAGTCCTTACTCTCAGATGACTGGGACTCCTAAGCTAAGTTGGCCGCCATCTTTTAGATGGCCTCGCTCAACGAAGCCCAGTGCTCCTTATACTGCCGCTAACACGGCCTGTAGCCCAAGCAACTGGATGACGGAAAAGATTCCTTTGAATCGCTTGAGCCGAACTCAGAGCTTGCTAGTAAGACCGATCTTGCCCAGCAACGCAAAAAACTCAAGCAATTAGAAAATGAGAACCTCAGAAACCCCTTTGGGTTTACTTTTGCATCGAACCGAGAGCGACGAACTGCCGCAACTCTGGAACGCCGTTACGGGCGAAATGAGCTTGGTTGGTCCACGGCCTTGTCTGTTCAATCAAATTCAATTGGTCAGCGAGCGGGTCTCGCGCATGGTCTTCAATGCTAGGCCTAGCATCACCGGGCTGGCTCAGGTCAGCAGCATTGATAAGTCTACTCCTAAACTGTTGGCCGAAACAGATGTGCGCATACTCAAGGAGCTGATTGCGTCAACCTATTTCGAATACATTTTTATATCGGTTGGCGAAAAGGGATTTGGAGATGGGGTGAGAAAAAAATGATCGACTCAGGACTCGGGACTCGGGACTCGGGACTCGGGACTC
>JACCDX010028376.1_pt1 | contig 22147 bp, 22 predicted proteins | sample 7449681 | NCBI WGS metagenome assembly JACCDX01 (sample SAMN15323450, study PRJNA562643) | freshwater metagenome | isolation source: river surface water | place: USA:Blue River Watershed | collected 2017-08-18
AGGCGTTCTTGCCTGCGGCGCGGGCCGCCAGCACGTACTCGCGGGCCCATACCGCGTTGGCGCTGGCGCGGGTGATGCGCGCGAAGGTGGGGATGTTGTAGATGCCGATGGCGATGATCGCGTTGACTATGCCGGGCCCGAAGACCGCGGTCAGCATGATGGCCGAGAGGATGGCCGGGAAGGCGAAGCCGAAGTCGGCCACGCGCATGATGATTTCCTCGGTCCAGCCGCGGCGCGCCGACGCGAGCAGGCCGAGGGCGGTGCCCACGATGAGTCCGATCCCCACCGCAATCACGCCCACCACGATGGACGCGCGCGCGCCCACCAGTAGCAGCGAGGCGATGTCGCGGCCGTACGGGTCGGTGCCGAGCCAGAAGCGGCCATCGGGCGCCTGCAGCTTGAGCGCCATGTCGATGTCGTAGGGCGAGTGCGGCGTCCACGCCAGCGAGAGCAGGGCGGCCAGCGCCAGCAGCGCGCTCAGGACGGCGCCGATGACGAAGCTGGGGTGGCGCAGGGCGCGCTTGCGAAATGTCATGCGCGCTCTTTCATATGTCGCTCGCCTTCACCCGCGGGTCGATGGCCGCATAGAGCAGGTCGACCAGGAAGTTGACGATGACCACCATCGCCGCCAGCAGCATCACGCAGTTGCGCACCACGATCAGGTCGCGATTGGCGATCGACTGGAAGATCAGCCGCCCCAGCCCTGGCAGGTAGAACACGCTCTCGACCACGATGGTGCCCGCCAGCAGCTCGGCGAACTGCAGGCCCATGACGGTGATGACGGGGATCAGCGCGTTGCGCAGCACATGGCCCCAGAGCACGCGGCGCTGCGAGGCGCCCTTGGCGCGGGCGGTGCGCACGAAGTCCTCGCGCAGCACCTCCAGCACCGCCGACCGGGTGATGCGCGCCAGGATGGCCGCCTGCACCACCGCCAGCGACAGCGCCGGCAGCAGCAGCGCGCGCAGGCCCTCCAGCACGCCGTCCTCCCAACCGGGAAAGCCCCCGGCCGAGAACCACTTGAGGTGCACCGAGAACAGCAGGATCAGGAGGATGGCGAACCAGAAGTTGGGGATGGCGATGCCCACCTGGCTCAGGCCCATGAGGCCGACGTCGCCCAGCTTGTTGTGACGGGCGGCGGCGTAGATGCCGGCGGCCAGCGCCAGCACCACGGTCAGCGACATCGCCATGATCGCCAACGGCACGGTGAGCGCCAGCCGCTCCAGCACCAGCTCGCCCACGGGCGTGCTGTAGGCATAGGACAGGCCCAGGTCGCCGGTGAGCAGGCCACCGATCCAGTGGAAGTAGCGGGTGAGGGCGGGCTGGTCGAGGCCCAGCTTGCTGGCCAGGGCGGCCACCGCCTCGGGCGCGGCGTCGGGACCCATGAGGATCTGCGCCGCGTTGCCTGGCAGCACCTCCAGCACCAGGAAGACCACCACCGAGGTGCCCGCCAACGTGGCGAGCAGGGTGATGAGACGCTTGACGAGAAACAGGCCCATGTCGCGGCGGATAATGCCAGATCATGAACCTGCGCCCGGAGCCCCCGCCATGTCCCTGATGATCACCGACGAGTGCATCAACTGCGACGTCTGCGAGCCCGAGTGCCCGAACCAGGCGATCTTCCTGGGCCCCGAGATCTACCAGATCGACCCCGACAAGTGCACCGAGTGCGTGGGCCACTTCGACGAGCCGCAGTGCGTGCAGGTCTGCCCGGTGGCGTGCATTCCGGTCGATCCGAAGCGGACCGAGAGCCGCGAGACGCTCATGGCGAAATACCTGCGGCTGCAGGCTGCGGCCGCGCCCGCTGCAACGCAGGACGCGAAGCAGGGCCCCAACCAGGGCGTTGATCAGGGCGCCTAGCAGGGCGCGCTGAAGCCGCCGCTGGTGCAGCACCCCGCGCCTGCAGTGTCCTCAGACCCCTTCCGGCCTCGGCGGCTTCGGCCTTGGCGGTTTGTGCGTGTGCACCGTGCTCGTCGCCCGCGTCATCTCCCCCGCCAGCAGGTCCGGCGCCGCCTTGAGCGTGCGCGCCACGCATTCCTCGATCAGCGTCCGGTGCTCGGGCGAGGGCTTGCGCAGCACGTAGTCGGCCACCTCGTTCTTGTCGCCCGGGTGCCCGATGCCGATGCGAAGCCGCCAGTAGTCGGCGGTGCCCAGTTGCGCGTGGATGTCGCGCAGACCGTTGTGGCCGCCGTGGCCGCCGCCGAACTTGAGCTTGGCCTGGCCCGGCGGCACATCGAGCTCGTCATGCACCACCAGGATCTCCTCGGGCGCGATCTTGAAGAAGCGCGCGAGCGCCGCCACCGACTTGCCCGAGAGATTCATGTAGGTCTGCGGCTCCAGCAGCCAGACGTTCTGGCCCTTGACGCTGCCGCGCGCCACCAGGCCGTGGTAGGCCCGGTCATTGGACAGGTGCAGGCCGAGGTCGCGCGCCAGGCCATCGACCCACCAGAAGCCCGCGTTGTGCCGCGTGGCCTCGTACTCGGCGCCCGGGTTGCCCAGGCCGACGAAGAGCTTGATCATGGGGACGTATTAGAGACGAAAAAAAACAAGGCCCGCGCGCGGCGGGCCTTGGATTGCAGGCCGAGGCCTGCAGGGGCTGCGAAGGATTACTTCTTGCCCTTGGCCGGCTTGGCGTCGGCCGCGGGGGCGGCTTCGGCGGCAGGAGCCGGGGCCTCTTCGGCGACGGTGGAGACCACCGAGACCAGCACCGGGTTCTTCTTGCCGTGGGTGACGGCGGTCACGCCCTTGGGCAGCTGGATGTCGTCCAGGTGCAGGGACATGCCCTTCTTCAGGCCGGAGAGGTCGACCTCGATGAACTCGGGCAGGTCGGCCGGCAGGCAGTTGATCTCGAGCTCGGAGATGACGTGGTTGACCACGCAGGCCTCGAACTTGACGGCCTGGGACTCCTCGGCCTTCACGTAGTGGACCGGCACCTTCATGTGGAGCTTGGTGGTGGCGTCGACCTTCTGGAAGTCGACGTGCAGCACCAGCTGCTTGAAGGGGTGGTACTGCACGTCACGCAGCAGGACCTTGCTGGTCTGGCCGGCCAGGTCCATCTCGAGGATGGAGGCGTGGAAGGCCTCTTTCTTGAGGGCGTGCCACAGGGCGTTGTGATCCAGCTCGATCAGCTGGGGCTCACCCTTGCCACCGTAGACGATGCCGGGCGTCTTGCCCGAATTGCGCAGACGGCGGCTCGCACCCGTACCCTGCTTGGCGCGCTCGAAGGCGACGAATTTCATATCAAACTCCTCTGGGGTCCACCGCGACCAGTGTGACCCGGGTTGCAAAAAGCCGGTCACGCAGGACCGGCGGGGATGGCCGCCCTTGCAGGCGGCCGGGACACTCAGAACAGGTTTTCCTGCTCCGAGAAAAGGCTCATCACCGACTCGCCCTTGGCGATGCGCTGGATGGTCTCGCCGATCAGCGGGGCCACCGACAGCTGGCGGATCTTGCCGCAGCTGCGGGCCGCATCGGACAGGGGAATGGTGTTGGTGACGACCACTTCGTCCAGCGCCGTGCCCTTGGAGATGCGCTCGATGGCGGGGCCGGAGAAGATGGGGTGCGTGCAGTAGGCGTAGACCTTCTTGGCGCCGCGCTCCTTGAGGACCTCGGCCGCCTTCACCAGGGTGCCGGCGGTGTCGATCATGTCGTCCATGATCACGCAGTTGCGGCCGTCGATCTCGCCGATCACGTGCATGACCTCGCTCACGTTGGCCTTGGGCCGGCGCTTGTCGATGATGGCCAGGTCGCAACCGAGCTGCTTGGCCAGCGCCCGGGCGCGGACCACGCCGCCGACGTCCGGGGAGACGACGATCAGGTCTTCGTAGTTCTTCTGGCGCAGGTCGGACAGCAGCACCGGGGACGCGTAGATGTTGTCCACCGGGATGTCGAAGAAGCCCTGGATCTGGTCGGCGTGCAGGTCCATGGTGAGGACGCGCGAGACGCCCACCGTCTGCAGCAGGTTGGCCACGACCTTGGCCGAGATCGGCACGCGCGAGGAGCGCGGACGGCGGTCCTGGCGGGCGTAGCCGAAGTAGGGGATGACGGCGCTGATGCGTTCGGCCGAGGCGCGCTTGAGCGCGTCGACCATGATCAGCAGCTCCATCAGGTTCTCGTTCGTGGGGGCGCAGGTGGACTGGACCACGAAGACGTCGCGGGCGCGGACGTTGGTGTTCAGTTCGACCGTGACCTCGCCATCGGAGAAGCGGCCCACGCTGGCCGCGCCGAGCGTGATACCCAGGTGGCCGGCGATTTCGGCGGCCAGCGCCGGGTTGGCGTTGCCGGTGAACACCATGAAATCGGGAGTCTGAGCAGCCTGCATGTTCGGAGCCAGCGACTTGGTAGGTTTTGCTGAAGTGAACAAAGCCCCAATGAAGGGGCTTGTTCAGTTTCGCCCCTTCATGGGGCGTTTTCTCTAAAGGTTTGGCAGGGGAGGAAGGACTCGAACCCTCGCATGCCGGAATCAAAATCCGGTGCCTTAACCAACTTGGCGACTCCCCTACACAGGAGGATGGCCTTGCGAGCCACCCACCGATCAATCGTCGCTGGCTGCCCAATCCGCCAAAGGATGGACCGCCAAATTGCTGCAGACCTGCATCTGCCACCCCTGGGCCTGCCAGCCTGCCGGGAGGGCGGGCGCGGGGACTGAGTCGGGCCCCCTCTCGGGGATATGCGCAAACACTGCGCTGCCTGAACCAGTCATCCGGGGCCGAAGGCCCAGGCCGGACAGCCAACCCAAAGCCTGGGTGACGCCGGGGCACAGCTTCTCGGCAACGGGTTGCAGGTCGTTTCGGCCGAAGTCGAAGGAGATGCCACCTGTGTTGTCGCCTGACTTTCGCCTGAGGGCTGCAGCAAAGCCCGAGAGTATAGCAGGCTCCGTGGCCCTTTGAAGCTCAGGATCGCCAAAGATTCGCGCTGTTTCCAGACCCTCGGGCGGCTTGACGACCACGAAGCGGGCTGCCGGCAGGTCGACCGGAACCAGGGTTTCGCCGATGCCCTCGACCCAGGCGTTGCGTCCGCCCAGGAAGAACGGGACGTCCGCCCCCAGCGCCAGTCCGATGCGTGCCAGGGCGGACCGGCCCAGGCCCAGGCCCCAGAGGCGGTTCAGGGCCAGCAGGCAACTGGCGGCGTCCGACGAGCCGCCGCCCAGGCCGGCCTGGGCCGGCAGCCGCTTCTCGATCGTGATGTGGGCCCCCAGCCGGGTACCGGTGGCGGCCTGCAGCGCCCGAGCGGCGCGCAGGCACAGGTCGTCGGCCGGCAGGGTGGCGCCGCGGTCCTCGCGGCTCAGCCCGCCGTCCTCGCGCAGCTCGAAGTGCAGCGTGTCCTGCCAGTCGACCAGCATGAAGACCGACTGCAGCAGGTGATAGCCATCGGCCCTGCGGCCGGTGACGTGGAGGAAGAGATTGAGCTTGGCCGGCGCCGGCACGTCACGCAGCGCGCGCAGCGGCGCCGGCGGCATGCGGTCGGACGGGGCGGGAGCCTGGATGGACATGGACGGATGGGTGGAAAGCGGGGGTGGGGGGACCGGTCGGGAGGCGAACGAAGAATGCGGCTCCGGTTCAGGGTGTGTCGAAGACCAGCCGCAATTCGGCTGGTGGTTGCAGCCGCCGCGCCTGCAGCCGCCCGCTGGCTTGCCTCGACAGGTCGGCCTGCCAGCCCAGGGCCTCGGTGGGCCGGCCGTCGAGCCAGTCGAACAGGGCGGCCACCGGGACTGGCGTGCCCAGGGCCTGCCGGGCCAGCTCGTCGAGGGAGGACGCGCTGCGCACCGGCTCGCCCGGCACACGCAGGCGCGCCCCGTCCGACGACCATTCCAGCAGGGCTGCGGTGCCGCCCAGAGGCGTGGTGAGTTCCAAAGTGCCGGCGGCGGGCGAGCCGCGCAGCTCGAAGCCGGCGCTGAAGGACTGCCGGGCCTCGCCCTCGACCTGCAGCGACATCCGCCCGGACCACTGGCGCACGGGGCCTGCGGTCGGACGCTGAGGTCGGAGGACGCTGCAGCCACCGAGCGCCAGCGGGGCGGCGATGGGCAGGGCGGCGAAGGCCGCCAGGAGCGGACGGCGCGCGATCAAGGCCGGACCTGCAGCCGCTCCAGCGTGGACTTCAGCGTCTCGTTGTCGCGGTTGATGGCCAGGCCCTCGCGCCAGATCTGCAGCGCGCGCGGCTGCTGGCCCAGGCTCCAGAGGACCTCGCCGAGGTGGGCGGCGATCTCGGCGTCGGGGCGGTCGGCGTAGGCCTTCTCCAGCAGGCGCAGGGCCTCGGCCTTGTTGCCCAGGCGGAACTCGACCCAGCCCATGCTGTCGGTGATGAAGGGGTCCCCGGGGGCCAGCTCGAGCGCCTTGCGAATCAGCTCGCGGGCCTCCGGCAGCCGGGTGTTGCGATCGGCCAGCGAGTAGCCGAGGGCGTTGTAGGCGTGGTGGAAGTCGGGCTTGGCGGCGATGGCCTGGCGCAGCAGGCGCTCCATCTCGGGCAGGCGGCCGAGCTTCTCGGCACTGATGGCCTGCTCGTAGAGAAGCTCGGTGTCCGCCGGGTTGCGGGCCACGGTCTCGGCCAGCAGGTCGTAGGCGGCCTGGTGCTGGCGGTTGTCACGAAGCAGCTGCACCTCGGCCAGCACCTTGGCGCGGGCGCCCGCGGCGTTGCGCTCGGGCACCGCGCGCAGGAGCTTGCGGGCCTCGTCCAGGCGGCCCTGGCGGGCGAGGATGGAGGCGCGCCGCACCTGGGCGGGCAGCAGGTCCTCGGTCGAGCCGATGCGGTCCAGCCAGGACAGGGCGCGGGGCAGGTCGCCGCGCTTCTCGGCGGCCTGGGCCAGGGCGAGGTAGGCCTGGGCCAGGGCGCGGGCGGAGTCCTCTGCCGGCTGGCGGCGCTCGGCCTGGGCCAGGGCCAGGTATTTCTGCAGCGCGGCCTCGCCGGCCTCGAGCTGGTTTTCCTGCACCTGCAGTACGCCCAGCACCAGCCAGGCCTCGGCGTAGTCGGTGCGCGCCTGCGTGAGGGCCTGCAGCTGCTGGCGCGCCTCGGCCAGGCGCTGGGCGTCGAGCAGGCTGCGGGCATAGGCCAGGCGCAGCTCGGGGCGGGCGTCGGGGCGAGCCAGGTGGCGGCGCACCAGGGCCTCGGCCTGGGGCAGGCGCGGGTCCATCAGCTCCAGGGCCAGGACGGCGGGGCCTTCATCGGCCGGGGCGGCGGCCTGGGCCCGCTCGGCGGCCTCGAGGGCGCTGGGCTCCTGGCCGGCGGCCAGGCGCAGGCGGGCGATGGCCAGCCAGGCGGCGCCGCGGGTCTCGGGCCGGGCGATGGAATCGGCCAGGGCCTGCTCGCCCAGTCGCGCAGCCTGGGCCTTGTCGCTGGCGCGTGCGTAGAGCCGGGGCAGCAGCGCGATCGCGGCGGGGCGCTCGGCGGCCGGGGTGGTGGCCAGGCAGGACCGCAGCGGCCCGGCGGCCTCGGAGATGCGGTTGAGGGCCAGCAGGATCTGCAGCAGGTAGCGATTGGCCTCGCGCGAGTCGGGGTGGGCCTGCCGCCAGGCCTGGGCGGCCTGCAGCGCGGACTCGCCCGAGCGGGCCTGCAGCGCGATGTCGGCGGCGCGCTGGAACAGGGCCGGGTCGCGCGTGCGGCGCGCGGCATCGAGCATCAGCTGGAAGGCGCTGCCCGGGTCCTGGTTGCGCGCGGCCAGCTCGCCCACCAGCAGCTGGTAGAACAGTTCGGCGGTGAGCGCGGATTGAGGTGGCGTCGAGGCGGCGGCTGCCGGCGGGGCCGCCGGGCGGGCCGGATTCGCCGCTGGCGCCTGGGCGAAGCTGGCGGAACCCGGGGCCAGGAGCAGCAGGCCCAGGCCGATCGCGCGACGAAGCACAGTCATGCGGGCCATCATAATCGCCGCTTCCCCGCCATGCCCGAACTGCCAGAAGTCGAAGTCACGCGCCGCAGTTTTGCCGACCGCATCGCCGGCGGGCGCGTCCTGTCCGCCCGCCTGGGCAAGCCCCTGCGCTGGCCCCTGGGCTGCGAGCCGGCTCATTTGGCGGGCCGCACCGTCCTCGGGGTGCGCCGGCGCGGCAAGTACCTGCTGATCGACCTCGACGACGGCCTGCTGCTGATGCACCTGGGCATGTCGGGCAGCGTGACCTTCTCGCCCGATCCGCCCGCGCCCGGCACCCACGACCACTTCGACCTCGTCACCACCCGCGGCACGCTGCGCCTGAACGACCCGCGCCGCTTTGGCGCGGTGGTCCATGCCCCGGCCGAGGACTCGCCGGTCGCGGCCAAGCTGCTGGGCGGCCTGGGGGTCGAGCCCCTGGGCCCGGACTTCGACCCGCAGGCCTTCCACGCGGGCCTGCGTGGCCGTCGGGCGCCGATCAAGCAGGTGCTGCTGGCCGGTGACGTGGTGGTGGGCGTGGGCAACATCTACGCGTCGGAGGCGCTGTTCCTCGCCGGCATCCGGCCCACCACCTCCGCCGCCCGCATCAGCCTGCCCCGCGCCACCCGGCTGCATGCGGCCATCCGGCAGGTGCTGGCCCAGGCGGTGGAGGCCGGCGGCAGCACGCTGCGGGACTTTTCCAACGCCTGGGGCGAGTCGGGGTACTTCCAGTTGCAGGCCATGGTCTACGACCGCGCCGGCCAGCCTTGCCGGGTGTGCGGGCGGGCCATCAAGCGGCTGGTGCAGGGGCAGCGGGCGACGTACTACTGCACGGGGTGCCAGTCGTGAGCCGAGGTCTCAGCCAGCGCGTCGTCGACTGGCAACGTATCCACGGCCGCCACGCCCTGCCCTGGCAGGGCACGCGCGATCCCTACCGGGTGTGGCTGTCCGAGGTCATGCTGCAGCAGACCCAGGTGGCCACCGTGCTTGGCTACTACGAGCGCTTCCTGGCGCGCTTTCCCGGCGTGGCCGATCTGGCCGCCGCCTCCGAGGACGAGGTCTTCGGCCTCTGGAGCGGCCTGGGCTACTACAGCCGGGCCCGCAACATGCACCGCTGCGCGCAGGCGGTGGTGCGTGACCATGGCGGGCAGTTTCCGCGGAGCGCGCAAGAACTCCAGACCCTGCCCGGCATCGGCCGATCGACCGCCGCCGCGATCGCGGCCTTCTGCTTTGGCGAGCGCATCGCCATCCTCGATGGCAACGTCAAGCGCGTGCTCTCGCGGGTGCTGGCCTTTGATGGCGACCTGGCTTCGGCGGCGCAGGAAAAGCGCCTCTGGTCACTGGCCCAGGACCTGGTCCCGGACCGCAGTGAGGACATGCCCGCCTACACCCAGGGCCTGATGGACCTGGGGGCCACCGTCTGCCTGGCGCGCGGGCCCAACTGCCTGCTGTGCCCGCTGCAGCCGGTGTGCGATGGCGCGCGCAGCGGCGAGCCCGAGCGCTTTCCGGTGCGCACCCGCAAGCTGCGGCGCACCGCGCAGTCGCTGTGGGTGCTGCTGGCCCGCCGCGACGATGGCGCGGTCTGGCTGGAGAAGCGGCCGTCCTCCGGCATCTGGGCCGGCCTGCACTGCCTGCCGGTGTTCGACTCGGCGCAGGGCGTGGACGAGATCTTGCCGATGCACGTGGCGCGTGAACCTGGCGAGCCCTTCGTGCACGTCCTCACGCACAAGGACCTGTACATGCACCCGGTGCATGCCAAGGTGGCGGGCGATGATCTGGCACTGGCCGACCGGCCGGGCCGGTGGGTGGACGCTGCGGTGTGGCCGGGCCTGGGGCTGCCGGCGCCCATCCGGCGCCTGCTTGAGGGCTCCAGCGACTGATTTGGCTGCCTGCGGCCACGAATTTCGGTGAAGCAATGAGGCGTGCCGGCTGAAGAGGCGCCAGCCGGAGGGGGGATCAGCGACCCGCTTCCAGCTCGCGGTGCCGCTTGAGGGTGGTCCAGCGATCCGCGAATGCGGCGGCGAGCTGCTCGACCAGGTAGACCGAGCGGTGCTGGCCGCCGGTACAGCCGACGGCCACCGTCACGTAGCTGCGGTGGTCGCGCGCCAGGGCCGGCAGCCACTGGGACAGGAAGGCCTCGATGTGGGTGTACATGCGCCCGACCTCGGCGTCGGCGCGCAGGAAGTCGGCCACCGGCGCGTCGCGGCCGGTGAGGTCCCGCAGGGCCGGCTCGTAGTGCGGGTTGGGCAGCATGCGCACGTCGAAGGCGTAGTCGGCGTCGACCGGGATCCCGCGCTTGAAGGCGAAGGACTCGAACACCAGCGTGAGCCGGCTGCTCGGCGCCGACAGCAGCGACTTCACATAGCCCTGGAGCTGGGCCGAGCGCAGCACGCTGGTGTCGATCACATGGGCCTGGTCCCGCAGGTCCGCCAGCAGCTCACGCTCGAGCTCGATCGCGTCGACCAGCGCATGCTGGTGGTCGGCGGGCGAATCGCCGCCCGCGGCTTGGTCGCCCGAGAGCGGGTGTCGGCGGCGGGTCTCGGAGAAGCGCCGCACCAGGGTGTCGGTGGTGGAGTCGAGGAACAGCGAGCGCACCTGCACCCCGCGCTCACGCAGGGCCTGCAGCTGCGCGGGCACCTGGGGCAGGGACTGCGCGCTGCGCACGTCCATCGCGATCGCCAGGCGCCGGGCCCGGGCCTGGTTGTCGAGGTCGACGAAGGGTCCCAGCAGCTCAGGCGGCAGGTTGTCGACGCAGTAGTAGCCCGCGTCCTCCAGGGAGCGAAGCACCACCGACTTGCCCGACCCGGACATGCCGGTGATGAGGACCAGCTCCTGGCTCACCGCGCGCCTCCGGCAGCATTGGCGGCGCCCGCACCCAGCATCTCCTTGGCATGGGCCAGGGTGGTGCCCGAAAGGCGTTCGCCGCCCAGCATGCGCGCGACCTCGGCCACCCGCTGCTCGCCGGTCACGGCGCCGACGCTGCTGGTGGTGCCGGTCTTGCCGGCCTGCTTGGCCACCACCAGGTGGTGGTCGGCGCAGGCGGCGACCTGGGGCAGGTGGGTGACGGCCAGTACCTGGCGGTCGCGTCCCAGCTGCTTCATCAGGCGGCCCACGGTCTCGGCCACGGCGCCGCCGACGCCGGAGTCGACCTCGTCGAAGATCAGGGTCTGCGCGTCACCCAGCTCGCTGGTGGTGACCGCAATGGCCAAGGCGATGCGCGAGAGCTCGCCGCCCGAGGCCACTTTGCCCACCGGGCGCGGCGTGCTGCCCGCATGGCCGGCGACGAGGAAGGCGACGTCCTCCAGGCCGTAGGCGGCCGGCTCGCAGGATTCGAGGCTCACCTCGAAGCGGCCACCCTGCATGCCCAGGCCCTGCATGGCCTGGGTGATGGACTGCGCCAGCTTGGGCGCGGCCTTGGCGCGCGCCTTGGACAGGGCCTTGGCCTCGGTGAGGTAGGCCTGTTCGGCCTTCTGCACCGCCGCTTCCAGGGCCTGCAGGTCGGCGGCGGCATCGAGCTGGGCGAGCTCCTGGCGCCAGCCGGCCAGCACCGCGGGCAGTTCTTCTGGCGGGCGCTTGTAGCGGCGCGCCAGCGACACCCACTGGCCCATGCGCTCGTCGAGTTCGGCCAGGCGCTGAGGGTCGAGGTCGGTGTTGCGCAGGTAGGCGTGCAGCGAGTGCGCGGCGTCCTCGGCCTGGGCGAGGGCGGAGCCGACCACTTCGGCCAAGGCGCGGAACTCGGGCTCCAGGTGCTCCTGGGCCTGTAGGGCGGCCTGGGCCTTGGCCAGGAGCGAGGTGGCGCCGCCGTCCTCGCCCTCCAGGCCGGCGAGCGCGGACTGGGCCGCGTCCATCAGGCCCTGGGCATGGGCCAGGCGGGTGTGGGCCGCGTTGAGGTCGGTCCACTCGTCGGCGCCGGGGGCGAGCTTGTCGACTTCACCGATCTGCCAGGACAGGCGCTCGCGCTCACGCTGCAGCGAGTCCTGTGCGGCGCGGGCCTCGGACAGCGTGGACAGCGCGCCGCGCCAGGCCTGCCAGAGCGCACCCAGGCGCGCGGTGTCCAGGCCCGCGTAGCCATCGAGCAGGCCGCGTACGGCTTGCGGCCGGGTGAGGCTTTGCCAGGCATGCTGGCCGTGGATGTCGACCAGCTGGTCGCCGGCCTCGCGCAACTGCGTGGCGGTGGCGGGGCTGCCGTTGATCCAGGCCCGGCTCTTGCCCTGGGCGTCGATACTGCGGCGCAGGAGCAGGGTGTCGCCATCCTCGAAGCCGGCCTCCTCGAGCCAGGCCGAGAGGCTGTCCGGGCGGTCGAATTCGGCGCTGATGTCGGCACGCGCGGCGCCCTCGCGCACCACGCCGGCGTCGGCGCGGGCGCCCAGGGCCAGCTGCAGGGCATCGATCAGGATGGACTTGCCGGCGCCGGTCTCGCCGGTGAGGACGGAGAAGCCCGAGGCCAGGTCGAGCTCGAGCTCGCGCACGATGACGAAATCGCGCAGGGTGATGCGCCGGAGACTCATGCAAGGACCCCCAGTCTCGGCGCTGCGCTCATGACCCCCCCTCGTTCCAGTGCAGCTTCTTGCGCAGGGTGTCGAAGTAGCTCCAGCCACGTGGGTGCAGGAAGCGCACCTGGTGCTGCGAGCGGCGCACGATGATGCGGTCGCCGTGCAGCAGCGAGGCCAGCGACTGCATGTCGAAATTGGCGCTGGCGTCGCGGCCGGCGACGACCTCGATGGACACCTCGCTGGCGTCATGCAGCACCAGCGGCCGGTTGGACAGGGTGTGCGGCGCGATCGGCACCAGCACCCAGCCCGGGATGGACGGGTGCAGCAAGGGGCCGCCCGCCGACAGCGCGTAGGCGGTGGAGCCGGTGGGCGAGGCCACGATCAGGCCGTCGGCGCGCTGGCTCGCCACGAAATGGCCGTCGACCTCGACCCGCAGTTCGACCATGCCGGAGGTGGCGCCGCGGTTCACGACCACGTCGTTCAGGGCCAGGGCGTCGAACACGCAGTGGCCGTCGCGCATCACGCGGGCATGCATGAGGCTGCGGCGGTCTTCGTCGTAGGCGCCTTGCAGCATCGAGGCCAGTGCCTCGCGGTAGCCGTCGAGGGGGATGTCGGTGATGAAGCCCAGCCGGCCCTGGTTGATGCCGATCAGGGGGATGTCGTGGCGGGCCAGCTGCCGGCCCACGCCCAGCATGGTGCCGTCGCCGCCCACCACCACGCACAGGTCGCACTGGGCGCCGATGCCCGCCAGGTCCAGCACTGGATGGCCCTGGATGCCGGCATGGGCGGCAGTGTCTCGGTCGAAGGCAACTTCACAGCCTTGTGCAACCAGGAACTGGGAAATATCCTCCAGGGCGGCCCGGGCGGTGCCGCTGCCCGAGCCGGCCACGGGGTACTTGCCGATCAGCGCGACATGGCGGAACAGGGACGTCATTCGCAAATTACATCACTAAAATCCGGCCCAGACCGACCATCATGCTGGATGACCGCGCGAAGTTGTTGTTGAAGGCGCTCGTCGAGCGCTACATCGCCGACGGGCAGCCCGTGGGCTCGCGCACGCTCTCGCGCGCCTCGGGCCTGGAGCTCTCGCCAGCCACCATCCGCAACGTCATGTCGGACCTGGAGGCCCTGGGCCTGATCGCCAGCCCGCACACCTCCGCCGGCCGCATTCCCACCGCCCGCGGCTACCGCCTGTTCGTCGACACCATGCTCACCGTGCAGCGCGAGCAGCTGCAGGCCCCGAGCCTGGCGCCCGACCAGCCGCAGAAGGTGATCGCCAACGCGGCGCAGCTGCTGTCCAACCTCTCGCACTTCGTGGGCGTGGTGATGGCGCCGCGCCGCAGCTCCGTCTTCCGGCACATCGAATTCCTGCGGCTGTCCGACCGCCGCTACCTGGTGATCATCGTCTCGCCCGACGGCGACGTGCAGAACCGGGTGGTCTTCACCGAGACCGACTACACGCAGCAGCAGCTGATCGAGGCCTCCAACTTCCTCAACGCCAACTACGCCGGCCTCGACATCGAGCAGGTGCGCGGGCGGCTGAAGGCCGAGGTCGACACCCTGCGCGCCGAGATCGCCAACCTGATGAAGGCGGCGGTCGACGCCAGCTCCGAGGCGCTGTCGCAGGCCAGCGAGGCGGTGGTCATCTCCGGCGAGCGCAACCTGCTGGAGGTGAGCGACTTCTCCAGCGACATGGGGCAGCTGCGGCGCGCCTTCGACCTGTTCGAGCAGAAGACGCAGCTGATGCGCCTGCTCGACATCTCCAGCCAGGCCGAGGGCGTGCGCATCTTCATCGGCGGCGAGAGCCAGATCGTGCCGGTCGAGGAGCTCTCGGTTGTCAGCGCGCCCTATGAGGTGGATGGCCAGGTGGTGGGCACGCTGGGTGTGATCGGGCCCACCCGCATGCCCTATGACCGCATGATCCAGATCGTGGACATCACCGCCAAGCTGGTGTCCAACGCCCTGAGCCACAAATAGGGCTGGCGCCGCGGGCGCCTATAGCCTGCTCTTGAAGTACTCAAGCACCATCGCCTGGACCTTGCGCCGGGTGTCGGCGCTGGCGCCCTGGGCCCGGTAGAACTTGCGGCCACTGGCCTGGGGCACCTCGGAGGCGCTGAAGTCCGCGAACATCATGCCGTGGCCGCCACCTTCCACCAGCTCGAAGCGGATGTCCGCGCCTTTCTCACGCATGGCGTCATACCACGCCTGGGGCGAAGGCATGTTGCCTTCCGGTGCGCTCATGCGGTTGCATCGCGCCGCAAAGCCTGGAGGGGCGGCGAGGTAGTGGTCGTTCTGGACGCACACCTCGCCGCGTGTGTGCATCCAGTCGTCGGGCCGGACGCCCCCGTAGTTGTCGGCGGCGCCATAGAGCAGGAGCAGCGGCACCTTCAGCGTGTCCGGAAACCCGATTCCGGCGGCCGGACCGCCCTCCGCGATGACCGCCCGCACATGCTGGCTGTCTGCAGCGCCCGCCATGTTGATCGCCACGCTGCCCCCATTGGACAAGCCCTGGAAGAAGACGCGCGAGGTGTCGACCTTGTCGCTGGCCAGAACCCAGCGGTACGCCCCGAGGGTGGCCCGATAGATCATCCGCTGGCGCGCGCCATTGGTCATCTGGTAGAGGAGCAGGGGCGAGCCGGGCTGGAAGCCGTTCATCTCGAACGCGTCGAACACCAGCGTCGCAAAGCCGTTGCGGTTCCAGAGGGCCGCCGTGTCGCGCTCGTAGCCGCCCAGTCCGCCCCCGCCGTGGATCACGATGACCACGGGCGGCTTGTCGCCCAGCGGCCTGGTGAACCGGCCCGGCATGTCGAGCTTGACGGAGCGGTGGCAGGGGTCGAACGGCGCCAGCAGCCCCAGCACCGTGTGGATCTGCCCGTTGCCCACCAGGCGCGTGCTGTCGGGGGGTGCAGGAACGCAGTCCTGCTGTGCGAACAGTGCGCCGTGGAACAGGATCCAGGCCAGGCAGATGAACTTCTTCATGGGTGTCCGCTCCGGCATGGCCGGGATCGCGCCAGTCTGGATGGCGCGCGCCCCGACGGTAGCAGACGGCGAGGGGCCGCTCGATGGCGGCCCCGGGGGCTCACCCCTTCTTGGCCAACCCCACGTCCGCCACGATGCGGTACATCAGGTCGCGGTCCTTGAGGAACTCGCGCTGGAAGGCATCGACCGACAGCGGGTTCGGGTCCAGGCCCAGGCCGATCAGTCGCTCCTGCACCGCCTTGGTCGTGGCCACCTTGTTGATGGCGGCATTGAGCTTGTCGACCGTGGCCTTGGGGATGCCGGCCGGGCCGATCAGGCCGAACCAGGACTCGAACTCGAAGCCGGGCAGGCCCGACTCGGCGATGGTGGGGATGTTGGGCAGCTGCGCGCTGCGCTTCTTGCCGGTGATGCCCAGCACGCGGTAGCGCGGGTCGTTGCGGAAGGCGGCCGAGCCCGCGGTCGGCACGATCACCGCCTGCGCGCGGTTGCCGCCCACGTCGGTCACCGCCTCGGCGGTGCCCTTGTACGGAACATGCACCACATCGATGCCGGCGGACTTCACGAAGTAGGCCATGGCCAGGTGCGTGGAGCTGCCAACGCCCGCCGAGCCGTAATTGAGCTGGCCCGGCTTGGACTTGGCCAGGGCGATGAATTCGCCCACGGTCCGGGCGGGCACCTCGGCGCTGATCAACAGCAGGTAGTTCTGGTCACCCAGGTTGGCCACGACCTGGAAGTCCTTGACCGGGTCGTAGGCGGGCGTGGCGCCCATGGCGGCGGTCACGAAGTGGCTGGACGCCGCCATCAGCAGCGTGCGGCCGTCGGGGTCGGCCTTGGCCACGGCCACGTTGCCGATGGCACCGCCGGCGCCCGGCTTGGCCTCGATGATCCAGGTCTGGCCGGTCTCGGCGCCCAGCTCGTTGTGGATGGCGCGGGCCGGCGCTTCGCGCGCGCCGCCGGCGGCGAAGGGCACCACGATGCGGCTCACGTTGCCGCCGGCCTGGGCCAGCACCTCGAGGGGCAGGGCGCCTGCGAGGGTTCCGCCGAGGGCGGCCAGAAGGTCACGTCGATTCATATGCGTCTCCTTTGCTTGTGATCGGGGGCGTCTCAGCCCATGAGGCGGTTGAAGTCTTCAAAGATCTCGTCGACCGAGAAGCGGCGCGGGATCAGGCGCTGCTCGTGCGAGTAGCGAATGAGGATCTCGAGCGCGCGCCGGTTCGGCTCCACGCCGAAGGGCGTGAGGTCTGGCTCGCCGGCGGGGCGCGCGGCATCGGCCTCGGCCTTGCTTTGCTCCAGCGCCCGGTAGATGGCGCGCACCACCTCGGGCCGCTCGCGCACCAGATCTTCGCGCACCACCATCATGTGGTTGATCGGTATCAACCCGTGCCGTGCGGCCCAGGCCTGGGCCGCCTGGTGGGGCTCCGGCAGCACCGGCACCAGGCGCGGGTCGTCGGGCAGGTCGGTGCCGATGATGGCGGCGTCCAGGTCGCCGGCCACCAGGCACTCGAACGCGTTGCGGCCGGAGTCGTCGCGGCTCACGCCCGGCGGATCCGGGAATTCGGCCAGGTGGCCATGCTCGGAGGTGACCCAGTGCACGCCATCGAGATTGACGCCGTAGTCGTCGGAGAGGATGCCCCGCACCCAGGTCACCGTGGTCTGCGCATAGGCGCGGATGCCGACCCGCTTGCCCTGCAACTGCGCGGCGGTGAGGCGGCGGTCGGCGTGGCTCACCAGGCAGTGGTGCTGGTGGCGGCCGGCGCCCACCACCGCCGGCAGCAGCACCAGCGGCTTGCCGTAGGCGCGGGCCTGCAGGTAAGTCACCAGGGCCAGCTCGGCGACATCGAAGGACAGCTCGCGCACCACCCGCTTGAAGGCGCGGTTGGGCGTCTTCACCGGGTCGTACTCGAGCTCGAACAGCTCCTGCGGCAGCCGGCCCGACTTGAGCGCACGGGTGTTGGGATAGTCGCCCAGCAGGGTCTTGAGCTGCAGGCGTTCAGGGGTGGCCATCGGCGCTGTCCTCAGGCCTTGCCCGTGCCCAGCGCGGGGTACAGACGGCGGGCGGTGCCCGAGAAGATCCAGGCGCGGTCGGCGTTACTCAGCGTGCGGGTGGCGTCGACGGCCAGCTGCAGCTGGTGGGTCAGGCCGCCGGCCGAGGCCGGGAAGTTGGAGCCCCACGCGATGCGCTGCGCGCCGAAGGCAGCGACCGCGGCCTCGCAGAAGGCCTGTGGCGTGCTCTTGCCTTGGGAGGACTCCAGCAGGTTGTGCGTGGTGAGCTTGAAGTTCAGCTTGGGAAAGCGCGCCAGCGCCCACAGGCTGGCAGCGGCCGCATACGGCGTGCCGTCCTCGAGCGCAGGCCGGGCGAAGTGGTCGAGGAGGACGGTGACCTGGGGAAAGTCATTGAGCACCGCCTCGAGCTGCGGCAGGCCGCCCGCGCGCAGCTGCACGCACACCGGGATGCCGTGGTCGCTGGCGTACTGCCAGGTCGGGCGGGCGCGCGGGTCGTCCAGGCGCGTGGCGTGGTCGGCTGCGGTGTGGCCGGCGATGAAGAAGCGCATGCCAGCCAGGCCCTCGGCCTGCCAGCGCGCGGCCTGCTGCGGCGCGTCGGGCGCGAGCAGGTCGACCGAGTAGACCCCGATGAACTTCCTGGGGCGCGCGCGGACGCAATCCCGCACATAGCTGCTGTCATGGCCGTAGCAGGTCGAGGCCTGCACCAGCACGGCCTGGGCCACGCCGGCCTCGGCCATCGCGCCGAGCATGGCGGCGTCGTCCACCGGCCGCTCGCGCGACCAGTCGGACTGCTTGCCGCCCATGGGCTGCAGCGGGTAGCGGGCGGTGTCGGGGGCGATCACGTGGCAGTGGGTGTCCACCACGGGAACGGTGAGGGTCATGTCGTCTCCACAGGCTTTGGCTTTGAATTGGCTGCAATTCTGGGAAGCCGCTATCAAAAGCAAAAGCCAGAAATTAAAGCCCTATCATTTGCTTTTCTTATGACGATCCCGGGGCGAGCCCCTTTGGCTGCCCGGCATCGCCGCCCCGCACGCCGCCACTCCGCATACCCATGGCCCAGCTCGATTGGTACATCCGCGCGAACCTCAAGCCCCGCCACCTGCAGCTGCTGGTGGCGCTCGACGCCTTCCGCCACATCGGCCGCGCGGCAGCCAGCCTGAACCTCTCGCAGCCCGCGGTCTCGCTGTCCCTGGGCGAGCTGGAGAAGGGCCTGGGCCTGTCCCTCTTCGAGCGGCACGCGCGCGGCGTCACGCCCAATGCCTACGGCGACTGCCTGGTGCGCCATGCGCGCCGCATGCTGGCCGGCCTGGAGCAGGCGCGCGAGGAGCTGCAGGCCCTGCAGGCCGGCACCGAGGGCAAGGTGCGCGTGGGCGCGCTGCCGGCCACCACGCCGGCGCTGATGCCGCAGGCGCTGGCCGCCTTCAAGCGCGAGTACCCGGCCAGCCAGGTGATGGTGAGCGAGGGCTCGATGGACGCCCTGCTGCCGCAGCTGCGGGGCGGCAGCCTCGACCTGCTGGTGGGGCGGCTGATGTCCCGTGTGGCCGACGACGTGGCTGAGGAGGTGCTCTACGACGGCCTCAACGTCATCGTCGTGCGGCACGACCATCCGCTCGCCCGCCGCCGGCGTCTGAAGTGGCTCGACCTGCAGGACTTCCCCTGGGTGCTGCCGCCCGCGGGCTCGCTGGCACGCGAGCCGCTGGAGCTTGCCTTGCGCCAGCACGGCATGGCGCTGCCGGCCGACGCGGTCGAGACCCTGTCCATCAGCGTGATCTCCGGCTACCTGCAGCACACGCAGGCGATTGGGGTGCTGTCCCGGCTGGTGGCCCTGCCGCTGGTGCGGGACAAGGCCTTGTCCATCCTCCCGCTGGAGCTGCCTGACCCGCGCCGCCCGATCGGCGTGACCTGGCTCAAGGAGCGCCCGCTCTCGCCCGCGGCGCTGCGGCTGGTGGGGTGCCTGCAGCAGGCGATGACCGTGGTGGCGTGAGGTGCGGGCCTGGCGCGAACCCCGTCGGGGTCAGTCCACCGCAGGTCGGCCCGATCTCGCCAGCGTGACGGTCAGCCCGATGCCGGCCGAGGCGCCGGTGGTGCGGCGAACCAGCGGGCTGTCCTCATTGGCCGCACCGTTGACGCTGTCGATGCGCACGAAGCCGAACACACGCCAGTCGCGGTTCACCGGCCTTGAGAACGAGCCCGAGACCCGCCAGCCCACCAGCCCGGGTTGGGCCGCATAGGCCGGGCGATCAGCCAGCGCCGATGCCGCATCGACGCCATACAGCGTGCTTGCCAGCCGCTGGTCTGCCAGCACCGCGCCAATGCTGCCGGTGTAGGCCCAGCCCTGGGCCGGGCGCCGCTGGAAGGAGAGCTCCGGCTCGAGCGCCATGCCGCGATGCGCTGCGCGGTCGTTCAGGTCGAACACCCCACGCAGCGGCAGGTCGACCAGCCAGCGGCCGTCGGCGCCACTGGTCGCTACGGTCCATCGCAGGCGCGGGCCCAGTTCGATCAGGGTTCCGAGCTCCTTCATGCCGCGACGGGCCTCGATCTCGCTGGAGCGCGCGGCGAACGCGCCGGCCACGCCGATATCCAGCTCAAACTTGTCCGTCTTGAGTGCGCGCAGGCCCGCCGTGCCCCGGTCAGCCCGCAGCACCGGGCCCCGGTACACGAGGTAGGGCACCGCGAGCGCGCGCTCGACCTGCTGGTCCGAACCGGGGTAGGCCTGCTGCGACACCCCCACGCCCAGCGCGCCGAGTTCCCACAGGGGCCTCGCCGGTGCGGTGTCGGCATGGACAGAGGCGGCGGCCATGGCCACTGCCAGGGCAGTGATCGAGCCCGGGATGGTCCGGCCGCGGAACATGGTGGTGAATGTCAATTTGAATACCCCTGAGATGGGGCATCGTCCCACACCCCGGCGGACGGGTATTGAACGGGTACGCCAATCCCGACTGGACGGAGGGTGGCAGAGGGTGCCCGCGGCAGTCCTGCAGAGTGCCCCGGTCGCTAGAATCGGGCGGCCAGAAGGGGGGCGTTAGCTCAGTTGGTCAGAGCAGAGGACTCATAATCCTTTGGTCATTGGTTCAAGTCCAATACGCCCTACCATTTCTCCGGGTCGAGCCGCTCTCCTTGCAGCAAGGTCTCCCCGCCACGGCCCTGTACTCGCGGCCTCTCCGAAAAAATCCCTTGGTCGCTTCTGGCTAGAAATTCCAGGATTGCCTGTTTTTTCAGCAGGAAATTCTGTCGTTTTGGGCTTCGCTCACACTGTGGCAGCCGTCGCTCGCAAGTCCTCCGCTGGCCAGGGCCGCAGGAAATCGAGGCTGTCCCGGGCGCTGGCCTGCAGCCAGTCGTCGTAGCGCTCGGGCGGCAGGATCACGATCATCCGTTTCTCCTCGCCCGGCTTGTGCAGCTGGTTCATCAGCGGGTGCGCGTCCGCGTTGATGGTGAGCATCGTGAAGCTGTGCACCACCTCGCCCAGCCCGTCCCGCCAGGTCGACCACAGGCCGGCCACGCCCATGGGCTCGCCACTGGGCAGCGTGATGCGCGTGGGCACCGCCTTGCCGGAGCGCCAGTCGGGCTCGAAGAAGGCGTCGATGGGGACGATGCAATGCTGGGCCCGGCGCCAGGCGTCGCGAAAGCTGGGCTTTTCGGCCACCGTTTCGCTGCGGGCGTTGTAGGTGTGGCGGGCGATCTTCGTGTCCTTTGACCAGGACGGGATGAGGCCGAAGCTGCCAAGCAGCCCTTCACGGGCCGGAACGGCCTCGTCACCTGCATCGGCGTGGGGGTGACGGCGCACGAAGGTGCTCAGGTAACCTGGCCAGACGTCGCGGCGCGCCAGCTCGCTGGGGAGGTCGATGCCGAAGCGCTGCCGAAGCTTGGCCTTGTCGTGGGTGGATTCGTAGTGCGAGCACACGGTCGGGAGTGTAGATCCGGGCCGGGCGCGTCCCTTGCGCCTTCCCGCGCCGTACGACAATGACCCGCACGCTGCCGCCAGCCTGTTCGGCGCATGCAGGAGTCCCATGGCCCTCATCACCTCCGTCGACGACTATTTTTCGAGCGGCTGCGGCCGCTGCGACCGCTTCGCCACGCCGCAGTGTTCGTCCAGGGTCTGGCAGGACGGCCTGCAGGCCCTCCGCCAGTTGTGCCTGGACGTGGGCCTGGTCGAGGCCTTGAAGTGGAGCCACCCCTGCTACATGCACGCGGGCCGCAATATCGCCATCCTCGGCGCCCTGCGGGGCGAGTTCCGCATCAACTTCTTCACCCCCGCGCTGCTGTCCGACCCCGAGGGCCTGCTGGAGCGCGCCGGCCCCAACACCCAGCACCCGGGCATGCTGCGCTTCCGCGATGCAGCCGATGTGCGCCGCAAGGCGAAGGCCGTGGTTGCCTTGCTACGGGAGGCGATGGCGCATGCGGAGGCTGGCCGGCAGCCGCCCAAGGAGCAACGTGCCGCGGACTTGCCGCCGGAACTCACCGACGCCCTGGCCCGTGACGCCGAGCTCGCCCAGGCCTTCGCCCGCCTCACGCCGGGCCGGCAGCGAAGCTACGCGATTCACCTGGCATCGGCCAAGAAGCCGCAGACGCGCATCGACCGCCTGGCCAGGTTACGTAGCCACATCCTGGCGGGCAAGGGGGCGTTCGAGCCCCTTGAGGGCGGTTGACGCTGCACCTCGCGACGCGGATGGAGCTCACCCGGCACCCTGTTTCACAGGCCCTGCGGCCCATCACGAGTGGCTGGCTAGACCTGCAGCAGCCGCGTGAGCTCGTTGATGTCCCCAAGCTGCTCGATTCGCTCCAGCGTCTCGAATAGCTGCGGCAAGCGCTCACGCGGCAGGGACCGCGCCGCGCAGTCCGCGAA
>JACCDX010512359.1_pt1 | contig 22147 bp, 29 predicted proteins | sample 7449681 | NCBI WGS metagenome assembly JACCDX01 (sample SAMN15323450, study PRJNA562643) | freshwater metagenome | isolation source: river surface water | place: USA:Blue River Watershed | collected 2017-08-18
CACCATTATCTTGTTTTGCCTTTTCTACTTCAGCGGGTGATGGTTTATCGTGCTTTGTAGGGTCCATTTTAACAACGGAATAGACATTGCCAGTTTTTTTATTTTTGACAATGTCATCTTCTATTATTAATTGATAAATTGTTCTTTCAAATTTATTCATGATAATTATCTACCTTGACCACGATAGTTCCTTTCAGACCTATCATGTTTATTTTTTGATTTAGAATGCTTTCCACCTTTTCTTTTTCCAAATGTAGTTTTTGGAACACCCGATGATGATTTGCCTTTTGCCATATTAATTAAGCCTTTTTAGATTTTACTGACTTAACTTTTTTTACTACCTCTTTAGCATCTGCTTCAACTTCTTTAACTTCTTTAACAACATCTTTTACAGAATCAACTGCAGACATTACTTCAACTAAATTTTTTGATTTTACTGCTTTAGATACTTTTTCATGAGCTACTTCGGCTTTTTCAACAACATCTTCAATGTTTTCACCAACACGGTCAACATCATCTAATGTTTTTTTAACTTTCTTTTTTTGTTCAGGAGATAACATATTTGTTTCATCAACAAACTTTTCTACCTTGTCTTCTAATTGGTCAACTTTTACAAATAGATTTTTAAGAAACGCAAAGATTTTTTTCATAATACTTGTTTTACATATAAGTATAACGAAGTATCAAAAAAATTAATCTTCACCATATAAGGAGAACTTTTTAATAGGTATTTCCACTTGCTCTTCCATCACAATATGAACGGTTCCCTTTCTAGCTTCCATATAAAAGTTTGTTTCACCAGAATGCTGATACCAAGCTTCCAATGCATCTGTTAAAGATGTGTAGATTTTTGGATTTACTTTTGTATCTACAAATTGCCATCTATCTCCAGGTGGAACTCTTTTTAAGACCAATATTTTGGCTTCTTTAACTTCCAATTCCATAATTAGATAACTTCAATGATTTTTGTTTCAGATACTTTTACTACTTCGTATTCAAGCTTTACTGCATCTTTTGTAAACTTTTGAACCAATTTAGCTTCTGCTTCTGTACAGGACATTGCATCTACCAAATAGTTTTCTTTTTGTTTTTTAATTTTACCTTTCGCATCTTCTACTTCGATTGCGACCATAACTGCGTAATACTTTGTCATTGTTTTTAATTTTTATTGTTATAATGTAAATATAAGATATTTTTTTCAATTTACAAAATAAAAAAGGGAGGATTTCTCCCCCCAATTTTTATTATATAAAGTAAGTCTTACTTACCGAATGTATAGCGAATACCTAATTGAGCTGTCCACACATCAAATACTGATGAATTGTATTGGTATGTATTTTTTGCCAAATAGGTTCCTGAAGCATCTCTTTGTGTTGCCAATCTGAAGTATGGTTCATTGGTAACAGGATGACGGCTTACTAAATTCAACAATTGTGGTGCAGTTGCTCTTTGAGAAACACCCCAATTATTGTTCAACATATTTGTAAAGTTAAGAATATCAAAACGAATTTGGAATGCATTTCTTTCTCCCTTAATCTTTACGAACACATCTTGTGCAATAGATAAATCTAATCTATGAAGATATGGAAGAACACTTGCATTTCTTTCAGCATAAGTTCCTCTTCTTTTAGAAAGATATGGGTCTTGTGCAATAAACTTATCAAATGCATCTTGTTGTTGTGCTTCTGTATAAGTTACCGCACTTGCTCCACTACCTACAGTCAATGGTGAAAATCTAACATCTGAACCTTTCATTGGAACAAAAATTAAATCATTATTGCTTACTCTATCACCATTCAAATCACCTGCTACAACATAAGAATATGGGTTAGATTGCTGTCCAACATAACCTAAACTAATGTTTGTTGCTCCACCATATTTCTTACCATATTCAATTCTATAACCCAATAAACCAACCAAACGATTCTTAACAAAGAAATCAGATGTAGTTAGATTCAAATAGTTATTACCCAATACTGAAACTGCAGATTGCCATGAACCACTTGCAATCGAACCGGCACTCATAAAATCTTTAGATTCTGCGGTTGTCCATGCAAAAGAACCCCAAAGCCCTTTTGAAGCTGGTTTCTCAAGTCTTACGGTGAATGATTCGTGATATGCTCCATTCTTATTAGTAAGAACGGCTGCCATAGAAACGTTATCGTTTACTCTAACACCTGCATCATTTCCTGCATAAATCAAACGTTGATCAACTCCACCCAATCTAGAAGTGTGGTTTTCCATATTTGCGTTATAGTAGTGAACTGCGTTGAATGTTTGATTATACAAATACTCTGCACTCAATACCAAACCTAACCATGGAAGTTTTTGGTCAACTGCCAAGTTTGTTTTCCATACTTGTGGAAACTTATAATCTCTTTCTGTAAGTGCCAAATCAAATGTAGATGGAAGAGTTGGTGTTTGTGGAATAAAATACTGATTAGGGTTTGCTGTAAATCCATATGCTGCAGCATTACCACCCGATACATCAATAAATCCTGTCAACACACCATTGTTTCCAATTTGATTAGACAAGAACACATAAGGAGGCCTACCTGTGAATACACCACTTCCACCACGAATTTGTGTTTTCTTTTTAGCTTCAACATCCCAATTGAATCCAAAACGTGGTTCAACCAAAACCTGTGTTTTTGGCATCAACCCTGTATTGAATTTTCTACCACCACCAAATGCCATTGCGGTGATTTTTGGATTTTCAAGTGCTGTGTTATTGAATCCGATAATGTTTGCTCTGAAACCAAAAGTTAATTTAAGGTCTTTTGTAGCATTAAACTCATCTTGTCCATAAACATCCAATCTTGTTGTTTCCAAAACTTGCATTGGTTCAATTCCACCTGGAAGTGCCGAATATCTCAACTGAAATCTAGCAGGTGAAGTTGCAGATGGTTTACCCCCATTTGCCAAACTTTCATTTGCTGCTTTGTAGAAATCAGCCAATGAGTTGAAAATATAAACACCATTAGATGCTGGATAGAAATTGTTATTAGATTGATATGCTTGGAAGTTAAAACCACCAACCAAAGTATGTTTACCTGCGTATTTTGTTAAGTTATTTGTAACATTGAATGTTGAATAATTCAATTTATTACTTGGTGTGAATGGGTCAAAACCTACAGATGTGTAAGTTGCTGCACCCTCTCTAATATCAATAGTTGGGAACATCTGGCTCAAATATGCTCTATCTTCAATTTGCTTATCATAAGATACAATCAAATTATTATAAAGTGTATTATTAAGTTTTGAGTTCAATTCCAACACCAAAGAACGGGTATTATCTTGAATGATGTAACCACTATTTTGGAAAGACATTGCATTAAACTGTGTAGTTCTATTACCTGCACCTGCTGATTGAGAATTTGAAATGTTAATCTCTGCAGATGAATTGTGGTGAACGTAACGTGCTGTTAATTTATTCTTATCATCAATGTTCCAATCTAAACGAATTAGGAATTTGTTTGAAGAGTTTTCATTAGAATATCCTTCCCATGGACCCGTAACATAATTAAACTTTTCTTTCATAAAGTCGGAAAGTGCTTTCATATCAGAATACTTTACACGACTAATTTGAGAACCTGATAATGGTGAACCATCGGAAATCCAAGTTGTACCTGGTTCAGTTTTTACGATACCCTCATAGTTACCAAATAAGAATAACTTGTTCTTAATAATTGGCATACCTAAACGGAAACCTTGAACCTTCTCATCAAATTTAGATGGAGTTACTTTTGTTCCCCTTGCGTTATTACCAACATATGTAGATGAATTGTTTCTTTGAGTTTGATATACACTACCTTCTATATTATTAGAACCCGAACGAGTTACTGCATTGATACCTGCTCCTGTAAATCCACTTTGTCTAATATCAAATGGTGCAACGTTAACTTGAAGTTGGTCAATCGCATCCAATGAAATTGCGGAAGCGCCTGTTCTACCACCTGCTTGTGCAGATGAGCCTAATCCAAAATTATTGTTGAATTGAGAACCATCAATAGTAAAGTTATTCAAACGAGAATCTTGTGCTCCGAATGATGTTCCATTACCAAATGGATTATACTTTGTAATACCATCAATAGTTCTCGCTCCCGTAATTGGAATAGTTGTTAATTCTCTACGTCCAAATTGTTGAGAAGCACCGGTTCTTTCTTTTGAAAAAATATTGCTTTTACTTCCTACAATTTTTACTTCTTCCATTTCTTTTGCACTACTATTCAATTCAAAGTTTACGTTTGATGTAATACCCAATTCGGTATTAATATCCGTAACTTCACCTTTGGAATGTCCTGCGTAAGATGCATGAATTGTGTATGGACCACCAGGTCTTACTGCTGGTAATACAAACACACCACTTTTGTTAGTAACTGTTTTGTATTCTGTACCCGTTGGGATGTGGGTAGCATGAATACTTGCTCCTTGCAATGTTTCGTTCTTTTCATTTTTAACTACACCTGATATTGAAGATGTGGTAATCTGTCCAAATCCAATAAAAGATACTGCCATCAATAACAACGATAGAATCGTTTTTTTCATAATTGTTTTTTTAGTTATAAAATTGTTTGATTAAAAAATAAAAGGTGCGATTTCTCACACCTTATGTTTACTTCTTTCCTTCTTCAACAGAAGCTGCCCTATAATCCGTAACCAATTTTTTCAGGTCACCAATCAATGTTCTTGCGTTCTTTTGAGATACTTTTGTCGTTTTGTTGTGTTCAACTTCAAATTCTTCCCACAACTTTTTCATCTGTTCAAATAATTCCTGTTTTTCCATTTTTTTGTTTTTTATTGTTTATTAAATATAAGATAGATTTTTTATATTTCCAAATTTATTTATCTACCTCTTTTTCTACGAAGTTCTACTTCTTTTAAGTAATGTGGTTTCCAATGATATTCAACTGATATTGGTCCATTCTTGAATTTATTCAAATCATATTTCCATATAGATTTGGATTCTGCATCCTCAAATATGTATTCAAACTTTGTTTCCTTTTCTGATTTGATTTGGGTTTCTTTAGTTTTTCTCATCTATATTTTCATTTTCTTCAGGTATTCCATGTTCTTCATACCAATGTTTAACATTTCTATCACCGACCAATAAGAAGAAACAGTTGTAACATAACGGTCTAATGTTTTCTAATTTACGATTATTTAAGTTGCCATCCAAAAAATCTATTAGTAGTGGCATTTTTCCATCTGATATTCTTTCTTCTCCAAATCCACAACTACTACATACTTTTGGAACATACCCACTTGCAAATAGTTTATTTTTATATTTGTGCAATGGATATTTTAAGTGTTTTCCATTTATCAAATCTTCAATGTTAAACTTTTTATTACGAATTTTTACAGCTCTATCAATTCCATATCCATATGGGTTCTTTAAGTCTTCAAATATGCCATATAATTTTGCATATTTTTTATAGGTATTGTAACTAATACCCAATATCCTAGCTGCTTCAAATGCTGATTTTGCTTTTGCCTGTGCTGCTTTGATTTGTGATTCTAAAATGGGTCTGTAGCCCAATCCTCTTTTTGTAATCTTTTCTTTTTCTTCCAAATTTGGAAAAAAACTTTGATTTTCCTCATTTTGATTTTCCATACTAATAACCATTTAATTATACTAATAAGTATATCAAATCAACATTTTTATTAGTTTTTCAAATGTTTCATCTATGGGTTTGGATGTATCTAAATCTACATAAAATTTTTCTGGCTTTTGATAATCCTCTATTATTAAATTTTCTGTTCCTATTTTTTTAGAAGTATGGCAGTATATTTCTGTTATTTTACAATCTGCTTTTAATTTTTCTCTCACAGATTTATCAGGACATGCCATTGATATTACCACATCATTTCCGCATTTATTTAAATATTTTGCTATTTCAAAATATAAATCGGAATAATTTTCATCAATATGAAATACGGATTTTCTCCAGTTTTTCTTATCAGTTTGTAACCAAAATTGTAACCTTTGTCCTATTGTGGATTTTCCACTTTTAGGTTGTCCGTGAAGCAAATAAACCATATTTTACTTTTTTATACGATTTACAGCTGCTTCATATGCTTTTGAATTTTTATCATAATTAAGAGCTGATTTTATTTTTATTTTTCTACCCGTTTCTGGATTCTTTATTGTTTTATCCAATTCGGTTTTTGGAACTAAAGATTTTAATTTACTTATATCATTTGTAGATTTATCTCCTTTTTTGGAGTGATCGTATTTTTTTGATGGAGCGGATGGTACATCATGTTTGACATGCTGAACTCTCATTTTTATATCTGGGTATTTATTTTTTAATTGTTTTACCGCATTAACATTTTTATGAGAATCATCTATAAAGAAAACATCTTTATAACCACTTTTTATTTTCTCCTCTATCCAATCCGCTTTTTTCTGTGGGTCTGAATCTCCCAATGCAACTACATATATATCTCCAAGTCCAATATCTCTCAAATAATCTTTAACAGGCTTATAAGCACTTCTAGCGGTAAGTATCACTATTTTTCTTTCACCCTCTTTATCAACTATTGTTTTTAATAATTTGGTAATACCTTTTATTTCTTGTGGTTGTGAAACTTTTTGGAAATCAGAAAAATCAAATTGGTCACCACTCTTTGGTTCATAAACTGCATATTCTCCCGGAGTTAACTTTGATTCTTTATCATCCGAATGTTTTACATATACAAATGAATTTGTTTTTACCAATGTATCATCAAAATCAAATACTCTTAATTTTTTTGTAGTTTCTTCGGTAACATTTCCAAAAGCAAATGCCATTGGATTTCCATATACTTTTCCAATTTCCATTTTTCTACCATTCCAAATTGCAGATGATGGTTTTAAAAAAAACTCTTTAAGGATTTTTTGTAGTTCAGCCATTCAATTTCTTTTTTTCTTTGTTAAGTTTTTCATTTTCATCTGTTAAAAACTCAACTTTCATTCTGAGCTCCGCAACCTCTGCAGTAAGTTTTAGAATGAGTTCTCTCATTTTATCTTTTTCTTCTTTACTTTCAAATAGTAAAGCTTCTAATTTAGAAATTCTATCTCTACAATCGTGTCTGATAAAATCTTCATCTCTCTCACGATGGACAGCTCTTCTTTCATAGTATCTAAATGCGGTTGATCCCCCTAATACTGTTATTGCGGTAATTATGACAGTATAAATATTTTCCATTATTTGTTATCGTTTTTTAATTCGTGATAACCTGTATTTGCTTGATTAATGAAATTTTGCGCTTGTGATATATGGTCTTGTATCCATCCAGGTATGTTCTTTTCATTTGAACCTATTTTACCCTTCAACTCCATTACATTTTTGTTAATATCATCCAATTGACCCATTGCCATAGATACTTCATGATCGGATGAAGATTCTTCATTCATTTTATGTTTGAGTAATTCTGTCATTTTATTGAATACCTGCTCACCGCCTGATTCTCCCAAACGATACGCACCACCCAATTTTTCATATATTTTTATTTTATGAGACATGGGTAAATTTCTTTCTGACAGTTTATTCCAAACTTTTGAATTTGTTACTTGAAATTTCATTTGTGAGATTTTTAATAATAAATATCAAATTTTATTATTAAATAAAGAAATTTCTGTATTCCAGTTAGATTCTGCTATTTTTTTAAATTCTTCTTTTCTATCCTTTGATGATATATGCTTTTTTACAGAATCATTTGGTCTATTTTTGTGGTTTTCTCCGCAAATCAAATTCTCTATCATAAACTGATGAACATCTATTCCCTTATTTACCATCATAGAACTACATACCATAATAAATGTATCTTCCAATCCATAATGTCCAAACGATTCTGGAACACTTATTTTATCAATCAAAGATTTTGATATTAGTGTAAACCAACCACCTGCAAATTTAAACGTTTCCAACTTTTTGACATTAACAGTATCAAATTGTGGTAAACAATCTGCGAAAACATTATTGTTTTTATAATAATCAAATGGCATATTCCAGTAATTTTTATTTACAATCACATCCCAAGTATTATCCCATTGCTTTACAAATTGTGGTGTAATTACAAACATATCAATGTTGTCCGATTTAATCATTTTCAAAGTTTCATTCATGTAAAACAATGTAATATCTTTGAAAAATATATCAGTATCCAACCATATGAAAAAATCCGCATCTGGATTATTTAACCAACTATTTCTTCTTTGTGAAACGCATCCTAAAATTTTATTACCACTTTCAATTATCAATTCATATTCACACCAGTCAATATATTTTTTACAAAGTTCTTCTGTTCTATCTTTAATATATTCCTTTGTAAGTTTTGAATTTTCCCAATCGGTTAATTCATTCGAAAGACACATAGTTACATCAACTTTATAGTTAATATCTTGTTCCAAAAAAACCGAATTTAATTTTAAATTATAAAGTGTTAATGCCAAATCTTCAATCTCTTGTGGCATTGCGAATATAGTTATAACTCCTTTCATATTAAATCTTTTACTTTTGCCATTTTACTAAATATACTAATCACATTTTGTGCTTTAATTGGTAAATTATCCGTTAATGTAATTAGATGTTCTTTATCAATTATATATTTGTATTCATCTCTTATTTCTACAGGCTCATTATTTTTAATTTTATTTCTGATGTAGTTAATGAATGTATTTGGATTTTTTCCCCAAGATATATTTCCAATTCTAATTATATTATAGTTTTCAAAATTATCTTTTATATATTGTTCCATTTTTCTCTTATGTGTAAAATAAAAACTATCACCAACATCAATTAGGATGGAACTAAAATAGAATATACATTTGGTTTTATCTTGTTCTTTCAATAAATTCAATTCTCTTTCATATTCACTTTCTCGCATTTCGGAACTATTTGAAACTCCCGCTGCAAAAAAGATTATCCCTTCTCTATCATTCAACACCGATGCAATATCACCGTTTCCTATAATCATTATTTATATTTTTCTGTTAGTATTTTATTCCATTCAGATATTCTATCATACTGATGGACTAATGTGAATGGTATCCCTTTACTTGTCTTAACGATGTCACCATCCAATATAGGTTGTGGTTCTACTAACTTATCCTTTGCATAAGATGTAACCTTTGTATCAATCGTTGTACCAGCTTGACATGCCCATGCATCTTCCGACATTGCAAAATTGGTAATATTCTTATACGCATCAAATGATAGTAAAGTATTTAATGCCGCTTGGTCGGGTGTTTTATTTGGACTTCCCACACACATTAAATAAATGTTTAGGAATAACTCACTCATTACTTTCCAATCTCCAGCTACCGTTCCACAATTAAAGATTAGATTTTCTTTACATCTATCATAGACGGTTTCTCCAAAACTTTCTAATAAATTATTACTACCCCATCTCTCATCTTTATATCTCAAACTCTCACATCCAACATTTATTTTTTTATCACCCAAGTTTTCTTCCAACCATTTTGAAGGATTTAATTGAAATATCACATCCTTCGGGTCAGGCGCAATTATATATCTCAAATCTCCAAACTGTGATTGTATTGCTTGTATAGTTTCATAGTAATGTAGTTGTCTATCACACATTATTCTGAAATCATCTTTGTATGTGTATTGCTTTTTATTTTCATCTACATTGAAACCTATAACCAACCATCCTCTATTTTGTAATTCTTCTACAGTAGAGAATGGAACATTATAAACCACCATTGCTTTATACCCATCAAAGCCGGATTGTTCGAGTGATTTAACAAAAATTTCTATTTTGTCAAAAGTATAATTCGTAATACATCCTATAACCAAATCTTTCATATTATTTAAATTTGTTCTATGATTTTTTCATCTTTCATTCCTGTTACAATTTCAAATTGATTCCATCTATCACCAACTTCCCAATGTTCGCACAAATTATCATTTTGTATTATTTCATAACCACCCATTTGCATTACAAACTGCATAAGATAATCTTGCCATCCTATAATTTTATTTATAGATCTTAAATAATCATAATGTTTTATTAATATTGGTCTTGTCTTTTCCCAAGATTCTATCATTTGTTCCCTATTGAAAATAGTTCCTCCACCAGCAGCATATCCTGGTGATGCCGGATTCCCATCGTACTCATTAATAAATACCAAAAACTCATTTGGTATATAATTAGGTCTATTCCATCCTGTTGGTGATGGGTTCGTAGGATGTATTGCCATTGAAAATTCTTTTTCAAATATTGATAATGGTTTTAGTATAAAATCATCTTCTTCAAAAAGAAAAATATATTTTGAATCAGTTTTTTTACAAGCATCTATCAATCTGTCCATCCATTCAACCGAAGATTCTATTGGCCAGCAATCTCTACCAACATTTTTATGTCCAAAATTTCCAGGGTATCCTAACTGAAACGAATTAACACTCAGCGTATATTGATTTTGTTCACATATCGTTTTATAGTTAGTTACATCTCCATCAAAATCTACATTTATAAAAATATCTGAATCCGGATAATATTTTTTTAATGTTGAAACCGATTTACTTCCCGCTTTCCAATTTGTCCATGCCCATAAGTATCCGCTTACCAATTTATTCATGTCTCATTAATTTATATAAATTATTTGTTATGGATGTTTCAAAATTATCCGAAACCCATTGTACTCTTTCTTTACCAACTTCATCTACCATTGGAAGATAAATGTTATGCATTGCAATTCCAACTCCCATGTGTGGATTAGTTTCCATTTTAATTATTGAATTGATTAAATTCTGCGTCATATGGTGTGGAAAAACTATAAAAGTATCATTAACTATTGGTAAATCCATAAATTCAGGCTCTCTCCATAAAAAGTTACATTTATCAAAATCATACTTATATTCTTTGAATGGGTTTTTTAGGAAATTTATATCATATCTAGTGGATATTACCAAATCCAAATCTTCATCAATTAATTTTTCTAAACTAGAAATATATGTTAAAGAAATAATTTTTAATCCATTTGAAACTACATCACCACCACCTAATTTATTGTAATTGGTATCTAAAAATGTAGATTTAATAACAGGTGTATATGTTTTTAAAATATTTTCTTTTTCAATACTATCATATGTAAATAAGTAAAAAACAACTTCATGTCCTTCTTCCCTTAATGGATTTACTATATTAGTATATAATCCATTCAGAGCATCTTTATAATTTCTATACCTACCATTTGAACCATCGTTAAAAGAAACACCAACTAAATTAATTCCTATTTTTAATTTTTTATATTCCATCTCCACATATACTCTATCTCTTACAAATTTTTTATTTCCGTTTTCCTTGAATCCCAATTGTTCATAAAGATTTTTAGCAAAGTTATCTTCAAATACCCATAACCTTGCATATTTTTTATTTTTTAGATACAATTTATATGCTTGTCTTGCGTATCCCTTTCTTCTGAACTTTGGATGTATATCTGCACCTACTTCATCTGTATTTGTTCTGAAATATCCAACAGGTTCATTATCTACTTCTATTATAAACCAATTTGGATTATTTTTATTAAACCAATCTTTACACTCATCCAAAGAAAAAATAGAATTATTTTCTAAATAAAATCTAGTTGATTCATCATTTCTTACTTCTAATAAAAAAGGCAAATCCTTTTCTTCTAGTCTACGCAGTAACATCACCATCCTTTTTTAATACATTCAACAATATATTCTCTTTCTTCATTTGTGACCCACCAACCAACAGGTATTGAAACTACTTTTGGTAGAACTCTGTCTAATGTTGGTAATGGACTTCTAAACTCTTTAACCGCAGTATGCTTATCATTTCTTTCATGTACTTGAGATACTATAATTCCACATTCCTTCATATGTTTATAAAATCCATCTCTATTTTCAACAAGCATACTATATATCCAAAATGCTGAATTATGATCGGGATTGCGTTCCAACAAAGTTACACCTTTTACATTTTTCAAATTATCATCATAAAATTTAGCATTATCTCTATGTTTGGATATAATCATATCGGCATCTTTTAAATTTTCAATACCAACGGTAGCATTCACATCATTCATATGGAATTTAAATCCCCACTCAACAATATCAGCTTCACATCTAAAATCTTTTCTATTACCACCTCTATCAATTCCATACCAACGAATTAATTTTGCCCTATTGTAAAGTTCTTGATGTGGTAAAAGTAATAATCCACCATCTATTGCAGTTATATGTTTAATTGCTTGTAATGAATACATAACCATATTACCATGATTACCCAACTTCTTACCTTTATATTCGGAACCAAATGAATGCGCACCATCTTCTATGATTGCGGGTCTGAATCCGTACAATTCCAAAGATTTTTCTTGTATCTTTTTCAATCTATCTAAATCCAAAGGATACCCTCCCCAATGAACTGCTATGATTGCTTTTGTTTTTGGTGTAATTTTTCTTTCTAAATCATCCAAATCCATATTGAGAGTTTTCTCATCAATATCAACCCATTTGATTTTTAATCCATTTGCAAGAATTTCAGCTCCATCTTGAATTCCTGGCCAATTTTTTTCATAAACGGAATATCCATCCGCAATGGATATAAGTGATGGTTTTTTTAATAAATGTAGTGCAAGATGTAATCCTGATGTACCTGAATTTAATGTAACTACTCTATCTGAATTGAAGTATTCATTTAACTTTTCTTCAAATTCTTCTACTTTAGTTCCTTGTCCTATATATCCGCTATCTAAAATTTTTCCAACTTCCAATTTGGCATTTGGATTCATATGTACCTTAAATAACTGAATAGGTGTATTTACTTTTTTCATATATTTTGTATTGATTATTTATATTTTTTTATGTAATCTGAACAAATTCCCCTACATTCTAATACTGAATCGTTTTTTAATTCCGGCATACATGCAATACTTCCTTTAATTGGTTGCTTACCGGGATATGCCCAAACATAGTTTTTTGATGTAAGTGTTACGGTATCGGTTTCGTGCCAAAAATAATGAATTGCATATTTTTTCATTTCCATCAATGCATCTAAATTTTTAGCATGACACCAAAATCTCTCATTCATTAAAAATTTGTAATCAGTTTTATATTGTGGTTCATCGTGTCCTAACCAAAATTTACCATCAACAAACCATACATCAACTTCGACATCAAACCCCATAGCAAGTGCCTCCATTATATAATATGGTGAGTTTTCTCTCACTTCATTTGGTCCATCTATATTTCCTCTATGTGATATTAATATCATTTTTTTATTTTTTTGAAATGTATATTAACTTCTGCGGATAGATAATCATTTTCAAATTCATTTGTTATTTCGAATCCATTATCTACTAAATATTTTTTTATACTTTCAATTCTATTATCTACCCCCTTGTACAAATCAACATTATTAGATGCTTCAACAACTCCAGATTCTACTATTGATATTTTTTCTTTCAAAGATTTTAAAACATTAAAATCATTTCCTTGAGTATCTATTTCTATAAAATCAATTTTATCTATTCCGTAAATATTACAAAAATCAAATAACGTAATCGTTGGAACAATATAAGAATGGGTCATTACAAAATCAGGTCTACCTGGCCATTTTTGTTTTATATCATCTGAAAATGTATGCAAACTACTGCATCCCCAATCACCAGTTCCTGCTACATTGAATTTTTTAAACTTTGATTCTATATCAACTGCGAATGGTAAAACTATTATGTTATCGTTTTCATATGCCATTGGCCATAGATGATTTATTAATAATTCATATGTTGGTTCAAACGCATATATTATTGAATTTTTATCTTGTGCTCTTTCTAATGTTTCTTTACCATCATTTGCACCTACATCAAAAATAATTCTTTTACTCATAAATCTAAAAATTTATATGGATTTTCTGGCCAATTTGTTTCTATATTAACTTTTCTTATCAATCTATGATTTATATCTTTTTGATAAACTTTTATATCGTACTCATCTAATTGTCTTTTCAAAAATGTTTCTGGATGCCATTTTTTTAAATCATTTACTAAAAAGTTAACATTCTCAATAATATTAGATGCGATTTTCATAGATTGATAATCTCCCATATAGATTCTATCTTGATATCCACCAAAATTAAAAATCTCATCTGGACAAAATATATCAAATTTATTTATACTAATATAATTAAAAATTTCTTCTAAACAAAATTTATTTTCTATTAAGACATCAAATCTGCATCTTACTATATAATCGTATTCGTTTTCAGGGACTAAATCAAAAACTTTTTTTAATGAATAAAATTGAAGTAAATTGTTTGTAATGTTTCCCTCCACTTTCATATTTTCAGGAAAAACTATATTAGAAAATAAAAATTTTAAAATAGTATCGGTTTCATATTTTTCTATTTCAAATTTTTTTGGATTATAAAAATTTATAATTTTACTATCTTCCCATGTGTGAATAAAAACATCTGTTTGTATATTTTTATTATTCAAAAAAGTATCATATATGTAGGGAAAACAAAATATTGAGCTAGTTGGTTTTCCTGATAAACACAACGCTATTTTCATTTTTTATAATTTTCTAAATAGTATTTTAAATCTTCAGGCGTTCCCAACCCCCACATCTTATCAATATTAAATGTTTTAATCTTCTTACCATCTCCAATTGCTTCATTGAAAGTTGGACAAGTATAAAATTCATTGTTTGTTCTAATATTCTTATTAATCATTTGCTCTGCATATTTTACATAATCAGAACCTTTAGCCCAATAGTAAACACCAACAGTTGCTATATCTGAAATTGGATTCTTCTCAGCTACTTCCGTTACATAACCATACTCATCTACTTTAGCGAATGACCATTTTGGATGTGTTGCTTTAAATGTTAAGATACCACCATCTACTTTTTGTTCAATCATCTTATACATAAACTCATTTGAATCCCATTCTACGAATTGGTCGGAGTTTGCCATAACCAATGGTGAATCATTATCAATGAATTCTTTTGCCAATAAAGTTGTACATGCTGCACCTTCTGTTATACCATCAACTTCTACAATTTTACAATTAGGAGTAATTAGATTTAATAAGGTATCTAAATTATATTTCTCTCTATGTTCTTTTTGTACAACATAAATGTATGTTGCATCTATATTCAAATTGTCCACTACAACTTGAATCATTGGTTTTCCTTCTACATCAATTAGTGGTTTTGGAAATGTATAACCGGCCTGTTGGAATCTACTTCCTGCTCCGGCCATTGGAATAAGAACATTCATTTTACCACCTTGCCATTTTGGAATACTCATAGTGTTTTGTGTTTCATCTAACTTACTAATAATTTTTGATATTACCAAATCTTTTGGAGAATCTACTCTCAAAACATTTGCTCTACTTCTACTTGCTGCCAGTAATCCATGTGGAGAATCCTCTACTATTAAAGTTTCTTCTGGTAATACGCCCATCATACTCATAACCTTCCAATACATTTCAGGATGCGGTTTAGAGTTCTTTACATCCTCATTAGAGATAATTAAGTCCATATAATCATTTATACCTATCTTTGCTAACATAACCAACACAGACCTTCTAATTGAGTTTGAAGCACACGCTAACTTATATCCCATATCCCTCAATTCCTTAAATAATTCAATCTTTTGTAAATCAGGTTGTAATTGTGAAATGGCTTCAATTGTTAATTGTTGTTTTTTATGCCAAACTTGTGGATGAACTTCTATTGGTAATCCTTTAGCTTTAGTCAACATATCCAATTTTTGATTTGTTTTTAAACCATCGTAAGTTGAAAGATGTTCTGCTTCCGTTATAACGTATTCCTTACCAATTTCTTTAAGAGCCCGATTAAGTGTATTGTAGTGTATTTCTTTTGCTTCCACTAATACACCATCCAAATCAAAAATAATTAATTTTGTCATTGTCTTCCATATTTTTTCCAATCATTATGTTTGAACAATCCTTCACCATGTGCAACTTTAAATTGTTGCTTTGCCCACCATCTACTAATGTTTCCCTCTAAATCTATTCCCGATCCTGCAAATGATCTAACTGTATTTAGATAAAAATCTTTTTTATACAAAGTTGGATTGTTTGTCCAATTTCCCCATCTTGATGTAGTTACAAAATAGTTACCCAATTGTTGTATTTTATCAGGAAAACTTTCCGCAGGATTTAACCAATGCAATGAATCTAACAAATGTGGAGAAGTACATTCAATTTCATCATCATAATAATTTAACTCATTACCCATATTTCTAAAAGAAAAATGTGGTACTCCTGGCTGAATTCTATGCCTAAATCGTATTGCATGATAACCATCATTCAGTAGTTCTATTCCCTCATTCAATCTACTAAAGGTTGTTTGTTGATTTTCAATTAAATTCCAATCATGCTCTAATATCAAAACATTTTCATTTTTTGCATTTTCGGTAAGTTTTATAAATCCATTTCCTATACCAACATTTGAATGCATTCCAATTATATTCAATCCAAAATGCTTTGCAATTTCAAAATCCTGTTTATTAAACTCTTGAAATAATATTGTTACATCATCAACTATATCAATTAAACCGTTTTCATAATAGGTTGTTAACGTATCTACTAAAACTTGTCCACTATTCCAAGACAATATTCCTATACTAATTGGTAATTTCATTTTGCAAAGTTTTCATAGTTTTTAATTAACTTATCCACTACTTGCTTTTGAGTAAAATTATTTATTACTTTCTGATATCCGTTGTATGCTATTTTCTCTCTCTCTTCTTCATTATCATTGTAATAGTTCATTTTTTCTATACAATCAACCATATTATCATAAAAAACTATTTCTTCATTTTCTTTAAATAATTCATGTAGTTTCTTATTATCGTTCAATCTATCAGTTAATATCATTTTACCACACGCCATTCCTTCAAAAATTCTTCTAGTTATCTCACCCCACCTACTATTCTGAATAATCATTAATCCTTTATTCAAAAATTTGGTATGCTCCATTCCTTCCATTCCATTCTTATTACCAATTGCACCTTGTGCCCAATTTGTAAGGTGGTCTAAAAATTGTGAATTACCAAATCCTCTTGTAGTAACTGCAACGTATTCCGGTTCTAAATTCATAGGATATTGTATTGCAGTATCTGCAAAATGCGTAATCCACTCTACATTAATTCCTATGGATTTGTATTTCAAATAAGAATCATAATCTGATGTTATTGTATAATGAAATCTATTTGCTTTTGGTGAGTTTCTATCCCAGTTTTGTGGATCATCTCCACTCTCTTGTATCCAAAATGCGTTTGGAACTAATTCTTTATTTAAGTATGGAGAATCAAATCTACCCCAATCCATAAAAATAACAACATCCGAATCAGGCTTTAGTTCAACCCACCTTTGTAATTTCATATCGTGGTAGTGACCTGTCCTATTACTTCCAATTGAAACGATTTCAGTTTTCCAACCTCTTAACTGAAATTCTTTTATGAGTGCCATTGGTGTAGACCATTGTTCACCTTCTTCATATGCATAGATAAATGTAACCTTCATATAACTTATAGAGTATCGTAATAATCGTTTTGCTTTTCTTGTCTTTTAATATCTTTTACGTGCTTTATACAGTACACTTCATAAGAAGGAAAATTACTATAATTTTCAAATCCAACAATTCTTTCATGTACTTTATTTGCCCATCCAATTTTTTCTGAATTTTTATATATCCTTGTTTGATAATCAGGAAAATTTATCCAGCCATTCTCATTTACTTTCCATCCCCACTTTTGGATATGTTCATCTGTAATTCCATTTACTATATTAATTCTAGGAACAACAATCATATCTTTATCGGAATTGGAATCAAGTATATCTTCTAAATTAACAATTAATTCTGGCTCCAAATATTCATCTGCATCTAATTGAAATATCCATTCACCTTTACATTCGGAATTAAGTAAGTTTTTCCACTCTGCAAAATCTCCACCAAAATCCGATTCTATTAGATTTATTTTGTCTGCTTTTGCTTGTAATTCCAAATACTCAATAAGTTCTTCGGATGCTTTGGGCATATCTAGTAATACTACTATTTCTGAATTTTCTCCTTTGTAATTTAATAATTGAGTTAAAAGTTTTATTATTTCTTCAAACTCATTACAAACCGTCACTGCGTAACTTATTTTCATTTTCTTCATTTTTTATTTTATCATCTGAAACTAGCATCAGAGTTTCCTTTACTTCATCCCAAGCCTTTGGAGTTAAGTTCCAATGATTAGATGCGGCTACGAATCCCTTCATCCATATTACAAATTCATAAGGTGTCATTGGTTTTCTCTTTGAACTTTTATTTCTTTTACTTTTGTTTTGTAAGTATCTTTGTTACTAATTTTTGTAATCAATTTAGTTACATTCATGTCTAAATCAAAATACTTTTTCATACCACTTATTTTATATGTTCTATAAATTTTATCATTAATAGATGGTATGTTCATTAAGTTTTTATTGTAAAATTGCCTAGCACCTCCGGCTACTACTATTTTTTCTTTTTCTACATCAATTAATTTATCAAAGAATTTTTTTAATAAATTGGGATTTATATCCGTTACTTTTAAACAATGTATTACATCTTGTTTATCCGATACAAATAGTGTAAAAATTATTGGACTATCATAGAAACTATATTTTTTCTTTTCTCCATCAACACTTATGTATTCACTAATTAAATAAAACTTACCTTTTTTAAATCCATCACCCTTTTCATAATTTTCAATCCACTTTTGATATTGTTTTATATAATTTCTATTACTGGGCATTTTACTTATTTTAGTATTTTCAATTTAGGCAACTTCAATTGTTCAAATTTTGGTTGAACTTTATTATAAATACCATACTTGTTTAAAAGAATATCAAATATTTCTGTCATTTTGGACAAACTAAAATTTTGTTTATTATACTTTGCTAAATCCGATGCTTTTGTTTTATATTTATCATAATTTTTATAAACATCTTTTATAATTGAAATTGCTTTTGATACATTTACATTAAACCATTTTGCTTCTTTTAATAAGAATTGATTTGCTGCTGATTCATGTACATTTTTTAATTCTCCTTCAAGTAAGACTGCACCATCTTTTAGAAAATCAATATGCCCACTCCAATCGGAAACTATTACAGGTTTACCCGTTAAACTAAACTCCAAAAGTGGTCTTCCAAATCCTTCACCTTTTGTGAAGTTTATCATTGCTTTTACTTTTGGATGATAGTATAATGCATTCATTTCTTTTTCAGATAAGTCTCCATGCAATAGATAAACAGGAATACTTCCATAATCTTTTCCCAAAGCTTCTTTTATTTTTTGCATCATTTTTTCCCTATCTAAAACACTAAATGTAGCTGATGATGTTTTTAGAATAAGAGCTGGCTTTACTTTTTCATTTTTAAATGCCATTGTGAAAGTTTTTATCATCATACCCACATTTTTTCTATCTTCACCTAGTGCTCCATCTAACCAATGCCCAACAAATAAAAATCCAAAATCTTCTTTTATTTGATTCAAATCGGAAATATGCTTTTCAGGTTCTACTCCAAAAATAATTTCATTAAATCCTTCAAATAAAATTTCAACAGGTTTTTCAACTCTATGTTCTTTTATTATTTGATTGGTATTTCTATCTGCTTCATTATAAATTGTTCCAATTAAACTCATTTTTGAATGTTCAGATGGTACTACTATCAAATCCATTCTATTACAACCATGTATCCATTCAATAGGACATGCGGTTGTTTCAATTGCTGCAGTAATACCGATATTATAATATCCCATTTGTTGAAACTCATTTGGTACGGTAACTTGCACATAAATGTCAGGCTTATTTTGTACATTGGGTATTATGTTATCAACTACCCATTTATGAAAATCATCATCATAATTTAGTGCATCCATAGGTGTATTTCCCCATCTGGTACTAATAATTTTGATATCAAATTTATCTAATTTATACAAAGAATATAACAAATCTCTACTATGATCTCCATAACCACTTCTAGTGGCGACAGGTGCTTGAAAAATTAAACTTGGTTTCATTTATTTAAACTTTTATTAAGTTGTATTTTTTAATAGGTTTCCAATTGCTAAATGCGGTTTCCATTCCTTCTATCAAAGATTCGCACATATATTCTGAAGATAGATTCCCATCTGTAAGCATCCACTCTCTTCCTTTTATACCGGCTTCTTTTCTTTTTTCTTTACCCATATCATAAAATTCTCTAATCAAAGGTGCAACATCTTCAAAATCAACTCTGTCATCAAAGATGTATGGAGTAGGAACGGATCCAGTTGATGATCTTACTGGCCATATTGGTTTAACCCATTCGCCATAACTAACTTGGTTTTTATATTTTCTATCATGCAGTGATCCTATCTTTATATAATCATCTGCAGTGATTAGTTTTTTTGATTTTATATCTCTAAAACCACATTGGTCTTGCAAACCACCTGTAACATTTACAATTATCGGAGTTCCCGCCATCAAACTTTCTGCAGTTGCTAATCCAAATCCTTCATTAGATGCTAAATTGATTGTAACATCCGCCAAATTATATAACCAATTCAATCCTTCTTCACTAAATCTACCTTTTGTAAAAATAACGTTTGCATCAGGCATACAATGTTCTATGAACTTATTTAAGTCAGTTCCATTTTCATCAACGGCCTGTGTGTGCATTAACATACAAACCTTATCTCTTTCTTTTTCAGGAAGACCTTTTCTGAATTCTTCGAATCCTAATAGTGCATCAATCGGTTGTTTTCTACGAATATTTCTATTATTCCAATATAAAACAAAATCATATTCTTTTCCATTAAAAATGTCATCCTTAAATTCCTTTGGAACATCTGTAACAGGTTTAAAATACTGTGTATTTATACCATGCGGTACATAACTCACTTGCCATTTTTCTGGCTTTTTCCAATGCTTTTCTCTATCCCATCCCCAAACTCTATTTGTAATTCCATATGTTTGCTTTGATATACATCCAATCCAATCACAACTTTCATAGTAATCCCTATTATATTTTGGATCGGGCAAATCATCCCATATGTGATAAAAGAATAGAGGGATAGTTTGTCTTATTTCGTGTGCAATTTCATATAACCAAATCCAATATCTTGGATCGGTAAAATGTAGAATCGCATCAGGCTTCTCCATCATTATGAGTTGGCTAATAGTATCGGGATTGCCATATCCATCAAACGGATATATTTTTACGGATGCATCTTCTACTCCGGTCTTATCTTTTACATCCTGTGATACATCCAATATTTTTCCCATTTCAGGATGCTTAATTGCTGCACCCAATTGAACCCAATCGTATTTGTGAATTGTACCTAATACTAATTGTTTTGAAACAGTGGCAATACCACTAGTCATTCTTAAATCATCTGATAGTAACAGAATTTTCTTTTTTGCCATAACTTTTTATAAATAATTATTATTGTTTTACTTTTTTCCATCACATATTCCTCTTTCATAGAATTCACACCATTCGCAAAGTTTGGATGGTTTTTTAACATATTCTATGTCTACCCTATACTTACCCTCATTATCAAATACAGTCTCTACAAACTCCTTAAAACTACTCCAAGCTTTATTCACCGATGGTTTTCCATTTGCAGGAACGTGTCTGGATATTCTATGAGTTGGCATATCTTCTCTTATCTGTACTTTTCTTTTCAAGATAATAAATTCAACATCAATCATATCAACCGATATGTTCAGCATTTCTGCATAAAACTTTTTGTATAAAAGTATTTGTGCATTCTTTACTGGATCCTTTTTTTGGTAATCACTCCAACCTCTAGTAGAAGTTTTAAAATCTATTATTTTATATTTTCCTGTAAAGGTATCTTTGATAACCAAATCTATGAATCCTAAAAAGTTTACATTATCTGCAATTTTGGTATTTATCGGTTGTTCAATAGCAACTAATTCATCATGCTTTAATGAAAAGAATTTATTAAAATTTTTTGATTTTTGAAACCAATCCAATAAAACATTACCATCTTCTAAAAACTCAACAAGTTCTTCTTTTGAACATATTTCGGTTTCAGAATTGGTTGACTCTTTTATGTATTGTTCTCTCATTTTTGATTTGAGAGTTTCTTTCAAATTGATG
>JACCDX010423516.1_pt1 | contig 22141 bp, 33 predicted proteins | sample 7449681 | NCBI WGS metagenome assembly JACCDX01 (sample SAMN15323450, study PRJNA562643) | freshwater metagenome | isolation source: river surface water | place: USA:Blue River Watershed | collected 2017-08-18
TACCATTCGGAATGAGAGGCTATATTCGAGAACAAGCTGCCATTATGATTCATTCGGTAAACTAAAAATTAAATGTGAATTTATAGTCATCTGTAGATGGCAATGGTTGATTAGGCGGAAGTTTTTCCCAATATAATCTATTCGTATTTCTTTCAATCTTATAAAAATAAATTGTATCTGGATCCGGTATATTGTTATTATTCATTTTACATGTAAAAATTACATAATTAGGCGAACCAACACTTCTAAAATAAACATAGGATAGAGTTTTTGTAGTACTTGTGTCAGGCATGAGGTCTGTTACACTACACGCATTATTACTAAATACATAGGGTTTTCCTTGAAGATCTGTCAAAATATTTATACCGGCGTTCCTGTTAAACTCCCTAATCTGAAAGCTAGGACCAGAACTAGTAACCATTGTATTGGTCAATAAATTAATGTATTGACTATCTATACCCTCCTTGTAGTTATTGAATAGAAAGGTTAATAAAAGAATAATTAGAATACCAACAATTATTATTTTTATTCCCTTCATTAATATATTGTAATAATAAATGACGACCACTCTTGCTAAAATAAACTCTGATTACAATCAAAGTTTGAAAAACTTAACCCTAGTAACAAACCAACAAATGGCGACAACCTATCGAATGATAGGACCTGCCAAAATGTTTTTCGTAAATAAAATTCAGGCGGAATACAAACAAAAATTAAATAACCTTGTTACCAGAAGAAAGAATTTGATTCGGGAAATAGGCAAGTTGATTAGCAGTGCTTTAATTGTAGGTATCAATTACATTGGAACCAATTATAGATTAAATGGATGTATCAACGACGCAAACAACATGCGAGAATTTGTCTCGTCGCGCGGATGCGATAAAATTTTAATGATGACTGACCAAGAAATTGTGCGCCCAACCAAGATAAATATCATCGCCGGTCTGACCAACCTTTTGTTGAATACCAAAGAAGGAGAGACTGCCATGTTTTATTATAGTGGACATGGAACAAATATTGCGGACGTAGGAGGTGACGAGACAGATGGACAAGACGAATGTCTTTTCACTTTAGATGGTAAGGTTATCTTAGATGATGAACTAAACCTTATTATTAAAAAGAATTTAAAGCCAAATGCGACACTCATCGTTTTATGTGATTGTTGTCATAGTGGAACCATGTTTGACCTGAAATACAATTATCATGAAGATACGAATGATACAAAGGACGTAGACCAGCCAGGCAAAGTTTATTATATTAGTGGTTGTCGAGATTCACAAGTAAGCATGGAAACCTTTATCAATCGTCAGACACAAGGCGCACTTACCGCAGCGTTTATGAGTAGTATTAGTGAACAATCTAGTTGGAAGGATTTCATGACTACCTTGCGAACTAAGTTGCCAGGACAATCTCCACAATTATCTACTAGTAAACCGGTTGATATCAATACGGAGAAGTGCGCGTTTTAAGTAAGGACCTTGGTTTTCCACTACGCTTCCGCCCTATGACCCCTCCTTCAAGAAACCTACGGTTCATGGCAGTCCTGTTGGCCTTTGGTCCTGAGACCTTCCCTTATTTTTGAACATCTTTAATAAACTATGATATTCAGATAAACTTTAATATGATGAATACGGACAAATATATATTTTAAAACACATATATAATTATATGGATACTTCGATACAAGTATTTTATGATGAACTACTTGATAAAATACTTCAAGACCCATGTGAAAACTCATATGCCGAATTTAATTATGAATTTAAGTCACGGACAAAACTGTTCGATGAAGTTCAGAGATATATCCAAAAGGATGGCGAACCTTTTTATGAGAGTTTTATGACAAAGAACGCATTGTTTAACATTAAAATCAAAGGGTTAAAGTTTATTGAATGTTACCAAAAGAGTGTGCCGTCAAAAGGTGGCAAATATGTAGAACGGTTTGTAGTGAAGTTTACGGTTCTATATGAAATCAAGAAACCTACGGTTTCCTGAGACCTTCCCTTATTAAAAATTGAAATAAATTTATTTAAGTTATTTAATACAAGAAATAATGGATGTATTTGAATCACAGTTGTTTGACAAAAATTTTAATGACTATAAATTTAATGTAAGCTCTCATCCTGATTGTGTAAAAGCCCTATGTGAGCTAGTTGATAAAGACCCGATATGTTTTATTATTATCTGTAATAGATATGACCAACCCCATGGATTAAGAATTGATTATGCGATATTCTCTAGAAGTTATGTTGTCTTACTTAGTCATTTTAATCAACAACATTCAAGTCCATATCATGTAACTTTGAGGGACTTTCCAAAAAGACACGATATGGATATTTCTACTTTGTTTTGTATTAAACATTTTCAGTTAGCAGTTAGTACAAATCAAGGGTTCGGTAACGTGTGGGATTTTGACGTAACAAAATATAGATTATTAAAAAATTCAAAAAAGTTAATTGACAAAACTGAATTATCAGTAATGAACGAAAAAAATGAGTTATTAAATAATGAAAATAAGCGATTAATGTCTGAAATCCAAAGTCTCGAAAGAAGAAAACCTAAAACATTAATAAATGTAGATGATTTAATGGATGTAAATAAAGGTTTAAGAAAACAAATTCAAGAACTTGAAATACGTATTAGAAATTATAAATTATTTGAGAATAATTTTCAAGCAATTTGTAATGAAAATGATAAATTAAAAGATGAAATAGAACGTCTTAGGCAAGAGAACGAAAGTTTAAAACTAACTCAGAAATGGATGTCTTGTTAAACCAAGGGAAGAACTCTTGAAAGGAGGGGTCATAGGGGAACGTAGTTCCCTTAAAAAAAATTGACTCCTTTTTTATTCCCGATTGTTTCAGTATAATGTTTGAAGTCTATGAAAACGCGGATGTATATGTAAACCAGAATGTTGGTTCCGCAAAAGGATTTGATGTAAGTATTCCATTTGATACCATGAAAGAATTGATGGAAACAATGGAATGTAACATTCTTGTGAAAACTGCGCAGCGTTGGTATATCAAGCGTGGTTTATATCAACCTACGGTCAATTTCCTTTTGTTCAATCAACGAAAAAAACTTTATCCAAATATTACAACCTTCTTATTTAAGGGGGCTCTGCCCCCCTATGACCCCCCTCTATTTAATTAAGTAAAGGAGGCTCTGCTTCCGCTGTGCTTAACCCCGTGACCCCCCCCATATTAATGTGACTGTGTTTTATGTCTTGTTTTAGGTTTTATATTTTTTCTTGGTCTCTGTTGTCCGGTCTCAGGAATAATATTTCTTTTTGTATTTTTTCTTGTTTTTGGTTTGATGTTTGTTCTTGGTTTAGGTCTTGTGACTTGTTCGGTTCGTTCATATACATTTTGATGTCCTGTTAAAATAGGTTTAAACCCGCGTTTAACAAGTTCTCTTTCTATTTTTGGATAGTTGCATGTTTCAGGATAATCTCTCTCAAAAATAAAAAGTCGTAGTTCATCATAGAAATTAGGATTTTCATCGAAAAACTTCTCGAGACAACCTTCACAATCCGCTACGAATACATTGAATTTAAGATTATATTTCTTTTTAACTTGTTCCAGAGTATAGGATGGAGGGTCGCCTGAATCTGTATCGGTAGCTTCTACTGAACGGGCTCCATATCCATTCCAGGCATTAAGTCCTACCATTTTTTGTTTGGTATTGCTTACAAATCCTTTGAGTATATGAAAGGCGCAATGATTTACTTCTCTATTTTTCTCTAGTGCTTCCCATACAGTTTTATCGGGCTCTACACAAACATGATTTGTTGAGTTCCAAAGTTTATTATTAATCATACAAGAAACGCTTCCATACCTTGCGCCAAATTCTAAGACAACATCATCTCCATGAATATATCTAGGAACTATCATTTGTTCATCTATTTCTAATTTATAATGATTGATGCGCTCTTTGTTTTCATTAATAATTTTCATATCCTGAAAATAAAGTAGTTGTTCCATTTCATTATTGTTCATTAGTTTTCTAAAATTATAATCTGCATTTATTCTTCCAGTATGATTAACAACATAATTATTACTTGGCGTTGTAGGTTTAACATATACAACTGATGCGATACATCCTTCAATTTCCTTAGATACAGTATAAACCATGTTTCCACGATAACCTTGTTTGTATCCAAATACTTTATGTATTTTTTTAATTGGAAAAGCACGTGGATGTTTTATAACAATATAATAGTTTTCAGAAACAGATTCTCGTATTTTTTTAAGAAGGTCTTCTAACTTAAGATTACCTGGATAACGTATATCATACTCTCCAATTTTTGGAGGATCATTATGATCTGTAAATTCAAGATTAATATAAAAAACAATCTTTTTCATTTCATCACTTCCTCTGTCATTAAGTTCATTAATAAAACTAATCAAATTTGTTTTTTTATGTTCTATATTCGTTGAATGAAAAAGTTCAAGGTTATGAACCAATGCTTTATATTCATCGTCTCTCTTTTCAATTGCGTAAACCTTTTTGAATAGAGATGAAAGATACATGCTATCACAACCAACATTCGCGAGACAATCTACGACAACGGATTGTTTGGGGAACATTGTAGTGTTCAAATATTCATACATATTTTTCATGATCTTCTTTTGGGAATATAATTTAAAACTAGAAGCGGTTGTTTTATAATCTCTCTTTGGACCTGGAAAATCTGGAGCATATGCTCTTCTTGGAATTGGCTTCATATATATTAAGCGATTAATAAAAATAATTTATGAAAGATAGTCTAAAATCATTTTCACATTTGAGTTTTGAAGTCTAATCTTTTTCACAATGCGAAACTTTTGAGCCAATTCTAATACCTGGTTTTCATAAAATTCATTCTTCCGTTTTTTGTATATTTTTTCAAGGCATATGTGAATCAACGTAGAAGTGGTTGCAGATAAATAATTAATTTGATTATCTAAAGTAGTCATTTCAATTTTATGCTTATAATAAGTTACAGCGATTTTACCTTTAGCATAACACATCATAACCGCGCCCAAATCCTTATAAAATTTTATTTGTGAACCACTTCCATAAGTCGATTGAAAGTGATAGAAACTAGGTGAAACGTTTAGGCTTGGAAGGTCTGAATTCTGTTCACAATCATAATGAAGTTTAATGTAATCATATTTAACCCTTATACAATATTCATTCTTCATGTTGGTGTATACCTTAGGATTTAATAAACGATAAATAAATTTGAACCCTGAGACTTGATGAATACGATATTTACCTATTTTTCTACAAAAGATAGGATAACAATATGCTGTTTGTGTGTTGTTGATAGCATCTTTCAAATGACATATTACTTGTTTGAAGTTTTTTCTCCAGTCCAAGGGCATGCATTTAATCAATTTATTGAACTGTGCTTTCCACGAACTCATTCTTTTATTTAAAATAAACGTATTTAAAGGGATTCAATTTTTTAATGAAATGGAAGAATTGTTTTTATCTGCTTTGTCTTTATTTCATCTTGCGGTGTCGATGAGACAAGGACCTAAAAGCATATTATTCACCTGTCGTAGTTTATTCTGTATGTGGAACCATTATTACGAACATCCTGTTTACTACAATTATTTTTATTGCGTTGCGGCAATGATCTTAGGAGAAATGTTCGCTGAGACGAGTTGCTGGTCTAATGATGTATTACAATATTTTATGTTAGGAAACGCATATACGTCTTATTTTCCAATATTCACAATACAATTGTCCCCTCTTATTCCGAAGGATTTGTATTGTGAATTGTTTCATACAAATATGTTTTCGCTTATAACAACGGATTATATGTTTGCGCCATTGTGTTATTGTTCTTGTTGGTATTTGAATCAATATCGTAATGAAAATAAATATATTAGTTGGTTCATTGTTTTCATGACACATTCTCTTATGACACAATGGGTTAATACGAGACAATATGTCCCCGAAGAATTTACATGGTATCCTTGGTATTATGTCTCGGCCTATTTTCTATTCAATTCTCGTTGGACCGGAATGATAACAATCAAATAGATCATCGCGAAACATAAGATGGCGCAAATCATTTTTCCGATAATTCCTGCCACATTATACGAAGGGATATGTTCTAGTTCTGTTTCCGGAATGACAATTTCGATTTGTAATATATCATTGTCTCTAAAACGACAAATTGGACAAATATTTCTCATCAAAGGATAACAAGTAGCACAGACCTTATGTCCGCATGGAAAACATATATATTCTTCTATCGGTTTATCATAAAAACAAATAATACATTCTTCTTTTACGATTGTATCCATTATTATATAATCTATTTTCTTTTTATACCAAGTTTATCTTACATATGGATTTGGGGCAGCACTGTTCTCATAAACCATAGGACGATTATAGCGCGCACCCGGTCTCCAAGCATATTGTTCATTTGGGTTATTGAACGTAGGTCTTATGACCCTAGACATTTTCTCTGACATGGGACGACGTTTTCGGGCACCTTTTCCTGTACGATTACGTTTTTCATTTATATTCACCAATACAGGACTAAATTTTTTATGGTTTGAATACTTCGCAGTATACTCTTTTACTAATTTTGTAATCTTTTTATGATGTTTGTTTTTTTCTGATTTTATTTTTCGCTCTAAGTTTTTGATGATTTTCTCATAATTTGGGGATTGACTCATTATATAATCAATACCTTTTTATTTTTGAAATAACATATAAATGCATTCTTCTTAGATTTTTTATAGTAAGTACATGATACCCAGTACGAGAATTAATTTTTTCATTGAAATGAATTACATCAAAATTAATAGGAACTTTAAACGCAATGTATTTTGCATATTTTAACATTTCCTTTACAAGATCACTCAAATCATACTCATTTCCCATATCATTTTTTAATGAAAGTGATACATAATTTTTATTGATATATTCCATTCCTCCCCATGGAGGGTCTGCGAAGATAATATCTTGTCTTGTCTTACCACTTCGTATTACATCTATTCCATTTCCACAAAAGAAATTAACATTGGAATACCCTGAAACAGTCTTTACATTATTGATAAGCATATCACATCTTACTTTGTCTAATTCTATCGCATTCACATGAGAAAATGACTTTGCGAAACTTAATACATTACCTCCAACACAAGCAGTCATATCTGTAATTGTTTTGTGTTTATTGATTCCTTTTAATTTTAATAGTGCCTCTGTAATTTTATTCGCGGTTCGTTCATCTGTAATGGAATAAAGAGACTCTTCATCATATTGAAACTGACTTCTTATTTCTGGCGGTATACTTGTAAAAAAGAAATTTCCCTTTTTATGTCCAACAAAGGTTCGTCGAGTATTTTTGTTTACTCTGGTTCCTTTGTTAGTATTTTTGTTTACGCGGGTTCCTTTGTTTTTATATTTTCTCGAGTGAAAAAGATTACGCAGTGTTTGAAGATTATTTTTAAATTGTACGGTTTTTATATTTCCTTTGGGTTGATTATTCATATAATAATACGATATATTACAAAAGGGAAAGACCATGTGATAACATAGTTCCCTTAAATGGGGAGGACACATCCCTCTTACTTAAAGGAGGGGTCATAGGGGAACCTTGGTTCCCTTAAATGAGGAGGACACATCCCTCTTACTTAAAGGATGGGGTTCATAGGGGAACCTTGGTTCCCTTAATTGGGGAGGACACAGCCCGCTTACTTAAAGGAGGGGTCATAGGGGAACCTTGGTTCCCTTAATCGACTTTCGTCCTGACATCTATCATTTCCACATAAGTTACATAATAGGTCTCACCATCGATTCCAATGAAACGTTTGAACTGATTACTTGAAAATAAAATAAGACCATAAGGTTCTTCATCTGTTTTCTTAAGTTTTATTTTATTTCCTATTTTGGAATCAGTTGGCGTTTTTACAACTAAACCTGTCTTGATAATAGGTTGAGTTGTACGAATGAATTGGTCGTCCGCTATTTTATGAGTATAGGCAATGGGTTCAGAATATTCTACTATCTTCCGTGTAAATCGAAAACAATTCTCGTAAATCTCTACTTCGTCGTCCATATAAATTTATCTAACAAAATATATTCTAAACAACAACTAATTTCTTCGTTGTGTTTTACGGAAACGATAGAAATGTTGTCTGTGCCGGGTAATCTTAACACCCTTTCTTTTTTTCTTCTTGGTTTGTACCATTTTTTTAACCAGTTCTCTAAATGCGCTTCTACTTCGACTTTTACTTTTAGAACTGGCATTACTTTGGAGGCTATTGAATGAAACCGCTCGCTGCAATTCGGGAGGTTTGGATGTAAATTTACCTTTGATTAAATCAATTAGTTTCTGAGGGGTTAGTCTAAAATCTCTTCCTCCGATTAGACTTACTTGGGCTGCAGCATTTCCAAAATCGATAATGTATATATCTGGATTAGCAAGCGTTCCACATACAAGAATATTCTCGTGGTGTAAATCATTATGAAAAAAACGATTCGACTCAAAAACATCAATCGCATGATTTACCTTTTCACAAATAGGATCAAATATTCCAGGAGTATTCATTTGGTCCACTGAATCGATATGGCTGGATATAAATTCTTTCAGATTATCACATCGAACCTTTTCCATTTCAATGATGTAAATTGCTCTTCTAGAACTAACATCAACTAACTTTTCAGGGGATTTGGAAAAACTTAGAATCGCGGGGACATTAACTCCGGCTTGTTCTGCCAATACATCATGAGCATAAGTTTGCATTGATATTTCTCTTATAACATTATATTCGCTGATCGCATTGTCTTTACAATCATATAGTTTAAATACGTTTCCTGATGTTGAATGTGGTATAAATGTATATGCCTTAAAATCATCAATAATATGGTTTGGATTAAAATTGAATCCCTGTCTTTCATGAAGAATACGCGTATACCCTATGATTTCATTTTGTCTTTTTCCAACTAGTTCTAATATTTCACGATGTTTCGGGTCGTCTATATTTTGATTTAATTTTCTTTTTACATCATCGTAAATATCCTTTACCATATGGTTTGATTTAAAATTTTTAGAGTATAAATCATTTGCCGTATTTGTTGTAATCTCGTGTATTTTTGTAGTCACTAAGGATATGGGCCGTCTTCTCATTAATATATATTGTTATAATTTGAATATAAAAATTGATGTCTCTTAAATTATACCGTGGTATCATAAAAAATGGAATGCTGTGTTTGTCTCGAACCCATTACATATTATTCTTATCGAATGAATTGTAGTCATGAACTATGTGAAAAATGTGCTTATCAAATGTTTGACACAAATTCTAAGAAAAACGAGATACTTGAAAAACATCGTCAAAAATGCTACCTATCATGTCCTCTATGTAGAAAAGATTCTATTCTAAAAATAGGAGAAAGACATGTGTATTATTTTGACAACATGATACATCTTAGTTCCATCGGGGAAACCATGGAATATATACATGAACTCAAGAATTCAAACTTAGATAATATTCCTTACATCATGATCATGTATCCGGATAAAGAATGTTTTATACTTGACCCTAAAACAAAATACATTTATTCTTCTTATAATCAAAAATATAGAATCGGCAAAATGAAAACCAGACGAACGGGAGAGAATAGTCTAGAAACCTGGATGACATTTCATTATAAATGGTACACGTATGTATACGATTTCTTCACTTGTGGAACTTCACGTCTAAGATTTTAATATGTGCTTATAATATATATGTCTAATAGAGGAAACAAACAAACTGTTTCAAATAATTTTCTCCGTAAGAAGTTTGATAACCGTCATAGAAGGCTTGAATTAAGCAATATATACTCAAAGATTACAAAACAAACGATTAAAAAGTCAGTTATTGCAACAATAAATTCTAAACTTAATGAATATAATATAAATATAAACTCTATAAATCTAGAATCTCTTAATTTAGTTACTTTAAGACGTTTACTTGAATGTATAAATAAAAACGACTTAGAATGTATTAAAAAAGTCTTGAAGTCTATTCAAGGCTTGAATGTTACGAGAAAAAATAGCGCGAATACAAGAAAAAGAAATAGTCTTCCTCCGAGAAAAAATAGCGCAAATATAAGAAAAAATAGCGCGACTAATTAAATATCTTTTATATTATAATATTCCGGGTAATGTGGAATGAAAAATGAAAGAGCGTATTTCTCAGCTTGGAACGAGAATTTAAATATATATAGAATAGTTAATATGAATCTATTTATATTTCACCGTGATTTGCGGATCGAGGATAATTTAGGATTGATTGAATTAAGTAAATATGGAAAGGTTGTCTGCTTGTTTGTTTTTACTCCATCCCAAATCAAAACAAATCCGTACTTTTCTGAGAATGGATTTCAATTTATGTGCGAGTCCTTGTTGGAACTTCGACAGGCAATCCGTTCCAAAGGCGGCGACCTTTATTTTCAATATGGGGAACAAAATGAGGTGATTCGAAAGATATGTTCCAAACATAAAGTAGACCGGATTGGATTCAATCTAGATTATACTCCTTATGCTCGACGTCGCGATGAGGAACTAGTTGACTTTTGCCTCGGCAAGAAAATCGAGGTCATTGCTGGCGAGGACTATTTGCTGGCACCCATGGGAACTTTCTTGAAAAAAGATGGGACGCCCTATCTTGTCTATGGACCTTTCAAAGACAATGCTTTGAAACATCATGTAATGAAGCCTGACCATACCTCACGAATCATGTTTGAAAAAGTTGCCGGTCTGGGGAACTATACTCCTGAATACAAAGAAAACAAAGAGATTCTAGTTCGAGGTGGTCGCAAGGAAGGGGTTAAGCATTTGAATCATGGAAAATATGAACATAATCTTTTGAAACATCGCACAACGGAACTGTCTGCTTATATCAAATTTGGGTGCGTAAGTATTCGAGAGGCATATTCTGCCAACTCTAGTCCAGTCTATCATCAACAATTGCTGTGGCGCGAATTCTTCTTTTATATTGGTTGCTATATTCCGGATATTTTAGATAAAGGACGCGGATTCAAACCGAAGTATGATGCTATTAAGTGGAATCACAATGCGAATTGGTTGAAAGCTTGGCAACAGGGGCGCACTGGGTTTCCTATTATTGACGCGTGTATGAGACAACTGAATACCTCAGGTTATATGCATAACCGTGGTCGCCTTATATCCGCAAACTTTCTGAATCGAATTTTAGGAATGAATTGGCGTGAAGGCGAACAATATTTCGCCACCCAGTTAGTGGATTATGACCCACTGGTCAACAATGGAAATTGGCAATGGATTGCTTCTACCGGATCCGATACTAAGCCCTATTCTCAACGACTTTTTAATCCATGGATACAAGGAGAAAGATATGATAAGGATTGTGAATACATTAAACAATGGCTTCCCGAACTCCGAGACATACCCTCTAAACATTTACATCAATGGGATGTTTATTGTAAAGAATATGACCTAAATAAGATTGGTTATTTGGCACCGATTGTTGACTACAAAGAACGACGCGAAATCAGTTTAAAAATGTATCGTGACATATAAATATGAACATGTCTCTGATTGTTGCGATGGATCAAGAAGGAATCATTGGGGACGGTAAAAAAATGTTATGGCATATACCAGAGGATTTGAAACGATTCAAAAATTTAACGTTGGGACATGTTGTTATCATGGGGCGGAAGACATTTGAAAGTCTACCATTTGCGAACGGATTACCGTCTCGTTTGAATATCGTTTTAACCAGTTGTCCGGCAAAATACAAGGAAATTGAGGGTAAGCTTTATTTTATTCGTGAAGAAGGGTTGGATGAATTGTTAAAACAAAAATGCCGAGACAAAAGAGTATTTGTTATTGGTGGTGGGGAAATTTACAGGAAATTTTTCCATCGGTGTCAGATGGCCTATATCACTATGGTGTATCGAAAAGATGCGGAGATATCAAAAGACTCGGTAATATTTGATTGCGAAATAAGCCCTGACGAATTTGTATCGGTCCATAGAAGTGGTCCGTTTTTTGTAAAAGATTTAGAATATGAATATTTTATCTATACCAGAAATATTCGTTTTGTATAATAAAATATTAACCTAATATATAATGCCACGAACACGTAAGAGTTATTTAATGAACATGGGTCGCGGTTTATTAAAGCGTATGACTCTTAAACATCACAAATCTAGAAGTAGAAGCCCTGTAGTTGCGATTAAGGGTTACAGTCCATCCTCTAGAAGCCCTGCGGTTGCGCGTGGAACCTATGTTCATCGTCGCTCGTCCATTCGAGCTCCAGTCCAATATCGTCCTTATGTTGCTCATGAAAGATCTACAAGTAGGAACAGACGAGCTCGACGGGGCGTAAGTACAAATATGTTTAAGAACATTGTAGCTAGAGAGCGCCAGCTTGCTAAAACGATGAAGACACCACTTGGAATAGGAATTTAATAAAGTACTTCATATGTTTTAATAAATAGATATAAACCATACACATGAAGTATGTTTTATATGAAAGTTGCCCTATTAGTTCCATGTACATCTAACATGCGTTCGGACTGGAATTGTATGAAAGATACCTTTTTGTATCATTTTACTCTGAAAACATTTTTAGCAACATGTGACAAAGAACACGAATACGTTTTGTATGTAGGATATGACCCAGGTGACCGTATTTTTTCAAAGCCAGAAGAGCAAAAGGTTATCTTGGCATTCCCCAAGGCCTTTAAGTTTTTGACGGTCAAGTTCATTGAGATGAACGCCAAAAAGGGACACCTCACACGAATGTGGAACCAATTGTTTCAGATTGCGTATGACGACGGATGTGATTATTTTTATCAATGCGGTGACGATATTTGTTTTGATACAAAGGGATGGGTCAATGATTGTATCGCGATATTAGAAGAAAACGAAGGCATTGGTGTGGCAGGTCCAGTGAACAACAATACACAAATCATCACTCAAGGATTTGTCTCTAGAACGCACATGAAGATTTTTGGAGAATTCTTTCCTGAGACCATTTTAAATTGGGGATGTGATGATTGGTACAATCATGTGTATCAGCCTTATTTTTGTTATATACTTACGAATCATTATTGCTCCAACGAAGGTGGTATGCCACGTTATCATGTAAATGGAGACAAAAAATTCGGACTTGGTTATACAGAGAAGGTGGCCAAATTGCGAAATGATGTGCGTGAAATGGCAAAAAAAGACCAGGAAAAGATCCAGAAATTTATGGATGGACCAGATTTTTAAATATTTATTATAATATATAGATGAGTCGATGGTTACCTAATAGAATAAAAAATATGCTATATAATAAAGCGAATAATAGAACAATACAACAAAATTTTATAAATAAAAAAAGAAGAAATCTTTATTTCTCTAACGCAAGTGGTCAGGGTATCGCATTTCAATTTGTTCTTCCTAAATTTAGAAATATATTAAATATTAAATCGTCTAAGCATGATATTAATTATGATACTATGATAAAACAAATGTATGGGAAACCATTTGTGGGCACTGGCGCTAATAGATATGTTGCCTATGATTATTGCGAGTCTAACAGAGCTAGTTGCAACCAATATCAACTCATCGAAGATAAAGACTTAATGGAATTTGTAGATAAAAGATATAGTGAATATTTAGATGCGGTTGGTGAGGCTACGGCTGTTCTTGGCGGGAGAAGAACTCGTCGTAGACGAAAGCATCGAAGAAAATCAAGACGCTTGTAACCACCCCAAAACATGTCTCATTTTGGCCTGGCGCAGTTGTTCCAAAAAGAATGCATTGATCGGTTGAAAGCGTGGTTCCTTGAAATGAGTATGAATGCTTTGTAGCCGTCTATTTTTGTATAAGATATGTCGATGGGTTGGGTTAAAATCCTTTTCAGGATTGGGTGTATCACCCACAATGAAACGCCAGGATTGAAAATTGTATTGTTCAGGAAATTCGAATGTATCAAACTCTTTGACGAGGTCTTCAATCGACGCCTGGTCAAAGTATCGAGATGTTTTGGTGTATTGTCTCCACTTTCCCGGCAAAGTTCTCTGATTGGTCCAAATGAATCCTCCATTGTAGACGCCAACCTTTGACGCGGTCTCTTCGTTGATATACCCCCTTGATACACCCAATTGTTTTGTTTTGTCGATGTGGGTAACTGGCTCCAAAAAAATGACATCTGAATCAACAAAGAGGGTATCAGGGTGATAAGAAAGCGCATACTCGATTGCGGTGGCCTTGGCCATTTGAAACTCGCCCCAGATACCTTTTTCTGTCATTTCTTGCCGAGACAAATTTGAATAATGGTCAAGCTCTACGTAAAGATTTATTTTTAGATTACTATGAAATAGTTCTGAAATAGAAAGATAGGTGGATGTGTCACATACAATATAAACAGGAGAATTAGGGTGACAATGTGCAATAGAATTCAGTAATAGAATAAGTTCATGTTTACATTGCTCTGTGCTTACCGTACAAAAACTAGAAGGAGACGACATTTATAGAATAGAATTGCTTGCGTTTAAATCTATTTTTTATAAAATTGAACACATAAAATAAGTAAAGGCTTATGATAAAAAATGACATCCATGACTCTCGATAACGAAACCATTGTAGTGTCTAATAAAGCGAAACGCGCGTTTTCAATTGCGTTTAGCATAATCATAATCGCGTTTACTTGTCCAATCGCGATTGCGGACCTTGTATATGGGTCAAAACAAGACGAATGTTTAAGTGAATATCCAGAAAGCATTCACTTAAACATGAAACGGTATTTGATTACGTCGGGAGTATTAGCTCTATTAACTTGTATTTATATGATTGTAAATGTTTGCTATATCATAGAACATACTGAAATCACGATTATGATGATGGTTTTAAATATTGTCTTTGTATTAACCATTCAAATTTTCTCGGTGATTTGGAACATTCTTGGTTCGATTGTATTTTGGAAATTTATTTACCCCGAAGGTAACTGTTCGGAAGACGTATCCAACTATTTGTTCGCAACTCTAGTAATTAAATTGGTATTCACCTATATGAATATGTTTTCATCTGTAAACCGCAAAGACGACTAAGGTTCTAATTTAATAATATAATAATGCCGGAACCAGGAATAACGGTCACGAAACATAATCATCTTATCTTTTTCATTATTTATGATTCTGGAACAGGATATACCATGGGCAAGAAATTTACATACCTTTTCTTCAAATTCAGTTATTTCATCAAACCTAAATTCACGCGGATGTTTGATTTGTCGTGTTGCTTCCATGACGTCTCGCTCCATTTCGTTTTTAGGGATTGTAATGGTCGGAAAGTTTCCACTAATCGTCTCGCATGAATCATGATACCAATCTAGAAATGGTTTTCCGTATTTTTCATGTAACCGATGGAATGCTTCATACATCTCCATTTCACTATAAACATTCATATCTATTTACTTATATTTAATCTTTAATTCATTCTACGATTTGTTCTCGTAGCTCTCTGACGCGATAAAGATGGTCCCGAATTTTCTCGATTCAATCGAGTTCCATTATTGCGCCCATTTTGGCGTCCATGATTTGTTTGGCGTCCATGATTTGTTTGGCGCCCATTATTTCTCCGAGTAGAATACCTACTCGCCGTTTTTTTATTTTCTCTATTCCTTGAACGATTTCGTTTAGGTTCTGTTGTAAATGGTATAACTTGACCAGCTTCATCTCTAACATAATAAAAACTTTTGTCATTGATTGAAAAACGTATTTTACCAAATGTATAGATAGTAGCGTAATTGGAATCAAATATTATTTTCGCAAATTCTAGTCTACCTTCTTCAGTGTCAAGTTGTAATGGCCGATATGGAGCAAATCTAACATCGGTATCAAGAAATATAATATCATTATTTTTGGGTCGGTTTCCCTCGGCCACTTCTTCTTTGATATATTTTTGAAATTTTTTGAATACCTTATTGATTTCACCCAAGATTTTTATGCTGTAATCAGTAAATTCATCGCTTATATTTAAATTTGACCTACCTTTAATGATTGGGTCTATAACAACTTGATTAACCAATTCTTTATTACGTGGAAAAAAGTTTATACCGTTGTAATCGTTATCCAATACAAATTGAGTAAACCCTCTATTTCTAGTAAAAAAATTAGGTCCACCATGATTAATATTCACAATTGCGACAATATAAAGAATTTGCCAAGACGGACAATATACTCTACTCAATGTATCTATCGTAGATTTATCTAGTTTATCAGGAATATTTGCTTCATGATATGCGTAATGCCATCGTCTTGCGAAAGTTGATTCGTGTTTCTGAGTAATAGCATATAATGTAGGCAATATGCTTTGTAATGCGCAATACTTATGATAGTATTTATGAACCAATAACTTATCTTTTGTGGGATCATGGATTAATATTCCAATACCAAGTAAAGGCAAAAAAGTTCCTGCGAAAATACTATTTAATCCTGGATTACTTGTTCCAGATGACATAAAAAAATATAATTCATCCATCATTATTTTCAGGCCCTTCATTTTTTCGTATATTTCATGAGGAATAAGATTCACTTTTTTGTTTTCTCCCTTTTTGTTTTTTCCAAATGTAACTCGTATCATGTCTCTGTGAATATCTTCAGGTTTTTCTTGTTCGCATGATATTTTTTCTTCTGCCATTAAATAATATGTATAAAAAATATATGATTCATCTATTACTCGCGGTTGTTTTATTTGGGTTTCTTATCTATCTTTCAAAAAGAATGAAATTAGAGCCTTTGGATACATGTAAAAAACAAACCGACTGTAGTGAAATGGATTACTGTTATAAATCTAACTGCGTTAAAAAACTTGCTATAAATAATACATGTAATTCTGATGTACAATGTAGATATGGAAAATGTGATGCTAACACAAACCGTTGTAAGCTATCTGGAAAAGACGAGTCATGTAATGTAAATTTGGATTGTGAAAGTGGTATTTGTGATGGTTCATTACATTGTAAATAAAAAAATTGAATTAAACATAATTAAGACTATAATTGTAAAACTGTGATGTCGTACACTCAAGAACACGTTCAGATGATTCAAGATAACATGGTATCTATGTTAAAAGACTCTGGGATATATGGTCATTTCAATTCTAAGGAATTTGTCATCATTCAAGATGGAGAGATATATGAATTTAGCATCTTTAGTAGAAATGAACAGATTGATATCCACCAAATCTATGGTGATAAAATGTTTGGTTCCAGAATTCTTCAAAAGTTATTGAACAAAGAACCAAGACAAATGTTATATGAAGGTTCAATTGACCTCGAAACCATCGATAAAACACTTGGATACCAAGTTGACACTCTTGTGACCGAGTTTTGGACTAAATACGGAAGAGATTCGGTTACTGGTCTTGCACGGTGTTTGAAGAATTACAAGAACGTGGAAGGTTTCTCCGAATTATATGATTCAAAATACAAGGATGAAATTCGTAAACATATCATTCACTTGTTTATGAAAAATACACATGACTTATTGACCATTCCATTGATTGAATTGCTAAAACAAGCGATGGAATATGACAAGGATGATGAATATTTTGACATCTTGAAAATAGAAATGGAATGTAAAAGCAATGAATATAGTGCGTCAAAATACATTCCAATCATAGCGGCTGATATATTCAAACGGTTCAATACTGAATCCTAAGATATTTATCGTCGTTTGTTCTTCTTCTTTTTTTTTAATTCTAGTGGTAAGTCGTTTGGGTCTATTCCTCGAGAACATTCTTGAATGAGCTTCACTTCTTCTACAACTTCTTTATCCTTCTTTGTAAAATCATATTCTTCTGGTTTCACTTCTTCTGTGAGTTCTGGTTTGACTTCTTCAACAACTTCTTCTGTGACTTCTGATTTCACTTCTTCAACAGGTTCTTCTGTGACTTCTTGAATAGCTTCTTCTATGACTTCTGGTTTCACTTCTTCAACCGATTCTATAACTTCTTTAACAGGTTCTTCTGTAAGCTCTTCAACAGGTTCTTCTATAACTTCTTTAACCGGTTCTTCTGTGACTTCTTCAATGGATTCTTTAATCTCTTCTTCAACAGGTTCTTCTGTGACTTCTTCAACGGATTCTTTAATCTCTTCTTCTACCGGTTCTGATTTGACCTCTTCTGCGTCTTCTTCTGCGAGTTGTTGTTTGACTTCCTCTACTTCATAACGTTTGGATTCGCTTATCCGGGGGACACTTCGGTCAATAATAATTTTCATTTCTTCATCATCATCTATACTGGTTACCCTGTCAAGACTACGACTAGATGCGCCAGATTCAACAGGGGTTACGCCATCCGTGCGAACATTCGTAGACAATTGATTTTTAAACAAACCTAATTTGTCGAGCAAGTTTTTAAGGAAGTCCATGTGATATATATGATAGGAGTTTAAATAATTTTCATATAAATTAATATTTGTTTGTAGAAGCATATTCTTATAAATGTGATTGTGAACATAGTTGTCGATATTAAATCCGGACTTAAGTTTTTGCTGGTCAGTCTTGATTTCTTCATTATTTTGGGAAATGATAGCATAAGCGTGCTGAATCATTTCAATGATGTCATAGTGAATGTTATTGATATCGTCAAAATCATATTGCTTAAAAGGCTCTAAATCCTTGTAAATGGGGTAATTGCGATGTTTAAAATCGGTCTTGAAATTTTGCTTGTAAAATGCTATTAAAATGTTATATAGCTTGTAATAATCACAATAGATGCGGTTATCAATAAAAATATAATGTTCATTCAAATGTTTATACTCTAAGTCAATCAGTTTACTTTGGAAATGGAAACTGTCCAGACCAAACATCTTGTTTTTCTTGTTTTTCTCGATGTATTGAATGTAATATCCGCGAACTGTATCCTTCTTCGCAGTTAATTTTGCGAATGAGTCCTTGATTTCAAAACGTATGGTTTTTATTTGATTGAATCGTTCCTCCATTTTAATATGGCGTGGTATTATTTTTGTGTAAGATTTATATAATGAAGTCAAAAAGAAAAAGTAAAAGAAAGACTCGAAGACAATCTGTGTCCAGAGTTGTGTCCAAAGTATATGATGATGGTGAAATTAACGATTTAACCGCAACTCATAATGGAAAGCCATTTTTTTAGAAAAATGTTTTTTTATTCAGACCCTCCTACTCCGCAGCAACAACAAATCGTATTTGCTGAAAATGAAATTGTAAAAATACTCATGGAAAATCCGCATCCAAACATAGTGCGATATTTCAATGTGAACAGAGAATATGTTGATATGGAATTATTGACCACCGAAAACATCGAGCTGGGTCAGGTAGTCGAAGTCATGGAAGATGTAAAACGTTTCCTACAGAGCCTTGGAATTATGTATATCGACTGGAAATTAGATAATATTGGCCGAGACAAAAAAGGGACCTATAAATTATTTGATTTCGATGCTTCTGGAATTGCGGATAAAGGCAAATGGATAATCGAGCCGCCACTTTATTATAGTTATAAAAAAGCAAAAACAGCGGACTTACCTCTCCGATTGAAATGGACAATCATTCATTTCAAGCTTTTGCTTCTGGTTGATTTGATAAATTGTATAGAATACATGAGAAAATAATGCGACTAAATAAATCGCACATAACGCATAAAACGTAAGTAGAGTCCTTCTAACTTTTTCAATGATGTCCATTCTAATAAATTATATCATTTAGTGTTTAAATCGATATAAAGAAATGATTATCTATAGAGTAGGAAGGAGTTCCTGTAAGACTGCATACTGCGATTCTAAAAAATAAAATTATTGTAGAACGTAACTTCTATGATATTCCTCGGCGAAGGAGAACCAAGAATTGGAACGGGGATATTGTCCAATAAAAAGCAGTCTGTAACCAGATTTAACTCAGTTGGAAGAGTGAACGGCTGTAAATGTCAGTAGTTACCGTTAAGTCGTGGGTTCGAATCCCACAATCTGGACTTATTTCATGTTAAGTGAAATACTTATCATGAAATTGAATTGATTCCTGACCGAATGTTTGGTTTAAAAACCGGTTGTCATTATAAAAAAATATATCATGACCTTTGCGTAAAACACGAGGCAAAATTGTTGGCTGATGCGCAGGAAAGTTTTAATAAACATTTCGAAAATGTTAGCGACAGAATTGAAGCCATGAATCTATTGGTTACCAAAAAGAACTCGGTTGAAATTTTGCGTGCGGTTTAAATGGTTATCTGTCAATAATTAAGAACTATGACGACGCTTGGTCCTCTTGTTTTTTCTGCTTTTTCCGCCACCATAAGGTTTTTTTAGATAGTTACTAGGTTTGTTTTTATACTTTTTTAATAATTTTTCATAATCATTTCTGTAACTCGATAATTGTGTTTCTAAATTTTCCATTACGGTGTTATAATTATTTCTTCGTGTTCCTTTCCCCATTTCTTCTATTTGGTTGTTAATTTTTTTAATCATTCCCTTATAATATTCTAATTCTTTAGTAGCCGCATTTGTTTTCCTTGCTATACTACTCATTAATATAAGTAAATATATTAATGGCGATAATTCACTCTTTTTTAATTCTATCTCCTTTTTCAAATCCTCCATTTTAAGTAAAATACTGTGTTTTTGAGGATTACATGTTGAAACATTTATTTTATCTAAATCCTTTATAGAATATTTTATCCATATCATTAGATCATCTAACAATTCTATTTTATATTCGTTTGAATATTTTTTATTTATTACAATTTCTCTATATCTTTTGTTAAATTTTTAACCATGATATCTATTTTTTTACATAATTTTGAATTTATATTTCTTTGGCTTCTCCTTGAACTATTTCTTCTTGAATTATTTCCTGTGAATCTAGATTTTTTATTAAATGAATACATTATATATTTCTATTTTTTTTTATTTTTATTTGTATTTGGATTTTTTAATTGTCTTTCTATTGATTGTATTTTTCTAACAGTATTTTTATAATGCTCTAGATTAGTTATGCCTGGTAACCGTTCATATAAACGGTCTTTTTCTTCTTTTAACCTTTTAAAATTTTCTACATTACTGTCTCTATTATAGTTAGAACCTCCCCTTTTCCTACTTTGTTTTTTTCTTCTTGTATAGCCCATTTATATATATAACCAAATATTTTTATCTCTCTATCTATATGTCAGAGGAAACGAGAGTTGTTGCTAAATGGACGAAGGCACATGAAGACGTGTTAGTAGATTGGGGAGACAAGGCACTGTGTTATAAATGGTTACACATGAAAAGTCATACTTACTATCGTTTTTATCATTATATGTTTACCATTCCGGTAATTGTGATGAGTACGTTAACGGGAACGGCCAACTTCGCTCAAGAAAAGTTGCCTGAGAAATATCAATTCTATGCCCCCGTCATTATTGGTTGCATTAACATTATCGCAGGAATTATCACGACTGTCCAGCAATTTCTACACATCAGCGAACTGAACGAAGCACATCGCGTAAGCATGATATCCTGGGACAAATTCTATCGGCGTATTAAGATTGAGTTATCCAAGAGCAATAACGAGAGACAACCGATAAGTGAATTCTTTTTGACCACTTCCGAAGAATATGACCGATTGATGGAGTCGAGTCCAATCATCGATACCAAGATTATCAATTTATTCAAAAGTACATTCGATGGAACCTTTACTAACTCCGAGGTGCGAGACATGTTCAAACAATTGGCGAAGCCTGAAGTATTGGATTCTTTGGTATCAGTCCGCAACAGTATCTATAAAATGCCTGAATCGGTCATTAAGGACAATTTGATTAAAAAACTTACTAATGAAGTCCGCGAACAAGAAGAAGGATTGGAGAGATTTAAGGACGAGCAAAAGAATGTCGTCATTTTGGAGTTCTGGAAGAGGTTTAATGTCGAACTTCTGAGATTTCCAACCCGCGAAGAATTGATTGATAATTTGGTCAGTGAGAGCCTGAACATTACAGAAGAACATGTGGATGAGTTTCTAAAGGAACATGAACCTGTTGTAGATACTGTTTTATAATCTTTTTTAAATATATAATGAATTTATTGTATATTTTCTTTGGCTTATTTATTGTGATTTTTATTTATATCAAGGGAAACCAACTTTATCATTTTTCGAGCCGTATTAA
>JACCDX011358973.1_pt1 | contig 22132 bp, 15 predicted proteins | sample 7449681 | NCBI WGS metagenome assembly JACCDX01 (sample SAMN15323450, study PRJNA562643) | freshwater metagenome | isolation source: river surface water | place: USA:Blue River Watershed | collected 2017-08-18
AAATCGACAAGATCATTGTAACTCGCCCTGCTGTATCAGTAGACGAGCAACACGGCTTTTTGCCAGGTGATCTTAATAAGAAAATGGAGCCATGGACACGCCCAATCTTTGACGTGTTTGCGGAATACTACTATGCTAAAGAAATTCAAAATATGCTTATTGAAGGTGTAATTGAAGTTTCACCATTAGCATATATGAGAGGGAGAACATTTAAGAATGCTTTTATAATTGCTGACGAAATGCAGAATGCTACACCTAACCAGATGAAGATGCTACTAACTCGCATAGGTGAGAATAGTAGAATGGTAGTCACTGGCGATTTGAGGCAGGCTGACCGCCTTGAGGATAACGGATTGATCGAATTTATCAATCTTCTCAAGAGTAAAAGTAACCTACAGTATGTTGACATAGTCAATTTCGGACAAAAGGATATTGAGAGACATCCGGCGGTTAAGGAGATATTAGACATATACGGAGACGAGTAAGAGTAAGGGCGAAAGCCCTTACTTCCCTACTAAATTAGCAAGCCGAATCATAGTAGCGGCTAGGTTAATTTCTGGATCAGCAATCAATGTATGATCTACAAGACCTTGCTTAATAATCAAGATAGCCTTATCTTGAAGAACTTCGTGTTCGCTGATTAAATCAAGATTATCATAAAGCCAACGATAGATATCTTCCATCTCATCAGGCTGTGCGCTCTTACAAACAAGTTTTCTTGCTTCTTGTATCTTACCAGCCTTAAATAATTCAACCATATTAATCTGCCAATCAGCAGCACTCTTATCTCCCTTGTTAGGAGGTAGAAGTTTACCTGTAGTTGAATTTTGCTGAACTAGATTGATACACTTTCTAAGATCAGGGTATGTTGCTTTAACAAATGTATCAAGTGTGTCTAGATCTAGTTCAACGTCTTCATTAACTAGGATAGTAGCAACACGAGCAGTAAACTCATCCTTGTCTACACTCTCAACATGAAAGCCTTGACAGCGCGAATGTATAGCAGGAATAATCCTGTTAGGATAGTTACAAGTTAGAATAAACCTGATATAGCTGCTATACTCTTCCATAAGGTTACGCAATGCTGGCTGAGTACTGTGAGGATTCATATAATCAGCCTCATCAATTAGCACAACCTTAAAGGGACCAAATGGAATAGTTTGACAGAACGCAATTAGTTTGTCAACCCATTCAACCTTACGACCTTCTTTAGATCCGTTACCGATTAGTACGTCGAACTCATTTACACCTACTTCGTTGATAAGCATTTTAGCAAGTGTAGTCTTACCAATACCAGGTGATCCGCTTAATAACAGATGCGGGATATTACCTTCCTTGATCCAAGACTGAACCATTGCTTTTTGATTATCATCGCGAAACACATAGTCTTTAATTTCCTTAGGACGGTATTCTTCTACCCAAAGTTGTTTCAATGTTTCTTCTCCATTTGTCTAATATAATCTAATAATTTTTCTCTATCAGGTTTTATACCGACTGCAAAATCCTTTAAATTTTCTATATAGAAACACCCATTCAAAACTATTTTTCTATCATAAAAAATTTCAATATCTTTCTTTATTTGGTCTATGTAGATTAGAACTTCTTTGTTAGAAGTAACAGAATATAGCTTACTGTGTATTTCGTCAACTATAATAATGATATCGTCCATAATAATTTTGTCAAAGTTGTTCTGAAAGATTTTTTGCAAATCGGAAATATTAATATCTATGTCGCTCAATCGATATAATTTATTTTTACTTAAAAATCTATAACCAGAACTGTCTCTATGAAAATAGTCTTCAGTTTTGATTGTTTTATCATATATTGGGATATTTACAGTCAATCCACCCTGTTCGTCTAACGATATTTTATAGAAGTCTTCAATTGGGTGGTTAAAAAATCTCGGATCAAAGTGTTTGGTATTTTGATCAACGTATGAGAGAAACAACGGCCCCGAAGACTCACTTGTCCCAAAAACACTAATAATCTTTTTAAGTTTTCCTTCTTTTATAATAGATATCCACTCTGGATTTATAAAAGATAAAACCATAATAGTAAGATCGGGTAGTCCTTTATCTGATCTTCTTATTGCAGAAATTATATTTTCTGTTTCAGTAGCGTAGATTGAGTGCATTTTAGTAATGTTATTTTCAATACAAAAACTAATAAGATCATCCCATCCTTTATCTGATTCGACGTTTACTCCACAATAAAAATAATGATTTTTACAAGCATATAATGATGGTAAGAAATATATTCCTAATGCAGACCCATGTTGAAATGAGTATGAATGAAGCACATTATCATTCTCTTGGAAACCTAAAGATTTCCAATTAACTGAACAAAGATTATAAAAAAATTCGTGAGTATGTTCTATCTTTTTAGGATTGCCTGTGCTACCGCTACTTGTACATAACAAGCATACATCAGCTATATTAGGAGAAAAGTTATGTATTTTAATATCATTAAAATTACAATCTTTAATTCTTATAACTAATTTTGAATTATTTTTAAAAAAACTCATAGAAAATTCTGGTATAAAATCTTCTATGTCTACTATAAGAACATCTAGAGGAAAGTGAGCATTATATTTAGGTTGATAAATTTGATCTTTATTTAAAGGTTTCAATAAAATTACTATTTTAAGACCCAATTCGAAACAAGCAAAAATACATCCTAAATATTTGTCATCCATAAGTGCTATAGCAATACCTATTTTATCTCCCGGCTTAACACCTTTACAAATGAGTTGATGTTTCCAATAATCTATTTTTAAGGACAATCCTTTATGATCAATTGATTGTCCAAATGGTAAAGTAATTTTTATATCAGGATTAATCCAATCTCTAGATATAATCAGCGCATCATCTCCATTGTAACAATCTTGCTTAGGCTTTCGCTAAAGTTTTGATCTGCTCCAATAATATACATTTTGGAACTATTGCGATCCTTGTATTCGTCATACTTACGGAACTCAACAATATGTCCGCCAGTAGCAGCCCATACACTAATGTTCATTCCGTCTGATCCGGGTCTATTAGTTTTTTCTATCGCGTTAGCTGCTACAGGGTAAGGTTTGTCTGACATATCAGCATTTCTTAATTTATCATATAGCCATCTAAAAAACCAATTCATTTACGATTCTCCTGTCCAATTCCCATTAAGATTAACAAGACATATAACGCAGGCCACCAAGCCCCGTTAAGATGCCCAAGAATATGTAAAGCCATAAGAGTTATACCAGTAAGTCCTACTGTGCTTAATCCCGAAGGTGAGGTTGGCATTTTCATAGGTCGCCTTCTTTACGATTCTCACTGTAGAAAGCATCAAAGTGTCCGCCTGGATAACGTGATTCCAACTTGTGAACATTCTCAGCAATAACCTCATTCGGATCAAGTCCTAATGCCTTACAGGCATTAATCCAATACCAAATAATGTCCCCTAGTTCGCGCTTCATATGAAAGATATTATCTTCATTAAGCGGCTTGCCCTGAAACAGGATCTTCTTAACAATCTCGTTAAACTCTCCGCCTTCGCTGGAAAGCCCGATAGCGCCAGTAATCAAAAGACTAATATTAACACTATTCTGCTGCTTTAAGTTGTTAAGATTTTCAATCAAAGAATCTAAGTTCTTGCTGTTATCGCTTGTAACAGCGTAAACAAAGTCCTGATACTTATTAAGATCAATATTGCTCATTCTTTATCTGCCTTATGTAATCGATAATCTTTTCTTTATCAGGTTTAACACTAATAATAAAGCTAATCAAATTCGGAATATAGATTACGTCGTTGAGAATAACTTTACCATTGAAGTAGGTTTTTATACCTTCTTTCATCTTATCAGCAAACCTAATAACATTTTCGTCATCACTAACAATATAAAGTTTACTGTGCATTTCGTCAACTAAAATCAATATTTTTTCCAAAGGAAGATTTTCAATGTTTCTTTCTAGAATTTTTATAATTTCGGAATCGTTTATTTCAACATCATTTAATCGATACGGTTTCTTCTTTCCGCAAAATGTGTATCCGTTAAGATCGTCGCCTTCGAGAAGGTCTTCGGTCTCGATTGTTGTTCCGTATGTTGGTATTGTAACAGTTAAATTTCCGTCAACTACAACAATTTTATGATAATTGGTAATAGGTTTGCCTAAGAATTTTGGATTAAAGTTTTCAGTTTCTTTACTAATCTGAGGTAAAAATAGTGGACCCGATGTTTCTGTACAGCCAAAGATGCTAACAATTTTTTTAAGTTTATTTTCTTCGACTAACTTTTGCCACTTTGAATTAAGATAAGTTATAGTCATAATTGTTAGATCTGGAACTCCGCTAGATCTTTCAATAGCCGAATATAATAAATCATTTAGAATATTATATGGACTAAACAGTTTTGTAATCTTATGCTTTTGACAGAAATAGATAAAATCATCCCAGTCTTTATCATTAGTTGATTCAGTAAAAGTATTATCACAATGAAAGTAATGTGTCTTAGACTTATGTAATGAAGGTAAGAAAAATACTCCTAAAGAGGATCCGTGTTGAAGTTGCATAATGTGTAATACAATATCGTCTTCTTGGAATTCTAATGAGTCACAATTCTTAGTACAAAGATCATAAAAGAACTTATGTGTATGATCTATTACTTTGTAATTTCCAGTGCTACCGCTAGTAACACTAGAAGTAAGAATGTCTTTAGGAGTTGCGAGAATATCAGTATTGTAACTGATATCGTTATATCCTAGTAATCTTATATGATCTCTAGTTAATATAACTTTCTTAGAGTTGTTTTTAAAATGTTGAAAATAAAAATCATTACCATCACTCATACCCCATACTAATATATCGAGAGGCATGTTTAATTTAAATTTAGGTTTTGATAAATCTTCTTCATTTAACGGTTTTAATAGAATAATATGCTTTAGTCCTAACTCAAAAGAAGCTAGGACTATAGCTAGGTAGTATATGTTACTAATACCAGAAATAAATCCAAACGTCATTCCTCTTTCTGCACCGTTGTCTATTAAAACTTTTTTCCAATAATCAACAGCTTTAGAAAGATATTCTTTATTATGTGTGCCAACAGAAGTCACAAAGACAGCATTGTCTTTTATAAATTCTCTAGAAATAATTTCCATTAGATCCCCTCAGCAGTATATACATCCTTGGGCTTTTGATCACTAGACATCATAATGGCATCAGTATCTACTCTGCGTAAAGTATAGATACTGCCATCATCTTTTTCGAAATTAAATCCTCTAGTCCAACGACCGTGTTCTATAAAGATCCAATCTCCTACTTTAACATTTTCTTGTTCCGGACCAACAGCATAGACTTTGGCCCATCTGGGTTTAATTCCATGCTGTTTTCCATCGTCGTCAATAATAATAATTCCACCTTGAGTTCTCTGTTCGCCGAACTCCATATCTACAACAATTACGTGATCACGAATCGCTCTTATTGTCTTCATTTGTAGTTTTTACCTCTTTCTTAACAGTTGTTCTTCTAGTATCTCTATGCTCTGTTTCTGGCGAAACATTTGGTGATGTTAGTCTTGGAGCAGGTCCTGTTGCTGCCTTAGTTTGAGCTGGACGTACATATTGTTCATCTCGTACTGCTCCGGGATTATTCTCATAGTATTCAGCCATGATGTCTTCACGCTTGCGAATGATTCTTCCGCCGGGGCCTAATTCGTCACCTCTAGCATTTACACGAACATTTCCGATAGCCGGTGTTAACTCATTTTTATTAGCAAGTAATTCCATATCTACTATCTTACCTTGCATACTTCTATAAACTCTCTTTGCCATTTTAAACTCCTATCTTAGAAATTCTTTGATATCTAAGTCGTATTTAATCGAATTGATCTTATGGATCCCTAAAAGATAGAGACAATAGCTTGCAACACTAGAACCTCTTCCAACACCCCATAATATGTTATGGTTTCGTAATTTGTCAACCAAATATTTTAAAAATATCAGCAACGGTAACATATTGTGTTTTTTATAGAGATCTAATTCTATTTTAACACGATCTTTTTCGTCATCTGAAACACATAATGAATATAGATAATCCTCAATATTGAAATTCATATAGTCGGCGGGAATATACCATCTTCTCTGCATATAAGAATCAAATTCTTCTTTTGTTCTTACCTCACCAAAATAAGGTTCTGGAACAGGCCAGTCGTCTAATTTATTATCCTGCACAAACTCAACATATGACAGATAATCGATATCCTCAGCATAATGTACTTTAGCTAGATTTATTTTATCTACATTTCCTTTGTAAATTTCTTCTATAAGATCTTTACTTGAAAATATTAGATCACTCACTTGGTTTAGGTGCATCTTTTCCGCCGCGAATAATTTGGAACTTACCTTTAGCATCGGCATTTTTAAGCATTTCTAGTTCTTCGCTGAAATGATCGTCCCAGCTAAATTCGCCTGTATAAAGGTCTTTACCTTCTATCAATTCGTCATATGTAGCAGGGTCGTTTCGTAACCACCAAGGATAAAATTTGATATCGTCGCTATCCCACCACTCCGCTTTTCCAGGAAGTAGCGAGTGTATTTCTGGAGACTCTAAGTCTATAGTATAACGTATATTTTTTCCTAAAGAGCTACTAATTTTTACATAATGTATTTCTAGATCTTCTCCGACAAGAGAAACTAATTTTGAAAAAATAACAGAACCTAATGTCTGATCATTAAGCATATTAGGAAGCTCGACAAAGTTGTTTTTCAAATTAAGTTTCTTTTCTTTGAAGTCGTCTTTGCAAATAATAACAGCATTAGCTAATAAGACTTCAAAAAACATTTCTATCTTTTCGAAAGCAATGTCGTGTAAAGTTACATTTGCACTACACGTATCGAAACCAATTTCGAATTTATAATGGTTTTGAAGAATCATATCTTCAACATAAACCATACAATCTGTTTCAGTTAACCAAGAGTGGGGTACTACTTCATTTGTCATAGTAGTATTTTAGTATATAAAATGGATTTAGTCAACTTTAATTAAGTCACCAAATTCGGTATCATCTTTAATTCTTTTAGTTTTTTCGATCGCTCTTCGTTGCTGTTCCCATTTGTATCCTTCCAGCAACATAGATATTTGATTAGCTGCACCCGGAACTAATCGTATAGCCTGAAAATATTTTTTAGTAAGCTCAGTGATCTTATTTTCTAATTCTTGATCAGTGAGACCGGTAATATCAGGCTGTAAAGGATGCATTATGAGAATCTTCCTAAGAACGTCATAAAGATAACTTTATTAGTTGCGTCAATTGTTCCAGCACCACCGTGTGACCAAAACTCAAAAACAAGAGAATCTTCTGAAGCAGGTAGTATGATAGTTACTGAAGAACTAGTTGGAACAGGATTAGCTGCTATAGTTAATCCAGAAGCGCCAGTCATTAATGAGCTTCTTCTTAGTGCATGTGCTTCTGTTACATTAAACGTAACAGTTCTATTAGCAATAGCTGGATTGCTATTCTTTACTTCGACTCTTAGTTTTCCGCATTTGGTCGGATCTGGAAATTTATATAGTGTAAAACTAGCGTTGTCAACAATACTAAAAAATTGATATGGAGCAGTAGTAAAATCAATTAAACTGTCAACACTAGTGGAACTATAATATGAATCTGAATAATTTCTCAAAGTCATATTTGAAACACTATTACCATTAAAATCGTTAGAGTCATCTAACCTGGCAGTATTAAGTTGTAAATCTTCAATTTCACTTTTTGCAGATTCAAAGTTATTCTTAATAACTGAAAAATTATCGCGAAAACCCTGACTATCGTTGTCACGTCCTGCGATTGGGTATGTTTCGTCGATAGCGACGTAAGTAATATTACTAGCCATTTATTATCTCTCTTGCTCCAAATGCGATATATTTATCCCCAACTTCCCCCTTAACTGAGTCAATTATGACTCTGTCAACTGTGAAGTCTATGTTTTTAAAGTCTATACCTAGATTCTTAATATTGTTTATAATTCGGTCTCCATAACCTGGTATAACGTAACAAAGCACGATTGCTTTAGTAAACCCTTGCTCAACACCACTAAATGATTGTGCAGTTCTCATCCATAAAGGAAGGAAGTTGCGCTCAGTTTCACCTAAGGTTTGAATATTCTTTCTCAAATTTGTGGTACTATTACCAAAAACATTGCTCTTATTTAAATCACTTGCTAATTGTCCGTCGAAATCAGCAGTCATTACTTTGTCCTGCATCCATATTCTTTGAAGTTGATCTAATGCAGCTATGGAAAGATTACTGTCAGTTATACTACTATCCCATAGATCTCGTGTACCTTGATTGGTTTTAACACCGCCGGTATTGAATGTAAAATGTGTATTCTGTGGAATACTATTAATTAATGGTTTGCTTATTGTAATAATCTTATTTTTGCGATCAATTCCAGTTATAATAGTACCTTCAGATATGTACTCTGTTAAGTTAGGACCTATAATAGGATCACCATTATTTAGATCTTCTACAGAATCTAAAGTAATTTTGTTCTGATCCTTTATATTAACACCAACAGTATGTTTTATAGGTGGAGTAGTTCTATTAAGATATCTTGTTGTAATAGTTGAAGGAATAGTTCCGGTAGAATTTTCCATATTATCTAACACTTCGATATAGACAGTTTCGTAAACTACAGTATTGGTTCCAGGAATTTTTGCAGTAGCTTTCTTTACTGAACCAAAACGATATCTTTTTCTTGATGATCGTCCTAATGCCGCAGCATATTCGGCAGCGTTTTTAGTTTCAATACCTGCATACATTAACATTTTTAATTGTGTTTGAACTCCAAACTCTGGATCACTAGCCCTATATAGATATTGTCTTTCAAAAATATTAGGATTAGTAAAGAAGTCTGTAAGTTCAAGTCTCTTACTGTTCTTCAAGAATGGTTTTACGTAGACGTTACTGTACAATAGATCATTTGGAGTACTTACACTAATCTTAAAGACTTTTGTAACAGCACTATACAAGAATTGATCTTGTGCAAGAACAATAAATGAGTAATCTCTATCAATAGTTGTACCAGATTTATCTAGTACGGTATCATTACTATCGAATACAGTTAAACCATTTGAAGTAAATTCGTATTCGGTCCAAGATATAAGATTAAAAGTATTACTACTTGTTGGTTCTAATGCTCGATAATATTTGTCTTCATAACGAACAATATCGTTTATCTTATATGATGTGCTTGGTTTCCAAAAGGATTTGTAGATACCTTCGCTAAACTGTTGTACTTTACCTTGTATAGTACCGTCACCTACTAATGTTAATCCAGGAGGTAATCTTCCTCCGACTAATGTGTAAGTTAATATAGCATTTGGAACTGTACTTACAGCTACAACTGATATATTACTTATAAAGTTAGCAGCGATTGTTCCAAGATCACCTGGCGATGTAAATCTAATTGTACTATCAACCTCACCTATGATATCTAAAGTAAATGTTCTAGCAGCACTAGTTACATAATTGAAGGAGAATCTTTCGCCTTCTGGAATAGTTTTTAACAGAGGTGTGCTTAAAGTTATAGTTCTTGTTCCTGCATCGATAGCAGTTATAATTGTTCCTGGTGTTAGATATCCACTACCACTCGGACCATAAACTAAACTGTCGAGTCTTAGATTTAATACAGAATCTAATTTAAGAGAATTTTGTCCAATTACGTTTACACCGGATGTAAATTTAATCATACCGTACATGACATTATCTGGGTCATATCTAATTGCACGTATTGTAAATTTATAAGTTTTAGTAATTGCAGGTTGATACGGAACGTCTCCGTAAATCTCTCCGCTTATTTGATCTAAGATCATACCTGGTGGAAGTAAACTTACAGTTCCGTCGTCATTAACTGGATCTAAGATATATCCAATTCCTCCACGCAATGTTGATGGATCGTAGATATCTAGAAAAGTTGTAATATAATTGTTAGCTCTTCTTCTACCAAGGTATGGAGGAGTTAACCAGAATGGTTTACGTATTGGAGTAACATCAGATGTAAATGTGCTATTTCCAACTTCCATTATGGTTGTGTCAGCACGGAAGAAATCATCTCCGATAACAAATATACGGAATACTCTATCTTCGTAATTCAACCCGTCGGTTACTCTTACTCTAAATTGATAATAACGATTTAATTTTCTAGGTGACCTAGTAGCATCACTATAATCAAAAGTTGTATTATCAAATAAGAAACTATCAAAACCGTTGTAAGGTCTTACACCATAATCGTATGCAAATTTATCATAAAGTTGCATATCATAATTACCATTATATTCGCCAAACTCATTAGCTAGTATCGGTTGAGTAAATCCAGATATGATACCATCCGGTGATAAAGTAAGACCGAGAGGTAACTCACCACCCCTTGGTGGTATGTAATATGTTAATTTTTGTCCTGTTGGTAAATCATTATCGATAGCACTTAATTGATAATTTACATAAGAATTATCAAGAACGAAAAGATTAGTTTGATCAAATACCTGTGTAAAGGTTATTCTAGTCCCAGCAGGTATAGGTGACTGTATAGTAGAACTTTTACCTAATGCTAGAATTAATGTTACAATTTTATTTGTAGTATCTATAGATTGAACTCTTGCTTTAACCTCAAAAGCTGAAGGAAATGCTTTACAAGTAACAAAACTATTTTTTGCAATACCCTTGATTGAAGTTAACTTTATTGCGTTATCACCGATATTAGAAGTAAGAGCCAATGTTCTCTCAGTAACCACTGATCTAGTACCAGATTCTCCAACAGCTAAATCTCCGCTAGGTGTGACCCATACTGGAGCATCTGCTCCGTCGATTGTTATCGTATATGTTCTATCTGATATTCCATACAGATTAGTTGCTCTTAACACAAATCTAAAAGTTCTTAGTTCTGGAACCTCATAAGGAGTTCCTATTATATTAAGACCTTCTATTCTCAACCCTGGTGGTAATTGTCCTGATATAACTTCTAACTTAATTTCTCCAGGGAATACAAAGTTTCCATTAGGTAATAATGGTTCCTGATAATATGTTGGTCCTAAGATATAAGGATATCTAGGTAGATTAATATCGTCGGGATCAACAGTTATAAAATAGGCATAAGTACCTCCCGGATAATCAGGAGTTTCGTTGCAAAACTTTCCGTTATGCTGATCTAAATCACCAAGACCTGCTACATATTCGAAATCTTCGATATATGTTCCATCTGGAAATGTACTGTTAGATCTTTGAGCCTCGGATAATTTATAACTAGATCTCATTACTTGATATGGTTCGGTTGGCATTGCTAAACGCCAATATTCTATATTTGTTAAAGGTGTGTTAACATTGTCCTGTAAAGCAACATAAAATACATTTGCAGTTCTGTTGTTTCTTACAATGTCTCCTGCACTGTAACTAAATTGAGAATTCCAGTTACCTTTAAACTTAGTACTATATCCGTAAGGACCGTAAATAGGATTTCCGTCAAAAGCATATCCAACTATAGGACTGTGTTCAGTTGGATCCTTTGCATATAAAAATCTTGGGTCTGTATGATAATAAAATTTTCTATCTTTATCAATGATACCAGAACCATCTGCAAAATAACCCCAAGGATCTGTGCTATCGTCTTGGTATTCTTGTAATGGAAAAAGAGCACCATTCTCTGTATAATTTCTTCCACCTATAGAAGCAATAATTCCTGAATTAGGACTTCTAAAAGGAACACCGTCTATAGCTATTCCAAAAAACCCAGTAGTAGGAGTTGTGCTAAATGCTCTATCTTCTCTAGCACCATTAATAGTAATTCCGTCTCTAGGAAATTTAAACACATAATTTTGTACTACCGGAGAAAACTTATTAACCTTTTCAGGCTGTCCGAGCCATTCTGTTTGAGCTAATCCGTTACTCTTAACCCAAAAGAATTGATCATTACTATAATTAGGTAGTTTTGTAGAGTCTACAGCATTTTCAAAGTTCTTAGTTTCAGGAGTACTATAGTCCTCGTTATCAAAAACTAATACAGGTATGTTTACTGGAATTCTTTCACTAAAAGGTATCACCTTTTTAGTGGTAGGGTCTGTTCCTAGATCATAATTTGATGGATAAGTCCAACTTGGTATTGCCATTCTTTAAGGTTCCTATGCAATATTTATCGCAAAAAGAATTAAACGAATGTGCCTCCGTCGATGCCAAATGGTACTGGGGCAGTTATAGTACCCATATCTATAGGCAATGTTGCTAAAAAATACATTATTGGATTTAGGGGATCTTTATCTATAAAACCAAAATCAAAGTCGAGTAAGCTGAATAAATTGAGAGGATTAATACCATTTACAAGCCCTATCAAATTACCGTTAAAGTTTTCAGCAACAATATTAGTTCCGGGACCACCGATTATATTAAACCCATTTAGATCTAAATCACCACCTAATGTTGGGTTAGTATCTGTGCTAATAGTATAAGTGGAACCATTAATAGTAAGTGTAGAACCACTTATAGCTGTGGTTATACCAGATCCACCTACTATATTGATAGCCTGTGTGGCGGAACTAGCAGTTAGTGATCCTGTATTAGCATTAACAGTGACAATCATATTACGATTGTTTGTAATAGTGATATCTGTAGCATTGTTTGTTAATGTGATTCCAGGTCCGGCTTTTAACGACTTCAAACGAAGGTCAACACCAATCTTTTCTTTGTACAATCCAAACCCAGTACCTATATTAGATATAGTATTGTTTTGTCCAGCAAGAAGATCAATCTCTTCGAAGTTAGCATTTATCTTCGAAAAAGCAGTACGGAGATCGTCCCCCGTACCGTCGTTAACAAATTGACCAATATTTATAGTTTGTAAAGCCATATAATCTTTCCTCTATAATATTTATTCTGTCTTAGTTCTTCTTAAGAGCAGCTATTTCACTCTTAAGCTCTTCAATTTGTCTTTGTTGATCTTTAATACCTTCGACTAATAGGGCAACTACCTTATCGTAATGAATACCCTTATAACCTTCTTCATTTGTAGCAACAACCTCAGGAAGAACTTTTTCTAATTCTTGAGCAAGTAGACCTGCTTCTCTAACTTTGGTATCTTTTTGCTTTATTTCGGCAGCTAACTGATTCCAGTTATAGGTATAACCGTTAATCATTAGTATCTTTTCAATAGCGTTTGAAATAGGAAGTATGTTTGTTTTTAGTCTTTCATCTGATGATGAACCATAAAACGCTGTAATATCGCCCGTTGCACGAATATCACCTGCTGAGCCAGAAGCACCAGTACCTATACCTAGTGAGTTAAATTGTAGGTTATTACCAGTACCAACTGCTTGTGCAATACTAATTGTGATAGATCCATCACCATTTGTTATGCCAACACCAGTACCTCCTGTTAATCCGGTCTTTGTTAGTGTACCCGAATTATTACCAATCAGTAGTTGACCACCGGTATATGTTGTTTGACCAGTACCACCATATGCTGTTGCAATAGTAGACGCTTGCCAAGTACCGCCTGTAACAGTACCGATGCTATTGCCAGTACCGCCGATTGATATTGCATTTGCAGTAATAGTACCAGCAGCAAAGTTACCACTAGCGTCTCTTCTAACAATGGTGTTAGCGGTGTTAGCGGTGTCTTGAGTATAACCGTCTAATAAGTCAGCATCTAATCCGGACCCTGCACCGTCATTACCAGCATGCCATATAACATTACCGTTAATTTGTGCAACGGTTCCCATTACATAGAATTCATCGTAAACTCTTACACGTTCTTTAGTAGTGTCATATGTATCGATAGCAATTGCTAAACCACCTTGAGCAGTATAAAATTCTGTTACTCTTGATGGTTGTGATGCACCAGTAAAACCGATTAACTTGTTACCAACTAAGTTAAACTGTGTAGTTGCATTTATAATTGATGTGGCAATACTACCGTCACTAGCATTTCTTTGTACTAAAGTACCATTATCACCTGAAGCACCAGTATATGTACTTTGATATCCTAAAACCTTATAAGTTAATGGGCTTGAAGATGTCTTAACAAGAGCACCTATGCCTGTATTAAATTGTGGGGAAGCAGGATCAGTACCAGCAACGAATTCGTCGTCATATAGACCATTACCTAATTGCACAACTGATGCAAAGGAAATAGCAGAAGGCGTTAGTGTTTGAGTCGAACTACTATTACCGATAACAGTCTTTGGGCCAATTATTGGGAAGTTACTTAATGATATACCGTTACCAGATAAGGAAACAAACCCGTCTGTTACGTCAAACGAGAAACTATCAAACGATGCAAGACCGTTTCTTGCTTGTTTTTGTGCAGCAGTTCCTGTTGGAGCAGCAGAGAATTCCCCAGCAAGGGTCATATTCAACTTGCTTTGATCAATAGCAGCATTACTATTAACATCAGAATTTATAATAGTATTTGATTGTATTTGTGAATCAAATCTACTTGTGCCTGAATTCCAAGTAAACAGTACGTCACCTGATTGTTGACCGTTTGTAAATTTGCCTAAAGTTGAGTTATAGAAGAATATACTATTATTAGCAACTCCTGATATTGGATTTGGCAAGCTAACGTCGTTTAATTCTCTTAGCTCATTCTGAGCTGTAGTCATGTCATCGACATACTTTTTATTAGCAGCATCAGCATCAGCAGTCGGATATTGAACATTGACAATTTTGTTAAGGTTCATATCAATGGTGCCGTTATTGGCAACACCCATAGTAAATGATTCGATACCGGATCTACTTGTACCGCCAGTTCTTCTTAAGAAGAAGTCAACATATGCCTTGTTAGTTGCATCACTATTAGAGCTAGGTGTTTGAAGATTAACAATCTTATAACTACCTAAGTTCATATCGGCACGCATTGGTAGCTGTCCGTCTAAGCTCATAAATCCTGACTTAACACCTGGAATCAATCTACCACTTGCAGGTGATATAACTGAACCGTTGTGTGTTAGACCTAGGCGACGATCGACATATGTTCTAATTGCTTGTTCTGTTGGAACAGTATCTGTAGCATTATCAAAGAATGAGTCATCTACAGAGAATTCAGAGATTGCAACACCGCGTTTGAATCCTAAACCGTCTAGGTTACTAATTGCAATCGAACTGGAGAATGTAACAGTACCAGTACCTTGGTCAACTTTGAAGAAGTCGCCAACTTTAAAGTTACCGTCTTGGTCACTAGTTGTATAGAACACGCGACCTTTAGTTAGTTCAACGATTTCGTTAGCGGATGTAGGTTCGCGATCTGGTAGACCGTAAATAATGTTCGGGAAGTTAGTTTGTGCATAACTTCCTGAACCTACATCTAACATATCGTGACCTGTAGCTCTAACAGTTGAAATATTAACTGTAATGTTACCAGGTGAGTCTTTAGGTAATACAGCTTTTAAGTTTGGAGTATTATCCCAACCGCCGATTATAACATCGACTGGTTCAGCAAGACCAGCTCCTGCTAAGTCATCAATTTCTATAACAGCGTAACCAGTACCATTATTCTCACTACTTGTATATTTGGTTATTCTATGTACACGGCCTCTCCAGCATGTTAACATCCAAAGTTCATTATCAATACCATAATTAATACGAGCTTCGTCGACAGATGAAATATCTCTTACAGCTATTTTCTTAGAACCAGTGATACCCCATGTATATGAAGTTCCGCCCACTATGTCATGAGTACCAAACAATGGCTCTAACGACATAGTCATTGAACCAGTTTGAGTTAGAAGCTGATATGTGTCGCCATTGAGTGTGGACGATATTGTAAACTCTGATCCGCTTGGAATAGTTTTTACATAGAATGGTAAGTTAGTTGGAATGCCACCGATCGGGACACTACCACTAAATCTTACAACCATTCCTACACGCAATGTACTTGTGCTCGATGTTGTAATTCTATTAGTACTTCCGTTTGTAGCAGTTATACTTAATGCTGCGCCATCATATGCTGTCAGGGTTAGTAATGTTCCACCGCTGAATCCTGCCATATTTCCGTTTTCTGATGTTACAGAATATATTTCAGTACAAGTAATAGCAGTCATAGCAGAACCTGTTACAGTTGATAATGTAACAGCGCCGCCTCCTGGTGATGTACTTACTTGGAATTGTGTAGAACTGAAACCACTTCTAATATAATAAACGGTTTCTGCTGTTATTCCACCATAAGTTGTGCCTATAAACTTAATCGGGTTATCTGCAATAAATCCGTTTGTTGAGTTTACTGTGATTAAGTTTGATGTTGCTGTAGTTGCAGAAATAGTAAGCGTTACAATATCTTCAGCAAGTTGAATAAAATTACTATCTACAATTTTTGCAATATAATAATTGTTATCGTCTAGTATGTTACCAAAAGATGTTCCTTCAAATCTAATCTGATTTAATTCATTTAGACTTGCTGTTGAGTTAACATAAACACGTTTTGTGCTTGCAATAGCTGAACTAGCAGTTACAGTTATTTGAGTTGTCGCTAATCTAAACGAAGTATTTGATAAGGCTTCTCTTACATAATAAGTTGTACCAGCAGTAATGCCTCCTAATGTATTATCAAATTTGATAGCTTTACCTGCTTTTAAATTTGAAACAGAAGAAGTTGTAATCTTATTAGTAACTGTTTCTGTCTTAGTTACCTTAGTAGTAAATGGTTGATAAGGTTGTATATTAGCATCATAATATGCTGTAATATTAACAGTACGGAAGTTCTCCTTCATAGCTACTGTTGATTCTTCGTTAGCAGCCGACCAAGCTACTTGACCTTCAGAGAATGTAGTAGCAGCAGTTAGAGAAGTAACAGTAAATGTATCAACATCTACTACTGTAATGGTATAAAAACCTTGACTTGGAAGTATAGTATCACCAAAGAATCTTATAAATGCCTCGGTCTTAGTTACAAATCCAGATGACGTAAATGTTAAAATACCTCCGCCGCCATTTACAGTGTTTATTGTTATGATTAAATCGTTTATTCCTGTTACACCGTTTAAGGAACCACCATTTATCTTGATTTGGTTTCCACCTGCATACCCTGAACCTATGTTATTTAGAACAACAGTATACCCACTTGATGTAACAGTTACATTAAATGTTGCACTAACGCCAGTTCCTGATAGGTTTGTACCTGCTAAATTTGTATATGATGCAGGATACGAACTAGTTAACCCGTGTCCTGTAGATACAATCGTTACAGTCACACTACTTGCCGGCCATTCGAATGTTCCTACAGTCTCAGAAAGTGAGGCGATAGAAATAACACGATTAACATATGTTGGATTTTCGAGGAACACTAATGCAGTAGAAGGTCGTGTTGCTGTGGCTCTACTTACATCGTACAGCAATAATGCTGCATTTTGTTTAATTGATACTCTTGTGTTATTTGCAAGTGCAGTTGTAATACCTGAAGAACCAACGCCGCCGAGTCCACCGCTTGCTAAAACTAATCTATAAAGTTTACCATTAACAGGTTCAACAACACCACTTAAATCTGTTACTTCTTGTGCGTTATTAATTACATATCTAGTAACCTGTCTATTTGGATAGTTACCAAAAACTACCTCAAGTTCGGAACCATTTGTTGGTGCATACTCTTCAGTAAAGCTATCGACATAAATTAGAAGATCACCTGCTCTATTATAGTAATCATTTACTGGGGCATCTGATGGAATAGTTCCAGTCCATGTTACTCCGGTAATTACACCACCACTATTGCTTGCAACAGTAATAGTTAAGTCGTTTGTTCCGATGTCACCACCAAACACATTGCCTTGTATTAAGAATTGGTTACCATTAACATAACCTGCACCACCGTTTGCAACGGTAACAAAGAAAGCTGTCGTTGTTACTGTTACGTTAAATGTAGCGCCAGTTCCTGTACCAGAAAGTCTAGTTACTAAATCGTCACCGTCACCTAAGTTGTTATATAGATCCCATGGTGAATAGATACTAGCACCTTGACACATATCTTCGATTGTAAAGATATCGTCTGGAATTTCTAGTGGATAAGAACCTTTAGAAACAAGACCGAATGATCCGTGAGCTGACGAACCGGTAACAGATCTAATCTGTCCACCTGTATCAGCATAATATGATGCTTGGTTATAATATGTGAAGACCGAAACAGCTTCAATCAAGCCACCGTTAAGGGCAACAAGGCCATAACCTAAATCATTTAGTTGTGTGTAGTCATTACTACACATTGAGTTATTACCAGCCGATAGGAACTCAATACTAGTGCTTGCTTGGAATAGATTTGATGAGTCAGCAAATAAAGTATAGCCTACTTGGTCAGGTGTAGTGCTGTTTACATAGACAGTTGTTCTACCATCATTAGTTGGTTCCCAGTCATCGAATCTATCTACTAGGAATCTAACACCTTTAATCCAAAAAGAACATGGAAGATTTGGTAGTCTTTGTGTAAGTCCTCTAACAACAATTGTAGTATCATCTATTATTTCGATAATTTCTGCTTGTAAGTTTCCAGCAAATGCGTCAACAAACATACCACCTGCAAAAATCTTATCATTAATACTTCTTGAGAATGACGATGCGGTTTGAACATAAGGCGACTTATTGAGAATCTGCCCAAGCGGATCTAGAACGCACATAAATCCGCCGTGCTCTTGACATGATAGTTGACGAATAATTGTTGCTTCGTTCATTAAGAATATGTCAAGTTCGTTATTAAGTTTTGGAGGATTAATACTTGAATCCTCTGATATAACATCAACAATAAATCTTATAAGTTTTTCAACAGTACGGATTGATCCATCGTTTCTTGTAATATCAGTATAATCTTCATTTTTATATTGCTCAATCTTTAAAGATTCAGGATATGGATTTTGATAAAGAACATCCGGATCGTCCCCAGACAAGATGGCTTCTACGACTGTGTATATGTGATTTATAGCAGCAGATGTTTCAGTTAGCTGATCGGTAATAGCAATTAAAGAGCTTGCGCTTTCAAAATAACTATTAGCAGCTTCTAAACATCTATAGTAATCACCATAGACTAAATCGAAACAGATCGCGTCAACAATTAATCCAACATCTCTCTTACACAATGGTTCGTTATAGATAAAGAAATCACCACTTTCATTTAAGTAGGTAATAACTGCATCTTTTAATGCTTCTTGTCCACTAATCATTGTGTTAAGATTAGTAACAATACCTGTGTCGATATTTGTAAGGGTAGGGTAAACCTTAGGAGGAGTAACTCCATCATTCGCTAATACTGATCTTATTATTTCGACAAGATTTCTTGCACGATTGGCTTCAAAATCATTAGCTGCAATTTCTGCTGGATTATTTCTATCAATAGTAATACGTATTTTGTTTACGTCGGTCTGCCATTGATTATAGATCTGATCTCTAGCTACTGCAAAAAGAATATTCTTTAATTCTTCGTATGCTAATAAAGTAGGAGTTATTTCATTTTGTCCGATAATTTCTGTACCATTTAGATAATATGCTGTTGCCGCATCTACAATTTGGTTATTACCTTCATAAAGTAGGTTATAACATAATGCATCGACAATAAGCCTTACGTCTCTTTCGCAGGTTTCTATGTTAATTTCTAATTGATACCATGGACTAGATATATTAGTTACATTATCGTTTATTTGCTTTTCAATAAATGCTCCAACCTCTAAAGCAATAAATTCTCTGTTTGCATAGATAACGTCTCTAACTTGTTCTCTTGCGGGGGTTGTATTCGAAAGAGAAGGCCAAGTAAATAATGCTGGAACATCATCTAATCCATTATTGATAATGTTCTTCATAAGAGTTACACGAGCATTTATTATGTCTTTAGATGGCTGATCGGTTGCAATAGAAACTAGCAAAGTTCCTAAATAAGTAATTGCTGCTAATGTTGCGGTTTTATCTGCACCTAGAACTGCTGATGATTGCGTTCCTCGATAATATGCACGAGCTGCCGCTGCTGAAGCAAAGTTGCTTCCTAAAGCCATATCGTATGCAAGAGCTTCGATTAATATTCCAGTATCTCTACGACATTTTGCCTCATCGTAAAATAGACCATTTAGTTCTACATTAACATAAGCAATAACTTCTTCTTGAATAAATTCTCTATTATTCAAAAGCATAAATTGTGCTTGAGTGAATTGACCAGGATTATCGACTACATATGTAGTTTGAATATTTGAAATAGTGCCTTCAAGAGGTATTGTTCCGTCGTTCGCACTGAACACAATAGATCTATTAGTTGTATCGATTGATTGAACGATATATCTACCAGCACTACCTAAACTACCAGTGCCGTTAGTAGCAGTAATTCTTTGACCAATAGATAACTCAGCAACAGAATCTAATTCTATAATAGTTGCTATCCAAGGACCTGTTCCTGAAATACCTAAAACAGTTCCTGATGTTGATACAGTAATTCCCTTGTTATATAAAGAAGTTGAAGAGTCGGTAAGATAATGATATCCATACAATCTGTCTGAAACAGTTAAATCATCAAATACTTCATCTCTACGGAAATAAGTATCGATAGCCCAGCTCGAACTTCTTCCTAATTTTGGACGTATAATTGTACGACGTAATTCGTCACCGATAAGTGACACATTAGTTGGAATACGAATTGGATATTGTTCGTAGTAGTTACCACTTTCGATATAAATCGATACGTTTAAGTCTTTAACTGGATTACCGTATTCTAGTGGCTCACCTCCGCCGAGACGATCTGCACGGAAAGTTTTATAGCTTCCGTCGGGTCTGATGTTTTGATATTTTACACGATATAGTTCACTGGATCCATCTAAGCCTACTATTACTTCTTCAATTCTAACAACTGCACCACTAATCTTACCTTTAATAAAATGTCCAGGACGTATATCATTAGCATCTCTAACGTCAGTTTGATAACCGTCATTAGAAATATACATTATAAAGAAGTCGCCTTGATCGACTAATTCTAATGCTTGAGATACAAACTCACCATTTGCGTAAGTAATATCTTTAACAGTACTACCAATTGTAAAATCTGATTCATCGATTAATTTTTTAGCATATCTACATGCCTGACTTACTGATCTCCAAGCATATGCAAATGATCTACCTTTGCGACTTTCAGGAACATCAAACTGATTATCATTTCCTGTGGTGCTAACAAAAAGATTAATTGAGCTTTGATAGGCTGAAAGATCGACATATTCTTTAGTTACCGCTGCTAGTGGATCGTCTGTCTCTAAAAGTTTTCTTTGAAGAATAAGAGGACCTAACATCTGAGTGTTGTATCCGCCTGCTCTAAGTAGAACTTCTTGTGCTTGTGGAACTTGTCTTCCTGATGCATCACCGAATGCTTCAAGTGGACCAGTCATTACATCGCCATTAGAATTAACATAGTTATTATCTGCATAACCTTTATTAATAGCAAACGTGCTTAAATCACCATTTGTAAATCTTGCAGCAATAACTGGATCTGGATCACCTAGACGTATAATATTATAGGTATTTGCATCCATCGTTGCTGTTAGTTTTGGATTTTGGTCAGCACTAAGTTGTGATGCTACAGATGAGATAACAAGCTGACTCGGATCACTGTTATTAATTTCAATACCGCCAGCACCTACAATTGTCTTTGATTGATACTGTGTATTACTAGAATTCATCACTAAAATAGAATTAGCTACAGTTTCGTCTGGTCCTTCAGAAAGAGCAGTAATCGAAATACCGTCGCCGCTTCCAAAAAATGAATAGATTTCATTGAAGTTTTCGTTTGTCTTTATAAAGGCTTCTCTAATGGGATCGCCTGACGCATCGTTACCTTCAATACCTACATTTATAACCTTTTTAACCATTGTGGCTCCAATCAAAGACTGTGTTTAATATATTTATTAGTATTTATCTTAATAAATATTCCTACCAAAGGAGATGTATATGTTTGGATGGTTAAAGAGTTTATTTGGTAGCGAACCAGAAGCAGAACGCATAGTTCCTCCGCCGCTGCCATCGAAGGTAAAAAAAGCAGAGAAATTAGTTGCTAAAAAGGTTTCTAAAAGAGCAGCCACAAAAAAAGAAGCCCCTAAAGTAGAGGCTCCTAAAGCAAAAGCAGTTAAGCCAAAGGCTCCTGCAAAGAAGAAAGAAGCAGTTAAACCACCAGTTGAT
>JACCDX010798143.1_pt1 | contig 22125 bp, 21 predicted proteins | sample 7449681 | NCBI WGS metagenome assembly JACCDX01 (sample SAMN15323450, study PRJNA562643) | freshwater metagenome | isolation source: river surface water | place: USA:Blue River Watershed | collected 2017-08-18
GAGCTGGTTCTTGATGAAGGTGGAGCAGCTTTCTACGGTCCAAAGATTTCCGTACAAGCGAAAGATGCAATCGGTCGTACTTGGCAGATGTCCACGATTCAGGTTGACTTCCAACTTCCGCAGCGCTTCGAACTTGAATTTGCAGCCGCAGATGGATCGCGTCAGCGACCGGTAATGATTCACCGCGCTCTCTTTGGTTCTATTGAGCGATTCTTCGGAGTTCTGACAGAACACTATTCAGGCGCATTTCCTCCATGGCTTGCACCTGTTCAAGTGATGGCAATTCCGGTTGCCGATAACTTCACGGATTATTTGCAGGGCGTTGTGAAGCAGATGAAATCTGCTGGAATTCGCGCTGAACTTGATTCTTCTGATGACCGCATGCAGAAGAAGGTTCGTAATGCGCAAATGCAGAAGATTCCTTTCATGGTTATCGCAGGCGAAGAAGATATGAACGCTGGAGCAGTTTCATTTAGATATCGAAACGGTGATCAGAAGAACGGAATTCCAATCGCAGATGCAATCGCGGAGATCAAGCAGATCGTCGCCGACCGCAAACAGGTCTAGCGATGTCTGAAATCAACGGCGTAGGCATGCCAGATGGTTGGCAACGGTTGTGGGCGCCTCACCGTCTTGATTATCTACGAGGAGAAAATCGACCACTTGATGGCAATGATGTTCAATGCCCTTTCTGTCGCATCCCAGCTCTTTCAGATGAAGAAGGCTTAGTTGTTGCTCGCGGAAAGACTGCCTACGTAGTCATGAATCTTTACCCTTACAACCCAGGACATTTGCTTGTCTGTGCCTATCGACATGTGGCTGATCTGACGGAACTGACAGATGAAGAACGCCACGAGATAACAGATCTCAGTGCGCATGCCATGAAGACGGTACGTAAAGTATCTAGCGCCGATGGTTTTAACTTAGGAATGAATCAAGGTGCTATCTCAGGCGCAGGAGTTGCAGCGCACATCCATCAACATATTGTTCCTCGTTGGTCGGGAGATGCGAACTTCATGCCAATAATTGGAAAGACCAAAGTTTTACCGCAGTTACTTACTATGACTCGAGATGAGTTAGCTGCTGCTTGGTAGTAGATCAATGTAGCTTTGCACGACATCAACGCCGATTCCTTTGATCAGGTTTATCGGAATTGCGGGAAATAAGATTCCAGCAGCGAAAGCACCTTCATCCATCTCCGAAGTCAGATCAAAGTACTCTTCACGGAATTCACGCACGAGTTCTTCATGTTCGGGATCACTGGCGCGGAGCTGAGGTGGATTCTTGGTGTAATCAATTATCTGCAAATCTTGCAATCTAATGAGAGCTGCAGCTTCGCCACCATCATCATGCAATACGAGATAGGGAGTCACAAGCTGGTCGAACACTCGATTAGCGACCATGACTGCATCTTCAAAATCGAGCTCTTGCCCTTCAAGACCATTTACTACGACCATCCGCGGAATCTGGAAATCGTCGAGAGCAGCCCAGTTTTCAATGGCCTGCTGATCGATTCCTGCAGAAGGGTTTATGGCGAAGATTGCTAAGTCAGATTCGCTTTCAGGGCTACCGGTGAAGCTTGCCCCGAAAGCGGTAGCTACGGTCTGCGGAGATGCGCTGGCGTGACCGTATACATGGATACGTTTCACAGCGTTGGCGCTAGGAGAAGACATGCGGGTAAGCCTACGATGGTGTCGATGATTAGTAGCGCACTGAAACCAGCAGTCACTCGATTAATTGAACCGGTGGCTCGTTTCGCCCTGCGAGTTGGTCTGTCTCCAAATGCAATTACCGTGCTCGGTGCCCTGGGCGTTCTCTTTTCTGCTGGATATTTTTATCCGCGGGAAGAATATTTCGTTGGAACTCTTTTCATTTCCTTCTTCGCCCTCAGCGATCTCTTCGATGGCACAATGGCTCGAATTTCGCAGCAAGGCGCGAGCAAGTGGGGCGGCTTCCTCGATTCAACAATCGACAGAATCACTGACTCTGCAATCATCATCGCAATTCTCATTCCGCTTATCGATGCAGATGACAAGCTTTCGTATCTCGGCTTGATCACTCTTGTGACCGGCCTTCTCATCCCATACATCCGTGCCAAAGCCGAGAGCTACTCTATTGATTGTTCTGTCGGTATCGCGGAACGTACTGAGCGTCTCGTCATCATCCTGACGGCAGTCGGATTTGAGGGGCTCAATGTTCCATTCGCACTCGCAACTGGTCTCTGGCTCCTTGCCATTCTCGGAGTTGTGACCGTGATGCAACGAATCAAAGTGGTTCGAGACGGACTCCTGACTCGATGAAAGATCGCATTACGCTCATCGCTTATCTTCTTGGGTGGTGGATAGTTCGAACGTTGCCAGAGAAGACGGCGTATTCGCTTTTTTATTCCATAGGTGAATTCACGCATCGTCGAAATGGCAAGAGCATCCAAAGACTTCGCAAGAATCTCCACCAAGTAAAACCTCAGCTCGACGAGATTGAACTTGAAACCCTTGTGGCTAAATCAATGTCGTCTTATATGCGCTATTGGTGCGACACCTTCCGTATTCAAAAGTGGAGCACAGAGAGAATTCGCAAGACTGTCACAACGACAAATGAATATTTATTACTTGAGCCCATGAAAGATGGTCGTGGTGTAGTAGTTGCGCTTCCTCACTCTGGAAACTGGGACCACGCCGGCGCATATTTCTGCTCTCTTGGTATCCCTTTGGTTACCGTAGCTGAGCGATTGAAACCTGAAGCGCTTTTCCAAAAGTTCTTGCGACATAGAGAAGCGATGGGTTTTGAGGTACTTTCACTCGACAGTAGATCTTTCATCACGCTTGTAAAGCGAGCCAAAGAGAAACGATTGGTAGCACTTGTTTCAGATAGAGATCTTTCCCAATCAGGTATCGATGTAGATTTCTTCGGAGAGAACGCGCGTATGCCAGCAGGCCCAGCCCTGCTGGCGGTCAAGACGGGAATCCCTCTTATCGTTGCCCATGTTTCTTACACTCAAACTGGAATTCATATTGATTTTCATGCAGTGAAAGTGCCGCTCGAAGGTTCGGAACAAGAACGCATAGAAGAGATAGTGCAGACGACTGCCGACCTATTCGCACAGGGTATTGCGCAACATCCTGAAGATTGGCACATGCTGCAAAGAATCTGGGTTGATGCACGCGATGAAAAATCTGAAGGGAGCAAGTGATGCCGTTTTCTAAGAAACGAATCGGAATCGTCTGCCCTTATGGATGGGACACACCAGGTGGAGTTCAGAGCCACGTTGGAGATCTCGCTGAATACCTAATCCGTCAGGGACATTACGTCTCGGTTCTGGCGCCAGCAATCGATGAGGAAAATCTTCCAGATTATGTAACAAGCGCTGGTCGCCCCATTTCGATTCCATACAACGGTGCCGTTGCACGCGTTCTCTTTGGGCCGATTGCATTTTCTCGTGTTCGACAGTGGATTAACAATGGAAGTTTCGATGTCTTACATCTTCATGAGCCTGCTATTCCTTCAATCTCACTTCTTGCATGCTGGGCAGCTGAAGGACCGATGGTCGGGACATTCCATGCGGCAGCCAAACGCCAGAAGGTCACCTTTGCAGTTGCTCCAATCCTTGAACCCGTCATCGAAAAATTATCAGCGAGAATCGCAGTCAGCGAGGCGGCGCGCGAAACGCTTACCGAGCATCTTGAAACGGATGCCATCGTGGTACCTAACGGAATCTATGCAGATCGCTACCGAGATGGTTCTATTGATGAGAGATGGACAGGCAACACAATCGGATTCATAGGCCGTTTCGAAGAGAAGCGAAAAGGGCTCGACATATTGGCAGCTGCACTTCCTGCCGTGATTTCTCGATATCCAGATGTAAAAATATTTATTGCAGGCCCTGGTGACAGTGAAGCGGCACTGAAAGAGATAGATCCTTCACTGCATTCTCGATTTACGTTTCTAGGGCGTATCAGTGAAGAAGAGAAGGCGAATTTCCTCGCCTCCGTTGCCCTCTACATCGCACCCAATACGGGGGGAGAGTCCTTCGGGATCATTCTTGCTGAAGCGTTGGCTGGCGGGGCAAGCGTTGTTGCGAGCGACATCCCTGCCTTTGATTCGCTCCTTGGCCATGGTCAATATGGAACGCTCTTTGAATCTGAGAACTCAGATGATTTATCGGCAAAAATTATTGATTTGCTAGGAGATGAAGGTAATCGTCGCGCAATTGCGCAGCGCGGGAAACTCTATGCGCAAGAGTTCGATTGGGATGTCGTTGCAGAAAAGATTTATGATGTCTATGAAATGGCTATGGTCGGCGGAGCCACAGTCTCACTTTCATCTGAAAACCGCGCGTGGAATAAGTTCTTAGGGAGATAGTGATGAGCAAATATATCCTTGGTGCCCTCTTCCTCACATTCATCGCCTGGTATCTCTCTTATTCAGCCACTCGATTGGATCGCTTGCATAATCGCGTTGAAACAAGTTGGGCAAACTTAGATGGGCTCCTACAACGCCGCGCAGCGATTGCGATTGAAATAGCGCGCTCCGAGATATCAGACCCTGCCTCATCACTTCTTCTAACTTTTGCAGCTCACCAAGCGCGTGAAGCGAGCGTTCGCGATAGGTCACAGGCTGAAACTGGATTAACGGGTGCTCTCGGAATTCTCCTTGAAACTTCTACTGAAATCTCAGGTGCGAATGAGCAGGACCTGATTCGAGAGCTTAAGGACCTTACAGAAAAGATAAGGATGGCGGTTGCAATGCACGTTGATGCCGTTAACCGAACTCAGAAGGTGAGAAGGAAGTGGTTTATTCGTTTCTTCCGACTTGCCGGACATGCTCCGGAACCAGTGACTTATGAATTCGAAGGCGATGTTCTTTAAGAAGATTGCGCTATTGACCCTTACAGCGCTTTCAATTGGGGTAATTGCGTTAGCCATTTTCAATCCAAACAATCCAATTCTTGCAAAGCTACCATTTCTTGAAGACTCACCTTCTAATTCGATAAGTGGATTACCCGGGGGAGACGGCCCTGTCCTAGTTGTAAAAATTGACGACACTCGACAAGCTCATCCGCAAATTGGTCTCGAAAACGCAGACATCATTTACATCGAACAAGTTGAAGGTGGCCTTACCCGACTGGCTGCAATCTTCTCTTCGTCAATTCCAACACATATCGGTCCAGTTCGATCAGCAAGAATTTCAGATATCGAACTTCTTGAGCAATATGGAAATGTGGCTTTCGCATATAGCGGGGCTCAGAAGAAGATGCGTCCGGTGATTGAGGCCGCAAACCTTGAAGACCTTGGCGCGCAAAGGCAATCATCAACTATCTACACAACAGACCCCGATCGCATTCAGCCATATGCGATGGTGTTGCGAGCTGATTTGTTGATGCAGCAAGTCGTGGAAAAGAATTTGCCGATTGCAATATCGAAGAATATGGGTTGGGAATTCGGTGATGCTCCTGATGGCGGCTCAGAGATCAAATCCGCACATCTTTCATGGCCCGCAAGTTCCTATGATGCGCACTGGTCTCAAGAAGAAGAGAGATGGTTACTCGATCATTCAGGAGAACCGAATATCGCAGAATCCGGAAAGAGATTAGGACCGGCGACTTTAGTTATTCAATTGGTCTCGATCACCGATTCGATTTATAGAGACAAGGTTGGCGGTGTTACTCCATTTTCAGCGACAGTAGGTGAAGGTCGTGGATATATTTTGAGAGACGGTAAAGCATTTGAGGCGATTTGGTCTCGCGAGAACGCAGCTTCCGGTACTACTTGGCGTACCCCAAACGGTGAAGAAATCGCCTTTGCAGATGGTCAAATATGGGTGGCGCTCACGGATAAAGAGCCTGTATTCACCAAAAAAGTCTCGGATGCGGGAATGAAGAGTTCAAAGTAGACTTCCCTTCTCTATTTACGTTAATCAATAGGAGTCACACATCATGTCTGAAGCAACTGGCACAGCACGCGTAAAGCGCGGAATGGCTGAAATGCTCAAGGGCGGCACCATCATGGACGTCGTCAATGTTGAACAGGCGAAGATTGCAGAGGATGCAGGTGCATGTGCAGTGATGGCGCTCGAGCGCGTACCTGCAGATATCCGCGCACAAGGTGGAGTAGCTCGCATGTCAGACCCTGACATGATTCAGAAGATTCAAGCAGCGGTCTCAATCCCTGTCATGGCCAAAGTTCGAATCGGTCACTTTGTTGAGGCGCAAATTCTCGAGACTCTCAATGTTGATTACATCGATGAATCTGAAGTTCTTACACCAGCTGATTACACACACCACGTAGATAAGTGGAATTTTAAGGTTCCTTTCGTCTGCGGTGCTACAAATCTTGGAGAAGCGCTTCGCCGCATTAATGAAGGTGCAGCGATGATCCGTTCGAAGGGTGAAGCTGGAACTGGCGATGTTTCGAATGCGATGATGCACATGCGCACAATCGGCGCAGAGATTCGTCGCCTCACTTCAATGCGTGAAGATGAACTGTATGTTGCGGCAAAGGAACTTCAGGCTCCATATGCGCTCGTCAAAGAAGTGGCTGAAACAGGAAAGCTCCCTGTCGTTCTCTTCACAGCTGGTGGTATCGCAACGCCTGCGGATGCCGCACTCATGATGCAGATGGGCGCCGATGGTGTCTTCATAGGTTCAGGAATCTTCAAATCAGGAAATCCTGCACAGCGTGCAGCTGCCTGCGTTAAGGCGACAACTTTCTACAACGATCCCCAGGTTCTTGCGGATGTATCTCGCGGTCTCGGAGATGCCATGGTTGGAATCAACGTCTCCGATATTCCAGTGCCACACCGCCTCGCTGAGCGCGGCTGGTAAACCTTCCTCTTCGAAGGTCTAGGTTCAATGAAGGTTGGCGTACTTGCTCTGCAAGGTGATTTTCGCGAACATATAAATGCCTCTCAACAATGCGGTAATACTGCAATCGAGGTGCGTCGCGAATCAGAACTTGCTCAAGTTGATGCATTGATTCTTCCTGGAGGAGAGTCGACAACAATCGTTCATCTTGCACAAAATTTCGATCTTTACCAGCCAATCAAGGATGCCATCTCTAAAGGATTGCCGGTTTATGGTTCTTGTGCGGGAATGATTCTTCTGGCAGATCGAATTGTTGATGGGATTAAGGATCAGAAAACATTTGGTGGATTGGATATCACCGTCCGCAGAAATGCATTTGGAAGACAAGTCGATTCCTTTGAGTCCGATTTAACTTTCAACGGTGCATCGCTCCACGCAGTATTTATCCGAGCTCCGTGGGTTGAAGAAGTTGGACCAGGGGTTGAAGTTCTTTCCACTGCCGCCGACCATCCGGTAGCGGTGCGCCAAGGCAACCTTCTTGCAACGAGCTTTCATCCCGAACTGACTGAAGATTTAGCCGTACACCGCTACTTTTTTGAAGAGATCTGCAAAGGCAGATAAAGTAGGGCCAGTACCAAAATAGATTTAGGCCAAAGAGCGATTGAGGTGTTGAAAAATGTCAGGCCATTCCAAATGGGCAACCACTAAGCATAAGAAGGCTGTCATTGATAGCCGTCGCGCCAAGAATTTTGCAAAGTTGATTAAGGCAATTGAAGTAGCAGCGCGCAATGGTGGACCTGACGTAGATGGCAACCCAACGCTCTTTGATGCAATCGCAAAGGCGAAAAAGAATTCAATGCCGGCTGACAATATTGAACGCGCTGTAAAGCGTGGTGCTGGGCTTGAATCAGGTGGCGCTGATTGGCAGACGATTATGTATGAAGGTTACGGACCTAACGGTGTTGCCATCATGATTGAGTGTCTTTCCGATAACCGAAATCGCGCAGCATCTGAAGTGCGCGTGGCAGTTACTCGTAATGGTGGATCTATGGCTGACCCTGGTTCGGTCTCATACCTGTTTAATCGCAAAGGTGTCATCATCGTAAACAAGGCTGTTGGAGCGACGGAAGATTCAATTCTTGAAGCTGCTCTAGATGCCGGAGTTGAAGAAGTAAACGATCTAGGCGAGTCCTTCGAAGTTGTTTGTGAAGCAAGCGACCTCGTTGCTGCTCGTACTGCACTGCAGGCGGCGGGCATTGATTACGAGTCAGCTGATTCCTCATTCCTACCTTCAATGCAGATTCCCCTTGATGCCGAAGGCGCTCAGAAGGTCTTCGAACTCATAGATGCGATTGAAGAGCTCGATGATGTGCAGAACGTCTTCTCAAACTTCGACGTCTCAGATGAAGTTATGGCGAGCCTTTCTTAATACCCCTTAGTTAAGTCCTAGGCTTAGAAGTTATGAGCCATGTGCAGCGACGAGTTCTGGGTGTAGACCCAGGCTTAACTCGCTGTGGCGTCGGAATCGTTGAAGGCGCAATCGGCAAGCCACTTTCACTTATTGGCGTCGGGGTCATCCTCACACCAGCTGATACGCCACTTGAACAGCGCTTACTTCAGCTGGAATCAGAGCTAGAAGAATGGATTGCACTTCATAAGCCTGAAGCAATTGCGGTAGAACGAGTGTTCTCTCAGCACAACGTTCGCACGGTCATGGGAACAGGACAAGCTGCAGGAATCGCTCTTCTTGTTGCAGCTCGTCGCGGTATTCCAGTCATGATGCACACACCCTCTGAAGTAAAGGCAGCAGTAACCGGTTCGGGGCGTGCAAATAAGGCACAAGTTGCTGAAATGGTAAAGCGGTTATTGAATCTTGAGGTGATTCCTAAACCTGTCGACAGTACGGATGCACTTGCATTAGCGATTTGCCATATTTGGCGCGGCGGTGGAAACTCTAAAATTGAGGCTGCTCTAAAGGCAGAGAAATCACGTCTTGCAAAGTTGGTGGGCAAATGATTTCACTCATCAATGGCGTCGTTAGATCGATTTCAATTGACCGCGCCGTTGTCGAAGTGGGTGGAGTTGGACTCTCCGTCTCAATGACTTCAAATACAACGTCTCAGCTCAATTTAGGGGCTCCGGCGCAACTTTTTACATCACTTGTTGTCCGAGAAGATTCACTCACTCTCTTTGGGTTCCTTGATGAAGAAAGTCGCTCAGCATTCGAATTGGTCCAGACAGTTTCTGGTATCGGACCGAAAGTTGCTCTGGCTATTCTCGGTGCCCACACTCCGCAATCTCTAGCTGTTGCAATTGCACAAGAAGATATCAAGGCAATCGAGAAGGTACCGGGTATTGGGCGTAAGGGTGCTCAACGTCTAATTCTCGAACTCAAGGGAAAGATCTCTGATTTTGGAAGTGTGGATCACAAGCAGATTCACCAACCGATCTGGCGTGAGCAACTCACTTCAGCGCTTATCTCACTCGGTTTCACTGCCAAGGATTCTGATTCTGCAATTACTTCGGTAGTTGCCCAATATGCAGATAACGGAGTGGACGCTCAAAACGTAGATATCTCTGAACTTTTGAAGGCAGCTTTACAAAGTGGACGGCGTGTTTAGATGAGTGAAGAGAGGTTGGTTAATCCTCAAAGTGGTAACGATGATGCCGCCGCCGAACATGCGCTCCGTCCGAAAACATTGGGAGACTTCATTGGTCAACACCGAGTTCGCGAACAAATTGATGTTCTCTTAACTGCAGCCCGCAAACGTGACGCTGCTGCAGATCACATTCTTCTTTCTGGTCCACCAGGACTTGGTAAGACAACGCTTGCGATGATTCTTGCCTCTGAGATGCAGGCTCCAATTCGTATCTCAAGTGGTCCTGCCATTACGCATGCTGGTGACCTCGCTGCAATTCTCTCTTCACTTGTTGAAGGGGAAATCTTCTTCCTAGACGAGATTCATCGACTGCCACGACCCGCTGAAGAACTTCTCTATTTGGCAATGGAGGATTTCCGGGTTGATGTAGTTGTAGGTAAAGGACCTGGTGCAACTGCCATCCCTCTTCAACTGCCTCGCTTTACTTTGGTAGGTGCTACAACTCGTGCCGGACTACTTCCATCGCCGCTACGTGATCGTTTCGGATTTACTGCTCATTTAGATTTCTATGAAGAGTCAGAACTTGAAGAAGTTATTGTGCGCAGCGCGACACTATTAGGCCTCACAATTGATAAATCTGCGGTTGCTGAAATAGCTAGTCGTTCACGTGGAACACCTCGCATTGCAAACCGTTTACTCCGACGCGTTCGCGACTTTGCGCAGGTCCAAGGCTCGAACGCTCTTTCACATCAGCATGCCAAGGCAGCTCTTGATATGTATGAAGTAGATGCCAAGGGTCTTGACCGGCTAGATCGTTCAGTCTTGATCGCCCTCATCGAGCGATTTGGTGGGGGACCAGTGGGTCTATCGACTCTGGCAATCGCGGTAGGCGAAGAGACTGAAACCGTTGAATCAGTGGCGGAGCCATTCCTGGTTCGAAATGGCTTTATGGCACGCACTCCACGCGGCCGTATTGCAACAGCGATGGGGTGGGAGCATGTGGGACGAACACCACCTGCTGGAATTGCCACCCTTTTCGACACGCCTGCGCCCGACGCATAGACTCTGCCCTTATGTCCACACCTACAAAACCAATGAAGACTTCGGGCCGCCCAGTTCGCGCCTTGGCTCTCTTGGCCGTCATTATCTTCGGTCTACTAGCCACAGCTCTTATCCAGGGAGCGACATCAGTTCGCCTCGGCCTCGATCTTCGCGGAGGTACAAGCGTCACGCTTCAACCTCGCGCATCCAATGATTCCAACAAAGTCACATCTGAGGCGATCGACCAAGCTGTTTCAATTATCCGCCAACGTGTTAACTCACTTGGCGTTGCTGAATCGGAAGTAACAGCTCAGGGAAGTGGCGCTAACCGTCAAATTGTTATCTCTGTTCCAGGAGACTCAGGTCGACGTGTGGTCGATCTCGTTGGTCAGACTGCCGAACTTCGCTTCCGCCAAGTCTTGGCTGAATCTTCTGCTCTCGGCGGAACCAGTGCATCTGCAGCAACACCTGTTGGTGGGGTATCTGCAGAAGTAAATGCTCGCTTTGCTGCTCTTGACTGTACAAATCCTGCAAATCTTCAAGGTTCTGGTGCTGATTCGCCATCTGATGTAATCGTTGCCTGTGCACGAACTGGTGCAAGCAAGTACATCTTGGCTCCGGCTGAAGTTCTCGGTCGCCAAGTGTCAAAGGCTTCTGCTGGTATTGATCAGCAAGGCACAAGTGCTTGGTATGTAATGCTTACTTTTAACGGTGAAGGAACTTCAGCATTTGGAGCACTTACTTCACGCGTGACATCTTTGCCATCACCACAGAATCAAGTTGCTATCGTTCTCGATGGACTTGTTGTTTCTGCTCCAGTAATTAACGAGGCGATTCCTTCAGGAAACGCTCAGATCACCGGATCGTTCTCACAGGTTGAAGCAAATGACCTGGCAAACGTTCTGAAGTACGGTGCTTTGCCACTTGCTTTCGACCGCGGTGAAGTCCAGCAGGTTTCGCCGACTCTAGGTGCTGACCAGCTTGAAGCTGGACTTCTAGCAGGAGCGCTCGGTATCGGACTTGTATTCATCTTCTCACTTCTTTATTACCGTGCACTTGGCCTGGTGACAGTAGGTTCACTAATCATCGCGGGACTTCTTCTCTATCTGATCTTCTTGGTTCTCGGAGAAGCAATCGGATTTACGCTCACGTTGGCTGGAATCGCCGGAGCAATTGTTGCGATCGGTATTACCGCTGACTCGTTCATCGTCTTCTTCGAGCGTATTCGAGATGAGGCGCGTGAAGGTCGCTCACTTCGGTCTGCGGTTGAAAGCGGATGGGCACGCGCACGTCACACCATCATCGTCGCAGATATGGTCTCGATTCTCTCTGCAGTTCTGCTCTACTTCTTCGCAGTAGGTGGAGTTCGTGGGTTCGCACTTACCCTAGGAATCACAACGCTTATCGACTTAATTATCGTATTCATTTTCACCAAACCGTTGGTGACACTGATTGCGAAGACTCGATTCTTCGCATCAGGTCATCCGCTCTCAGGCTTCTCAGCTAAGAGCATCGGAAAATCTAACCCTGCGTCACCATTGGAGGCATAATCACATGGCTAAACTCTCAGGATTCGGTGGCCGTCTCTACTCAGGTGAGATCTCATTTAACATCGTTGAAAACCGCAAGCGTTGGTATTCAATCTCAGCGATTTTCATCATTGCTTCCATCGCAGCGCTAGGTATTCAAGGTTTACACCTCGGTATCGAGTTCAAGGGTGGAGCTTCATACACAATCAATAAGGCTTCAGTCACTGTTGAACAAGCTCGAGCCTCTGTTGAAAACATTGGCATCCCTGGCGAAGTTATCGTCCAGAAGATCGGTGATTCGAAGATTCGTATCCAGACAGGGTCACTCACCTCAGCAGAATCTGCAGCGATTGAAAATGCGATCACTTCAACATTTAACGTCACGGCAGAATCCATCGACACGCAGTTAGTCGGACCTTCATGGGGTAAGGAAATTACTAAGAAGGCTCTCTATGGCTTGATCGCATTCCTTCTTGCAGTAATGCTCTTCTTGGCGATGGCTTTCGAACCGAAGATGGCAATCGCTGCCATCGTTGCAGTGGTTCACGACGTATTCATCACCGTGGGTATCTACGCACTTGTTGGATTCGACGTAACCCCAGCAACCGTGATCGGCTTCCTGACAATTCTTGGTTATTCGCTCTATGACACCGTTGTTGTCTTCGATAAGGTCCGTGAAAATACCAAGTCGGTTGCTGCCAACAGCAAGATGACTTACTCACAAGCGGCAAACTTGGCTGTTAATCAGACTCTAGTTCGCTCAGCTAACACTTCAATCATCGCCCTTCTTCCAGTAGGTGCAATCCTCTTCGTAGGTGCTGGGCTTCTTGGAGCTGGAACTCTTAAGGATCTCTCGCTTGCACTCTTTATTGGTCTTGCAGTCGGAACTTATTCATCAGTCTTTATCGCACCTCCATTCCTTGCTCAACTCCGCGAAAAAGAGCCAGCAATGCAGGCTCTTGCAAAGCGCGTTGCAGCACGTGGCGGTGCACCTGTGGTCGCTGACGTAAAGCCAGCTCGCCCTTCAACGGGCAGTGGTCCTCGTAACCAACCAAAGCGCAAGGGTCGCAAGTAACCCTATAAATATGCAGACGTTGCCCTTAATCGCACCTCTCATTGGTGCGCTTAAGGAACATCATCCGCAGGCAAATATTGCTGAGATTGAACGCGCGTTTCTCGTCGCGGAAAATGCACATAAGGGTCAGTTCCGTAAATCTGGTGAAGAGTACATAACGCATCCTGTTGCAGTTACTCAGATACTTGCTGAACTTGGACTCAACGAAACAACACTGATTGCTTCACTTCTTCACGACACAGTTGAAGATACGCCTTATTCACTAGATCAATTACGTTCTGATTTCGGGGACGAGATTGCAAACCTTGTAGATGGAGTTACGAAGCTCGATAAGTTGACCTACGGGCCAACTGCAGAAGCTGAAACTGTGCGCAAGATGGTCATTGCCATGTCACGTGATATCAGAGTTCTTGTGATCAAGTTAGCGGATCGTCTTCACAATGCACGTACCTGGGGTTTCGTATCCAGTGATAGCGCATCCCGTAAGGCGCGGGAGACGCTTGATATTTATGCGCCTCTCGCACACCGCTTGGGAATGAACGCAATCAAATGGGAACTTGAGGATTTATCGTTCAGCGTTCTTGAGCCAAAGAAGTTTGAAGAAATTTCTCGCCTCGTTGCAGAGCGCTCACCTTCTCGCGATGCCCTCACAGCTGAAGTAATTACCGCTGTTGAGTCAGATCTTGCAAAGGATGAAATAGCTGCCACCGTTACTGGCCGAAAGAAACATTTCTTTAGCGTGTACCAAAAGATGGTTGTCCGCGGACGAGATTTCAACGATATCTACGATCTTGTCGGTATCCGAGTCTTGGTCAACGATGTTCGCGATTGTTATGCAGTCCTTGGTTCTATCCACGCCCGTTGGAGCCCCGTGCCAGGTCGCTTTAAAGATTACATCGCTATGCCTAAGTTCAATCTTTATCAATCACTTCACACAACCGTGATCGGACCAAACGGAAAAGCGATTGAAATTCAGATTCGCACCTACGACATGCATTCGCGTGCGGAATTCGGTATTGCAGCCCACTGGAAATACAAGCAAGGGGGAGAACCGCAAAGTAGTTCACCTGAGATGCTATGGCTGCGCCAGTTGCACGAGTGGCAGAAGGAGACTGAAGATCCATCCGAGTTCCTAGAAGCGCTTCGATTTGATCTAGGAAGTCCTGAAGTTTTCGTCTTTACGCCTAAAGGATCTGTCGTTGCACTTCCTGGTGGTTCAACCCCAGTGGACTTCGCGTTCTCAGTGCATACAGATGTAGGACTTCGATGTGCGGGTGCGAAAGTTAATGGGCGTCTCGTTCCACTTGAATCAAAGCTCAACAACGGTGATGTCATCGAGATCGTGACAAATAAGGGCGAGCATGCTGGTCCTAGCCGCGACTGGCTCAACTTTGTAAAGAGCCCACGAGCTCGTTCAAAGATTAAGGCGTGGTTTAGTAAAGAACGACGAGAAGAGGCAATCGATGCCGGTCGCGAATCAATTGCGCGCCAGATGCGTAAAGCTGGTCTGCCACTTCAAAAGATTTTTGCTGGTCACTCGCTACTCGAACTGGCTCACGACATGCATTACGCCGATATCGATGCGCTCTATAGCGCCGTGGGGGATGGACATGTATCTGCAGCCTCAATTATTGAAAAACTTGTTGCCAGTATGGGAACAGAAGATTCGCATCCTGAACAGACTATTGATCACATACCAACCGGTGTTCAGGCAACGAAGCGAACCTCGAGTGCCATCGAGGTAGAGGGTGTTGATGATGTTCTTGTGAAGCTTGCTCGTTGTTGTACTCCAGTCCCAGGCGATTCCATTATGGGCTTCATCACCAAGGGCTCTGGAATTTCCGTACACCGTGATGACTGCGTCAATGCATCCGACCTGCGCACACATCAGAATGAACGAGTTGTGAAAGTGAAGTGGTTGGCAGGAGCTGCCAGCATCTTCCTCGTCAATATTCAGGTTGAAGCACTTGATCGTGCCCGATTATTGGCCGATGTCACTAGAACGCTATCTGAGCAGCATGTAAATATCTTGAGTGCAGCTGTGAGTACATCTAAAGATCGCGTGGCGATTTCTCGCTTTACCTTTGAAATGGCAGATGCCAAGCACCTTGATTCGGTACTTGCAGCAGTGCGCGGTATCGAAGGCGTCTACGACGTCTATCGAACTTAAGAATTAACGTTAGTTAAATTCAGCGAGATGCTTCTGGGCTTCAGCAAGCCACGCTTTGCGAGCCTCAGCAGATTCAGCAGCTTCCTTAGCCTTCTTCTCATTTCCAGCAGCCTTAGCCTTAACAGCGGCTTTCTCGTAGCTTTCAATAGAATCAGATAGTTGTTTCACAACTTCAGCTGCACGAGCCTTTGCAGTTGGATCTGTCTTACGCCAGATCTCTGCTTCGGCTTCCTTAATTGCATCCTCAACCTTGGATACGCGTGCATCGAGAGCGGCGCGCTTGTCGCGATTGGTTATTCCGATCTTTGCCCATGAATTCATGAGCTCACGGAAAGCGTTCTTGGCCTGCTTCACATCAGTAAATGGAACTAGCGCTTCGATCTGAACGATGAGTTCTTCACGCTTAATGAGGTTTGCGGCCATTGAAACTTCGCGCTTTTCAAGATCAGCATTCTTAGCGATAAAGAACTGATCCTGTGCAGCCTTAAAGCGGGCCCACATCTTGGCATCGTCGCCCTTCTTGCCACGACCTGCTGCCTTCCATTGATCCATCAAAACCTTGAAACGACGAGCAGTGGCAACCCAATCGGTAGAAGTCGCGAGCTTTTCGGCTTCAACAATGATTGCAGTCTTAGCCTCTGAAACTTTGCCAGCTGTTGCTTCTAACTGCGCGAAGTGAGTGCGACGACGCTTATCGAATTTGTTGCGAGAAGCCGAGAAACGTTTCCAGAAATCTGCATCCGCTTTCTTATCTAGGCGAGGAGCAGCCTTCCACTCATCTAGGAGCGCCTTGAGGCGATCTCCAGTGACTTTCCAATTCTCCGAGAGTGCGAGTGATTCAGCTTCAGCAACAATCTTTTCTTTCTCGACAATGATTTGTTCGCGACGAGCAGCCTTAGCAATCGCCTCAGCAGCCTTCTTAGCCTCATACGCTTCACGATGGCCTTCGATGAGAGGCTCAATCTGTTCTACAGATGCAGCGAGAGCATCAAGATCGCCAACTCCATTGAGTTCGCGAACTTGCTGGCGCAGTTTCTTCACCGCTTCATATGCATCCTGAGGAACCATTGCGCCACTTGTGATGCGAGCGGCGGTCAAGGCAACTTCGGAAGCGAGAGCTTCAAATTTACGTACGAAGTAAGCGAGCGCTTCATCGGCAGTTTTACCTGGATAGGAACCGACTGGCTTCTCGCCGGCGTTGGTTCGAACAAAAACAGTGCCATCTTCGGCAACGCGACCAAATCGTGAAGGGTCTCCTACTAGTGCCGATGCGGCGCTTAACAAACCTGAATTAGGTGCGGAGTGTGTCTGGGCTAGTGCAGTTGGATTGATATCGGTCATGGCTTTTCCCCTTCAGCGCGTCGGCTGGTTCATTGTGAACGCGGCCTTCGTTGATATGTGCGAGTGTTTACGTGGTCAAAGGTACCCTGTGCCTCTGCGAGTCGTAAATCCACGCTAGAAATTGGGTCACATAGATGCTTGTACGTTCATTTCCAGCGCCTATGTTTGCGACCAACTGCTGGGTTATTGCCCCGTCCGAGGGGTCGGAGTGCATCATTGTCGATCCGGGCATGCCTGATATCTCTCGAGAGATAGAGATGATTATCGAAGAACATAAACTTAAACCGGTCGCCGCGCTTCTGACACATGGCCATTTGGATCACACATTTTCGATAACTCCACTCGCCGATGGCTATAACATCCCGGCCTATATTCATTCGGAGGATCGTAGGTTTATTGCTGATCCGGCTGGAATACACGGCGAGCAATTCATCTCTCAACTCCAGGGTATGAACTTCACCGAACCGAAGAAAGTGCAGGAGTTGAAGAATGGTTCAACTCTGCAATTACTAAATATGAATATAACTGCGATTCACGCACCCGGTCACACACGTGGTTCCTTGATGTTCACCGTGAATGACGAAATATTAATCAGTGGAGATGTTCTTTTTGCGGGCTCGATCGGGCGCACGGATCTCCCAACAGGCAGTTCAAAGGATATGACGCAGACCTTGAAGACAAAGGTGTTGCCACTTTCAGACGAATTACGCGTTCTGACAGGACATGGACCTGAGACGACAATTAAATTCGAGCGAAAAAACAACCCTTATCTGAAAGAATTAACCTCATGAAGTTCGAGAAGATCCAAGCACCCAAAGGGGTTCGCGAATATCTGCCTCCTGAGTCCCAGTCATTCGAGTGGGTTCGCGAGCAGTTGATTGCTCCCGCGAAAAAAGCGGGATATCAGTTGATGGAACTTCCTGTCTTTGAAGATACCAACCTCTTTAGTCGCGGAGTTGGTGAATCTACCGATGTTGTCTCTAAGGAAATGTATACATTTGAAGATCGCGGCGGACGATCGATCACCCTGCGACCAGAAGGAACTGCGGGCGTCATGCGTGCGGTCATTGAGCAAAATCTCGATCGAGGACAGCTTCCTGTAAAGGTTTGGTATTCCGGTCAATTCTTCCGTGCTGAACGACCACAAGCCGGTCGCTATCGTCAGTTCTATCAGGTAGGAATCGAAGCGATTGGTACTGAAGATGCAGCACTTGATGCTGAAGTAATCGCCATCGCCGATCGCGGTTTTAAGAACTTAGGTCTTAAGAACTATCGCCTTGAAATCACTTCTCTTGGCGATGCTCAATCCCGTTCCGCTCATCGAGTGGATTTACTGAAATTTATTGCAACTCTTGACCTCGACGAAGCAACATCTTCCCGCGCACAAATTAACCCGCTTCGACTCTTCGATGATAAGCGCCCAGAGATGCAAGCGGCAATGTCTAAAGCACCATTACTTCTCGATTACTTATCACCCGAATCCGCAGCGAATTTTGCCGATGTTCAGAGGTACCTGACTGCAATGGGAATCGCATTTGTCATCAATCCACGGATGGTTCGAGGATTGGATTACTACACGGGTACAACTTTCGAATTCGTACATCCAGATCTAGGCGCGCAAAGCGGCATCGGTGGGGGCGGTCGTTACGACGGTTTAATGGAAACTCTCGGTGGACAGTCTCTCTCTGGCATTGGTTTTGGACTCGGTGTTGATCGCGCATTGTTGGCTGCCATCGCCGAATCAACTGTTCCTTCACAGGAGTTCACATCCGATCTCTTTATTATTCCTCTTGGTGAGGGAGCGAAAGAGAAGACCTTGGTGATCGCGGCGAACCTTCGAAACGTTGGAATTCAAACCGAGATTGCTTTCGGTGACCGAGCTCTCAAGGGGGCTATGAAGGCTGCAGATAAGTCAGGAGCGCGATTTGTCATTGTTCTTGGTGAATCCGAACTCAACGAAGGCGCGGTAGATCTCAAGAGAATGTCTGATGGAGTGACAACCTCCGTTAAGATTGACCAATTACAGGAGGAATTACAGCGGGCTCTCTCGTTGTAACCCACCCTCAATTAAAGGCGGCTTTTCACAATGTTAAGAAATCAGGATGCAGGAGCTCTTCGCGCTTCTCACGCTGGCCAGACCGTAACCCTCGCTGGTTGGGTCGCACGTCGACGTGATCATGGTGGGGTTGCATTTATCGACCTCCGTGACGCAACTGGTTCTGTTCAAGTCGTTATTCGTGACGAAAAGATGGCTGGCCAACTCCGCGCCGAATGGTGTCTTCAAATAACGGGAGAAGTCGCACTTCGTCCGGCAGGTAATGAGAACTCAAATATTCCTACCGGTGCAATCGAAGTTATGGGCGATGATGTTGTTGTGCTGAGCGAATCCGCTCCACTTCCTTTCCCGGTTGATTCAGGAAATGAAGTTGATATCTCTGAAGAAGTTCGTCTTCGTTATCGTTATCTGGATCTTCGCCGTGAGGGACCTGCCGCAAACCTTCGCCTTCGCTCAAAGGTCACATCAGCAATTCGCAACGTTATGGAGAACTTGGAGTTTCTTGAAATTGAAACGCCATACCTCACTCGCTCTACCCCAGAAGGTGCGCGTGACTTCTTAGTACCTGTTCGTCTGCAACCCGGCAGTTGGTATGCACTTCCTCAGTCACCGCAGCTCTTTAAGCAACTCTTGATGGTCGCGGGCATGGAACGTTATTACCAGATCGCACGTTGTTTCCGTGATGAAGATTTCCGCGCTGATCGCCAACCAGAATTTACTCAGCTTGATATTGAGATGTCATTCATCGATCAGGCGGATATCTTGGCCGTTGCAGAGAAGATTTTGGTCAAGGTGTGGAAGGAAGCTGTCGGCTACGACATTCCAACTCCAATCAAACATATGACCTATGCAGATGCGATGGATAAGTACGGTTCTGATAAACCAGATCTTCGCTTCGGGTATGAATTAACTGAAGTTACCGATTTCTTTAAGGCAACTCCTTTCCGCGTTTTCCAGGCGCCATATGTAGGCGCAGTTGTAATGCCTGGGGGAGCAGATTCGCCACGACGCGAGCTCGATGCTTGGCAGGACTGGGCGAAGGCACGCGGTGCAAAGGGAATTGCATACATTCTCGTAAATGCCGATGGAACTCTCGGTGGTCCGGTTTCAAAGAACATCTCTGAAGAAGAACAGGCCGGAATAGCGGCACTTGTTGGCGCAAAACCAGGAGATGCCATCTTCTTTGCTGCCGGAGATCGCTCTTCATCACAACAGCTACTTGGTGCTGCTCGCCTTGAAATCGGAAAGCGTTGTAACTTAATTAATCAAGGTGCGTGGGAATTCGTCTGGGTAGTCGATGCACCAATGTTTGAACCGACAGATAACGGGGGATGGACTGCAGTTCACCATCCATTTACCGGTCCTAAACCTGAATTCGCTTCAACATTTAAATCAGATCCTGCGTCCGCCCTTGCTTATGCATATGACATCGTCCTTAATGGAACTGAACTCGGTGGTGGATCAATTCGTATTCACGACCGCAATATTCAGAAAGATGTGTTTACGGTAATCGGTCTCTCTGATGAAGAAGCGCAGAGCAAGTTTGGATTCTTACTCGAAGCCTTTAACTACGGCCCACCTCCACATGGCGGAATCGCTTTGGGCCTTGATCGTGTATGCGCACTTCTCACGGGCTCCGATTCAATCCGTGAAGTGATTGCATTCCCTAAGACTGCAAGCGGTGGAGACCCACTTACTGGTGCACCAACTCCGATTACTCCTGCGCAACGAAAGGAAGCTGCCATCGATTGGACTCCTCCAAAGGAGTAAGTCAGGTAGGCTAACAACATGGGTCCAGGCGGAATTGCAACGATTATTGCAGCGGCATCGCTCTTCGTGATTGCTGTGGCGATTGCCTATACGGTTTTTCGAGTAAGTAAGTTCATTGATGAGGCAAAGACTTCCCTCAAAGCTTTTACCGATGACACAACTCCGCTCCTTAATGAATCAACACGCACCCTCGAGCTCATTAATGGCCCGCTTGAAAGTTTCGCCAAAATCACTAAGAATGTTGAAGAAGTTACCTCCAAGGTGACTGGCGCTACGACCGGCTTTATGGAAAGCCCTACTGGACGAGTCGCTGGAGCGCTTCTTGGCGCTGCAACTCTCAGCAAGGGCCGCAAGTCGAAGAAAAAATCTGACTAGTGGACTCCGCCGAGATCCGTTCGCGCTGGCTGCGCTTCTTTGAATCTGAGAACCGTCAAGGTTTAACTCATACCGTCGTCCCTTCGGCTTCACTGATCGCAGATGACCCGAACCTACTTCTGGTTAATGCTGGCATGGTTCCATTTAAGCCTTACTTCCTTGGCGAAGTTACGCCCCCATATAAGCGAGCTACTTCTGTTCAGAAATGCGTTCGAACTCTAGATATCGACGAAGTAGGAAAGACAACTCGTCACGCATCTTTCTTCCAAATGTGCGGAAACTTCTCATTTGGAGATTACTTTAAAGAAGGCGCAATCTCATTGGCGTGGGAACTCCTTACTCGCCCGATCGCTGATGGCGGTTACGGTTTTCCCGAAGAGCGGTTATGGGTAACCGTTTATCTCGATGATGACGAAGCAGCTGATATTTGGCATAAGAAGATTGGTGTTCCTCGCGAACGCATTCAGCGCCGCGATATGGCAGATAATTTCTGGTCGATGGGTGTTCCTGGACCGTGTGGACCATGCTCTGAAATATATTACGATCGCGGCCCTGAATATGGCGTAGAAGGCGGTCCGGTAGCTGACGAAAACCGTTACATGGAAGTTTGGAACCTCGTCTTCATGCAGAATGAGCGCGGCGCTGGTGGCGGTAAAGACGGTTATCCAATCCTGGGCGAACTTCCTGCAAAGAGTATTGATACAGGTTTAGGTCTCGAACGAACTGCTGCGTTATTGCAGGGCGTAGAAAATATCTACGAAATTGATACAACAATGCAGATTCTAAAGAAGGCATCGGCGCTTGCTGGCGTTAACTATGGAAAGTCACAGAGCACAGATGTTTCGCTGCGCGTAGTTGCTGACCATGCCCGAACATCAGCCATGTTGATCGGTGATGGAGTTACTCCTGGAAATGAAGGTCGCGGTTATGTGCTTCGCCGCATGATGCGCCGCACTATCCGCAACATGCGGTTGATGGGCGTCAACGATCCCATCATGTCTGAACTTACTGTTGCGGCAATTGGTGCGATGGGTCCTCAGTATCCTGAACTCGTCGCAGACCAAAAGCGCATTCTTGCGGTCTCTGTTGCTGAAGAAGAGTCATTCCTTCAGACCTTGAAGGCCGGAACTCAGATCTTCGATATGGCATCGACGCAATTGAAATCTAGCAAGACGAACGTTCTTCCTGGAGAAGAAGTATTTAAGTTGCACGATACATATGGCTTCCCATTTGATTTAACGCTCGAAATGGCGCGCGAAGAGGGCTTAGAAGTTGATGAAGATGGTTTCCGTCGCCTCATGAACGAACAGCGCGATCGCGCAAAGGCTGATGCGAAGGCAAAGAAGAGTGGCCACACAGACCTTTCTGA